>Ga0207657_10003923_pt1 | contig 15789 bp, 13 predicted proteins | sample KBSC33metaG_FD_184316 | JGI IMG/M metagenome (GOLD analysis project Ga0207657, IMG submission 184316) | Corn rhizosphere microbial communities from Kellogg Biological Station, Michigan, USA - KBS C3-3 metaG (SPAdes) (version 2) | ecosystem: Host-associated > Plants > Roots > Rhizosphere > Soil ... | reverse complement strand
CCAACATCCGCAAGGCCGAAGAAATCCTCGGGTTTGCCTAGGCTCGGCCGCTGTCGCGGCAAGTGTTCGAGTAATCGTCACCCCGGACTTGATCCGGGGTCCACCTTCTTTCAGGCGCCTCGTGCCAAGGAAAGGTGGATGCCGGATCAAGTCCGGCATGACGAAAATGGGCGACCTAACCGTCATATGGTCTAAGGCTCACCCGGTGAGCTCCCAGCGTCCCAGCGTCTTCACCATCCCGCTTCACCGCGCTTTCGCCGACGCGTTCGCGGCAGGGTTGCTCGCCCGCTTCGGGCAGGGGCCGGCGGCGCTCGCGACCGGGATCGTGCTCGTCCCCAACAACCGCGCCGCTCGCGCCATCACCGACGCTTTCGTCCGCCGCTCCGCCGGCGGGCTGCTGCTTCCGCGAATCGTCCCGGTCGGCGATCCTGAGCTGGACGAGCGGCTCGGCGGGGCTCTCGAGCCGATGGGGGAGGGGGCTCCGCTCCCGCCCGCGATCGCGCCGCTGGAGCGGCTGTTCCTCCTCGCCGGGCTGGTCGAGCGGGAGATGCCGGAGACCGGCCCCGCCGAGGCGCTTCGGCTGGCGGAGGCGCTGGCGCGGACTCTCGATCAGCTGCTCGTCGAGGAGATCGCGCCGGAGCGGCTTCGAGCTTTCGCGGCCGAACTGCCCGAAATGTCGCTTCACTGGCAGGCCTCGCTCGACCGGCTGTCGGTGATCCTCGACCACTGGCCGCGGCTGCTCGCCGAGCGCGGCCGGATCGATCTCGCCGACCGCCGCAACCGGCTGCTTTCGGCCGCGGCGGCACGGTGGCGGGCCGAGCCGCCGAAAGGATTCGTCGCGGCCGCCGGGGTCACCACCGCCGCGCCTGCCGTCGCCCGGCTGCTTCGCACCGTATCGCGGCTTCCGGACGGGCTGGTCGTCCTGCCCGGCCTCGACCGCGCCATGCCGGACGAGGAGTGGGAGGCGCTCGGGCCGCACGAGGCCGACCCCGAGACCGGCCGCCGCCGGCGTTCTATCGAGACCCACCCCCAATTCCAGCTCAAGCGGCTTCTCGACCGGATCGGCGTCGGCCGCGGCGAAGTGGCGCCGTGGCGGTGGGGCGGAGGCCGAGACGCGCCCGCCGCCCGGAGCCGTGCCGTGGCCAACGCGATGAAGCCCGCCGCCTTCACCTCCGCCTGGCAGGGCCTCGCGCCGTCCGATCGCCGGCTAAGCGGGGTGCGCGCGCTCGAGCTGGCCGGTCCGGCCGAGGAAGCGCAGGCGATCGCCGTCGCCATACGCGAGGCGCTGGAGAGTCCCGGGCGGACCGTCGCCCTCGTCACCCCCGATCGCCTGCTCGCCCGCCGAGTCTCCGCCCATCTGCGCCGCTGGGGGGTCGAAGCCGACGACAGCGCCGGCCGGCCGCTTTCCGAACTCGCCGCCGGCACCCTGCTCCTCGCCCTCGCCGCCGCGGCCGCCGAGCAATTCGCCCCCGTCCCGCTGCTCGCTCTGCTCAAGCACCCTTTGGTCGCCCGCGGGGAGGGGAGGCTGGACTGGCTCGAGGGCACCCGACTCCTCGACCGGGCGTTGCGCGGGCCGCGTCCGCCGAGCGGCCTTGCCGGAATCAGCGAGCATCTCGCCGAGCGGGGCGGCCGAGCGAGTGAAGCGGAGGCGAGGGCGCTCGCGGCGGCGTGGTGGAGCGCGGTCGCGCCTCGGCTGCGGCCGCTCGAGCGTGCGTTCCGCGCCGATCGCGTGCCGCTCGACTCGCTTCTCGCGGCCCTGCGCGAGGCCGCTTCCGACCTCACCGGCGATCAGGCCTGGGCCGGTCCGGCGGGGCGGTCGGCGGCGGAGCTGCTCGCCGAAGCGGAGACCGCCTGCGCGGGCGGCGGGCGGATCGCTCCCGCGACCCTCCTTCCGATCCTCGAGCAGCTCCTTCGCGCAACCGCCGTCCGCCCGCCTTACGGCCAGCATCCGCGGGTCTCGATCTGGGGCCTGATCGAGGCGAGGCTGCAGCAGGCGGACCTCACCATCCTGGGCGGACTGAACGAGGGGGTCTGGCCGCCCTTGCCGACCCCCGATCCGTGGCTTGCGCCGCGCCTTCGGCACGAGCTCGGCCTGCCCAGCCTGGAGAGCCGGATCGGGCTCGCGGCGCACGATTTCGCCGGCGGTCTCGGCGCTCCCTCCGTGCTCGTGACCCGGGCGAGGCGAGACGCCCGGGCGCCCGCCATCGCCTCGCGCTTCTGGCTTCGGCTGGAGGCGATGACCGGCGGAGTGACCCGCTCGCCCACCCACAAGGCCTGGGCCCGAGCGATCGATGCGCCCGATTTCTACCGCCCCGCCGGGCGGCCGGAGCCGTCTCCGGATCGGGCGCTTCGGCCGCTTCGCATCTCGGTCACCGAGGTCGACCGGCTGAAGGCCGATCCCTTCGCCTTTTATGCCCGCAAGATGCTTGCCCTGCCGGCCCTGGACGAAGTCGACGCGGAGCCGAGCGCCGCCTGGCGGGGAAGCGCCGTCCACAAGGTGCTCGAGGCGTGGATGAAGGAGGACGATTGCGATCCCGAGCGTCTGCGCCCGCGCGCCGAGACTCTGCTTCGCGAAGCGTCCACCCACCCGCTGATGCGCGCCCTGTGGCAGCCGCGCCTGCTCGAGGCGATCGACTGGATCGCCGGCGAGGTGGCGAAGAACCGCGCCGCCGGGCGACTTCCGCTGGCGGCGGAGGCGTGGGGAGAGACCGAGATTGCCGGGGTTCGCCTGCACGGCATGGCGGACCGGATCGACCGGCTCGCCGACGGCCGCCTCGCCATCGTCGACTACAAGACCGGAATGCCGCCGGGGCCGCGCGCCGTGACGGAAGGTTATTCGATGCAGCTCGGGCTGCTCGGGCTGATCGCCGAGCGCGGCGGCTTCAGGGATATCGAGGGCGTGCCGGCCTGCTTCGAATATTGGTCGCTGGCCAAGAAGGCGGGAAAGCTCGGCCACGTCGCCAGTCCGGCGGGAGGGCGGGCGGGGATCGATCCCGCCGATTTCACGACGGTGGCGGCGCGCAACTTCATCGCCGCCGCCGAGCGGTGGCTGACCGGCGGTGAGCCCTTCACCGCGAAGCTTCACCCCGAATATGCGCCTTACGGCGAATATGACCAGCTGATGCGGCTGGACGAATGGTATGGCCGCGACGGGCCGGAGATCAGCCCGCCATAGAGCCGTTGACGTTGGTGAAGGTCTGGTTGACGTTGGCGCCGACGCTTCGGATCGCGGTGATCGCCGCGATCGCGATCAGGCTGGCGACCAGCGCATATTCGATCGCGGTCGCACCGCGGCGGTCGCGAACAAGCTTGCGGAGAAAGGGCATTGGAGCACTCCTTTGGCCGAAGGAGCATGCGCCCTCACGCTTGACCAAAGGTTAATGCCCGCTCCGGCTATTCAGCCGCGCCGGTTGCGGTTCGTGTAGAGGAGCGCCGCGACGATCGCCGCCGATCCGATCCCGATCGCCGCCCCGGCTGCCAGATATTTGGTCCGGCGCGCACCGGCCTCGGGCTTCGCCTCATCGGGCTCGACGGGCGGAACGCCGACCGGTGCGTCTTCGGGATAGGAGGGCTCGCGGGACATGGCTTGGCTCCGGGAGAGGGATGTCGGCCGCTCTCTATTGCGATGCGGCCGTTCAGGGAAGCCGCCGAAGGTGACGGGCGCATCCGCACAAAGAAAAAGCCCCGGCACTAAGGCCGGGGCTCTGCGTCCGTCAGCGGGGAGGGGGAGGGGGGAGCTGACGGCCGCGGTGGGGTATCATGCAGAACGTCAACCCCCGGAAAGGGTTCCAAAAAAAACGAAACGCCCCGGAATTTTTTCCGGAGCGTTTCGCGACAGCTGCCTTTGAAGGGCGACTATCTCCCGTCCCCGCGACTCTTATAACATAAATTGCGTTGGCGGAAAAGCGGGCGCGAAGGTCAGTCGGTCTGCGGCGGGGCGGAGCGGGCGGCGATATCCTGCACCGCCTTCCAGCTTCCGTCCGCCTGGCGGTGGAAGACGGTAAGATACTGGCCCTCCTCGTGCGCTGGCTGTCCGGAGCCGGGCTGGGTGTAGGTCACCCGATAGGTGCCGCTGGTGAAGGCGATGTCGCCGCTCGCCTCGGTCCGTCGGTTGTCGAGCGCGATCGAGAAGGCGGGGTCGGCGACCATTCGCGCCACTCCGGCGCGGATCGCGTCGCGCCCCGAGGCCGGAGCCTGGCCGGCGACGATCACCGCCGCATCGACAGCATAGCCGGCCGCCACGGCGTCTGCATCGCGCGCCCGATATGCTGCGAGCTGGGCCTGCTCGGCGGCGCGCACCGAGTCGGTATCGGCGCGCCCGGACCCGGAGCCGCCCGGCGAGCAGGCGGCGAGTGCGGCGCAGAGCAGCGGCAGGGCGCTGGCAGTCCCTTTGTCCCTGAATGGCTTCGGCACGATTCGCCCCCCTTTGTTACGGTGGCGAAAATGCGTAGGCGGGCGGCGCAGTTCCCCGCAAGGGACGGGGCTTGCGGGCGGATGTGGGAGCGCGTAGGGCGCCGCGGCCCGGCTCCGGCGGAACCGTTTCGCCGAGCCCGCTTTCTCCCTGCCGGGGCCTGGAAGGACGAGGATGAGCCAAGCGACGGCCGCGGTGCCACCCGACGCGCGGGAACCCGCCCCAGGGCATGCGCCGCACGGCAGCCTGGTCAAGCTGACCCTGGGCGCGATCGGAATCGTTTTCGGCGACATCGGCACCAGTCCGCTCTACGCCTTCCGCGAGACCTTCGCCGGCCATCACGACTTCCGGCTGCCGGTCGACAAGCTCCACGTCTACGGCGTGCTGAGCCTGATCTTCTGGTCGATGATGATCGTCGTGACGCTCAAATACGTCCTCATCCTGATGCGCGCCGACAACAAGGGCGAGGGCGGAAGCCTCGCCTTGCTGGCGCTCATCTCGCGCAAGACCGAGGGGGCGAAATGGGGAAAGACGATCGTCCTCCTCGGGGTCTTCGCCTGCGCGCTGTTCTACGGCGATTCGATGATCACTCCGGCGGTGTCGGTGCTTTCCGCGGTCGAGGGCATCGTCGTCGTCCAGGCGGGCCTCCAGCCTTTCGTGCTTCCCTTCGCGGTCGGCATCCTGGTCGGGCTGTTCATGATCCAGCGCCACGGCACCGCCGCGGTCGGGACCCTGTTCGGCCCCGTCGTCAGCGTCTATTTCACCACGCTCGCGGTGCTCGGGGCGATCAGCATCGCCGGCAATCCCTCGATCGCGCTGGCGCTCAACCCGATGTGGGCGCTGCGCTTCTTCCTGACCGAGGGCTTCCACGCCTTCGTTGCGCTCGGCTCCGTCGTCCTCGCCGTGACCGGCGCCGAGGCGCTCTACGCCGACATGGGCCATTTCGGCCGCCGGCCGATCAAGACCGCCTGGATCTACATCGTCCTGCCCGCCTTGATGATCAATTATCTGGGGCAGGGGGCGCTTCTCATCGCCAATGCCGGGGCGATCGAGAATCCCTTCTTCCTGCTCGCCCCCGAATGGTTCCGGCTGCCGCTCGTCATCATCGCGACCGCGGCCACCGTGATCGCCAGCCAGGCGGTGATCTCCGGCGCCTTCTCGGTCACCCAGCAGGCGATCCACCTCGGCTTCGTGCCCCGCCTGCGGATCGAGCATACCAGCGAGGCGACGGCCGCGCAGATCTACATTCCGGCGATCAACTGGGCGCTGATGGTGATGGTCATCCTCCTCGTCCTCGCCTTCCGCAACTCGTCGAACCTCACCGCCGCCTACGGGATCGCCGTCACCGGCGCGATGTTCATCGACACCTGCCTCCTGGCGGTGGTTCTGTTCACCCTGTGGCGGTGGAACGTCTGGGTGGCGGGCGGGCTGCTCGCCCTCTTCTTCGTCGTCGACGCCGGCTATTTCGCGGCGAACCTGCTCAAGGTGCCGAGCGGCGGCTGGTTCCCGCTGATGATCGGCTTCATCGCCTTCACCTTCCTCACCACCTGGGCGAAGGGGCGCCAGCTTCTCGCCCGCCAGCTTCGCCAGGGGGAGATACCGCCCGCTCTGTTCATCAAGTCGGCCGCCGGCTCCGCCGCCCGGGTTCCGGGCACCGCCGTCTTCATGACCAGCCAGGCCGACGGGGTCCCCCACGCGCTCCTCCACAACCTCAAGCACAACAAGGTGCTCCACGAGCGCTCGATCTTCCTCAAGGTGGCGATCGAGGACGTCCCCTATGTGGATGTCGAGCGGCAGATCGAGGTCGAGGATCTCGGCCAGGGCTTCTACCGGATCGTCCTCCATTTCGGCTTCATGCAGGACATGAACGTGCCCGAGGCGCTGCGCCGGATCAGCACCTGCGGCTTCCCCTTCAAGATGATGGAGACGAGCTTCTTCCTCTCCCGCCAGACCCCGCTCGCCTCCAAGGTGCGCGGAATGGCGATATGGCGGGAGAAGCTGTTCGCCTGGATGATGCGCAACGCGGAAAGCCCGATGGAATTCTTCGGCCTTCCGCCCAACCGCGTCGTCGAGATGGGCAGCCAGGTGAAGATCTAGGGAAACGGCGCGGGCCCCGAGCGTTTCCGCTTCGAAAGGAACGTCTCATGACGACGGACAGCGGAGCGAACCCCACAGGCAAGCCGGACGACACCGAGGATCGGCGGCAGGACCCGACACTGGCCCCTGACGACGATCGGCCGCCCGCCGAAGCGCCGCCGGTCCCGGTCGATCTCGACACCGCTCACGACCGCGCCAGCTAAAATGACCTTCGTCGTCATCGGCCGCGACTTTCCCGGCGGCGAGCCCCGTCGCCGCCACCGCGCCGCCCATCTCGACTTCATCGCCGGGCGGCAGGCGGGAATCGTCTACGCCGGTCCGCTGCTCGAGGCGGGGGAGATGGTCGGCAGCCTGTTCGTCTTCGACCTCGCCGACCGCGCCGCGCTCGACTCCCATCTCGCCCAGGACCCCTATTTCGCCGTTCCGATCTTCGAGTCGGTCGAGATCTACGAGAGCCGCTGGATGGTTCCCGAGCGCGAGCCGGGAGCGCTTGCCGCCGAGGCCGCCAAAGCCGCGGCCGCCGCGGCGGAGCGATAGGCTTCCGCCCTTCATCGGGCGAACGGCAAGGCAAAGCTTCACAAGCGGCCCGCTGTCGTTGAAAGGTGCGGAATGGCCCACCGCCTCCGACCGCTCACCCCGCTCGAGGACGAGCAGGAGCTCGCCTCCTTCCCGGGAGTCCATGCCGCGCTTTCGGCCTCGGCCGGAACGGGCAAGACCCACGTCCTCACCGCGAGGGTGCTTCGGCTGCTCCTGAACCGGGTCGACGCGTCCTCGATCCTGTGCCTCACCTTCACCAAGGCCGGAGCCGCCGAAATGGCCGAGCGGATCCACCGGCGGCTCGCCGGCTGGGTGCGGATGAAGGAAGCCGATCTTAGGAAGGAGCTGTTCGCGCTCGGCGAAGGCCACGACGACAATGACGTCGCCCGGGCCCGGAGCCTGTTCGCCCGGGTGCTCGACGCGCCCGGCGGCGGGCTCCGGATCCAGACCATCCACGCCTTCGCGCAGGGGCTGCTCGGCGCTTTCCCCGCGGAGGCCGGGCTAACCCCCGGCTTTCGTCCGATCGAGGGGCGGGAGGAGCAAAGGCTCGCCCGCGAGACTTTGGCGGAGATGCTCGTGGAGGCGGAGGCGGGCCGGGACGAGCAGCTGATCGGCGACGTCCAGGCGCTCAGCCATCGGCTGGGTGAATCCGGCGCCGAGGGCTTCCTTCGCGCCTGCGGCCGCTCCCCCGACGCGATGGAGGCGCTCGGAGCGCCGGAGCTGGTCGAGGATCGCCTCCGCCTCGCCTTCGACCTGCCGTCCGGCGACATCGACGAAGCCATTGCCGGCCAATGCTGCGACGACCTGTTCGACCGCGCCACCTTGCAGCGGCTGGTGGAGGCGAACCGGACCTGGGGAACCGCCACCGGTCTTAGCTTCTGCGACGTCGCCGCCGATTGGCTGGGGCGGGAAGGGGCGGGGAGGGCCGGCTCGCTGGAGGCGCTCGCGGGCCTGGTGCTCACCAAGACCGGCGAGCCGCGCAAGCCGCCGGCGGGCCTTCTCAAGGCCGATCCGGACTTCGGCGAACATGCGGCGCGGCTCGCGGAGTGCTGCTCGCGCCTGCTCCGGATGCGAAAGGTGGCCGGCCTCGTCGCCTGCTTCGCCGCCGGGCTCCGCGCCGGCCAGCGATTCGCCGCCCGATATGCCGCGGCCAAGCGGAATGCGGGCCTGGTCGATTTCGACGACCTCATCCGCTGGAGCGAGAGGCTGCTCGCGACACCGGGAATGGGCGACTGGGTCCGCTACAAGCTCGATCAGCAGACCGACCACATCCTCGTCGACGAGGCGCAGGATACCAATTCGGGGCAATGGAGCATCGTCGGAGCGCTGACCGAGGAGTTCTTCGCCGGGGCGGGGGCTGCCGGACGCCACCGGACCCTCTTCACCGTCGGCGATTTCAAGCAGGCCATCTTCGGCTTTCAGGGCACGGACCCGAAGGAGTTCGAAACCGCCCGGCGCTATTTCGAGGCCAAGGCGAAGGCGGTGCGGGAAGCGGCCGAATCGATCGGCGTCCGCCCGCTTCCGCCCGACTTTCTCGATCTCTCGATGGACCGCAGCTTCCGCTCCTCGCCGCCGGTGCTGGCGGTGGTCGATCGGGTCCTGGAGCGGCTCGGCCCGGCGGCGCTGGGGCTGCCGCGAAGCGCGAACCCGCATTTGCCCGCCGCCGCCCGCCGCGGCGGAAGCGTCGCCTTGTGGCACCCGACTTCGGATCAGGATCCGTCGGAGGAAGAATCGGGGGAGGAGGGCTGGGTCAGCGACACGGTCCGGCTCCATGCCGGCCGGCTCGCCCGGCAGATCCGCCAATGGCTCGAACAGCCTTTCTGGGTGGAGTCGAAAGGCCGGCCGCTCCGCCCCGAGGACATCCTCGTCCTCGTCCGCCGCCGCGGCGACCTTGCCGCGCTGCTCGTCGCCCGGCTTCATGCCGAAGGGGTTCCGGTCGCCGGAGTGGATCGCCTGCTTCTCACCGCGCCGCTCGCGGTTCGCGACCTGCTGGCGGCGGCGCGTTTCGCCGTCCAGCCGCTCGACGATCTGAACCTCGCCGCGCTGCTCGTCTCGCCGCTGTTCGGCTGGAGCCAGGAGGCATTGTTCGAAGTGGCGCATGGGCGCGAGGGGCCGTTATGGCCGCGGGTCCGCGACCATTCCGGGCACGCGGCGAGCGTCGCCGGGCTCCAGTCGCTGCTTCGGATGGCGGACTTCGCGACGCCCCACCAATTCCTCGAGACGATCCTCTCCGGCGAGCTGGACGGCCGGCGGAAGCTTCTGGAGCGGCTCGGGCCGGAGGCGCGCGATCCGATCGACGAGCTGGTAGCGTCCGCCCTGGAGTTCGAGACGGTGTCCCCGGCATCGCTTCAGCGCTTCCTCGACTGGTTCGCCCGGGGAGACGTCGAGATCGTCCGCGATCCGTCCGCTCCGCTCGACGCGGTACGGGTGATGACGGTTCACGGCTCGAAAGGCCTCCAGTCGCCGGTTGTGATCCTCGCCGATTCCTCCGCTGATCCGGAACGTGCCCGGCCCGGCGCCCGGATGGCCGAGCTTCAGCTCGGGCCGGAGGGACCGGCGGTGCCGGTCTTCCGGCCGCGCAAGGACGAGCTGGCCGAGCCGCTCAAGGCGCAGGTCGAGGCCCGGGACCGGCTCGACCGGGAGGAGCATTGGCGGCTGCTCTACGTCGCCATGACCCGCGCCGAGGAGCGGCTCTATGTCGGCGGAGCGCTCGGAGCGGCCGATTCGGGCGGTCCGGCCGAGGCGAGCTGGTACGCCGTGGTCGAGGCTGCGCTTCGAAGCCTCTCCTGCGAGTGGGAAGAGGATGATCGCTGGGGGCGGGTGCTCCGCCACGGAGGCGGGGAGGTGTTCGTGAAGTCGGCCGCCCGGCGCCCCGCCCCGCGGATCGCCGCGCCGGACTGGCTTCGGCGGCCGGCTCCGGCGGAAACCCGGCCGCCGCGCCCGCTCGCCCCTTCGGCGCTGGGCGAGGACGACGTCTCCGATCCGCCGCCCTCGCCCGCGATGCGCGAGGCCGCGGCGAGGGGGCGGCTGCTCCACCAGCTGTTCGAGCGGCTCCCGGCGGTCCCCGCGGCGGAGCGCGCCGGGCGCGCCGAGCTCTGGCTCGAGCGATCGGCCGGGGTGTCGGACCCGGCGCTCCGCCAGGCGCTCGTCGCCGACGCGCTTAGGGTGCTGGACGATCCGCGCTGGCGGGCGCTGTTCGGTCCCGCCGCCCTGGCGGAGGCGCCGATCGCCGCCGTCATCGCCGGCGGGATCGTCGTCTCGGGAACGGTCGACCGCCTTCTCGTCGAGGAGGAGCGGGTCACTCTCGTCGAGTTCAAGTCGGGCCGGAGGCCTCCGGCGCGGCTGGAGGATATCCCGGCGGCGCATCTGCGCCAGGTCGCATCCTATGCGGCGGCGCTCGCCGCGATCTTCCCCGGACGAATGGTCGAGGCGAAGCTCCTCTACACCTCGACCCCGATTATCTTCGATCTGCCGTGGCCGCTTCTCGACACCTTCAGGCCGGCGGCGGGGGAGGTTGAGCCGGCGGCGGCGACTTCCTAAATGGAAGATAACAGCGTCCAGGAGAATCAAATGACCAAGAGCGTTTCCGACGAGAGCTTCCAGAGCGAAGTCCTCGCGTCCGACAAACCCGTCCTCGTCGACTTCTGGGCCGAATGGTGCGGACCCTGCCGCCAGATCGCCCCCGCGCTGGAGCAGATCGGAACGGAGCTCGGCGATCGGGTGACGATCGTGAAGGCCAATCTCGACGATGCCGGCGAGGCGGCGAGCCGTTACTCGATCCAGACCATCCCGCAGCTCGTCCTCTTCCAGGGCGGCACCGAAATCGCCCGCTGGAAGCACGGCGCCGCGCCCAAGAGCGTCCTCCAGGAGTGGCTGACCGGAGCGCTTCCCGCCTGAAGTCCATCCTGCGGGAGCGAAGCTATGGTTCGTCATGCCGGACTTGATCCGGCATCCACCTTCTTCTCACCCAGTCTGTGAAGGAAAGGTGGACCCCGGATCAAGTCCGGGGTGACGATCCAACCTCGCCGCGCTGATCCGAAGGGCGTCGATGCCTCCCTTCCCGGCCCACCCGGAGGGACGTCACTCCGGAGCTTCGGTGCCCTCGAGCCCCCGGGTTTCCGGCCGGAAGCGTTCGTTGCGCGGCAGGTCGTCCTTCGGTTCGAACCAGCCGATCCGGCTGCCCCAGAAGATGTGGAAGCCGGGTGGAACCAGGTCCGGCCTGTCGAGCGTCGCGACGCTGAAGTCGACCGTCTCGGGCTGGTGATCGACCTCCATCAGGAAGGGCGTTCCGCAATCCCCGCAAAAGGTGCGGTGGCCGAAGCTCGACGATTTGAACGATTTCAGCCGGTCCTCGCCCTTGGTCCAGACGAGGTCTCCGGCCGGTACGCTCGAGAAGACCATCCCGGGCGCGCCGGAGTTGAGCTGGCAGGTGCGGCAATGGCACCAGCCGGTGTCGAAAGGCGCGCTTCGAAGCGCGTAGCGCACCGCCCCGCAGGCGCAGCCGCCGGTCAAGCTATCGTCCATTCGCTCCGGCTAGCGTCGCGGCCGCCGCTGCGTCAATCCTGGGGACCCGCGCGCCTTGCCCCATGGACGGGACGGGCCTCAATCACTATGTCCTGCCTGAACCGGCGCCCAGGCGCCTCACGGACTCGCGCGCTTGGAACTTCTCCTCTTCCTCTCCGCCATGTTGGCAGGCCTTACCGGGCTTATCTCCGGGGACAGGACCGTCGACGTGCGCCAGGTCGAGCGGGCCGCGGTCGCCTCCTTCGCCTGCGCGGCGGAATGCGCCTCGGAGACGCAGAGCGAAGCAGCCGCCGTGCTTGCCGTCGCTTCGGCCTGGCCTGCCGCGAAGCTGCCCGCCCGGGCCGAAGCGCCCGAGCGGGGCGGCGAAGCTCCGGTCGACGAGCGCCGGCTGGAATAAGCCGCCCGCCGGACCCGCTCTTGGGCGGGACCGCTCGCCTTACCTTTCGAAGCGCCTCGGCGCTGCGCCCCGAGCGGCGCGAAGCTCCCCACGAATATCAGGATTGCCACCATGATCGGCGGATTTGCCAAAGCCATTTTCGGGTCGTCCAACGACCGCTACGTCCGCTCGCTTCGCAAGATCGTCGACAGGGTCAACGGCTTCGAGCCGGGGATCTCGGCGATGACCGACGACGAGCTCCGCAACCAGACGGTCATCTTCCGGCAGCGGCTTGGCGATGGCGCGGATCTCGACGACATTCTCCCGGAAGCCTTCGCCACCGTCCGCGAAGCGGCGAAGCGCACTCTCGGCCAGCGTCATTACGACGTGCAGCTGATAGGCGGAATCGTCCTCCACCGCGGCGAGATCGCCGAGATGCGCACCGGCGAGGGCAAGACCCTCGTGGCGACGCTCGCCTGCTACCTCAATGCGCTGGGCGGCAAGGGCGTCCACGTCGTCACGGTGAACGACTATCTCGCCCGCCGCGATGCCGACTGGATGGGCCAGATCTATCGCTTCCTCGGTATGACCGTCGGCGTCATCGTTCCCAATCTGTCGGACCAGCAGCGCCGCGACGCCTATCACAGCGACATCACCTACGGCACGAACAACGAGTTCGGCTTCGACTATCTGCGCGACAACATGAAATATGAGCGCGAGTCGATGGTCCAGCGGCCCTTCAACTTCGGGATCGTCGACGAGGTCGACTCGATCCTGGTCGACGAGGCGCGCACGCCGCTGATCATCTCGGGCCCGACCGAGGACAAGTCAGAGCTCTACATGTCGGTCGACGCTGTGGTGAAAGGGCTGGTCCCGGTCGATTACGAGCTCGACGAGAAGCAGCGCTCGGTCGTCCTCACCGAGGACGGCACCGAGAAGATGGAGCGGCTGCTCGAGGATGCCGGGCTTCTGGTCGGCTCCAACCTCTACGACTTCGAGAACACGCTCGTCGTCCACCATCTGAACCAGGCGCTTCGCGCGAACGTGATGTTCAAGCGCGACATCGATTACATCGTCAAGAACGGCAAGGTGATCATCATCGACGAGTTCACAGGCCGGATGATGGACGGCCGCCGCTGGTCGGACGGCCTCCACCAGGCGGTCGAGGCGAAGGAAGGCGTGACGATCGAGCCGGAGAACCAGACCCTCGCCTCGATCACCTTCCAGAACTATTTCCGCATGTACCCGAAGCTGTCCGGAATGACCGGCACCGCCGCCACCGAGGCGGCGGAGTTCTGGGACATCTACAAGATGAACGTCGTCTCGATCCCGACCCACGTTCCGGTCAAGCGGATCGACGAGGACGACGAATTCTACAAGAACCAGAACGACAAGTTCGCCGCCATCGCCAAGTCGATCAAGGAGAAGCAGCTGCTCGGCCAGCCGGTGCTGGTCGGCACCGTGTCGATCGAGAAATCGGAGCTCCTCTCGGAATTCCTGGTCGCCGAAGGGGTCAAGCACGAGGTCCTGAACGCCCGCTACCATGAGCAGGAGGCCCATCTCGTCGCCCAGGCCGGGCGGACGGGAGTCGTCACCATCGCCACCAATATGGCCGGCCGCGGAACCGACATCCAGCTCGGCGGCAATGTCGAGTTCCGGGTCGGCGACGAGCTTTCGCAGATGGAGGACGGCCCCGAAAAGGATGTGGCCATCGCGCGCATCAAGCGCGAGGTCGAGGAGGAGCGCGAGCGGGTCCGGGCCGCGGGCGGGCTGTTCGTGCTCGGCACCGAGCGGCACGAAAGCCGCCGAATCGACAACCAGCTTCGCGGCCGGTCGGGCCGGCAGGGCGATCCCGGCCTTAGCCGTTTCTACCTCAGCCTCGACGACGACCTTCTGCGCATCTTCGGGCCGCAGACGATGTTCGCCCGGCTGATGAACAAGAATCTCGAGGACGGCGAGGCGATCGTCTCGCCCTGGATCTCGAAGGCGATCGAGACCGCCCAGAAGAAGGTCGAGGCGCGCAACTACGACATCCGCAAGCAGGTCGTCGAATATGACGACGTGATGAACGACCAGCGCAAGGTGATCTACGAGCAGCGCGCCGACATCATGGACGCCGACGCGGTCGGCGACGTGGTCGTCGACATGCGGGCCGAGACGATCAACGCGATCGTCGGCGAGTCCTGCCCGCCCAACTCCTACCCGGAGCAGTGGGACCTGGAGCTGCTCAAGACCCGGGTCATGGAGGTGTTCGGGATCGAGCCTCCGATCGCGGAGTGGATGCAGGAGGATGCGGTCGATCCGGAGATACTCGTCGAGCGGCTCGAGGCGCTCACCGCCCGCCAGATCGAGGAGAAGATCGCCGACCTTCCGCCGGAGAGCTACATCCAGGTCGAAAAGAGCGTTCTCCTCCAGTCGCTCGACCACCATTGGAAGGAGCATCTCGCGATGCTCGACGCGCTAAGGCAGGTCATCCACCTTCGCGCCTACGCCCAGAAGAAGCCGCTCGACGAATATAAGCACGAGGCCTTCCAGCTGTTCGAGCGGATGCTCGCGGCGATCCGCGAGGACGTGACCCGCACCCTGGCGCTCGCCAATTTCAGCTTCCAGGAGCCGGAGCCGCTTCCCGACTTCCAGCCCTTCGGAGAGCTCCAGCCGCTCCCCGACTTCATTACCCACCATATTGATCCCTTCACCGGCGACGACGACACCGCCGACATCGACGCCGGGACCGGCAACATCCTCTCGCGCCTTCCGCCGCTCCAGATGGAGCAGCCGGAGATGCGCTCGGACGCCAACGTCGCGGAGCTGGCCGGAGTCAGCCGCAACGCGCCGTGCCCCTGCGGCTCGGGGCTCAAGTACAAGCACTGCCACGGGCAGCTGGCGTAAACCTTCTCCTCCCCGCGCGGCGGGCGGGGAGGGGGACCACCCGAAGGGTGGTGGTGCGGTAACTGGAACAGGCCGAGGGAGATACCCCTCCACCACCCTTCGGGTGGTCCCCCTCCCCAGCCGCAGGCTGGGGAGGAAGGCGGGTCACGCCATCTTGAAGCCTTCCTTGTTCATCAGCGAGGTGAGCTTGGCGTTCTGCTCCGGGCTCATCACCTTCTGGAAGGCGGGGAAGACCTCGTCTTCCTCCATCCGCATATGCTCCTGGATCATCGAGCGGAAGTCGCGCACCCGGGCGAGCCATTCGGGGCTCGTGTTGGGCAGCGTCTCGAGCTCGTAGAGATAGGTCTTCACATAGCCGTGCTCGGCATTGAGGGCGTCGGCATCGTGGGCGAGATTGGCCTGGCGGAGCGCCGGGTAGATGATGCTCTCCTCCTCGTGCGCGTGCTTGGTGAGCGCATATTTCAGCTTCATCAGCAGGTGCGAGCGCATCATGCCCTGGCTGTCGTCGGTCGCCTCGATCTTGTCGAAGATGCCGAGCGCGAGGGCGTGCTCCGCCTTGAGCGCGTCGCACCAGTCGCCGGAGACTCCGCCGGTGGTGAACTGGACGAAGAGCTTGCGGCCGACATTGGCGGCGATGCCCATCGCCGCGCCGGCCAGCGCCGCGCCGGCCAGGACTCCGACGCTGCCGCTGCCGCCGCCGAACGAGAAGGCGCCGCTGTCGTCGCGGCCGCCGCCGCTCGAGGTCCGCGCACCCGAGCCGGACTTCCTGTTGCGCTGCCTGGAATCGCTGTCGCTCGCCATCATGGCCTCCTTTGAAGTTTGCGCTGGAACCGCCGGAGGCGCGGCAAGGTTCCGGACCCGAACCCAATCGGACGCCGGCAAATACCGCCTCGTTTCAGGCGATTGACTGGCGCTCCTGCGGCGGACGGTTGCGAACCAAAGCCGACCGGTGAGG
>Ga0207657_10003922_pt1 | contig 15790 bp, 18 predicted proteins | sample KBSC33metaG_FD_184316 | JGI IMG/M metagenome (GOLD analysis project Ga0207657, IMG submission 184316) | Corn rhizosphere microbial communities from Kellogg Biological Station, Michigan, USA - KBS C3-3 metaG (SPAdes) (version 2) | ecosystem: Host-associated > Plants > Roots > Rhizosphere > Soil ... | reverse complement strand
TTCGCGCGCGAGGGTGCGGCGGTCGTGGTCAACGACCTCGGCGGCCCCCGTGACGGCAGCGGCGCCGATGTCTCGATGGCGCAGAAGGTGGTCAATGCGATCAAGGCCGAGGGCGGCCGCGCGGTCGCCAATGGCGCCGATATCTCGACCTTGGCGGGCGGGCAGTCGGTGTTCGACGATGCCATCAAACATTTCGGTCGCGCCGATATCCTCGTCAACAACGCGGGCATCCTGCTCGACCAGACCTTCGCCAAGGCGACCGAGGCCGCCTGGGACAGGGTTTTGAAGGTGCATCTGAAGGGCACGTTCTGCACCACCCAGCCGGTGTTCCGCTGGATGCGCGAGAACGGCGGCGGCGTCATCGTCAATACGTCATCGACCTCAGGCCTGATCGGAAATTTCGGCCAGACCAACTACGGCGCCGCCAAGGGCGGCATCTGGGGGCTTTCGAACGTGCTTGCGATCGAAGGCCGCAAATACAACATCCGGGTCTGGACGCTGGCGCCGGGCGCGCTGACCCGCATGACATCAGATCTGCCGCGCTATATCGAGAATCCCGGCGCGGCACTTGGACCTGATGGCATCGCGCCGGCCGTGCTATACATGGTCAGCGATTTGTCGGGCGACCAGACCGGCAAAGTGCTCGGCGTTTCCGGTCCGCGCGGCGTGCGCGAAATGCGGATGATGGAAAAGCCGGGCTGGAAGCCGCCGCACACGGGATGGAAGGCTCAGGATGTCGTCGAACACGCCAAGGAGATTTTCTTCTCAGAGGAAGAGATCAAGATGGGCGCGCGGCGGTTTTGAGTGGCACTCGCCCTACGGGTTCGGTTTACCTCTCCCATAGGGAGAGGCAAAGGCCGCCTTCGGCGGCCGTTCTTAAGAAAAGACGCCGAAGCGAAGCTTCGGCTACGGCGAAGCGCCGGGTGAGGGGTTGAGGGCTAACGATAGACCGTAACCCCCTCATCCCAACCCTCTCCCAATGGGAGAGGGGGCGTACCTCGCTCTTTGTGAGAGTTCGCGGAATGTCTGAGGAACTGCGTAGTTTAGAGAAGAGGCACAAATGACAAAACTGACCCACAGAGCTGCAGGCACGTTCGCGATTGCGCCGACGCCGTTCCATGACGACGGCCGCATCGACGAAAAATCCATCGACCGGTTGACCGACTTCTACGCCGAGGTCGGATGCGATGGCGTGACCGTGCTCGGCATTCTCGGCGAGGCGCCGAAGCTCGAGGGCTCGGAGGCCGAGGAAGTGGCAAAACGCTTCGTGAAGCGCGCCAAAAACATGCAGATCATCGTCGGCGTCTCCGCGCCGGGATTTGCCGCGATGCGCTCGCTGGCGCACGCGTCTATGGACGCCGGCGCCGCCGGCGTGATGATCGCACCGCCGCCGCATTTGCGCACCGACGAGCAAATCACCGGCTACTTCAAGCAGGCGGTGGACGCAATCGGCAACGACATCCCCTGGGTGCTGCAGGATTACCCGCTGACCTTGACGGTGGTCATGACGCCGTCAGTGATCCGGAAAATCGTGATGGACAGCCCGTCCTGCGTGATGCTCAAGCATGAGGACTGGCCGGGGCTGGAAAAGATTTCCGCGCTCCGCGCCTTCCAGAAAGACGGCTCGCTGCGGCCGCTGTCGATTTTGACCGGCAATGGCGGGCTGTTCCTCGATTTCGAGATGGAGCGCGGCGCCGACGGCGCGATGACCGGCTACGCCTTCCCGGAATTGCTGATCGATGTGGTAAGACTGTCGAAGGAGGGCCGCCGCGACGCCGCCCACGATCTGTTCGATGCGCATTTGCCGCTGATCCGCTACGAGCAGCAGCTCGGTGCGGGATTGGCGGTACGCAAATACGTGCTGCAAAAGCGCGGCGTGATCGCCTCGAGCGCGCAACGCAAGCCGGGCTCGAGCATTACCGCAGCCGCGAGAGCCGAAGTCGATTATCTTCTCTCCCGTGTCGCACGGGTCGACAAGCGCGCCAACCTGCAGCCGCAATCCAGCGCGGCCGGTTAGTTAAATCCTCATGGTGAGGAGCGCGTCTTCGCGCGTCTCGAACCATGAGCCAATAGCTTCTCATCCCTCGAGACGCGGCCAAGGGGCTGCTCCTCAGGATGAGGGAGGAGTGAATCGCATGGCTGAAGCTGTCGTCCCGCGTCCCGCGTCCACCATCCTGCTGTTACGCGACAGCGCCGACACAAAGGGCGAAATCGAGGTCTTCATGATGGTGCGCCATTATGAGATCGACTTTAACTCCGGTGCGCTGGTGTTTCCCGGCGGCAGTGTCGACAAGGGCGATCAGGAAATCATCGCGAGACCTGAACTCTACTCCGGCGGTGACGGGCTCGACGGCGCGAGCCTCAGTTTCCGCATCGCCGCGATCCGCGAAACATTCGAGGAAAGCGGCATCCTGCTGGCGCGTCCCCGAGGATCGAAAGCGCTGATCGATGCCAAGCGGGCGGGTGAGATCGAAGCCATCAATCGCACGGCGTTGTGCGACGGCAAGACGACGTTTCTAAAAGTTCTTACCGACAACAGAATGGTGCTCGCGCTCGATGAACTCGTGCCCTATGCGCATTGGATCACGCCGGTGGGGATGCCGAAGCGGTTCGATACCTGGTTTTTTCTCGCCGCGGCGCCACCGGAGCAGGCCGGTGCCCACGACGGCAAGGAATCCACCGATTCGATCTGGGTGTCGCCGCGCGAGGCGCTGGCAGGCGGCGAGAGCGGGCGATTCAAATTGCCGTTCCCGACCACCCGTAACCTGATCAAGCTCGGCAAGCAAACAAGCGTGACGGCCGCGCTCGACGATAGCAGGGGCAAGCCAATCGTCACGGTGATGCCTGTGATGACAAAGCTCAACGGCGGCCGTCAGCTTCGTATTCCCCTTGAGGCCGGCTACGACGGCGAGGTATTTGAAGTCGGCGCGGTGTGACGACCACAATTACCGCCCGTCATCGAAGCAATCGCTTCGCAGGGGTCGCCGCCGACCTTGCTGACCTCGTGGATTATCGGCATCCTGCCGGCAAATCCCTGCGCTTTTCGGCCGGAAAAACGATCAGGGCAGGGCACACACCATGAAGATATGGCGCATCGGCGTGATCGTGGCTGCGTGGCTGACGTTTCTTGCCACATCGGGAGCAGGGTGGGCGCAGGAGAGCTTTCCCAATCGGCCGGTGCGCATTGTCATTCCCTATTCGCCCGGAAGCGTCGCCGACGTGTTTGCGCGCATCGTCGGCCAAAACATGGCGGCGCAGTGGAACGGCTCGATCGTCGTCGAATCCAAATCCGGCGCCAATGGCTCGATCGCGGCCGAAGAAGTCGCGCGCTCGGCGCCCGACGGTTACGCCTGGCTTTTGGTCACGACATTCTTCACCGCAAGCCCGACTCTCGATGCCAAGTTGCGCTGGGATCCGGTACGCGATTTCATCCCCGTTGGGCAGATCTGCCGGGCGCCGAATTTCTTCATCGTGCCCTCGACACTGCCGGTCAAGAACGTGGCCGAATATGTGGCGCTGGCGAAGGCGAAACCGGGCACGCTGAACTACAGCCATCCTGGCAAGGGCTCGACAGGGCATCTCGGCTTCGAGCTGTTCAAGCGGCTGGCCGGGATCGACGTCACCGCGGTCGGCTATCGCGGCTACCCGCAAATGGTGCCGGATATAGCCAGCGGCCTGATCACGTCGACCTTCCTGTCCGCCAATCAGGCTTTGGCCCAGGTGCAGACCGGCGCCATCCGGATCATCGGTACCGTCAACGATGGCCGCTCGAAGTATTTTCCCGACGTGCCGACCATGGCCGAGCAGGGCTTTGCCGAGGCGCAGGTGACGCCGTGGTTCGGCATCGTCGTGCCGGCGGGTACACCCGGGCCGATCGTCGATCGCATCAGCAAGACGCTGGAAGCCGCGCTTGCCACACCGGACGTTCGCGAGAAGCTCGATATCGCCGGATGCGAGCCGAAGAACGCGCCCCGGGCGCAATTCGCCGACATCATCAGGGCCGACGTCGCGCTTTGGGCGAAGGTCGTCAAGGACGCCGGCATCACGGCGGATTGAGTTCCGGCAGCCCGCGAGGCCCCGGCATGCTCCCCTTGGGGCGGATTCCAGCGTATAAATGTGGATTGCCCGGAGTCGGTCCCGATACCCATGCCCTTTGCCGCTGTCGTCCAACGGATACGCGCGTTTTCGCTTTCGATCGGTCAACTGACCTTTGGCAGCTTTCTGCTGCTGCTGGCCATCATTACGGCGACCAGCATGGCCAGCGTCATCGCTATCAGGCACATCGACCAGACCTTCGCCGAACTTCAGCGGGTGCAGAGTGTCGGCGACCTGGCCGAGGACATCGACCGACGCATGAACGAGCTGCGGCTCGCGGCCCGCGATGTCGTCACTGATTCCGGCGCCCGATCCGACCGGGTCGGAGAGGCCGCGGCGGCATTGACCGCGCTGCTGAAGAAGACGCGGTTCGAGCTTGCGCCCGAGCAGCAGGACATGATCGACGGCGTTACCCAGCGGCTGGCGAACTACAGCGACGGAATCGAGCGCGTCACCGCATTGCTCGGTCGCCGCGCCGAACTGGTCGCAGCGTTGCCACCCGTTCGCGAGCGCTTCGAATCGGCAATCGCCGAAGTGCCTGACCGGCTCACTGCGCGAAGTCTGTTTCGGGCGCAAAACCGGATTGATGCGGCCTTGCTGGCGCACGATCCGGCCGGGGCCGAGCAATCGGCCGAGCGCATGCGGGCGCTGTCGATCGACGACCCGGCGCTTCGCTCCGCGACCGATGCCTATGCCGGCGCGATTATTTCGATCGCGGAGACGGAAGGTCAGATCGCCAAGCTCGACAAGGAAGTATTGGGCACCGAAGGCCGCCTGATCGGACGGGTGACCGACTTGCTGCGTGAACTCAGCGCGCAACGGGCGCGGGTACTGTCGCACGACTTTGCCCGCACCCTGACCGAAGCCAAGTGGCAGAGCATCGTACTCGGCATCACCGGCATCCTGATCGGGATTTTGGCGGCGCTGTTCGTGGTTCGCCGTACCGTGCGGCCGCTGGCGTCGATCGCGACCTCGATACGTGCGCTGGCAGCGGGCAAGAAGAACGCGTCGATCCCCGCCACGGATGTGAATAACGAGATCGGCGATATCGCCCGCGCCGCCGAAGTGTTCCGCCGCACGCTTGTCGACGCCGACGCCGCACGCGAAGCGGCGGTTCATGCCTTGGCCGAGCAGCGCCTTGCCGAGGAAAGCTATCGCAAGCTGTTCGAAACCTCCGTCGACGGGATTTATGTGACGACGCCGGCCGGCGCGCTTCTCAACGCCAACCCGGCGCTGGCGCGGATAATGGGATACGAGACGCCGGAAGATCTGATCAGCGGCGTCGGCGACATTACGGAGACGATTTACCTTCATCCGGCGGCGCGCGCGGAATACCAGTCGCTGATGCAGCGCGACGGTATGGTGCGCGAGTTCGAATATCAGGTGCGTCAGCGCGGAGGTGCGATCCTCTGGCTCTCCGACAGCGCGACCGTGGTGCGCGACGAAGCCGGCGAGGTCATTCGCTATGAAGGGACGGTGCGCGACATCACCGACCAGAAACGCGCCGAAGATGCGATCGCCGAGGGCCGACGGCTGCTGCAGCAGGTGATCGACACCGTACCCGCGGTCATCAACGTCAAGGACAAACAGCTTCGCTACGTCCTGATGAACCGCTACATGGCCGGCATTTTCGGTATCGATCCCGCGGATGCGATCGGCCGCACCACCACCGACCTGATGTCGCGCTACGGCGCGCAAAAGACCGACGAGAACGACAAGCGGGTGCTGGCAGCGGGCAGGGGGCTCGGATTCTACGAGGAGGAATACCTGGATTCCTCCGGCAATCTGCGGCAATGGCTGGTCAACAAGCTTCCACTGCTCAACCCCGATGGCGAGATCGAAAACATCGTCACGGTCGCACTCGATATCGGCGAGCGCAAGCGCGGCGAACTGGAGATGCGCAAGGCCAAGGATGCCGCCGAAGCGGCGTTGCGCAATTTGCGGGAGACCCAGAATTCACTGATCGAGGCGGAGAAGCTTGCCGCGCTCGGGCGGCTGGTGGCGGGCGTCGCCCATGAGGTCAACAACCCCATTGGCATCAGCCTGACGGTCGCCTCGTCGCTGGAGCGCAAGACCGCATTGTTCGTCGCAGAAGTTGCGCGCGGCGATCTCAGGCGATCCAGCCTGAATGACTTTCTTGAAACCAGCCGCGATGCGTCCTCGCAGCTGGTAGCCAATCTCAATCGCGCGGCCGAACTGATCACCTCATTCAAGCAGGTGGCTGCCGACCGGAATTACTCGGATCAGCGGGTCTTCGACCTCGGCGACCTGACCGAGCAGGTCGTGATGAGCCTGCGGCCGGGGTTGCGAAAGCACAAGCTGACGCTCAACGTCGACTGCCAGCCCAATCTCACCATGAACAGCTATCCCGGCCCCTACGGACAGGTGCTCACCAACTTGTTCCTCAATGCGGTGGCGCACGCCTTTCCCGACGGCAAGCCCGGCGCGGTCGATATCCAGGTGCGGGAATCCGGCAAGGACAATGTCGAAATTATTTTTTCCGACAATGGTTGCGGCATGTCGCTCGACGTCCGGCGCCGCGCGTTCGATCCGTTCTTTACGACGCGCCGCGATCAGGGCGGCACCGGGCTCGGCCTGCACATTGTCTACAGCATCGTGACCAACCGTCTGGGCGGCCGGCTCGACCTAGATTCCGAGCCCGGCGGAGGCACGCGAATCCAGATCATCCTTCCCCGGGTTGCGCCGCTGGAGCAGGCCGCGGAGTAGCACCCTCTGGCTAGTCGATCTCGGCGAGTTTACGCAAGGTTGCCTTGAAGATCTGGCTGGCCTTGCCGACCAGCGCCGTTCCATTCATCACAGCCGCAGTATCGGTGAAGGTGCCGGACACGCCGATGCCGACCGGACTCGGTCCACCGAACAGCGGGCTCGCATCGGGGCTGCTGGTGTGGCGCTGGACCAGTACCTCGCCCTTGAAGGTATCCCCCTTCGCCGTATAGCTGCCGGTGTAAAACAGATAGGCATCGCCGCCCAGGATTTTGCCGTCCCGGAACATGACCACACCGCTGCCCTTGCCTGATCGCCCATCCTGCAGGCTGACATGGATCGAATACAGACCGTTCTTCATGATGTGGCCGGTTATGACATCCGTCACCGCGGAGTCGAGCTTTGTTATGCCAAAGCCGGTTGCGAAGCGTCAACGCGGCAGGTTAACTATGGACACCGTGCCTGACGCAAATTCGCCGAAATCGGCTCTTGCCACATGACACTCAAATGACAGCGGCACGGACGGCCGAAAAGTTGGCACGCGAAATGCTTTGCGCGGCGTTTGAAAACGCCGCTGATGATCGGTTTTGCGCTCATGCTGCTGGGAATCTGCGCGACGATAATGATCGCGACCGAAAGCCAGCCGTTCATCAGCTAACCGCCGTTCGATCGCGTGCCCGTCGCCGCATCTCAGGCATATTTCTTGTCGCGCTCCAGGAGTTCGACCGAAATGCCCTGCGGTCCGCGGATGAAGCAAATGCGCACGCCCGGCCGAATGGTGGTCGGCTCTTTCGTGAACTCCACGCCCTTGGCCTTGATCTCGGCGGCCACCGCATCGATGTCCTTCACCGTCAGCCCGAAATGATCCAGCCCCTGGTAAGGCGTCACCGGCGGGGTATTGACGCCGTCGCCCGCGGTGACCGGCGCGATGAATACGTTGGCGCCGCCGAGCTTGACATCGATTCGCCCGGGGCCGCGGATGATCACGCCGCCGAGAATATCTTCAAGCCAGGCGGCGGTCGCCTCCGGATCGGGACTGCGCAAGTGAACATGGTCCCAGGTGACTATCGGCATCGTCGGTCTCCCCTCGGCTTTTTGGCGGGTCGCTTGCCGCGACCCGCGCGCGCTTTGCGTTTTCAGTGGCACGCGGCGCCAGCGCGGTCAATTTAGCGGCCGCATTCCCACATGGCCATGCCCTCGGCCCGGGCCGGACCGCCTCTGCCTTCCAATATTGTTGCGTCGGGGATGCAACCATTTCCGGGTTTGTCGATTGGTGGAACAGCGGCGGAACCGCGCAATCGGCAGTCGTGTTCGGAGCCGTGCGGTGTAACGCCCGCACGGCTTTGTTACCGTGCGGTGCAGCAGGCGACATGGGTTTCGCCATCTGCGGTGGCATGACGATGGATACCGGGCTTTATCGCATCGAATTGACGGGGCTCGCCAGGCTCGCAAGGGTCGCCGGGATCAGCGGCAGTTTTTCGGATCGGCCGGAGAGAACGGCAGCCAATTACTTCAATTCAAGGTTTATCTGGCTACCGGCCGTCATGATTGCCTGCTTGGGGGCTTGGATGCTGCTGTCCGGCTCGGCCAGCAACACCGCCGAAAACCAGCCGGTGCGCCTGGCGACGGCCGCCGCGACCGGGCCGGCGCAATCGCCCGCCACGGACGCCGCGCGGGACCGGTCCGCCGCGCAGGACGGGTTCTCGGTCAATCCGGCCATGCCTGGGGAGGCGATCACGCCTGCGGAATCGGCGCCGGTCGATGGACTCACGATTTCATCGCAGTCCTGGCGAAGGGGCGGGCTGGGCTCGAAAGCGTTGGTCACTTTCACGCTCCGCAACAGCAACGATTACGCGGTCAAGGATATCGAGATTTTCTGCTCCTTTGCCCGTAGGGACGGCAGCCACTTGACCGACCGCAAACGCGTGATTCGTGACACCGTCAACATGAAGAGCCGGCGAACCTTTGCTCGCATGCACGTCGGTTTCGTCAATATCAACGCAGATCAAGCGAAATGCTCGCTGGTCGCGGCCAGCCACATCTAGCGCCGGTGCTAACAGCGGAGAAGCATAACGACGCGGTAACTTCGTCGTTATCCTGGGTACGCAGCTCTAGGAACCAATCCCGTCATCCCCAGTTATTGCAGTAATCCGCGCCTGAGGCGCGGAGGGAGTGATGCTGAAATGCCTTTGGCGCGATATTTTTTGTTTGTCGGCGGAGTATTGCTTGCGCTGCTGTTTGTGGTGGATGCCGCTTTGCCGACGTTGCCGGTTGCCGATGCCGACAGGACGGACGCGGGGGTCGACAAATCCATCATCAGAATTCATTCCGACCGGAAATGGCCGGAGCGTGTTGTTTTCGACACCAGCCTCCCGACAATCGTGCCGGCGCAGACCGTAAAGGCGGAGGCTGTCGTCCCCGCGCCGCCACCGCCAACCATCGTCGCCGACGCCCCGGCAAAAGCGCGTGTCCGCGAGGCACTTGCACAGCTCGTGCCGCCTCAACCCAAAAAGCCGGAACCGAACCTGCAACGGAAACGCAAGATCGCAAAGTATCGCGCTGCCCCGCCGATGGTTCAGGTCGCGCAACAACCGCGATTTGGATTCTTTGACAACGGCACGTGGAACAACACGTGGAATAGCACGTGGTAGGTCGGTCCATTGCGCAGGCATGACATAGCGCGCGCCATGCGCGACCTCCTCTAAACGACAAGTCTCGAAATGCTGGCGTTGGCGAACTCCGGACCTTGCGCCCAGGCTTCGTTCGGCAGGCAAACACGGCCGGTTTCGTCTTTCTCCGGGAGTTTGTTTGTCACCGCGGCAAATCGCCCCGTGCCGCGATTAAATTTGGATTTATGAGGAAGCTAGCGCGGCGGCCTTAGCTCGCTGGCCAACCAGCCCACGGCGTCGGTTTTCAACGGGTCGACGGGAAACAGAACTTTCTCGGTCTGATGGCAAATGCCGCACTCGAAAATCCGCTCCTCGAAGCCCTCCTCGCCGGGAGAGAGCCGAGCCAGTCCCATCCTGCGCTTGCAGCTGGGGCACCACGGCCGCTTAGCAAGGGCAGATGGAATACGCATCACTCAGCACTCAGCATCCGAATCCCGACGGTTGGCACGTCCTGGGTGATCTGCTTTGTTGGTCATGATCCTATCCCCGCGAGGCCGGTCGTGCTTGTCAAACGTCGGGATCGCAGCTCAAAAATGCGGGGCTCGAAGTCCCGCTGGTTCGCGTTATAGTTACCAGTGACGCCATCCGCGGTGCCAACCGCGGTGCCAACCCCATGGGCGCCCGTAGAATCGCGGAGCCCTGTAATAGCCGTAAGCTCCGTAGAAGTTCGGCCGCCACCAGCATCGCCCCCACGGGCTACAAACCCAGCGGACCTGGTCGATGTTGGAAAGCTGCTCCGGATGCGGCAAGCCGTTCGGCATTGCCGAGGCCGCGCCCGGAGCGAGCATGCAAATGCCCGCCAAGGCAGTCAGGCCGATAACAACCCTCTTGAAACTCATGTTCGTCTCCTCCAATGGGCCGCGCAAAAAAAACGGTTGCAATTCCAGGAGGTTTCCGAAGCCTTTGAAATTTAATCTTGATTAACGGTGGTTCAGGATCTCTCCGCGTTGCAACGAGTGCAGCATCAATCAGCTGGAAGAAGCCTCCGGCGCAAAACAATGTTGCGGCGAACTCGTTGTTTCCCTGGGGTTAAGGCCGGGAACAGATTGATGGCCTGCGCTTTGACTCAGCGGAGGAAGCATGGCCCGTATCTGGAAAACCCCGGTTTTCGTGCTTGCCATGGCGTATTTCGTGCTCGACGGGCTGTTTTCTTACGTCACGCGACCTATCGCCGTCTGGATGAGCAAACTGCGGATCCTGCAGCGAACGCGACGCTGGGTCGTTTCCCTGCGACCCTATCCGTCGCTCGCGCTTTTCGCCGTGCCCGTCATCATCCTGGAGCCAGCAAAACCTCTGGCGGGATACTTGGCGGCAACGGGGCATTTTTTTGCGGGCGCGACTACATTCGTCATGGCTGAAGTGTTGAAGCTGAGTTTCGTAGAGCGGCTGTTTCAGCTCAATCGAAAGAAGCTGTTATCGATTCCCGCGTTTGCCGCCGGATATGAATACTGGCGGCGCATGATGGATGTGATCGAATCGATGGAGGCCTGGAAGGCGGCACGGCGGCTGGCGAAGAATGCCGCACGCTCGGTGCGGACGCACTGGCTTCAATTCAAGCGCGCTCAGGCGTCGCATCGACTCCAATCCCGCTCGCTGCGATACGCTCGATCACGGGGCCACCGCAACTATTGAGAAGAGGCCGTGGAGCAGGACAGCAGGCGTGGCCTAACTCGGCGGCCTGACGCTGGAGATAAGCCGCTGCACCGCGTCGGATCTCAGCGGATCGTCGGCAAGGATTGTTCGGACGAAATCGCACTTCGAGCATTCAAAAGTGCGTTTTTCAGTACCGGCCTTGGATAGCTCAACCCGAGCCAGCATCAAGGACGTTGCGCATCGGATGCAGCGCGGGTGCTCGATAGGACTGAGCGGGATCGCAGGAAATCGCGGCAACGCGCGCACGGCTCTCACCCAAGGTTGCGGGCGAGAACGCTTTATCTCCCGTCGCCGATAAATGCCCCGTTGCCCCGCGGCGATGGGACAAAGCTAGATGGGCCAATTTTGGATTGTCTGTCCGGTCGCCGACTCCAATCATGAAATTTTGGACAAGCTGTGGATAAACAGGCTATTGGCGATTCGGAGTGTTCGGTGGGGAATGCCCCGATGGGACCGCCCGGCGGATAGCATCGATATTTTGATCTGTGCGGACGGCAGCTGCGCGGCGCACTTCGGCGCAACTGCCTGGCCGCGGAATATGGCCGCCGGGTTTGCGCCGGCGGACTTTTCGCTGGATGGAGCCAACGCCGGATCGGATCAACGGCCGGTCAGCATCCTGGCTTTCATCTGCAAATAATAGTCCTCGCGCTCCCGCGCCATTTTTTGCTGATGCGCTTTGAAATTCTTGACGCGCTGCTGGATTTCGTCGCGCTCCGACGCTGGCCGGACCGTGGGGGTGGGCGGGATCGGCTTCGATGTATCGGCAAGCGCTTGCTCGGCTGTCCTGATCGCAACGGGCAAGTCCGGTATCGGTTGGCGCTGGACGTCCCTGGCAAACGCCATCGTGCTCTCGATCAGTGCGTCAAGCTCCTGCTTCCAGTCCATCACCCGCGCCCCCAGCTTCCCGATAATCTCATCAAACGGGGTGCGAACGTCAAGCAACCCCCGGCTGAGCACCGGCCTTAAAAACCACCCGGCGCGGAGGAGGCGCACTGGGCTGTAAGTCCGAGGCTGTGTCTCGGGACACGTGTCAGGAGATAGTCTTCGAACAATCCATTGACGAGAGGTGAGGGTGCCCGTTCACGCCTGCCGGTTTTGCTGCCTTTTGATCTCCCGCTCGAGGTCGGCGGATCAGGCGACCTTTCGCTGGTCCTTGAGCTGAAATTCCAATTCTTCAACCAGCTGGGCCAATCGCTCTCTCGTAAGCGGATCAGTGGGCTCCAAGGCCAACCGATGGGCCTGCTCCAACTTCCGCTCCAGTTCTTGACGCTTCGTCCGGGTCATTTGAGTGCTCCTGCCAATTGGACGGCCGGATCGCTAAAATGTTCACGAAGTTCTTTACGAGCCGTTAATTCCCGACTTGTTGCCTGACATAGGGCGCCCGCCCTCAGCACCGCAAAACTGACAGCCGTTTGATCCGTCCCGCCGCCAAACTCCTCGAACAGTACGCCGCCGCACGTGCGATGCCTCGCGGCCCCTGCAATCGGCAAATCAGACAGTGTCGTAGCTTCATTTTTCGTCGGCTACCCGACAGACGGTTCCCTTGGAAAAGCTGGTCAGCGACGCTTCCGGTCAAATTATTGTCGCATTGCCGCCGCCGACCCGTAACTTGTTTTTTACGCGTGAGTTGGTTTTCTGCCGCCCATGGAAACGGAAGACCCGCAGCAACCGTCCGTTTGGCGCTGCCAGCAGTGCGGGGCACTGGTCGGTCCAAAGCGATCTATGCTCGACTCGCGGAGCGGTCGGACGGTTCTCGTGTTCGACTGCGACTGCGGCCTCCAGTCCTGGAGTTCGGAATGGACCGTGAGGCGAGCTGCTACTCAGCCTGGTTAATGAATGTGAGGGCAAACTCCTCAACCGTGTAGACGCGGCCGTCGCCGATGACGGTGACAGCCACCATACCTCGGTCGAGCAGATCACGCGCTGCCTGCAGGGCTTCCGTTCGAGTTTCTGCAACCGCTTTCACGATGCCTTCCGGCTCAAGCGGCTTGCCTTGAACAATGAATGCCATTTCCCAGGAACTTTCGCGAAGCGGGTTCTTAGTTTCCTGCAACTCATCTCGCACGCCCCTTAACATGCCTGCGGAACAACGTTTGAGCGGTTCCGAGGTTCGTCGGCGAGTTCCAAAAAATTCCGTTTGGGACAGTGCTAATTACCCGCTCGCGCTGGTGGGTTTAGTCTCACGCGAAACAGGTCGCGTTCGCGATCTCAAGCAGCTTGCGGGCGGCGACGGCGGGAGCAGCGAACGGTCCAGGCGCGAAGTACTTCATGCCGCTACCTTGTCTTCCTTGTCCTCGCCGCGCATTGCGCATCTCCCCCGGCCCTTCACAAGTTGTTGTGCGACGCGAACCTTCCCGAGTTGGACTTATTTCAGTCGTAGGGCGAAGCACTTTCCGTGCGGAACTCCGCACTTTCAATCCAAAGAAAGGGGTGGACATGCGAGCGCATCGAATTTTCCTGAGCTTTGCGATAGCGATGGGTTGCGGCGTCACCCTTCAAAGTGCCGCGTTTTCGCAAGAGTATCGGGGAACGTGGGAACAACAAATGGCCTGCACGCCCGACGTCTGGCGGCTGTGCGGCGCGCAAGTCCCCGATGTGGACAGGATCGTGGCTTGCTTACGGCGAAATACGCCGCAGCTCAGCGGTCAGTGCCGCGCGGTTTTTGAACAAAGCGACAACCCGCCCAGACGTGGTGAGGATCGCGACTACGGGCAAAGGCGTTACGACAGGGATTACGGGCCGAGGCGTTACGACAGGGATTACGGGCCGAGGCGTTACGACGATGACGACGAATAAAGGGAAGATAGGCCGCCATCACATATCTCGCTTCAGCTTGCGCTTTCCCCAATGATGGTCCTTGTGATCTTGATTAAAGACCCGTTCCTCATTGCGGCGTAGCGCCTTCATGACACCGATCCGCGCCAGCATGGTGTCACCGCCACGGATGCACAGCGTCAGAATTTCGATCGCCGTTTGCTATTCCACGGCATCGTGTTCTGCCTTGGGGCAGCTTGGTGATGTAGAGTGCGGCGTCGCGCAATGTGATCAGGGGCTCGCGGCCCGGCACCGGGATCGGATCGAAAAACTGTTGATCCCACGACACCGGCTCTATGACCGAAACAGCGCAAAGTAAATCACGTACAGCCAACCAAAAATGCCGTGGATGATTGCCCAAAGTATCGAGTGGTTGGCGGTGTAGGATATCGCGATGGCAAGGGCGGAGCCAAAGCCGACGCCGTATTTTGCTCCCTCGACTCGAACGCCGTAGTACCGATTTCCGTTCATGTGCACCTCTCATCTGCTCATGCCGCCGCGGCGCGATCTTCCTTGGCGGCGCCCCGGGCGACGATCTTCAGCGCGTCATCCGGCAACGGGCGCTGCAGTGCCTTTGCCTCATCCCACGGTGCGCGCATCCAAACATTGCGCCTCGTCGTCCGTCGTCGGGATCAGCGGCATAGCTCTGGAGTGGATCGCGCCACGACGTCGTACTATCATTGATCTTGCAGACTTGTCTTTCTGGTTGGAGGTTCCTGTGGTCAAACTGATTTTTGTGGCCCTTGCGCTTGCAATGGCTCTTATTGCCACCTCTGTACAGGCTCAAATGTATGACCCCAACTATCCCATCTGCATGCACGTCTATGGCGTGGAGGAGGGCGAACGGATGGATTGCATCTTCACCTCGCTCGCTCAGTGCGCAGCTACGGCTTCGGGCCGTGCAGCGACGTGCCTAATCAATCCATATTTCGTGTACACATCAGGCCGACGCAGACACTAAGGCAACCAGCCACGTTCCTTCATCGCCGCCCGCGTACTGTCGCGTGCTGAGGCGGAACGCTGGTTCCGCTGCCGCCTTGTCCTCCTTGTCGGCGCTCCGCATCACGATCTTGAGCGCGACATCTGGCAAGGGCGTGCCGCCTGTCACCAACATCCGCAACACGTCGTCCCCGCACTGGCGCGGCCGGCCGAAGCCGGAAAGCCGATGCCTGGCCCAAAGCTAGCGGTCAGTCCTTGATATCTCGAATGCAGCATTGGCTATTGTTCGAAACAAGAAGGCCAATCCGAATGCCAAGATAAGGGCAGAAACGACGTTCACACCCCTCGCAAACTCAATACTCCCGCTACGAATTTTTCCTTCAAGAACGGCAATAACAAATTGATTCGTCTCCAGCGTATATGCGAACGAGGCAAAGTACGGCACCGCTCCCCCGGCCACCACGTTGACGGCGGATCGCTCGCTGAAATCTTGTTCGGCCGCAAGGCGATGAGATGGCTGCGCTTGTAGGGATAGCCCCCGGACGTCAGAGCAATCCCGGCATCGCATGTACCGTTCAAGCTCATGGATCGGCGTCGTCTTGGGGCGGCGCACGACTTCTCAATCCGTTCAACTCAAACACAGAGCCGGCACAGTTCGTCAATCGGCGAGCGACACGGTCAACACCCGTCTGCTCTAACTGCCAGTCAGACGATATCATCTCTCACGCCATAGCGCAGTGGAGTAATGAATCGCAGGAATGGCAATTGGCTAGCACCTTCGATCAACCAGCTCACTGCAACGGCTGCGACAGTCCGTGTGGCATCGTGTGGTTACCGCTCAATTAAGCTCATTGGCGATGCATCCGGACGAGGAGAGGCAGGTGGCAAATACCGAT
>Ga0207657_10003920_pt1 | contig 15792 bp, 10 predicted proteins | sample KBSC33metaG_FD_184316 | JGI IMG/M metagenome (GOLD analysis project Ga0207657, IMG submission 184316) | Corn rhizosphere microbial communities from Kellogg Biological Station, Michigan, USA - KBS C3-3 metaG (SPAdes) (version 2) | ecosystem: Host-associated > Plants > Roots > Rhizosphere > Soil ... | reverse complement strand
GGGCGAGACGCTGCTGCCGATCGACGCAAAGTTTCCCCGCGAGGACTGGGAGCGGCTCGAAAACGCATACGAGAGCAACGTTCCCGAGAACGTCCTCGCCGCCAGCAAGGCCTTCGAGGCCGCGATCCGCACCGAGGGCGAGCGCATCTGCAAAAAGTACATCAACCCGCCGGTGACGACGCCTCACGCCATCATGTTTTTGCCGACCGAAGGCCTGTACGCCGAGGTCATGCGGCGCGACGCGTTGCAGGCGGAGATCCAGTCTCGATGCCACGTCACCATCGCCGGGCCGAGTACGCTTTCCGCCATCCTCACCAGCTTCCAGATGGGTTTCCAGATGCTTGCCATTCAGGAGAAAGGCGACGAGGTGTGGAAGGTGCTGGAAGGCACAAAGCGCGAGTTCAACACCTTTGAGACCCTGATGAGCAAGATGGAGACGCAGGTTGGTACGGTGCAAAACACCATTCAGAAGCTCGGCGTCCGCACCCGCGCCATCAACCGTACCCTGCGCGAAGTAGGCGAGTTAGACACGGGAGTGGCCGCGGCGAACCTGATCGGCATCGAAGAAAGCAACGGAATCGCGCCGCTGCTTGCCGCATCCGCTCATGATGAACATGAATGAATAAGGGTATGGGATCGGAATAGCCCCGTCACACGAGGCTCGGTTTGCTTTACACTCTCCTAGGCGCTCAGTATTCTTGAGCATAGCTGTGTTGACCACGCGCACGGGCACCGGATTTTTGATTGCAGACGTAAACAGGAGAAACAAATGGCCGCAGTAGATGAAAAAGTAAAGCAGATCATCGTCGAGCAACTTCAGGTGGATGAAGCCGAAGTCACCCCGGGTGCCAGCTTCCAGGAAGATCTTGGAGCCGACTCCCTCGACGTGGTCGAACTGGTGATGCAGTTCGAGGAAGCCTTTGACATCCAGATCCCGGATGAAGACGCCGAGAAGATCAAGACCGTCAAGGACGCCATCGACTACATCGAAAAGAACCAGAAGGCGGCCAAGTAGACAATGGTGGAGCGTCGCGTCGTCGTTACAGGCCTCGGCCTCATCTGCGGGGTCGGCAGGACCGCACCCGAGGTGTGGGCGGGTCTGCTTGCGGGCAAAAGCGGCATGGCCGAGATCAAGGCATTCGATCTCACCGGCCACCCCGTTCGTTTTGCGGCCGAGGTCAAGGACTTCGACCCGCTCCAGTTCATCGATAAGAAAGAGGCCCGCAAGATGGGCCGCTTCATCCACTTCGCCCTGGCTGCTTCGGATGAAGCGATGAAGCACTCCGGCCTGGTCGTCGACGAGAGCAACCGCGATCATGTCGGCGTCCACATCGGCTCGGGCATCGGTGGCTTCGACGTCATCGAGCGCGAGCACTCGGCCATGCTGGCCGGCGGTCCGCGCAAGATCTCGCCGTTCTTTATCCCCGGCTCCATCGTGAACCTCGCCGCCGGCCACGTCTCCATCCGTTACGGAGCGCGCGGGCCGAACGAGGCCACGGCTACTGCCTGCACCACCAGCGCGCATTCGATCGGCGACGCCTTCCGCATCATTCAGCGCGGCGACGCCGACGCCATGATCGCCGGAGGCACCGAGGCCGCCATCACTCCCATGGGAGTCGGCGGGTTCGCCGCCATGAAGGCGCTGTCGACGCGCAACGACGATCCCGAGCACGCCTGCCGCCCCTTCGACAAGGACCGCGACGGCTTTGTCGTCGGCGAAGGCGCTGGCATCCTCATCCTCGAAGAGCTGGAGTTCGCCAAGGCTCGCGGCGCGAAGATTCTTGCCGAGATCATCGGCTACGGCATGTCCGCCGACGCCTTCCACATGACCGGCATGGCGCCGGAGGGCGAAGGCTGCTACCGCTCCATGAATCACGCTCTCAGGGTTGCGGGCATCTCGCCCGACAAGATCGACTACGTCAACGCCCACGCCACCAGCACGCCGCTGGGAGACGCGCTGGAGTCGCAGGCCATCGAGAACGTCTTCGGCGAGCGCGCCAAGGATCACACCCTTCTGGTTAGCTCCACCAAGTCGATGACCGGCCACCTCTTGGGCGGCGCGGGCGGGCTCGAGGCGGGCATCACCATCCTCGCGATGCTGAACCAGACCGCTCCTCCGACCATGAACCTGGTCGAGGCCGATCCTGAGTGCCGCCTCAACTACGTCCCCAACAAGCCGCAATCCGCGAAGATCGACTACGCGCTGTCGAACTCCTTCGGCTTCGGCGGTACCAACGGCTCACTCGTCTTCAAACGCTGGACGGAATAACCAGCATCGGATTGGCAATGTAAAAGGAGCGGCTGCGATGGCCGCTCCTTTTACATTGATGCGTCATCCACCTCGAAGAGGCTCGCGAATATCTAGAGCATTTTCCCTGTTGCTGTGAATCCCGGAACAGAGGTTCAGCGGCGTTTTCATTGGGGAAAACGCCCATACAAGCTGCAGCCCCGCGCTACACCTACAGGAAAAATGCTCTATTGAATTGCCGTTGCCAGCGTGCTGGCTTCGCTGTGACGGTGCGTGGCCACGTCGCGCTTAGGCGCGACGGACGGCGGCAGATATTTCTTATAGACGCTGATGTGGAAGCAGGCCTGCTGGAACTCCTCCTCCACGTCGATCTTGCCCTCTTGAATGAGCGGAAGGAGATAGCCGCGCATCCACGCAATCTCTGTCCGCGAGAGGCCATGCTTCGCGATGTCGATGGCCTGTCCGGTGAGATGCGGCGATGCAGTATCGCCCTCCGCGGGAGCAGCGTTGCCGTTCACCCGTATCAGCCGCTGTTGAAACTCAACCGTACGCACGGCGGAGTTCACCTGAAGCGGTGTATGGAAGCGGGCGTAGTGGGCGCGCGCCATGTTGGCGAGAAAGCGTGCCGTCCAGGGGCGACAGTAGCGGCGGTCCGCGGGCAGGCGGTCATCGACCTGCAGGCTGTAGTTGGCGGGCAGCGGAACCAGCATCCGCTTGTCGCGCATGTCGAGCAGGTTGGCCATGTTCTGGATGCGGTCGAGTCCCTCGCGGTCGGCAACCTCGTTCTGGCGCACCAGAATCTCGCGGGAGCCCTTAAGAGGCGGCGGCACGATCAGGCGGCCGCGCTTGTTGTAGAGCGTAGGCAGAACAGCCGGGATCGCCGCGTCCTCCACTCCGCTGTGCGAACCGCTCGCCTTCTGTACCGCGACAGGTTCGGCGGCACGCGGCGCGGTATCCTTCTTGTTCGCGGCAGCTTCGAGAAAATCGGCGGATCTGGCCTTGCGATGCGTCGTCTCGGCTACGCTGCGCCGCCGCACGGCAGACCGGTCCCGCACAGCCTTCGTCTTTCGAGCCACGGGACGCCGTGTTTTGGCGTGCGAGCGAACACGGGTGGCGTGGGCAGTCGTCGACTTCTTTGAACTATGAGCGGAGGTCTTCCGGGCCTTCGCCGTTGTCTTCTTGTGCGTCTGGGCAGCAGCCGTTGCCTTGCGGGCATGGCGATGCGCAGTCGTGGCAAGGAGCGTGGCAGGTAGCAGAAACAGGACTGCAAGCGCCAGAAAGGCCGGAAGTGTAGCGTTCAACCGCATCATGTTTTGAGAGGCGCGGAACGCCAGAGCAATTCCTACCTTAGAGAGTCCTCAAGGAAAGTATAAGTACCCAGGCGGATTCCGTATACTAATCGGTAAACAGGGCATGAGAAATGCCGGAAGACGTGGCTCAAGCCATAGGCAAAATGCAGGTGTCTCCAGGGGGTGCCATAAACAGGCACCGACGAAATACAGGGCCTCTCCACTGCGGCGGTAACTGCGCCGCCTCCGGTCGAGATGACGTGGTTTTTTGCTCCTCAGTCCACACCAACTGCCCCTCTCGACCTGCCTCAGATGCACGTCATCTCGACCGAAGCGCAGCGCAGAAACCCCTGTATTTTCAACCTGACCTCACCCGCCCATCTATCCGGGCATGAGTAAGACATCGTTTGTGCGCTGACGAGCCGAAGCAAAACTAGATCTTCTGTACCCGATGCACGTCCCGCACACCGGGAACCTTGCGCAGATTCTGCACCAGTTTATTGAGGTGCCGCACGTCCACCGTCTCCACTACGAAATCCACCACCATCGCGCCCTCGGGCGTGGGCCTGGTGTCCACGCTGCGAATATTGGTCCCATCGTCCGCAATGATCGCCGTGAACTCCTTCAGCAACCCGGGACGGTCGTCGCAGAGCACCGTCAGCTTCACCGGATAGGTCTGTGCCTTGACCGTTCCCGTCTCGTGCGGCGACGGCGCCCACTCCACCTGAATCCGCCGGTCCGACTCGTACAGCAGATTCTGCACGTTCGGACAGCTTCGCGCATGAACCGCCACACCCTTGCCCCGCGTGACGTAGCCGATGATCTCTTCGCCGCGAATCGGGTTACAACAGCGCGCCCGGTAGACCAGCAGATCGTCCTTGCCCTCCACCTGGAGCGAGTCGGAGCCCTTGCCGAAGAACACCTTCTTCACGGCGTCCGACATCTGCCCCACGGCATGGCCGACGACACCTTCGGCGGGAGGGGGCTCGACGGCCATCGTCGATCCCGGCTCCAGCTTGTTCAGCACCTGTCGCGCCGAGAACTTGCCGAAGCCAATGCCCGCCAGCAGCTCCGCCTGCGTTCCCAGGCCATACTCCCCGGCGACCTTGTCGAAGTCCGCTTCGACAAATTTGGCCAGCGATAGCTTGTACTTCCGCGCCTCGCGCTCCAGCAGCTTCCGGCCCACCTCGATCGCCCGCACCCGCTGCTGCTCGTTGAGCCAGTGCTTGATCTTGTTGCGCGCCCGCGAGCTTCGCGTAAAGCTGAGCCAGTCGCGGCTCGGCGCGTGTCCCGCCTGCGTTGAAATTTCGACGATGTCGCCGTTGCGCAGCCGCGTCCGCAGCGGGACGATGCGGCCGTTCACCCTTGCGCCAATCGTCGCATTGCCCACCTCGGTGTGGATGGCATAGGCGAAGTCCACCGGGCTTGAATCCTTGGGCAGCACCACCACCTTGCCCTTGGGCGTAAAGGTGTAGACCTCCTCCGGGTACAGGTCGATCTTCAGCGTCGACATGAACTCGTTGGGATCGGGCATCTCGCGCTGCCACTCCATCAACTGCCGCATCCACGCCAGCCGCTGCTCGTCCTTGGACGTCACATTGTCGGAGGCCTTGTACTTCCAGTGCGCGGCGATGCCTTCCTCGGCGACGCGGTGCATCTCCTCGGTGCGAATCTGCACCTCGAACTGGTGCCCGCCCGGCGCGATCAGCGTCGTATGCAGCGACTGGTAGAGGTTCGGCCGGGGCATCGCGATAAAGTCCTTGATGCGTCCCGGCACCGGACGCCACACGCTGTGCAGCAACCCCAGCACCGCGTAGCAGTCCTGCACCGTCTGGCAGATCACCCGCACCGCCAGCAGATCGTAGACCTGGTCCACCGGAATCTTCTGCGCCTCCAGCTTCTGCTGGATCGAGTAGAGCCGCTTGATGCGCCACTGCACGCGTCCCTGAATGTGGTGCTCGCGCAGCTTGTCTTCAAGCTCCGTGACGATCTTCTGCAGGAACTGCTCGCCCTCGCCGCGCAGTGCATCCACCTTGGTCGAGACCTGATCGTAGGCATACGGGTCGGTGTACTGGAAGGCCAGGTCCTCGAGCTCTCCGCGCAGCTTACCCATGCCCAGCCGGTGCGCCAGCGGCGCATAGATATCCAGCGTCTCGCGCGCGATCTTCTGCTGCCGGTCCGGCTTCAGGTGCTCCAGCGTCCGCATATTGTGCAGCCGGTCGGCCAGCTTGATGATGACGACGCGAACGTCGGTCACCATGGCCAGCAGCATCTTGCGGATGTTCTCCGCCTGATGATCTTCGCGGTTGGCGAACTTGATCTTGTCCAGCTTGGTGACGCCCTCGACGATATTGGCCAACTGGTCGCCGAAGCGCTTGGCAACCTCTTCCGTGGTGACGTCGGTGTCTTCGACCGCGTCATGCAGCAGCCCCGCGGCAATCGCGGTCGAATCCATCTTCAGCTCTGCCAGCACCAGCGCAACTTCAAGCGGATGAATAATATAGGGCTTACCCGAAGCGCGCTTCTGCCCCTCGTGCTGCGACATCGAAAACGCCCAGGCCTTGCGGATGACTTCGAGATCGTCTCCCGGCCGATTCCTATGCACGGTGTCCAGCAACCGCTGAAACTTGGTGTCCACCTCGGCGATCTCCGCCGCGGAGACTCCCTTGAGATGAGAAGCCGAGGATTCAGTGACCTCCGAGACTCCGTTCGGACCTGCAGCCGCCGCCTGGGCATCTCCGCCCGCACCGGGGGCAGCCGCCTCCAATACTGCCTCCTCTTCGGCGGCTATTGGAACTGGCATTTTATTTTCTTCGTTTTGCGCCCGCGGTTGCGGCCCAGCCTCCGAAGAGGCTGGATGAGCGGTGGCCATAGGACATTATAGGCTGCTCCGTCAAGCCCTTCACCGGAGTCGCCTTTGGCGATCGAGACTCTAAGAGGCTGTCCAAAATTTGCGGTATTTACTGTTGCCGATTCTCTCGCAACCCGGACAGCGCAGCGATGACTGTCTGGAAGTTCTGCGCGCCCCTTCGTTTGCAGACTCCGGACTTACGTCATCTCGACCGGAGGCCCGCAGGGCCGTAGTGGAGAGACCCTTGTATTTTTTCCTTGTGCGATTCCAATTTTGAGCAGTGGCCTTGCGGGCGATATGACACAAACAAAGGCGAATACAGGGGTCTCTCCACGGCGCTTCGCTTCGGTCGAGATGACGTGTTTTTGAGTTTCTAGAGAGACTAAGATAATGCCGAGGGCGGTAGAACTGCGCTCCCTTTACCCGATCACAGCCAGACCACAGTCAGGACCGTTATGAGACTACTTTCAGGATTGATTCTTCTCTCCGCGCTTGCCCTTCCCGCGGCGATAGCCCAAAGCGCTGCCCCAGCCGCCGCTCAGGGTCCGGACACCTTCCACAATCCCCTGCTGCCGACCGGCCCCGATCCCTGGGTCATCACCCGCAACGGCTTTTACTACTATATGAACACCACCGGCAAAAACCTGACCATCTGGAAGACCCGGGACATCACCGATCTCGCGCACGCGCAGAAGAAGGTCGTGTGGACGCCTCCCGCAACCGGACCCTACTCGCACGATCTCTGGGCGCCGGAACTGCATCTTCTCGACGGTAAGTGGTATATCTACTTCGCCGCCGACGCCGGGCAGAACGAGTCGCACCGCACCTATGTCGTTGAAAATGCTTCGGCTGATCCGCTTGAGGGCACCTGGACCTTCAAGGGCAAGGTCGCCGATGCGACCGACAAGTGGTCCATCGACTCCTCCGTCTTCGAAGACAAGGGGCAGAAGTACATGGTCTGGTCCGGCTGGGAGGGCGACACCGACGGCGAGCAGCGCATCTACATCGCCCACATGAAAAATCCGTGGACCATCGACTCGAAGCGAGTCATGATCTCCTATCCCCAATACCCCTGGGAGCGCGTCGGCGACCTGCCCGACCGCCCGGCCATGCCGCACGTCAACGTGAACGAAGGCCCGGAGATATTGGCGCACGGGCAGGACATCTTCCTCGTCTACTCCGCCTCCGCCTGCTGGACCGACTACTACGAGCTGGGCGTAGCCCGGACGAAGTCCGGCGCGAACCTCCTCGATCCCGCCTCGTGGAAGAAGTTCGACCATCCCTTCTTCAAACAGGATCGCGAGGCCGAGGTCTTCGGCCCCGGCCACAACGGCTTCTTCAAATCGCTCGACGGCAAGGAAGACTGGATCATCTACCACGCCAACCCCGCTCCCAATCAGGGTTGCGGCAGCCACCGCTCGCCGCGTATCCAGCCCTTCACCTGGAACGCGGACGGCACGCCAAACTTCGGCAAGCCGATCTCGACCAGGATCGCGATAAAAAAGCCCTCGCACAACTGACGAGTGCTTAGCCGAAGTTCGAGTTAGTGCGTAGCGTGTGCACCGCTCTGCGGCTGGGCTGTCGCCGGGACAGGCTTCTTCGTCGTCTTTCTGCGCACCCTGCGCTTCTTCTCAGGCGCGGGAGTCGGGCAGACGGCCGGAGCCGGGGCAGGAGGTATCGCTCGCAGGGTGGCCTGCAGGTTATGCACCTGCTGCTCCTGGGCAAGCGCGGCAGCCTGGATGCGATCTCCAAAAGCACGGCGGCCCGCTTCGAGCTTCGCCCTCGCCTCTTCCAGTGCAGATTTCTGGTCACCGGGAGCGGAGAGCCTGCCCGCCTCGGCGACGCGAAGCAGCACATCGTACAGCGCCTCGATATTGCGATAGGCCGGAAGCACCTGGGTCACCGACGCCGACGCGCCGTCGGCTGTCGCCAGCAGTTGCGGCAGCGTGGCGTCCAGATCGCGGCGGATAGAGCTGATATTGGCCGCCGCGTCGTCGCGCACCGCGTCCGAGGCCTTCCACTTGTCCGGGCGGAGGGTGCCGATCGTCTGCGCCAGCATGTCGAGAGAGGGCTGCATGATTGCCGATGGCGCAGGCTGAACCCTGGCGGCTGCCTGCGGAGCCACGGCAGACTGCTGCGCTGCGCATGACGCGCACGACATTGCGAGAATAAGAGCGGAAGAGACAAGTCGCATAAAGTTTGCTTTCCTGAGGTTTATGCCCCATCCCGCCGTCCGGCCACGCACACCTTGGCAAAGAGAAGAATCCCGGGCATTCAGTTTGATGCTACTCCGGACCGACAGGGAGATCACGGGGCGGCGCGATCTTCGGTCCCCTACAAATAAAACGTCAAAAACGATGGATCCTGCCGCGCAGCTTGTTGATCTCCCGCCGGTCACGCTTCGACGGACGGCCTTCGGTCGCCGCCCCGGCGCGCATCATCTCCCTGCGCTCCTCGGCCGCCTTGAGGCGCAGCTCGCGGCTCTCGTCCGTCTCCCGATAAAGCGTCTGCGCCACCGCCGCCGGACCGCGAACCTCACTCAGCAGCAGCACCTCGATCAGAAACTCGCCCGCATCGTTCTTCACGCGCAGGCTGTCGCCGACGCGCACCTCGCGGGCGGGCTTGGCGCGAAGGCCGTTGGACTCGATGCGGCCCAGATCGCACGCCGTCGAAGCCAGCGCCCGCGTCTTGAAGAACCGGGCAGCCCAAAGCCACTTGTCCATCCGTATAACGCTCATGCTCGTTTCCGTACAGGCTCTCGGCCTTCCTCAAGCCTGAGTGCCCCATGTCCCGATTTTGGGACATGGGCCTGCCGCACTCTCATCATCATGCCGCGACTACGCCGAAGCCTCGCTCTTTGCTGCCAACTGGCGCAGAACGTACTGTAGGATGCCGCCGTTCTGGTAGTACAGAATCTCCTGTGGCGTATCGATACGCACGGTCACGGTGAACTCGATCGTCTTGCCTTTTTCCGACTCGGCAAAGACGGTGATCTCCTTGCCGTCTGCGCACTTGTTGTCGAGCATCGCCCGAAGCTGTCCCGGCGTGTCCCCGATGGCATAGATCTCCTCGCCGGTCAGGTTCAGCGACTCGGCGTTCTGCCCCGGCAGGAATTGCAGCGGCAGAATGCCCATGCCTACCAGGTTCGACCGGTGAATGCGCTCGTAGCTCTCGGCGATCACGAACCGGATGCCCAGCAGCAGCGGCCCCTTCGCCGCCCAGTCGCGCGACGAGCCCGACCCGTACTCCTTGCCCGCGATGATGGCGAGCGGGATGCCGCGTTCGGCGTACTTCACCGAAGCGTCATAGATCGACATCGCTACATCGTCCGGTAGCAGCCGCGTCACGCCGCCCTCGGTCCCCGGAGCAATCCGGTTGCGCAGCCGCACGTTGGCGAAGGTGCCGCGAACCATCACCTCGTGATTGCCGCGGCGGGAGCCGTAGCTGTTGAAGTCGGCGGGCTTCACGTCATGGTCGGTCAGGTACTTGCCGGCCGGTCCATCCTTCTTGATCGAGCCTGCCGGAGAGATATGGTCCGTGGTTACGCTGTCGCCCAGCAGCGCCAGCACGCGCGCTCCTTTAATATCCTTGACCGGCTCCGGCTGCGCGCCCATGCCGTCAAAATAAGGAGCCTTGCGGATGTAGGTCGAGTCAGCCTCCCATCCGTAGGTATTGCCCTCGGGAAACTTCAGGCCCTGCCAGTTGGCGTCGCCCTTGGTCACCGTGCTGTATTCCTTGCGGAACATCTCCGAATTGACCGAAGACGTTACGATGGCCGCAATCTCCGCCTGGGTCGGCCAGATGTCGCGCAGAAAGACCGGCTGGCCGTCCTTGTCCTTGCCCAGCGGCTCGGTGTCGAAGTTGTGCTTAATGTGGCCGGCCAGCGCGTACGCGACCACCAGCGGCGGGCTCATCAGGTAGTTCGCCCGCACCTCCGGCGAGATGCGCCCTTCGAAGTTCCGGTTCCCCGAAAGCACCGAGACGGCCACCAGCCCATGATCCTCAATGACCTTCGAGACGTCGGTCGGCAGCGGACCCGAGTTACCGATGCAGGTGGTGCAACCATAGCCGACTATCTGAAAGCGCAGCGCATCGAGATAAGGCATCAGGCCCGACTTCACAAAATAATCGGTCACTACACGCGACCCTGGAGCCAGCGAAGTCTTCACCCAGGGCGGTGTGCACAGTCCCTTCTCGACGGCCTTCTTCGCCAGCAGGCCGGCGGCGACCATCACGTAGGGATTCGACGTATTGGTGCACGACGTAATCGCCGCAATCACAATGGAGCCGTGGTCCAGATACTTCTCCGGGTCGATGCCGAACCGGCTGCGGATCGAGACCGGAGGAGCGTCGAGCACCGCCGTTCCCGTGCCGCCGCCAGGAAGCGTCGACACCGGAACTCCGGCTGCGCCGACCACCGGCGCCGGAGTTCCCACCGCGCTCATCAGGTCGCCATGCGCGCTCGGTTGGCCGCCTTCGCCCTCCCATCGCACTAGTTGGCGGGCGACATGGCCATTCGACTTCGGCCCCAGCAGCGACGGAAGCTGCTGCTCGAACGACGCCGCCACGTCGGGCAACAAAACGCGATCCTGCGGCCGCCTCGGCCCGGCCACGCTCGGCCGCACCGTGCCCAGGTCGAGCGAGGTCGTCACCGAATACTCGGCCTCGGGAGCGTCCGGCGTATGGAAGAGCCCCTGCTCGCGGTAGTAGGCCTCGACCAGTGCGATCTGCTCCTCGGTTCGTCCCGTCAGCCGCAGATAGTTCAGCGTCTCGGCGTCCACCGGGAAGATGCCGCAGGTCGCGCCGTACTCGGGAGACATATTTGCAATCGTCGCCCGGTTGGCCAGCGGCAGCTCCGCCACGCCTGAGCCGTAGAACTCGACGAACTTGCCCACCACGCCCAGCTTGCGCAGCTGCTCGGTCACCGTCAGCACCAGATCGGTCGCCGTCGTGCCTTCCTTCAGCTTGCCGGTCAGCTTGAAGCCAACCACCTCGGGCACCAGCATCGAGACCGGCTGCCCCAGCATCGCCGCCTCGGCTTCGATGCCGCCCACGCCCCAGCCCAGCACGCCCAGCCCGTTAATCATGGTCGTGTGCGAGTCCGTTCCCACCAGCGTGTCCGGATAGGCCGAGACGACGCCGTCCGCGTCGGGCTCGGTGGTAAACACCACGCGGCCCAGGTACTCGAGGTTGACCTGGTGACAGATGCCCATGCCCGGCGGCACTGCCGAAAAGTTGCGGAAGGCTGTCTGCCCCCACTTCAAAAACGCATAGCGCTCGCGGTTGCGCTGAAACTCCATCGCCGTATTCACATCGTAGGCGCGCATGGTGCCGAACTCGTCCACCTGCACCGAGTGATCGATGACCAGCTCGGCAGGCTGCAGCGGATTGATGCGCTCCGGATCGCCGCCCAGCGCCTGCATCGCATCCCGCATCGCCGCCAGGTCGACCACCGCCGGAACGCCGGTGAAGTCCTGCATCAGCACCCGCGCCGGCATATAGGCAATCTCGCGCGAGGGCGCGGCCTTGGCGTCCCAGTTGGCCAGAAACCGGATGTCGTCGGCCCGGACGGTACGGCCATCCTCATGCCGCAGCAGGCTTTCGAGCAGGATGCGCAGCGAAAACGGAAGCCGCGTGAGGTTCACTCCCGCATCGGCCAGCGCCTTGAGGCGAAAGATGCGATAGCTGTTAGAGCCCGAGCGAAGAGTCGCCTGGCTTTTGAACGAATCGGGATGCGGTTGGGTGGGCATAATCTTCTTCTCCGGTGCGCTTCTCTTTATAAAGAAGGAGCGCGAAGTAAAGGCCGTGGCGCGATATCTGGCGCGAATGGCGACGGTTGAAGCCTATCAAAATTCTACGGAAGGGGGCAGGCTAGCAGCGGCCGCGGTCGGGGCGACCGTGGCGAAAGCGCTTCGTGCATGCAAGACAGCCTGCCATCGGCTCCATTTTACTTCGATTCGCCGCTGGGGCGGTAGGTGGCATCGCCGCTTCGTACCATCGGCTAGCCACGCGACACGTCATCTCGACCGAAGGCGGGGTCCTGGGCGAGCGTACTTTGCTCGTTGGGGTGCAAGGCGGCGCTTTTGCCGCCGCAGCAGAGAGACCCTGTATTGCGCCTTCGCCCTTGCCGGTTGCCTCTTCGCCAGTTGCGGCCTTCGGACAGCTTCTTATGCAATCATTCCAGTGTCGGCCGGAGACTCCGACGCAGGTTCCGATTTTCAGGAGAAGTCCATGAAGCCATTGCTCGCAGCCGTACTTTTGATAGCAGCCCCCTTCGCCCTCGCGCAAAAGCCTTCCGGCAATCTCAAGGTCTACTTCGCCGATGTCGAAGGTGGCCAGGCCACCCTCTTCGTGCCGCCCAGCGGAGAAAACCTGCTCGTCGACGCCGGCTGGCCCGGAGCCAAGAACGCCGACCGCATGATAGAGCTGTTGAAAGCCGCCGGGGTCAAAAAGATCGACAACCTCCTCATCACCCACTACCACGTCGACCACGTTGGCGGCGTTCCGGAGCTGGCCGCGAAGATTCCCGTCACGCGCTTCATCGACCACGGCGTCAACCGCGAAGAGAACGACAAGGCTACCGTCACCGGCTGGGAGGCCTACCAGAAGATGCTGGCCGACGGCCACTACACCCGCCTGACAGCAAAGCCCGGTGAGACGCTTCCCATCAAGGGGATGCGGGTGGAGGTCGTCAGCGCCGACGGCAATGTGCTCGACAAGCCGCTTGCCGGAGCCGGAGGCGCGAACCCGGCCTGTGCGGCGAGCATCATCAAGCCCGCCGAGAACAGCGAGAACGACCGCTCCGTCGGCATGATCATCACCTTCGGCAAGCTGCGCATCGCCGACCTCGGCGACCTGACCTGGGCCAAGGAGCGACCGCTCATGTGCCCGATCGACAAGCTGGGCAAGGTCGACGTCTATATCGTCTCGCACCACGGCTTCGACCGCAGCTCGAGCCCCGCGTTGGTCGATGCGATCGCGCCTCGAGTCGCCATCATGGACAACGGAGCCACCAAGGGCGGTGACCCCGGAGCCTGGGAGATCATCGACCATTCGCCCCGGCTCAAGGACCTCTGGCAGCTCCACACCGCCATCCGCAACGACGCGGCGCACAACACCGCCGAGGAGCGCATCGCCAACCTGACCGGCCCGGACTCCGGCCACTATCTTCTGCTGACGGGCCACGCCAACGCCAGCTTCTCCGTCACCAACTCGCGGACCGGCAAGACGGTGGAGTATCCCGCACCTTAGTCAAAACCTGCAAGCCGTTTCATTGCTTTGCGATGCTCCTGGCCGCGATAACGATGCCAGGAATATTCGTCAGCGGCATGGCGCAAAAAACCGCATCATAGTCTGGGAGTCCGGGTTAAGGCCATAGAGGAGATTGCGCGCCATGTCTATTTCAGAATCGAAATCAGGTCGCAACCGTCCAGGCCGTAACCGTCTCCTGGGCTCGATCATCGGAATTGCCATCTTCGCGGGCATGGCAAACATCGCCGGATGCCATCGGCAGGCCTTCGCCGGTCAGACGGCGAACGACATCGGTCCCGACCCCGCCGACGTGAACATGGCTCCCGTCGACGATGGCCAGCAACAGGCTGCCGCCCCTGCCCCGGGGCAGGCTCAAGGGCAGAATACGCAGAACGAGAGTCAGCAGCGGGCTGACGAGTACAAACGGACTGGCGCACAGGCAGGCGCGCCGCCTCCCGATGAGCAAAACGCCCAGCAGGATCAGGCTTCCGATCAGAACTACGATCCCAATCAGGCCAACAACCAGTCCTACGCCGACGACCAGAACGACCAGAACTACCCGGACGATCAGGATTATCAGGACGGCGTCGATGCTGGCCAGCAGGCCATCGAGGAGGCAACCCAGCCGCCGCCGCCACTGCCCGTCTACGCGCAGCCCTACGCGCCCGGACCTAACTATATCTGGACACCCGGCTACTGGAGCTACGCTCCCATGGGCTACTACTGGGTTCCCGGCGCATGGGTCGCCGCGCCGTACTATGGAGCGCTCTGGACCCCCGGCTACTGGGCCTTCTATAACAATCGCTATCGCTTTTACCACGGCTACTGGGGCCTGCACATCGGCTTCTACGGCGGCGTGCAGTACGGCTTCGGCTACACCGGCGTCGGCTATCACGGTGGCTATTGGAACGGCCGTAACTTCTATTACAACCGCACCGTCAACCGCATCAACATCACCAGAATCACCAATGTCTACAGCCGCACCGTGGTCATGAACAACTACACGCGCGTCGCCTATAACGGCGGACGAGGAGGCATCCAGGCCCGGCCCAACCGCTCCGAGATCGTCGCCATGCGCGGACCGAAGACGCGGCCCATGTCCACCCAGGTGCAGGTCCAGCGGCAGGCGCAGCAGAACCGGCAGCAGTTCTTCAACCAGAATAGAGGCCGCCCGGCAACCGCCGTCGTCGCTCGCCCGATCAGCGCGGACAAAGGCATCCAGCGCCCGGTCGCGCGTCCGGTCGCACGTCCGGTAACGCGCCCGGTTCAGCCGAACCGGCAGCAACCCGGCATGCAGACTCGGCCCGCACAGCCCGGACAACAGAACCGTGTCCGTCCCGCGCAGCCGGGACAGACCAACCAGCCCAACCGCCTCCAGACACGGCCTAACTATAACCAGAACCAGCCAAGACCGACGCAGCCTAACCGGGAGATGCCAACCCGTCCCAATGTAAATCCGGCGCAGCCGCAGAACCGGCCAGCCCCGCCGCAACGGCAGATCCAGCCGCAACGCTCAGTCCAGCCGCAGCGGCAGATGCAACAGGAGATGCAGCAGCAACGGCAGGTACAGATGCAGCAGCAACGCCAGATTCAGCAACAGCAGCAGCAACGCCAGATTCAGCAGCAGGTGCAACAGCAACGACAAATTCAGCAGCGTCAGGTGCAACAGCAACGACAGATGCAGCAGCGTCAGGTGCAAGAACAACGACAGATACAGCCGCGGCCCCAGGCTCAATCGCGGCCCATGGCGCGGCCTCAGCAGCAGAGATTGCAGATGCCAAGGCAGCAGGAGCGATCCGCTCCTCAGCGCGAGCATGGCCGCTAGTTTGCCTCCACATCAGGCGCTGTAAATTCCGGCTGTCCGTTACGGCAATCGCAACGGACAGCCCTTTATTTTGCGGCAGCCCGTTGCCCAACCGCCAGATTGACGACAGCATAGAGCGACTACCTGTTATTCAATCGCTCATTTTTGTATATACATATTTGTATAGGCGGTGCAAGTGCGCTTTGACTGGGACGAGAACAAGAACCGCAGCAACTACCGAAAGCACCGGGTGCTCTTTGAGACGGCGGCGCTGGTCTTCGACGATCCCAACTTTGTCATGTTGCAGGATCGCGAGGTAGAGGGTGAAGTGCGATGGCAGACGATTGGA
>Ga0207657_10003913_pt1 | contig 15809 bp, 21 predicted proteins | sample KBSC33metaG_FD_184316 | JGI IMG/M metagenome (GOLD analysis project Ga0207657, IMG submission 184316) | Corn rhizosphere microbial communities from Kellogg Biological Station, Michigan, USA - KBS C3-3 metaG (SPAdes) (version 2) | ecosystem: Host-associated > Plants > Roots > Rhizosphere > Soil ... | reverse complement strand
GAGCATTTCGAGCTGGTGGCGGCGGGGCGCCCAGCCCCTGGCTTCAAACCACGCGCTGACGGCCGACGGGAGATTCAGAGTTGGTCGGTCCCGTCGCGTCGGCGCTGCTCCTCCTCGCGATACAGGTCGCGGGTACCGGCTTCGGTTTCGTTGGTGGTCCGGTCCGCGCGGCGGCGCATGACCAGCCAGATGAGCACGATCAGAAGGATCGCCGGGCCAACGATTTCCATGATGCCGACCAGTGATTCGTCCATTTTATCGTCCTCCCGCGGGAACCTGCGTGGCTCTTCGGCCTATATAGCTCGCAATGCCCCGCATAGGTTCCTGGATCGAGCCCCATCCCGAGGGCATTTACGTGCGGCCCGCGGACGCCTGGGTCGATCCGTCACAGCCCAAGGCGCGGGCACTGATCACCCATGGCCACGCGGACCATGCGCGCGGTGGGCACAGCGCCGTGCTGGCAACGCCCGAAACGCTGGCGATCATGGAGTGCCGCTACGGTCCGCAGCCGGGCGGACAGGCGATCGCCTATGGCGAGACCATCCGCATCGGCGAGGTGGACGTCAGCTTCGTCCCCGCCGGTCACGTCCTCGGCTCCGCGCAGATCGTGCTCGAGCACAAGGGCGAAAAGGTGGTCGTGTCGGGCGACTACAAGCGCCGGGCCGATCCGACCTGCCCGCCGTTCGTGCCGGTCCCGTGCGATATCTTCATCACCGAAGCGACGTTCGGCCTCCCCGTGTTCCGCCATCCGGACACCGGGAGCGAGATCGACCGGCTGCTGCATCGCCTGCACAGCGATCCGGAGCGGTGCGTGCTCGTCGGCGCCTATGCGCTGGGCAAGGCGCAGCGAATCATCACCGAGTTGCGCGGGCGCGGGCATGAGGAGCCGATCTACTTCCACGGCGCGGTCGAGCGGCTGTGCAATCTCTACGAAGAGCTCGGCGTGCCGCTCGGCGATCTGCGCCCCGCAACCGGCGCGCCCAAGGACGAACTGCGCGGGAAGATCGTGATCGCGCCGCCGGGCGCGCTCAACGACCGCTGGTCGCGACGGCTGCCCGACCCCGTGACCGCGATGGCCTCGGGGTGGATGCGCATCCGTCAGCGCGCCCGCCAGCGCAACGTCGAGCTGCCGCTGATCATCTCCGATCACGCCGACTGGGACGAACTCACCACCACCATCCGCGAGCTGGCGCCCGGCGAAGTGTGGATCACCCACGGCCGCGAGGAAGCGCTCAAGCATTGGTGCATGACCCACCAGATCAAGGCGCGGGAACTCAACCTCGTCGGCTATGAAGACGAGGACGACTAGACGGCGCGAGCCGACCGCCGAAACAGCATGGCGGAACCGACGAACATGAGCACAAAGACTGACGTGCCGGCGCCTTCGATCAGCGGACGCACCATCGGCTCATCGCGGGCGCCGAGTTGAGCGATCACAAACGCCGCGACGGTCGCTGCCGCCGTTATGAGCATGACCTTCGCCATGCCGGACGATTTTCCGCGCGCGACCAGGCTGCCGACCACGCCGATCAGCAGCGCGACGAAAAACAATTGATTGGCGGGATTATTTTCGCTGCCGACAATCCCGACGGCCAGATTGGCCCAGGTGAGCAGAAACCCGCCGAGCACCGCCAATGCCGCTCCCGCGCGATAGGACCAGTCGCTCGACGATCGCACCGCCAGCTCAATAACGCCGCCGACGATGGCGATCATGACGCCCATCACGATGAAATCTCCGAGCGACCAATCCACGCCTTCGGCGTGCATCTGCATCGCGACGAACGGGCTGGCGAGCAGGGCGACCGCGCCGCCCCAGCCGATGATGCGCCACGGGATGCCGCGTCGCCCGCTTCCAACAACTTCCGCCATACTTGCCTCCAAGGATGATTGCGGCTTCACATGGGCGCGAACGCTGGTGAGAGGCATGAGCAAAGGCTGAGATTATCCTGAAAAGCGCGCACGCCTGCTATCGGTTCGATCAATTCAGCCTGGACACCGCCGATCGCCGCCTCCGGCGCGACGGGGAGCCCGTCGAGCTCAGCTCGCGCTATCTGGACGCGCTGGCGCTGCTGGTTCGCCAAGCCGGGACGCTGGTCACCAAGGACGGCTTTCTCGATGAGGTATGGTCTGGGGTTCCAGTCACCGACGAAGCGCTGACGCAGTGCATCAAGTCGCTTCGCCGGGCGCTTGGCGACGACGCCGCTCGGCCGCGGTTCATCGAAACCGTGCCCAAGCATGGCTATCGCTTCATTGCGCCGGTCGAGGCTGGAGCGGCCGCGCCGCTACCTGCCCTTCCGCTGCGCGAAAGCTGGCGCGATACGCTCCTGCTGGCCGCGGCGGGAACGGTCGGCGGCGGCATCGCTGGCTTCTTCGGCGGCATCTTTTACGGTTTCCTCGGCGCATCGCAGCCGCTCCAGCCCGGCCTTGGCGCGGTCTCCGTCCTGCTGGTGATCCTGTGCCTGACCATCGCCGTCGGTCTGATCGGCGGCGCGGGCGTCAGTTTCGGCGTGGCGATCGGACGCAAGCTGTCGGCGCGCGACTGGCATACGGCGACGATTGGGGGCGCGCTTGGCGGGCTGATCGTCGGCGCCGTCGTCAAGCTGCTCGGCATCGACGCCTTCAACCTGCTGTTCGGGCGTTCGCCCGCGGGCATGACCGGCGCGCTCGAAGGATTGCTGCTCGGCGCCGCCGTCGGACTCAGCATCTGGGTCGCGTCGCGCATGCCGGGCCTCCGCCGCAGCTCGGCGATTGCGGCCGGCTTCGGCGCCGTCGCCGGGGTGATCATCCCGTTGCTTGGCGGGCGGTTGATGGGCGGCAGTCTCGTGCTGTTGGCCCAGACCTTCCCGGATTCGCGCCTGCGGCTTGACCAGGCGGGCGCGATGCTGGGCGAGCACGGCTTCGGCCGCGTCACCCAGATGGTCTCCGGCGCGCTTGAGGGCGCCGTATTCTGTGCTGGCGTGGTTGCGGCTACGATCCTTGCCGAGCGCAGCTTGCGGCCGCGCGTCCTTCGATGAGCCCAACCGGAAGCTCGAACGCCGATTAGACCCGTCAACCGACATCGGTTACACAGCCGGAACAATCAATCCGGAGGGTTCCGTGCCTTTCCTGATATTCCTCAAATCGTTCGAGGTGCTGCTCTACGAAGTCATGTCGTGGTTGCTCTTTTATCCGCGCACATTGTGGCGAGCCGTTCGCCACCCGCACCGCCTGATGGAGCGGACTGAAAGCGAGCTGAAACTGGCGCCGGCGGAACAGTTCCGGAACCTCGTCAGCCCACCGATCTTCCTGCTGATCACCGTCGTCGCAACTAACGCCATCCAAGTGACCGTTATCGGGAATAACCCACTCATTGACGACGGCATTGGGCTCGCCGCGATGATCACCGACAACACCAGCCTTATCTTGTTCCGTCTGGTCGTTTTCGCGTCGTTGCCGGTCATCGCCGGCGCGCTCGCCCTCGCGGCCGTGGGCCGGGCCGTCGACCGCGATACGTTGCAGCCCTTCTTTTACGCCCAGTGCTTCGCAACGGCGCCGGTTGTGCTCCTGATGAGCGCCGGCGAGACCCTCACGCGCTTGCCGCAGAGCGCTGCGAATGTTCCGGCTGCAGTCCTCTTCGTCGTGGCCGCGCTATTTTACCTGGGAGTCGAAGCGACCTGGTTCGCCGATCAGACGAAACGCGGACTACTGACCGGAGCCCTGTGGGCGATCGCCGCTTTTTTCAGCTCCGCCCTGGTGGTCGCCGGCATGACTCTCTTGTTCAGCGGGTTATGACGCCGAGGCTAATGCGATGCCTCGGTGCGTTCGACGCCTGACTTCGCGAGCTGCTTGTCGATCTGCCCGATAAGCCGGTCGAGGCCGGCTTGATCGCCCGCCTCCGCCCGCGCCACGAGAACGTCCTGCGTGTTCGATGCGCGCAGCAGCCACCAGCCGTCACCAGTCTTCACGCGCACGCCATCGGTCGCGTCGACGGTCGCGCCATCGCCTGAGAGGCGGTCGCGAACCTCGTCGACGATCTCGAACTTGCGCACTTCGTCGACCTGGAAGCGCATCTCCGGCGTCGCTACCGACACGGGCATCGAGTCCATGATCTCCGTCAGGCTTTTGCCCGATGCTGACACCGCTTCGATCAGCCGGATCGCAGCGTAGAGCGCGTCGTCGAACCCGAACCAGCGATGCTTGAAGAAGATATGGCCGCTCATCTCGCCCGCCAGCGGCGCCCCGGTTTCCTTCATCTTCGACTTGATCAGGCTGTGGCCCGTTTTCCACATCAGGGGCTTGCCACCCAGCGCGGCAATCCCGTCGAACAACGTCTGGCTGGCTTTCACGTCGGCGATAATCGTCGCGCCCGGCTGCTCCTTGAGGATCGGCTCGGCGAGGATCATCAGCAACTGGTCGCCCCAAATCACCCGGCCCCGGCTATCGACCGCGCCGATACGGTCGCCGTCGCCGTCGAAGGCGATGCCAAAGTCGAGCTGCTTGTCGGCGACGAGGCGCTTGAGATCCTCGAGGTTCTTTTCGACCGTGGGATCGGGGTGGTGGTTGGGGAAGGTGCCGTCGACCGTGGTGAAGATGGCGTAATGTTGGCCCGGCAGGCGTTGGATCAGCTCGTCGAGCACGGGGCCCGCGGCACCGTTGCCCGCGTCCCAACCAACCCGGTACGCACCGCCCGAAAAATCCTGCAGCAGCCGTTCGACGTAAGTCTCGCGGATCTGGACTTCCTCGGTGTTGCCCTGGCCATCGAGCCAATCGCCCTGAGCCGCGCGGCGGCCGAGCGCCTGGATTTCCTGCCCGAACACCGACCGGCCCTTCAGCAGCATCTTGAAGCCGTTGTAGTTAGCCGGGTTGTGGCTGCCCGTGACCTGGATGCCACCATCGACGTCGAGCGTGTGCGTCGCAAAGTACAGCATGGGCGAGGGGCCCATGCCGGTCAGGACTGCGTCGACACCGCAGTCGGTCAGCCCGCGAACCAGCGCGGCTTCGAGCATGCCCGAATGGGTGCGACCGTCGCGTCCCACCGCGATCCGCGTCGCGCCTTCGTCGCGGGCGAGCGAGCCGTAGGTCCTGCCGAGCGCGAAGGCGTCTGCCTCGGTCAGGGTCTCGCCGACGATACCGCGAATGTCATATTCGCGCAGGATGGTGGGATTGAATTGGTGCGTCATGCCGCCGCCCTAGCGCCAGAAGCGGTCCTCAACCAGTGGCGGCGAGACGCTGTTCCTCATCTGCGCCGGGAATGCCGAGGCCGGCAATCATCTCGCGCAGTTCCTGCCGCGCCGTGATGTGCCCTAGACCCACTTCGCCGATCTGCTGCAGATCGAGCAGGGTCAGGCCCTTGGGGAACAGTTCGCGATAAATAACGCGCTCGCCGAGTCCCGGAATGACGCGGAAGCCGACGCGCCGCGCCAGTTCGTCCATCGCCGCGCCGACGCGCTTGAGGTTGTGCGATTCGATGTGTTGCAGACGATTGCGCAATACGACCCAGTCGACGCTCTTGCCGGTCGTCTTCGCTCGCTGGGTACGGCTGTTCCAGATCAGCTCGGCATAGAAGCTCGGCTTGGTGATCTTGTAATTTTCCGGATGTACCTGCCCGATCAGGTCGAGATCGACGAAGCTGTCGTTCATCGGCGTGACCAAAGTGTCGGCCCTGAGGATCGCGGCCCGCGCCACGGGATCGTCGCGGCCCGGTGTGTCGATGACGATGACGTCGGCGTTTTCCGATAGCTGAGCGATGGCTGCCGTCAGCCCCGTCTCGGTCTGGTCGTCGAGCACGGCATAGGCGGCCTGCGGGAGCTGCTTTTCCAGCCGGCGCATGGTTGCATCGCGATTCTCGAGATAGCGGGTCATGGTCCGCTGGCGGCTGTCGAGGTCGAGCGCGCCAACGCGATGACCCGAGGCGGCGAGCGCAACGGCCGTGTGGACCGCGGTCGTCGATTTCCCGGTCCCGCCCTTTTCATTGGCGAAGACGATGAAATGCGGCTGGCTCATGCTTGATCTTTCCCCCGGCGCATGTGCAAGCGCCGCCCGTCCAAAGATTAACTGAGGTCGCCCAAGCGTGCAAATTGTTCGTGAATCGAAAGACTTGGATTCGGTGCGTTCTGAGTGGGGCGATTTCCGGGTTGCGCTGGTTCCGACCATGGGGGCCCTGCACGCTGGTCACCTTGCCCTGGTCGACCGTGCCAAAGAGTTGGCCGAGCGGGTGGCGGTCTCGATCTTCGTCAATCCGCTGCAGTTCGACGACAAGGCGGATCTGGCCCGCTATCCGCGACAGGAAGCGGCCGATCTCGCCAAGTTGCGTGAAGCGGGGTGCGATCTGGTGTGGTTGCCATCCCCCGCCGAGCTGTATCCCGATGGTTTTGCCACGGCGATCAGCGTGGCCGGCGTCAGCGCGCTGTGGGAAGGCGAACATCGCCCCGGCCATTTCGACGGCGTGGCTACGGTCGTTGCCAAGCTCTTCGTCGAAGTCGCGCCCGATATTGCCCTGTTCGGCGAAAAGGATTTCCAGCAGCTTGCGGTCATTCGGCGGATGACGGCCGACCTCGGGCTCGGCGTCGAGATCATCGGCGTTCCGACCGTGCGCGATGATGACGGGCTGGCGCTATCCTCGCGCAACGCTTTGCTGTCGGCCGATGAGCGCGGCCGTGCGGTTGCTTTGCCGCGCGCGCTGGAGGCCGCGCGCAATGCTATCCGCGAAGGAGCTGAAGTTGCGGACGTCCTTCGCACCGCGAAGCAATCGCTGATCGACGCCGGCTTTCTCAAGATCGATTATCTGGCCTTGATCGATGAGGGCACGCTGGAGCCCCTCGACGGATTTCGCGAGCCTGCGCGTCTCATCGTTGCCGCCACGATCGGCTCCATCAGGCTTATCGATAATCTCGCCGTTGAAGATGGTTGAATCGCGTTAACCATTTCTTTGCCGTTCGCGGACGAACTTGCCTCCAACGGGGAACTGAGGGGATAAGTGAAATGGGAGCGATTAGTCAGAAGAGCGCGGAATTTCTGCTGCGCAGCCGGTTGGCGGATGCGGAAAGCGGCGATGTCGACGCGCTGTTCGAGCTCGGGGTGACCTATTCGACCGGTCGCGGGGGGCTTACCGTCGATCTCGTCGAAGCGCACAAATGGTTCAACCTCGCCGCGCTGTCCGGCTGCACCCGCGGCCAGGAATGCCGCGCCGAGATCTCGCTCGAGATGACGGCGCGCGAAATCGCCGAAGCCCAGCGCCAGGCCCGCGCGTGGCTCGCCAGCACCGGCTACCAGCGCCGCGCGGCGTAATTAGCGAACGAGAACAGTGACTGCGCGGCCCAGACCGGGCCGCTCCTTGCCCCAGCTGGTCACGGACAGCTGCGCGGCCGGGACACCCATCAACACCAAGTAGGAGCGCGCCTCTTCCGCGCGCCGGGCACCGACGGCGATCGCGTGATCGCGCGTGTCGCCGCTGTCGCCATAGCCTTCGACCCGAACCACGATTTCCGGATGACGCCGCAGCCATGCCGCCTGCGCCGCGAGAATCGTGCGGGCGGGCACCGTCAGGCCGACGCTCTCGGCCCCGAAGAAAATCGTCGTCCCGCCCGATTGCGTTCCGAATTCGGCGCGCAGGGCATCGATACCCTGCAGCGCGGTGGCCGCCGGCGGCGGCGCGGACGGCCGCTTCCTGAGGCCTGGCAGCTGAGCCTGGGCGGTGGTCGTGATGGCGACCGCCGCGAAGAACACAATCATTCGCTTCATTGATCGAGCACCCTGGACCAGGCGGGGTCCGAACCGTCCTGCGGGATGGTCATCGCCCGCGGCTGACTGCCGTCGAGCGCGACGCGGGCCAGGCCGGACCGTCCGCCGGGGCCGACCCTCTGGAAGATGAGTTCACGACTGCTCGCGGCCCAGCTCGCCCCTTCGTCGCCAACTCCGTTGGTTAGCGCTCGCTCGCCAGAACCGTCCGGCTTGATGATGCCGATGCTGCGCCCGTTCTGCGCCCGCCGGGTGAAGGCGATCCACGCGCCGTCCGGGCTCCATTCGGGAGCCGCATACCAGCCGCCGCCAAAGCTGATCCGCCGTTCGCCGCTGCCGTCGGCGTTCATCACGTAGAGCTGCTGCGATCCGCCGCGATCGCTTTCGAATACGATCTGGCTGCCGTCGGGCGAGAAGCTCGGACTGGTGTCGATGCCCGGCGACGTGGTCAGCCGCTGCGCCGCACCGCCGCTCGCGCCGACGACATAGATGTCGCTGTTCGACCCGTTCATCATCGAAAAGGCGATGCGGCTGCCATCGGGCGAGAAGCGCGGGGAAAAGCTGATCGCGTCGCTCGTTAGCACCGGCCGCTCGGTACCAGAGCCAATATCCATGATGCGCACGGCGGGTCGCCCGTCGGCATAGCTGACAAAGGCAATCTGCTGGCCCTTGGGCGCAATGTCGGGCGTCAGCACCATCGTGTCGCCCTTGGTCAGATAGCGGTGATTGTACCCGTCGCTGTCCATCAGCGCGATGCGCCGGGTCCGCCCGTCACCCACGCCGCTTTCCGCGACGTAAGCGATCTGGGTGTCGAACAGTCCCGGCGCGCCGGTGATTGCCGTATAAGCGACACCCGAGCATTTGTGTGCCGCGCGGCGCCAGTCGCCGGTGCCGACGATGAACCCCTTGCGGCCCAGTTCGCGCCCCTTCTGGGTATCGTAGACGTAGCAGCCAACCGTCAGGCGGCCATCGGAGCGGGATTGAACGAAGCCGGTGACCAGCGCCTTGGCACCGGCCGACCGCCACTTGGGGAAGCTCGGCGCCGTGACCTCGGGATAGGAATAATAATCGTCGCGGTTGGGCTGGAGCGGCATGACCTCCGCGGTCTGGCGAAGATCGGTTTCGATCAGTTGCGTGATCTGCCAGCCGATCGCCAGCATCTCATTGCCGCGGCTGCCGGTATCGGGACTTGTCAGCGGCGGGATGGCGATCACCGTCGCGGCCGGATCGGCGGGCTGCGCGACAGCCCCGGAGCCCAGGCTCAGCATCAGCAGAGGAAAAAAACGTCTCATCACTTCGTAATTATCGCCATGAATTTCTCGACCCAATCCTTCGGCTGTCGCCGCGGCCGGCCGCTTCCGTCGAGGAAGGCGGCGGTGACCCGCGCATCGGTCATCAGTTCGGACCCGCGCATGACTCGCTGATGAATATCGACCGAGGATGCGCGGACCTGTTCGACCGTGCTGACGACCAGCAGATCGTCGCCCAGCCGGGCCGGCCGGCGGTACTTGATGCCGACCTCGACCACCGCATAGGCGCTGCCCGATCGGCGCAGTTCGTCCGCCTGATCGACCCCGACCGCGCGCACCATGTCGGACCGGGCGCGCTCCATGAACTTCAGATAATTGGCATAATAGACGATGCCATAGGCGTCCGTGTCCTCGAAATAGACGCTCAGCGCGAAGTGGTGCTCGCGGCCCGCGAAGCCGCCGCGATAAGGGGTGTCGAGGGAAGGCTCGGCCATCGCCGCGGCTCTAGCCGCCAAGGACTCGCACCGGAACCCCGCTTGACTCTCGTGTAACGCTAAGGTTACATGTAACTTATAGGTTACAAAGGGGCGAGTTGATGGACGATTATGTCATGGGGCTGCTGGCGGGGCTGGCGTTCGGAGTTTTGATCGTGGCGATCGTCAAGCTGCGCATGCGGAAGGTCGCTCGCACGCCTGGCGAGAAAGCGGATTACCTAGGCCGGCGCCGGGCTCGGATGCTGCCCGTCCTGGCGCTTCTCTTTCTGTCGCAACAAGCGAGCTTCTTCGCGCAATTCGGATCGGGAGACCATGCGCCCGCTGAAACGGTCAAGATCGCGGCGTGGCTGGTTCTTTCGATCGTCCTTATCGCCACGCTTGCGACGCGTGGCTTTTGGCTCGAGCCCGCTGAGATCCGTGCCTTGATCGACGACGAGAACACCCGCGCCAATCGGCTCGATGCGATGCGATGGGGGTTCCTCTTTGCGATGGCGGCGGCGATCTTGGTTTACGTGGTGACACTGTTCGATACGGTCACCGGCCGCGAAGCGGTGCATCTCGTCATGTCCTTCGGGATTGCCGCGGCAATCCTCCGGTGGGGCGCGCTCGAGCGCCGCGCCTATCGCGATGCCTGAACGGCTTAGCAATCGACTGAAAGCGTGTCGCACCGAGCTTGGCCTGACCCAGGCCGAGCTCGCCGAGCGGGTAGGTGTGACTCGTAAAACAGTGAATACAGTCGAAAACGGCGTCTTCACGCCCTCGACGATCCTGGCGTTGAAGCTGGCTGAGGCTCTCGACCGGACAGTCGAGGAGCTGTTTCAGATTATCGAGGATTAATCGCTTCCACTGTCCGGATCAGGTCGCCCTGTGCCTCCTGCACGTCAGAGAGGTGCATGCCCCAGCCGGGCAGGAACATGTTCATGATGCCTACCTCGCCGCCGACCCGGTCGGTCCATTTCTCGCCCGGCCGGTGATTGGTACGTATCGATAGATAGCCGCGCGGCCCGTCATCGACGCAGCGCGCCGAGACCAGCCCCTCGGTGCGCAGGTAGGGGCTGGGCGGCGCGCCTTCGCTGGACCAGGTGATCGGTCCTCCTGGTACCGGCAGCGAGGAGCGGCTGTACCAATAGCTGTCGAGCGGAACCCAGTCGGCCGACCCCGGCCGCGCCGGATTAACGCACCCCACCGTCATCCCCGGCTTGTCGGCAATGCCGAACAGCGCGCCGGCTGGCGGGACATTCTTCTCGCGAAAGCTGACCCAGCTCATCACGCATCCGGTCTGCCCAACGCGGCTGCACAACGGCGTCGTCTTGAAGGTACCGCCGACCAGCTTGCCCTGCGGGACGATGACGTTGAAGCCCGGAATGATGGCCAGCTTCATCCGCGCGGCGACCGCCGGATTGGTCTCGATCTCCCTGGCGATCAGCAGTTGCAGCATCAGGCTGCCCTGGCTGTGGCCGATCAGCACGAAGGGCCGACCCTGGTTCTTCGTCGCCAGATAGTTGCGCCACGCGGCAACCACGTCTGCATAGGCCAGTGTCGCCGGTGCCTTGATGTCGGCCCCGGCGGCGGCGGCCGCCACCGCGCCCAGCGTCATCTGGCGATAGATGGGCGCGAAGGTCCGGCAAACGCCGGCGAACCGCGCGAACTGAGTCACCACGGCCGCCTTTTCCTCGCCGCCACCCGGATTGAGGTCGCTGTTCATCCCTTGGTCGCGGGAGACCGTCGGATAGACATAGAAGCAGTCGACCGCCGGGTCCTTCGCGATCGGGCTCAGGCCGGTGGAGCCGTAGCCGTTCGGGTTAAGCGCCGTCGTCGGCAAGGGCGCGGCGCACAGATCGTTGCTCGCCGCGACGCACAACCAGCTGGTTCGGGAGGTATAGTCCGGCTTTTGCACCGGACCTTGGGCCGTAACGGACACGGGGAGGGCCGCCAAGCAAAGGCTCATGCAAATATGACGGATCACTTCGATGAAACTCCCTGGTCGAACAGGCCGGACTGGCTGCCCTGCGGCAGCGGCAGCCCCAGATGGGCATAGCCGCGACCGTTGAGACAGCGCCCGCGTGCGGTGCGCGCGATGAGGCCGAGCTGAATGAGATAGGGCTCGATCACGTCCTCGATCGTGTCGCGGGGTTCGGAAAGGCCGGCGGCCAGCGTTTCAACCCCAACGGGGCCGCCACCATACAGGTCGGCGATCATCGTCAGGTAGCGGCGATCCATCGCGTCGAGCCCCAGCGCGTCGATCTCCAGCCGGGATAGCGCTCGGTCGGCGACGGCGGCGTCGATTTCATCGGCGCGGGCGGCATGGGCGAAATCGCGCACCCGGCGCAGCAGCCGTCCCGCGATGCGCGGCGTCCCGCGCGACCGGCGCGCGATTTCTCGCGCGCCATCCTCGGCAATCGCGACCCCGAGCAGGCGTGCCGCCCGCCTGACGACCAACTCCAGTTCCTCGACGGTGTAGAAATTCAGGCGGACCGGAATGCCGAAGCGGTCGCGCAGCGGCGTGGTCAGCAGCCCCTGGCGCGTGGTCGCGCCGACCAGGGTGAAGCGCGGCAGGTCGATCCGGACCGAGCGCGCCGACGGCCCCTCGCCAATCATCAGGTCGAGCGCGCGGTCCTCCATCGCCGGATAGAGCACCTCCTCGACCGCCGGATTGAGGCGGTGGATCTCGTCGATGAACAGGACGTCGCCGTCCTCCAGGTTGGTGAGCAGCGCCGCAAGGTCGCCTGACTTGGCGATGACCGGGCCGGACGTCGCGCGAAACCCGACGCCCATCTCGCGCGCCAGGATCGCCGCCAGCGTCGTCTTGCCGAGCCCGGGCGGTCCGTGCAGCAGCACATGATCCAGCGCCTCGCCGCGCGCTTTGGCGGCGCTGACGAACACCCGCAGATTCTCGCGTGCTGCCTGCTGGCCGATGAACTCGTCGAGGCTCTTGGGCCGCAGTGCCGCATCGGCGTCTTCGCTGGTGCGCTCGGGCGTGGTGATGCGGGCGGGGTCGGTGGCCATTGGACGCCGTTGATTCGCAGAAGGATTGGCTTACGACAAGCGTTCAGCAGCGAAGGGAGGGGGCTCCATGAAACTTGACCGGCGGACAATGATCGCGGGTGGGCTGGCAGCGTTGGCGAGCGGTCCAGCGCTTGCCCGGCAGCGGTTAGCATCTTCCACCTGGTTCGATCGCGCGATCGTCATCGATGCGCTGGGCGGAACCGGCGATCCCTACGCGCCCAACGACTGGATGCGGATGAGCGACCGCGCCTGGGCGGAGACCGTCGCCACCGGCGTCACGGTGGTGCGCGACACCGTCCTGCCGGTCGGCAACACCGCCGACAATTGGGGCGACTTCCAGAAGAATATCGAAAGCCGGCGCGAGCTGTTCGCGGCCAATCCCGACCGGCTGATCCTGATCCGGTCGAGCGCCGACATCCTCCGCGCCAAGCGCGAGAAGAAGTTCGGCGTGGTTCTCGGCACGCAGGATACGTCGATGGTCGGGCCCGTGCTCGATCGCTTGGCGGAGATGAAGAAGGACGGCGTGATGACCGTCCAGCTGACCTACAATTTGCGCAATCTCAGCGGGGACGGGTCGCTCGAGCCGGCCAACAGCGGCCTCTCCAACCTCGGCCGCGACACCATTCGGCGGATCGAGGCCGAAAAGCTCTTGCTCGACCTCTCGCACGGCGGGGCCCGGACGATCGAGGAAGCGATCGCCTTCGCCAGGCATCCGCTGGTGATCAGCCACACCGGTTCGCGCGCGCTGATGGAGCATCCGCGCAACACGTCCGACGCGTCGATGAAGGCCGTCGCCGACAAGGGCGGCGTGGTCGGCGTCTATTTCATGCCCTATTTGCGGGCCGACATGCATCCCGCTGCGGCCGACGTCATTGCGCACGTCGAACATGTCGCGAAGGTCGTCGGTGAGGATCACGTCGGGATCGGAACCGACAATGGCGTGCTCCCGACCAACATGGATGCGGCGAGCAAGAAGCGGATGGACGATTGGCAGCGCGAGCGCATCAAGCTCGGCATCGCCGCGCCAGGCGAAGCGGTCGGCGTTTACCCGATGGTCGCCGACTACGACAGCGTCGACCGCTACCGGCGCTTCGCCGCGGATCTGCAGAAACGCGGGTGGTCGCAGGCGCGTCTCGAAAAGCTGATGGGCGGCAACTTCCTGCGCGTCTATCGCGACGCCTGGGGCGCCTGACCCTCAGTCGTAGTGCTCGGACGCGTCGATCTCGACCCACGGATGCTTGCGGCTTTCGTAGACGGAGTAGTTGAGCGGAAGATGATAAGGCTCGTCGAACGCGCCGATGGGAATGGCCACGAGGTCTTCGGCGCCGGCCAGGTAATAGACGTCGGATCCGCAGTCGGGACAGAAGTGGAAGGTGGCCGTGCCGCCGCTGTCCCCGGCCTTGACGAAGGTCGCTGACCGGCCCTCGATCGCGACTTTCTCCGCAGGCCAACGAACCTGAACGGCAAACGCGCTGCCCGAGCGCTTCTGACAGTTCAGGCAATGGCAGACCGATGCCCGGACCGGCTCGCCGCCGACAGTCGCCCGCAACTGGCCGCAGCGACAGGAAGCGGTCCGCGACGTCACTGTCGGATCACCGCCCTGAGTGCTCCTGGCGCTACCGCGCCGAATCCGACGATCGTCAGAAAGGTGATGATGCTCAAATCCCAGGCCGCGAACATCCCGCCCCAATCCAGTAAGTGAGCCCAGTTCAGCAACAGGAGTCCGTTAAGAGCGAGCGCGCACCCCAAGGCATAAGAAGCACTTTTTCTGGACCAGACTCGATGGCTCAACAGTCGGATTATTTGCGCGCATACGCCTGCTAGGAGTGCCAAAATCAGCGCAAAATAGTAAGTAAAGTCCATTACTTGGTCGCTTTTTTCAGCGCCAGCCGAACCAGCGTGTCAAGCGTAGCCCCTTCGCCCAGCTCATCTTGTGCCGCGTTGACGGCGGCGCTGGCGTCGGCGGGTTTGAAGCCAAGGTTGGCGAGCGCCGACAGCGCGTCGCGCGCCGCATTGCCGCGCGGGGCGGGAGCGGAGCCGCCGATCGACACGATACCCAGCTTGCCCTGCAATTCATTGGCGATCCGCGCGGCGAGCTTGGGGCCGACGCCATTGGCGCGGCCGATCGTCGCCTTGTCCTCCTGCGCCACCGCGCGCGCCAGTTCGTCGGGGGCGAGCACGGAGAGGATGGCGAGCGCGAGCCGCCCGCCGACCCCCTGGATGCTGGTCAGCGCGCGAAATGAATCGCGCTCGGCCGGTGACCCGAAGCCGAACAAGGTCCACGCGTCCTCGCGAACCTGCAGCTCGGTCAGCACGAGCACCGTCCCGCCGATCGGGCCGAGCGCGTCGAGCGTGCGCGTGCTGAGATGCACGACGTAACCGACCCCGGCGACGTCGATCACCGCGCTGTCGCCGCCGGTTTCGGCGAGCGTTCCCGAAAGTCTGGCAATCAAGCTGCGTCCCCGTGGTGCATTCGTGCGTATCTTTAGAGCGCCTCGGGCTGCCGACAAGCGCGCTTCATCGCCCGTTCAAGGCCGCAATCGGAAAGCAGTTGTCATGTTAGACCGTCGTTTGTTCCTGGGGTCCGCTGGCGTTGCCGCGGCCTCGCTCCTGTTGTTCGGCCGCTCGGGCAGCGCTGCGCCCGCGATGCATTTCGCCGTCAATCACACGCCCGCCGAATGGAAGACGATGCTCGGCCCGCAGCGCTTCGCCATTCTGCGAGAAGCATCGACGGAGCGGCCGTTCACCAGTCCGCTCAACAAGGAGCACCGTCGCGGCACGTTCATCTGCGCCGGCTGCGCGCGGCCGCTGTACGATTCGGCGACGAAATTTGAGAGCGGCACCGGCTGGCCGAGCTTCTGGAAGCCGCTGCCCGGCGCGGTGGTGACCAAGAGCGACCGCAGCCTGCTGATGGAACGCACCGAAGTGCTGTGCTCACGCTGCGGCGGCCATCTCGGGCACGTCTTCAACGATGGGCCCAAGCCGACGGGCCTGCGCTATTGCATGAACGGCCTGGCGCTGAACTTCCGCCCGGCCTAGCCTTAAGCGACGATGCGCAATTTCCCGCGCTTGCCCGGCGCCGCGTAGCAGACCATTCCGAGCTCGGCCTGCAGCCGCGCCAGCTCGAGCTCCTTGGCTTCGCGCGCCGCGTCGGCATAGCGCTGCTCGATTTCCGCTTCTTCCGCGGTCTGCGCGCGATAATAGGAAATGGTGATCCGGCGGCCGAACACCTCGTCGCCGCGCAGCCGCAGCTCGGCATTGGCCTCTTCCGGCAATTCTGCCCGAATCGCCGTCAGTTTCGCGATCAGCTCATCAATCGACGCGTGATCCGCGACTTCGACGA
>Ga0207657_10003912_pt1 | contig 15810 bp, 14 predicted proteins | sample KBSC33metaG_FD_184316 | JGI IMG/M metagenome (GOLD analysis project Ga0207657, IMG submission 184316) | Corn rhizosphere microbial communities from Kellogg Biological Station, Michigan, USA - KBS C3-3 metaG (SPAdes) (version 2) | ecosystem: Host-associated > Plants > Roots > Rhizosphere > Soil ... | reverse complement strand
CGAAGGGGTTCTCGACGGGATCGCCGAGCCGGATCGCGTGGTGCTCCGCGACGGGGATACCGCTGTCCCGCATCACCTTCTTGAAGAGGTCCTTGTCCATCGCGAGCGCCGAGGCCGCGACGCCCGCGCCGACGTACGCGACGTCCGCGAGCTCGAGCAGCCCCTGCACCGTCCCGTCCTCGCCGAACGGCCCGTGCAGGATCGGCAGGACGACGTCGACCGCGCCGATCGTCGCGAGCGTTCCAGGGGAGGCCGGAACAGGCAGCGTCTCCGCAGGGCCTGTCGCTTCTCCTAACACTTCCGTAACGGGGCCTGGCCCCGGACGTGGCTCGAGCTGCCATTGGCCGTCGCGGCCGATGGCGACGTTGACGACGTCGTAGCGCTCCGGGTCGAGGGCTTCGAGCACCGAGCGGGCGGAGGCGAGGGAGATGTCGTGCTCGCTCGAGCGGCCGCCCGCGAGCAGCGCGACGCGGAGCCTGCGGCTCACGGGGTCGTCGTGGTCGTCGTCTGCGTCTGTGTCTGCGTGGGCTCGCGCCCGACGGTCAGGTGGATGACGGTCTTCGCCGCCGCCTGCGCGCCGCCCGCCGGGTCCTGCGCCAGCACGGTGCCGACCTGGTTCGGGTCGGACACGTCCTGCTCGGTCACCTGCCACTTGAAGCCGGACGCCTGGAGCTGCTGCTGCGCCGAGGCGAGGTCGTAGCTCGTCACGTCCGGCACCGTCGAGGTCTTCGGCCCTTTCGAGACGGTGAGCGAGATGACGGAGTTCTTGCCTGCCGTCCCGCCGGCGCTCGGGCTCTGGCCGATCACGGTGTTCGCGGGCTGGTTGTCGTCGACATAGCGGGGCTGCACCTTGAAGCCCTTCGCCTGCAGCTCGGAGGCTGCCTGGTCGAACGGCTCGCCCACCACCGACGGCACGACGACCGGCTGCGGCCCCTTCGACACGTTCAATCGCACGAGGCTCCCGACCGTGAGCTTGATCCCGGCCTTCGGCTCCTGCGCGGTCACCTCGCCGGCTGGCTTCGCCGACGGGACGCTGTGCAGATCGGGCTTCAGGCGCAGCTTCGTGAGCGTCGCGACCGCGTCCGTCGACTGCCGCCCGACGAGATCGGGGACACCCGCCTTCGGCAGGCCCGTCGAGACCCAGATGTGCACCTGGCTGTCCCTCGGGAGGCGCTTGCCCGCGACCGGGTCCTGCTTGAACACGAGCCCCCGCGGCGTCGTGCGGCTCGAGTGGTGGTCGACGAGCGGCTGGAACCCGTCGGCCTTGATCTTCACGCGCGCCTGCGCCTCCGGCATGTTCAGGTACAGCTCGACCGCCACGGGCTTCGTCGAGTTCAGCTTGTTCGAAATCTCGCTGTAGAGGAACCAGCCGCCGATGCCCGCGGCCAGCACGAAGAGGAGCGCGGCGACCCACGGCCACATCGGCCGACGATGCATCGGCTCTTCCAGGTCGTAGTAGACGGGCGGCGGCGGAGGCGGGAGCTGCGCCGTGCGCCGCGCCGGCGAGATCATCGTCGCCGCGGTCGCCGCGTACGGCTCATCCGGCAACCGCATGATCTGCGTCGCCGACTCCTCCGTCACGGGCGACACGGCCGCGCCGCGCGCGAACCGCTCGAGATCGGCGTCCATTTCCTCGGCGCTCTGGTACCGGTCGGCCGGATCCTTCGCGAGCGCGCGCATCACGATCAGGTCGAGGTCGCGCGGCACGTCCGGCCGCCGCGTCGACGGCGGCTCCGGCACGGACGAGAGATGCTTCATCGCGATCTCCACCGGCGTGTCGCCGTTGAACGGCACGGTGCCCGTGAGCAGCTCGTACAGCACGATGCCGAGCGAGTAGACGTCGGAGCGCTGGTCGACGTCGGTGCCGCGCGCCTGCTCCGGCGAGAGGTACTGCGCCGTGCCGACGATCGACCCCGCCTCGGTCATCTGCGACGTGCCGGCGCGCGCGATGCCGAAGTCGGTCACCTTGACGCGACCCTCCGCGTCGACGAGCACGTTGTGCGGCTTGATGTCGCGGTGCACGATCCCGTGCCGGTGCGCGAAGCGAAGCGCTTGCAAGATCTGCCGGGCGTATTCGACCGACACGGTGATCGGCGCGGGGCCGCGCGAGACGACGAGCTCCTTGAGCGTCCGCCCGTCGAGGAACTCCATCGCGATGTAGTACGTCCCCTCGGCCTCGCCGCGGTCGTAGATCGAGACGATGTTCGGGTGCGAGAGCGCAGCGGCGTTCTTCGCCTCGCGACGGAAGCGCTCGACGAACTGGTCGTCGTTCGCGTGCCGGTCGTTCAGGATCTTGATCGCGACCCGGCGGCCGAGCTCCTGGTCCTCGGCGAGGTAGACGTTCGCCATCCCGCCCGCGCCGAGCTTGCGGACGACCTGATAGCGCCCGTCGAAGAGCGTTCCGATGAGCGTGTCCGAGACGGCCACGGGGGTCTCTACAGGGTAGTCGGCCCCTCAGCGGGCCAGCAGGGCCTCCATGACCTGCTTCGCGATCGGGGCCGCGACGGAGCCGCCGAAGCCGTTCAATTGCTTCTCCAGCACGACGGCGACCGCGACCTGGGCGTTCTCCGCCGGAGCGAACGAGATGAACCAGGCGGTGTACACATGGTTGAGCCCGGTCTCCGCGGTGCCCGTCTTGCCGGCGACGTGGATGCCGGGGATCGCGGCGGCGTTGCCGGTGCCGCCCTCGGTGACGGCGACCATCATCTGCGTGAGCGTCGCGGCGGTCTCGGGCTTGATCGCCCGGCCGAGGTTCCCCGGCCTCGTGTTCCGGACGGTCGAGCCGTCGTGCGCGATGATCTTCTGGACGACGTACGGCTTCGGCACGACACCGCCGTTCGCGATCGTCGAGGCGACCATCGCCATCTGGAGCGGCGTCACGAGCATCCGCTCCTGGCCGAACGCGAGCCGCCCGGGGTCGACCTTGTGCGGGTCCTTCGGGTCGAAGAGGTGCGTGCCGTTGTACAGCCCGCTCGGCGCGCGCTCGTTCCCGGGGGTCTCGAGCGGCGGCGTCTTGTAGAAGCCGAACTTCTTCGTGTAGGCGAGGATCGTGCCGGCGCCCATCTTGATGCCGATGTTGCAGAACACCGAGTTGACGGAGTGCTGGAACGCCGTCACGAAGTTGAGGTGGCCGAACACCTCACGCCCGCCCTGGTCGGGGTTGCCCGCGTTCGACACCTGCTTGCCGTACTCCGTGCAGTAGCCGGGATCGTCGAACTCGGAGCTGGCGGTGTACGTCCCCGTGTCGAGCGCGGCAGCTGCCGTGATCGTCTTGAACGTCGACCCCGGCACGAAGAGCCCCTGCGTCGCGCGGTTGTACAGCGCCGATGCGCCGCCGCAGTCGCCGCGGATCTTCAGCACGCGCGCGTACCCGTTCGGCTGCTCGATCAGGTTCGGGTCGTACGTCGGCGTCGACGCCATCACGTACACCGCGCCGGTGTGCGGGTTCATCGCGACCACCGCGCCGCAGCGCGTGCCGAGCAGGCTCTCCGCGAGACGCTGGACTCTCGGCCTGAGCGTCAGGACGAGGTTGTTGCCGTGCACGGTCGCGTTTCCGATCTTCGCGAGCACCTGCTTGAAGGCGTCCGACAGGTTCGTGTTCGCGCCCGTGAGGTAGTCGTTCATCGAGCGCTCGAGACCCGCCTGCGAGCGCGTCAGCGTCGAGTAGCCGATCGTCTGCGCTGCGAGCTTGTGCTGGAGATAGCGGCGGAAGTACAGCGTCTCGCCGCTCAGCTTCTTCTTGCGGTTCGACGCGAACACGGTTTTCGCGTCGGCGCCCTCGATCAGCCCGCGCGCAACCGTGAACTGCACGACGCGCTGGATTGCATTGTCCTGCCGATCCTGCAACCCCGCCGAGGCCCACGTCTGCCAGTACGTCGTCGCGACGACGAGGGCGACGAGCAACGCGATGGCGACGAGCGCGAGCCGGTTCAACTGGCGGTTCACCGCTCACCCGCCAGCTCGCGGTTGGCGCGATTCGAGACGAGCATCAGCCCTGCGAGCACGAAGAAGTTCGCGACGATGCTCGAACCGCCGTACGAGACGAGCGGCAGCGTGATCCCGGTCAACGGGATGACGCGAAGGATGCCGCCGACGATGATGAACGTCTGCAGTGCAAACCCGAACGTCAGCCCCGCGGCGAGCAGCTTCGAGAAGCCGTCACCCGCGAAGAGCGCGATGCGGAAGCCGCGCAGCACGAACACCATGTAGAGCAGGATCAACCCGGAGGCGCCGATCAGCCCAAGCTCCTGCGCGAGCGCGGAGTAGATGAAGTCCGTGTTGAGGAACGGGATGATCGGATGCCCCGACGCAGTCTCGAAGGTGCCCGAGCCGAGGCCGGTGCCGCCCATCGAGCCGTGCGCGATCGAATAGAGCGACTGCACCTCCTGGTAGCTCTGGCAGTCCTGGCGGAACGCGGGCTGGCCGCTCGCGGGGCAGAAGATCTTGGTCGTCGTCCAGGGATGGATCCAGTTCGCGACGCGCTCGCGCACATGCGGCGTGCCCTGGTACACGGCGACCGAGCCGGCAAGGAAGAGCCCGAGGCCGACCGCGACGAATGCGATCCGCGCAGTCGCGACATAGAGCATGCCGAGGAAGATCCCGTAGAAGAGGAGCCCGCTGCCGAGATCGTCGGTGACGAACAGGATCATCATCGCCGCGCCCCAGATCACGAGCAGCGGCCCCCAGTCCTTCAGCCGGCCCGCCGCGAGCACCTCGCGCTTCTCGCGGAGGTACGCCGCGAGGAAGACGATCAGTGCGATCTTGCCGAGCTCACCGGGCTGGAAGCGGAGCGAGCCGAAGTGCACCCAGAGCCGCGCGCCGTTCACACGCAGCCCGATCACCGGCAGGAGCGGCATGAAGAGCAGCGCGATCGCGCCGAGGCCGAAGAGGTACTTGTAGTTCTCGAGCAGCCGGTAGTCGCGGCGCAGGCCGAGCAGGATGGCCGCGAAGATCGCGACGCCGACGACGACCCACGTCGCCTGCCGGAACGCGTCCTTCGGGCCGAGCCGGTAGATCTCGGTCAAGCCGATCGCCGTCAGGAGCGCCGCGATCGGCAGCACGTACGGGTCGGCGTACGGAACCGTCAGTCGCGCGACGACGTGCGCAGCGAGATACAGCGCGAAGAAGAAGCCGGCGTACGTGAGCGACGCGCCCGAGATGTTCGCGCTACCGGCGATGTACACCGCCGCGAAGCCGATGCCCGTGAGAAGGCCGACGACGACGAGGTACAGGAGCTCTCGGTTGCGATTCGTCAGGCTCAGCGCACCAGCCCCCAGACGAGCAGCACTGCGGCGACCCCGAGCAGCGCGAGCATCGTCAGGACGAGCCGTATGCGTGCCGCGGGTGAGATCGGCGTCGACTGCACGATCGCCTCGGCCTCGGCGGAGCCGGGCTCGACGAACACCTCTTCGACCTCTGCAGGCGCCACGACCATCGTGTCCACCGTCGGCAGCGGAATGCGCTCGAGCGTGTCTTCGTCCACCGGCGTGTCCATGCGCACGGTGTCGTCGCCGTCCGCTGCGATCGAGAAGGCGATGACGGTGATGTTGTCTTCGCCGCCGCCGCGGTTCGCCGCGGAGACGAGTGCCTTCGTCGCGCGGTCGAGGTCGTCGCGATGCTTCTCGACGACGTCGAGGATGTCGGAGTCGGCAACCATGTCGGTCAGCCCGTCGGAGCAGAGGAGGAAGACGTCGCCCTCGCCGGCCTCGACGGTGAAAGCGTCGACGTCGACGTCGGGGTCGGTGCCGACCGCGCGGGTGATCACCGAGCGCTGCGGATGCGTCTCGGCCTCTTCGCGCGAGAGCTTGCCGCTCTTCAGCAGCTCGTTGACGAGCGAGTGATCCTCGGTCAGCTGCTCGAGCTCGCCACCGCGGACGACATACGCGCGCGAGTCGCCGACATGCCCGATCGTCACGGTGTGGCCGTCGACGATCGCGACCGTCATCGTCGTGCCCATGCCCGACGTCGCGGGATCGCTGTGCGCGCGCTCGTAGACCCGTCGGTTCGCCTCCTGAATCAGTGCGGTCACCTTCTCGGCGTCGGATGCGCCCTCCGGATGGGTCTCCTTCAGCGCCGCAGCGGCGAGCTTCGACGCCACCTCGCCTGCCTGGGCGCCGCCCATGCCGTCGGCGACGGCAAAGAGCGGAGGAGCGACGACGTACGAGTCCTCGTTCCGGCGCCGCTTCTTGCCCGTGTCGCTCGCCCGCGCATACGACGCAATGCTCATTCCTCGAACCTCAGCTCGGTCTCGCCGACGCGAACGATGTCGCCGTTCGCGAGCTTCCGCGGCCGGTCGATCCGGATGCCGTTCACGAACGTGCCGTTCGTCGACCCGAGATCGTGCAACCAGACGCCGTCGCGCCGCGGCTCGACGCGCACGTGCCGTGCGGACGCGAACTCGTCTGCCTCGATCATCACGTCGTTCTGGCCGCCGCGGCCGATCGTCAGGGGCGCGGCGTCCAGTTCGTACTCGTGGCCCGGATCGAGGATCTCGCTCGTCATCACGACGAGCCGCCCCGGCTGCGCCGCCTGGCCGATCGCGCCACCCGCAAGCGCGGGACGCAGGATGAAGCTCTCCTGCGGCAGCCGCAGGTCGGTCGCGGCGGTGCGAACGATGCGCCAGATGAAGAGGTAGAGAAGGACGAGGAACGCGACCTTCAGGGCAAGGAGCACGCTCTCGTACGTCGTGCTCGCGAGAAGACTCATTCGCGCTCCGTCGAGAACGTGATCTCGGTCGAGCCGACGGTGAACGTGTCGCCCGACTCGAGCTTCGCGCGCTGTGTGCGGCGCCCGTTCACTTCGATCCCGTTCGTCGAGTCGAGGTCGACGATCCAGTAGGCGGACCCCTCCTGCCGCAGCTCGGCGTGCCGGCGCGAGACGTTCGGGTCCTCGACCTGGATGTCGCACTCGCGGGAGCGGCCGAGGACGACACGCCGCTTGTCGACGCGAAGCGTGCGCCCGTCCCACGAGAGCGTGGCGACCTCGCGCTGGAGATCGGGATCCGCAGGAGCCTCGCTCGCCTCCGGCATCGCCTTCGGCTTGTAGATCATGGTCGCGCCGGGCTCGACCTGCTCCTCGGGCTCGCCCTCGGCCCGCTTCGCCCGGCGCGGCTGCACCATGCGGGTCGCGATCCCGAACTCGCCGACCGCGAGATCGTCGTCGGTCTCGAGCAGGACGCGGGGCGCGGTCAGGAGCGCGTAGTCCTCGCGCTTCGCGTGCTCGGTGACGTACTCCTCGAGCTCCGCCTGCAGCGAGTTCTCGTAGCCCTCGAACTGCTCACGGTCGGCGGGCGAGAGATAGACGGTGTACTCATTCGGCACGTAGACGCGCGAGACGGAGACCGTCTTGTGGTCGTCCATTTCCTTCGCGAGCTTGCGCGCGAGCTCGACCGGCTGCACGTTCGTGCGGAACGCGCGGCCGAAGACGCCTTCGAAAAGCGCCTCGATCTTCTGCTCGATTGCTCTCAGGACCATGGATGCGGGAGGACATTACCCCCGAGCGCATCTATGCAACTCGTCCACCCCGTAGGGCGACGACGACCGTCGTCACCCAGGCCGCGGCGACGAGCGGGACGGCCGCCGCCGAAGGCACGGCCAGCACGCAGAAGAGGAGGATCGCCGCACCGGCCGCTGCCGCGCCCCAGCGGCCGCGTGCCTGCGCGAACGGCAGCGCGAGCGCGATCGCCGCGAACGCAGCAGCCTCGAGCAGGAGCGCCGGCTGGGCCGCGGCCGCTCGCGCGAGCGTCCCGGCGACGTCGAAGGGGTCGCCCGAGCCCGCCACGCCGAGCCCGAGCGGCGCCGCGGCGCCGGTGAACGGAAGCGGCGCACCGCGGATGCCGGCGGCGAGCGCGGCTGCAAGCACCGCCAGCCCGGCCTGCGCGGCACGTCGCGGGCCGGCCCGCAGCCCGGACGCAAGGAGTGGCATGAGCCCGAGGGCGGCGAGCGGCGCGAGGAGCGGGCCGAGCACGAAGAGAAGCGCGCCGCGCGGCTCACGCCAGGAGAGAAGGATCCAGGCGGCCGCGAGCGCTCCGTAGAGCAGGGCGAGCCCGAGCGAGACGTTGCCGAGCGGCAGGACGGGCACGGCGAGCGCGAGCGCGAGCCCGAGCCGGGCCCGGAAGGCGGTGACCCCGGCGACGGCAACGGCGAGCCCGGCAGCCCAGCCGTGGGGGTAGAACGGCAGCTCCGCCGCGGACCAGGCCGCGAACCCGCCGGCGAGTGCCGCAGCGCCGACGCGCGCGGCCTGCCCGGGAACGGCGAGGCTCTGGGCCGGCCTGACCTGCGGCTTCCGGCGCGGTGCGGTTGCCCCGCGGAGCGCCTGCGCAAGCTCGGCGGCAGCCGGGCGGCGCTCCGGATCGACCGAGAGGGCCCGGTCGACGAGCTCGAGCAGGCGCTTCGGCAGATCGGGGCGGAGCGTCTCGAGCCGCGGTGCGCCCTGCTCGATCGCGCGGGCCGTCTCGAGCATCGAGGTCTGCCAGAACGGGTGCCGCCCCGAGAGGGACTCCCAGAGCATGACGCCGATCGACCAGACGTCGGCGGCGGCGGTCGACTCCTCGCCCGCGAGGCGCTCCGGCGAGATGTACGCGAGCGTGCCCGGGACGTCGCCCTGCGCGGTGAGGGTCTCCGCCTCGGCCATCCGCGCGAGCCCGAAGTCGAGCAGGCGCGCCGACACCGCATCGCCGTCGGCGAGCAGGACGTTCGACGGCTTCACGTCCCGGTGGAGGATCCCCGCTGCGTGCGCATGGGCAAGCCCCTCGCAGACCTGGGCGCAGGCCTCGATCGCCGCGGCGTCGGGCAGCTCGCCCGCCCGCAGCGCCTCCCGGAACGTCCTCCCGGGGACGAACTCGTACGCGATGTAGACGTGGCGGGAGTCGCGCGCGAACGCGTAGGCGCGGAGGCAGCTCGGATGCCGCAAGCGTGCCGCCGCGGCGGCTTCGCGCTCAGCGCGTGCGGCGGCCTTACCCTCGCGGGCGACGATCTTCAGAGCGACGTCGAGCCCCGTCTGCTCGTCGCGGGCGAGCCAGACCGACCCCGAGCCACCGGTCCCAAGCGGGCGCAGCGGACGGTATCGGTTGAGGACGAGCCCGTCGCCTTGGAGCGCGAGCGCAGCGTTGGACACGGTCTTGACCCGTTGGCCGTCGGAGGGTTATTTCCTCTCCGGGTGAAGAGGCTCTCACACGATGACGTTCGTCGATCCGGGCGTGATCGGCGAGTGCGCTGCAAGGACGCAGGGAGGCCCGATAGTCGCACTATCGGGCCGACTGAGGACGCGGCAGCGTGCCGCCGAGCGCGTCCGGGCGACATAATCGCTCATTGTGTGAGAGCCTCTAACGCCCGAGTACAGTCTGGCCGGAGACTGCGGCGCGGGGTCGAGGTGAGGGCTTGAGCCAATACGACGACGACAACATCGAGTTCGACTTCTTCGACGAGCCCGAGACCGTCGAGGCAACCCAGAGGCGGCGGCTGCCGCGTCTGGAGAGGCCCGGTGGGCGGGGTGGCGGCGGAGACGACCGGCCGCCGCGGCCGCCGCTGCGCACGCCGACGGGCTTCGTGCCGCTCGCGCGCCTCGTCGGCCTGATCGCGATCGCGATCGTCGTCGTGATCGGCCTCGTCTTCTGGGTCGGCTCGTGCCAGGGCAAGAGCAAGCACGACGAGTACCAGTCGTACGCGGACAAGGTGAAGGCGATCGCGGCGGCGGACACGAAGCTCGGCGCCGACTTCGCGAGCGAGCTTCTCTTGCCGACGCTGAAGCAGTCGGAGCTCGAGACGAAGCTGCAGCAGTTCGCGCAGCAGGAGCAGCTGGCCTATACGCAGGCGCAGCAGATCCGCGCGCCGGGGCCGCTGCGCGCGCTGCACCTGAACCTCGTCAACGCAATCGAGCTGCGCGCCAAGGCGCTCTCCGGCCTCGGTGACACGCTCGCAAGCCCGAACGCAGCGAAGAACAAGACCGCAACCGGCGCCAAGCTGACGGCGCAGGGGCAGCTCCTCACGGCGAGCGACGTCGTCTGGGAGCAGCTCTACCGCGCGCCCGCGACGCTCCAGCTCGAGAACCAGGGCGTGAAGGGCGTCGTCATCCCGTCCTCGAAGTTCGTCACGAACTCCGACATCGTCAGCTCGCGCGCGTTCTCGATCCTGCTCGACCGCCTCGGCGGCGCCTCCACGGGCGGCACGCCGAGCGGCAAGCACGGCGACGGCATCGTCTCGGTGCGCGTGACGCCGCAGGGAGCCGACCTCACGACCGACACCGCGACGACCGTGAAGGTCTCGTCCGACCTCGCCTTCGTCGTCACGGTCGAGAACTCCGGCGACTTCCAGGAGGTCAACGTCCCGGTGACGCTGACGATCGACGCCGGCGGCACGCCGATCAAGAAGACGCAGACGATCGCCTTCATCACCGCGAGTCAGCGGCAGAGCCTCACGTTCACGGGCTTCGACGTCCCGCCCGCCGCGTTCGGCAACCCGGCGAAGGTCAAGGTCGAGGTCGCCCCGGTCGCGGGCGAGGTCAACACCTCGAACAACTCGGCGACGTACACCGTCTTCTTCACGCTGAGCTAGATGGACCTCAGCGCCACGACCGCGGGCTGGATCGCCGTCGGCGCCGCCCTCGCGGCTGCCGCCGCCCTCCTCATCGTCCTCGTCCACTACCTCACGCTCCGCCGCGTGCGCCGCGCGCAGCTTGTGCTCCTCGCGGGCGGCAAGTCGGATCTCGTCGACTTCGCGGTCTCGCTGCAGACCCGGCTCGACGAGCTGCGCCGCGCCGTCGACGAGGTCGCCGCCTCGCTCGGCAGGGTCGACCGCCGCGTCGACGAGACCGTCTCGAAGACCGCGATCGTCCGCTACGACGCCTACGAGAACTCGGGCGGGCACCAGTCGGCCTCGGTCGCGCTCCTCGACGCGGCACGCTCCGGTGTCGTCCTGAGCGCGATCCAAGGACGGGACTACGCGCGGATCTACGTGAAGGAGATCGACCGCGGCCGCGCCTCGGTCGCCCTCTCGCCGGAGGAGCTCGAAGCCGTCGAGCGCGCAATGGCCTCGTAGGCCCCGCCCGGAAGGCCCTAAATCACAGGCGGCTGGTACCTTTGTGCGCAGGGTGCAGCAAGTTCTGGTCCTCAACGCCAGTTACGAGCCGCTGAATGTGTGCACGGTTCGGCGCGCCCACGTCCTCCTCTACAAGGGCAAGGCCGAGGTGATCGAGCACCTCGACCAGCCGCTCCGCTCGGCGACCGGCAGCTTCGTCTGGCCGCACGTGATCCGGCTGATCCACTACGTCCGCGTCCCCCGTGCGATCCAGCGGAAGATCTCCCGCCGCGCCCTCTTCGCCCGCGACGGCTGGCGCTGCGTCTACTGCGGCACGTCCGGCGGCCGGCTGACGCTCGACCACGTCGTCCCGCGGTCGAAGGGCGGCGAGTCCGTGTGGGAGAACGTCGTCACGGCCTGCGCCCCCTGCAACTTACGCAAGGGTGACCGCTCCCTCGAGCAGGTCGGGATGGAGCTGAAGGCGGCCCCGCGGCCGCCGCAACCGGTGCTCTTCATCAAGCTCGCCGCGCCGCGGATCCCGCAGCGCTGGACGCCGTACCTCGGCGACCTCGGCACGAGCACCGCTGCCGCCTGACGAATCGCAAATCCGATGTGACAGTCCGGCCGGTCGGTGCCGTATCACTCATGTGATGCGACTCCGCTGGGCCCTCCTCCTCGCCGCCGTGCTCCTCACCGCCTCGGCGATCGCGGGCGTGGCGCAGCCGCGTCTCGGCCACTCGGCGGACACGCCGGCGCCTTCGAAGACGATCACCGTCTCCGGCCACGGAACGGTGACGACCGTGCCCGATCGCGCCTCGTTCGGCTTCACGGTCGAAACGCGCTTCCAGACCGCGACGGGCGCGATCTCACGGAACGGCGACGCAGCCGCAGCAGTCGCCGAAGCGGTCAAGAACGCCGGCGTGGCCGCGGCCGACGTGCAGACGAGCCAGATCTCGCTCTCGCCGCAGACGACGCAGGACGGCACCACGATCATCGGCTACGCCGCCTCGACCACGATCACCGCGAAGACGACCATCGCCAAGGCAGGTGCCGTCGTCGACGCCGCCGTCAAGGCCGGCGCCAACGGCATCTCCGGGCCGAACCTCTCCCGCTCCGACGAGACCGGGCTCTACAAGGACGCCCTGAAGAACGCCGTCGCCGACGCGAAGGACAAGGCGGGCGCGCTCGCCGCCGCGGCCGGCCTGACGCTCGGCAGTGTGCAGTCGATCGCCGAAGGCGGCGGCCAGACCCCGATCCCCTTCGCCGCGGGCAAGGCCGACTTCTCCGCCGCGATCGAGCCGGGCACGCAGACGATCACGGCCGACGTGACCGTGACGTACTCCGCGACGAGCTAACTCCGCTCGACCGGCAGCCCCCGCTGCGACCACTCGCTCCACGACCCGGGATAGAGCCGCCCGTCGCGGCCCTCGAGCCACGCGCGGTGCAACGGGACGCACGCGGTGACGCCGGAGCCGCAGTACGCGACGAGCTCGCCGTCCGGCAGCTCCGGCAGCGGCTCCGCCCACGGCGCGTTGACAGCGCCGGGAATGCGCCCCGCAGGGTTGTCGACCGGGTTCGCCTCGCCGCGCCAGCGGTTCGGGGTGCGCGCATCGACGAGCACGAGCGACGAGTCCGCGAGCCGCCGCGCGATCTCGGCCGCGTCGATCGTGTCGCCCTCACGCTCGCGCGGCACGAACTCGGCCGGCTCGATCTCCTCGTCGCCACCGCGGAGCGGACCGCCCCACGCGGCGATCCCGCCCAGGAGCACGGCGCACTCGTTGTGGCCGAAATGCCGGAGCAGCCACCAGAGCCGCTCGCCGCCGCCGAGCGAGCCGTACGCGACGACGAACGCGTCCGGGCCGATGCCGGCGCGCGACGCCGCTGCGGCGAACTGCTCTGCGGAGGGCAGCGGATGGCGACCAGCGTCCGGCACCGACACGTCGGAAAGATCCGCCTCGACGTCGAGGAACGCGGCGCCGGGAACGTGGGCAGCGCGATAGAGCTCGCGGCCCTTGCCGGGCGCACCGAGCTCCCAGCGGCAGTCGACGACCACGTACCGCACCCGGCCGAGCCTATCGGGGGATTGCGCACCAGCGCGCGCGGGGAGTAAAACGCTCAGCATGCGGGGTCGTCTCCTTGTCGCCGGTGGCCTCGTGCTCACCGTGGGTGGTCTGGCCGTGTCGGCCGGCGGAGCCTCGGCGTACCTGTGGGACCAGGCGCACGCCGACCGGATCGCGAAGGGCGTCGTCGTCGAGGGCATCGACATCGGCGGCCTCGACGCACCGGAAGCCGAGGCGCGGCTCCAGGAGGAGCTGCCCGCACGGCTCGCTCAGCCGGTCAAGCTCGTCTACCGCGACCACACGTTCACGGTCGACCCCGCGAACGCGGGCGTCCAGGTCGACATCCCGCGCATGGTCGAGAGCGCCGTGCGCCTCAGCCGCAGCGGCGGCCTCGCGCACCGCCTCCTGCGCGACGTGCGCGGCGAGCGGCTCAACGAGTCCGTCCCGCTCGAAGCCGCCGTGTCGCAAGCCCGGGTCGAGACGCTCGTCGCCCACGTCGCGCGCGTGCTCGACCGCCCGGCGCACAACGCGCGCGTCGTGCCCAAGCCGCTCGCAACCGGGCTGCGCATCATCCCGTCCGAGGCAGGTCTCACCGTCAAGCAGCCGCAGCTCCAGCGCGCGCTCACAGCCGCGCTCCTCCGCATCGCCGGCCCGCGCACCGTCACCGTCCCCACGCGAGCCGTCTTCCCGCGCTGGTGGACGTCCTCGCTCGAGCGGCGCTACAGCACGATGATCCTCGTCAGCCGCGAGACGTTCACGCTTCGGCTCTTCAAGCGGCTGAAGCTCGTGAAGACGTACCGCATCGCGGTCGGACGCGCCGGGCTCGAGACGCCGGCCGGCTTCTACGAGATCAACGACAAGCAGGTGAACCCGTCGTGGCACGTGCCCATGAGCGCCTGGGCGGGCTCGCTCGCAGGCCAGATCATCCCGCCCGGCCCCGCCGACCCGATCAAGTCGCGGTGGCTCGGCTTCTACAACGGCGCCGGTATCCACGGCACCGCAGACACGTGGTCGCTCGGCTCGGCCGCCTCGCACGGGTGCGTGCGCATGGCGATCCCCGACGTCGAGCAGCTCTACGACCTCGTGCCGCTGCACACCCCGATCTACGTCGGCTGAGGGCTGCGGCGCCCAGCGCCGCAGCCCTCGCCGCGATTCAGTCAGGCCGCGCGCCGACTCGACGCGAGCCGCGGCGCGATCGGCAGGCCGCAGCGCGCACACTCCGTGCTCGCTGCACCCTTTCGCGTCGCGCGCTCGACCGGGACCGGCTTCGCGCACGTGCACGTCGGCGTCATGCGTGCACCTCCGTTGCAACGGGCGTCGGCGCGGGTCGGTGGCTGTGAGCGACACCGAGGTGGCCGTGCGACTCCGTGCCGTAGCCGCCGGGCACGGGGATATAGAACTCGGGATAGCCCCACATGCCGTGCTCGTGGACGTCGAGGCCCTGCGTCTCGACGACCGGGTCGACGCGGATGCCCCAGATCTTGTTCAGCACCCAGAGGCAGCCGAACGACGTCCCGAACGTGAAGGCGCCGACGGCCACGAGGCCGAGTGCCTGCACGCCGAGCTGGTGGAACCCGCCGCCGTACACGAGACCCTTGTGACCGGTCGCGAGATTCGACGAGAGGATCGGCACCGCGAAGAGGCCGCACGCGAGCGTGCCCCAGACGCCTGACATGCCGTGCACCGCCACCGCGCCGATCGGATCGTCGATGCCGATGCGCTCGACGAAGATGACGCCGAACACGGCGATCGCGCCCGAGCCTGCACCGATCACGATTGCGGCCCACGGCGCGACGAACCCTGACGCGGCGGTAATCGCGACGAGTGCGCCGAGCGCGCCGTTCAGCATCATCGAGATGTCGGGCTTGCCCAGCTTGAGCCAGGCGATGACCATGCCGGTGACTGCACCGGTCGCGGCGGCGATGTTCGTCGTCAACGCGACGTACGCGAAGTAGCCGAAGCCGCCGAAGTCGACCGAGAGCGTCGAGCCCGGGTTGAAGCCGAACCAGCCGAACCAGAGGATCAGCGTCCCGAGAACGGCGAACGGGATGTTGTGGCCCGGAATCGGGTTCGCCCGTCCGTCTTTCCCGAACTTGCCGATGCGCGGCCCGAGGATGAGCGCACCGGCGAGGCCGGCGAGCGCGCCCTGGTAGTGCACGACCGTCGAGCCGGCGAAGTCCTGCATGCCCTTGGAGAAGAGCCAGCCGTGCGGGCTCCAGATCCAGTGCGACACGATCGAGTACGTGATCGTGAAATAGATGCCGAACACGAAGTAGACCCAGAGCTTCGCGCGCTCCGCCATGGCGCCCCAGACGATCGCGAGCGACACGCCGGCGAACACGACCTCGAAGAGGTAGCCGGCCGCGCCCGGGATCTCCGAGAACCAGTCGAACGGCGCCTGGCCGACGGCGACCATCGAGTTGACCGACGGGAAGAAGCCCGCGTTGCCGCTGAACCAGCCGCCGTCACCGAACGCGAGGCCGAAGCCGACCGCCCAGTAGACGATCGAGCAGAGCCCGAAGATCAGGACGTTCTTGCCGGCGATGTGGCCGGCGTTCTTCATCCGGGTGAGACCGGCTTCGAGGAATGCGAAGCCCGCCTGCATGAACATCACGAGGACCGCGGTGATGACGACCCAGATCGTGCTCGCCGCGATCAGAAGATCGTGATTCTTGATCGCAGCAGCGATCATCCGACTTCCACCTCCCCAAGGCTCAGGCCCGTTCGATTGTGGGTTG
>Ga0207657_10003910_pt1 | contig 15812 bp, 11 predicted proteins | sample KBSC33metaG_FD_184316 | JGI IMG/M metagenome (GOLD analysis project Ga0207657, IMG submission 184316) | Corn rhizosphere microbial communities from Kellogg Biological Station, Michigan, USA - KBS C3-3 metaG (SPAdes) (version 2) | ecosystem: Host-associated > Plants > Roots > Rhizosphere > Soil ... | reverse complement strand
GGCAGCTCGCGCAGCGAAGTGCCTTCCAGAAATTTCGCCTCAAGCGCCGCGTAGTCGCGGAAGGGATTATAGTCAGTGGCAAAGCTATGGGCGGCAAGCATCGCCAGGTATTCGTGCCGCATAAAATATTTCAGGGTCTGCAGCATGTCGCTGTTTTCGAGCAAAAAATCGTAAATCGTCTTTTTGTCGGAAACCCACGCCCACTGATAGTCCATCGTCAGCGGGCGATGACTTTGAGACAAGTAGATGTTCTCCATCTGGTGAGCGAGAAATTCCTCGGTACTCTGGCTAGCCGACAGTCTATCGCTGCGGACGCTAATGGTCATCGGATGGAACTTCTTGTAGGAGTACCGGTAGGCGTGAACCAGTTCGTGAAACAGCGTATCGTCCCCTAGTTCCGCGCGGAATTGAATGACGGTGTCGCCAGAGCCAACTCCGCGAGCAAAGCTTCCGTCCTTCGGTATGTCATAGTTCAGCGGCCACGTCTGCGAGCAATTGCATTGCTTTAGATCGGTATCCGATTTCGGAATGATCCAGACCGTAGTCTGCTTGTTCAGCAGCCCAAGAACCATGCGCCCTACCGGATTGCCACAGATCTTTCGAAGGCATTGATCGATCGTGGATTCGTACTGATCGAGCTCCCGCTTCCAAAGATTATTTTCTATGGTTGAATCGGAGGTCGTATTGGTCTGGATGGAACGCTGTCTTTCCTCCTGGTATCGCCCCGCCTCATGCAACCTTGTTTCCGTAGACCGGTAACGCAATTGCGTATGAAGGTTGTAATTGATGACGATAGGATATCCTGCAAACTTGCGCATAGAGCCGCCAACGGCCTCCGGATCTCTGCCTGACGGCTTCTCGCCCGCAGCCGTCGAAAGATCAATATAACATTCCAACCTGCCACGCTTCACGTGCGCGACATTCTCTGTTATCCTCGTCCACAAAGATGTTTGGGCGATTGCAACCCGCGCTGGCATTGGTTCTGACGTTCGCCTTGACCGTTTCCGCGCAGGAGCGGATTCCGGAGCGGGTGGATCTGAACGTCATTCACCAGATCAAGACGGAAGCGTTTCAGAACCCCAAGGTGATGGACAGTGTATTCCAACTCACCGACGTTTACGGACCGCGCCTTACCAACTCTCCGCAGTTTCGCGCGGCGGGCGAGTGGGCCGTCAAGCAGCTCAAGGAATACGGCCTAGACAACGTCAAGCTCGAAAGGTGGGGACCCTTTGGGCGCGGCTGGGCTTACACTTCTTACTCGGGCTACATCAACGAACCGCAGTATCAGCCGCTCATTGGCTATCCGCTGGCGTGGACTCCGGGCACCGACGGGCCGCTGACGGCCGAAGCGGTGCTTGCGCCCATTCGTAACGAAGCGGATCTGGAGCAATACAAAGGAAAGCTGCGCGGCAAAATCGTTTTGCGCGACTCTCCGCGGGTACTTTCGCTACCCACCGAACCCGCGGGACGCAGGCTCAGTGAGGCGCAACTCGCCGATCTCTCGGTGTTTCCGATTCCAGCGCCGCCGGGACGCGGGGGGCGCGCGGGGAGGGCTCCCTTCAATCCGCAGCAGGCGCGCCGTCTGCGCGAGCGCTTCAATCGTTTTTGGAAAGACGAAGGCGTGCCGCTGGTGGTTCGCGAGTCCAATGAAGGCGATGCCGGGACGGTTTACGTGCTGGGCGCGGACCGCGAATCCAACGATAACGTCCCCACCATCGTGCTCTCCGCGGAGCACTATAATCGCATCGCGCGGCTGCTGGAACATAAGCTTCCCGTCAAGCTCACGTTCGATGTGAAGGCCCAATTCTACGATGACGATCCGGCGTCGTTCAACGTTATCGCCGAAATTCCGGGCAACGCCAAGCGGGACGAAGTGGTGATGGTGGGCGCGCACTTCGACTCCTGGCACACGGGTACGGGAGCCACCGACAACGCGGCGGGTTCGGCGGTGGCGATGGAAGTGATGCGCATCCTGAAAACTCTCGATCTGAAAATGGACCGCACGGTGCGGCTGGCGCTATGGGGCGGAGAAGAGGAAGGGCTGCTGGGCTCGCGCGCCTACGTCAAAGAACATTTTGCGGATCCTGCCGTCATGAAGCCCACCGCCGAGCACGAACATTTCTCCGGCTACTTCAATCTTGACAACGGCAGCGGTAAAATTCGCGGGATCAATTTGCAGGACAACGACGCCATGCGGCCGATCTTTGAAAAATGGCTGGAACCGTTCAAGGATCTGGGCGCCGGCGCCATCGCGCTGCGCAATACCGGGGGCACCGATCATCTTTCGTTCGATGCGGTGGGCCTGCCGGGATTCCAGTTTATTCAAGACCCGCTGGATTATTTCACGCGCACGCACCATTCGAATATGGACGTGTACGATCGTATCCAGCCCACCGATCTGGAGCAGGCCGCGGCTATCATCGCGTCGATGGTTTATAACACCGCGACGCGTCCGGATAAACTACCTCGCAAGCCGCTGCCCAAACCGCGTCCGCCGCGCCCCGGTGAGGATACGCCTGCGGCCACGGCGCCGTCGGTCGGGATGGCCGCTGCGCCGCGTTAATCTGTAGGCAGTGACGACTCGGGTGACAACACGGGTTACGACACGCGTTACGACACCGGTGACGGCACGGGTTACGACAAGAGCTTATTCACTGGTCTTCTGGGCGGCGTGGCTGGCCGGGTTGTCGGGCGCGGCGTCGGGCCACGACGTCATCACCACCAAAATCACTTTCGACCGGGAAATTATTCGCATCGTGTACGCGCGCTGCGCGATCTGTCATCGCGACGGCGGGAGCGCGTTTTCCCTCACGTCTTACAGTGAAGCGCGGCCTTGGGCGAAGGCGATTCAGGAGGAAGTTCTGGAGCGCCGCATGCCGCCGTGGGGAGCGGTGAAAGGCTTCGGCGAGTTTCGCGACGATCAGGCGCTGACGCCGGAACAGATTGAGCTCATCGGCGACTGGGTGGAAGGTGGTTCTCCCGAGGGCGAGCCCAAGGACTTGCCGGAGGCACCCAAGTGGACGGTTCCTCCGCCGCCGCCGCATGGCTCCGCGAAGCTGGCGGTCAGCGGAGAGTATAAGCTGCGGCAACCCTTTGATTTGGCGGGGATTAGGCCTTCGAGGCTAGACGCCGGCGCCGTTTTTCAGATGACCGCGGAGTTACCAGACGGCAGCATTCAGCCGCTGTTGTGGCTAGAGCCTTATAAGCCTGCGTTCGGACATCCGTTTTGGCTGCGTGAGCCGCGGACGCTGCCGGCCGGGACCATCATTCACGGCTTGCCATCGGGAGCCGTGGTCGATCTGCTGCCCGCTCGCTAGATAGCTTGCGAGCTTATTCAAAGCCTGCCATTTGGGATAGGATTAACGGTTCCGTATCGCGTAATATTGACTTAGTGCTTGGGTGACCTTTTAGACCCATTGCTAGGTACGTCGCCACGGGGTTGGTCCCATGAATCTAACTGAGCTCTTTATCCGCAGGCCGGTGATGACCGCTCTGCTGATGATGGGCATCCTGATCTTCGGTGTAGTAGGCTACCGGTCGCTCCCGGTTAACGACCTGCCGGTCGTCGATTTCCCCACCGTTATGGTGATGGCAAACCTGCCGGGCGCGAGTCCGGAGACCATGGCGTCGTCGGTGGCGGCTCCGCTGGAGCGGCAGTTTTCGACCATTGCCGGGTTAGACAACATGACGTCGTCGAGCCAGCGCGGGTTCTCCATGATCACGCTGCAGTTTACGCTCGAACGCGACATTGACTCGGCGGCGGCGGATGTGCAGAACGGAATCTCGGCGGTGGCGCGCCGGCTTCCTCCGGGAATGCCGAATCCCCCCACGACCCGCAAACTGAATCCGGCGGACCGGCCGATCCTGCAGATTTCGCTAAATTCCACGACGCTCTCGCCATCGCTGGTGGACGAATATGCCGAGACCGTAATCGCGCCGCAAATTTCCACTATCGATGGCGTTTCGCAAGTTGCCAATTTCGGCGGTGGAAACGGATCGAAGTACGCCGTGCGCGTGCAACTGGACCCGAATAAGCTGGTAAACCGCCAGATCAGCCTGGACGACGTATCGAACGCGGTAGATCAGCATAACGCGAATTTGCCCACTGGCACGCTATGGGGCGCAAACCAGGCGTTCACGGTGCAGGCTAACGGCCAGCTCAATACGGCTGCCGATTACCGGCCGCTGATTGTGGCGTATCGCAACGGTTCGCCGGTGCGACTGCAGGATCTCGGCCAGGTGGTGGATGGAATCCTGGACGATAAGAGCGCGAGCTGGTTCAATCTGCGGAACTCGGTGATGCTGTCGGTGAGCCGGCAACCCGGCACCAATACGGTTGAAATCGTCGACACCATCTTAAAACTGATGCCGACTTTCCGGGCGCAGATTCCCCCTTCGATCAATCTGGAAATCATGTCGGACCGTTCGCAGGCGATTCGGGAGTCAGTGCAGGACGTAAAGCTGACGCTCATGCTGGCGATTGGGCTGGTGGTGCTGGTGATCTTCCTGTTCCTGCGTAACGTGTCGGCCACGTTGATCCCCAGTCTAGCCTTGCCGCTATCCATTCTGGGCACCTTTGCGGTGATGACGATGTTTGGCTATACGGTCGACAACCTCTCTTTGATGGCGCTGACACTGGCCGTGGGTTTCGTGGTGGACGATGCCATTGTGGTGCTGGAAAATATCGTCCGGCACATGGAGATGGGAAAGCCTCGCCTTGAAGCGGCGCTCGAAGGCGGTAAGGAAATCGGCTTCACGGTACTCTCGATGACGCTGTCGCTGGCTGCCGTATTTATTCCCATCCTCTTCATGGGCGGTATCGTGGGCCGCTTGTTCCATGAGTTTGCGGTGGTAATCATGTCGGCCATCATCATCTCCGGCATTGTGTCGCTGAGTCTGACGCCGATGCTGTGCAGCCGTTTCCTGCAGCCGCCCACCGAGCACCATAACTTCCTGTTCCGAGCCACGGAACGGATGTTCGACTTATGGCGCGATACTTATGCCTGGACACTGAAAGGCGTGATCCGCTTTAAGTTCGTAATGCTATTGGTGGCGGTGGGCACGCTGGTGGCTACGGTTTATGTCTACCGGCTGGTGCCTACCGGTTTTATTCCCAGCACGGATACCGACAGCATTACGGGGCAAATTCAGTACGCTCAGGACGCCTCTTATGACGTGATGGAGAACAGCTCTTTTGAGGCCGCGCAAATTATCAACAAGGATCCCAATGTGGATGCGGCGGGCGTAAGCGTGAATGGCACCACGAACTTTGGGCGCGTCGAAATTCGGCTGAAACCGCGCAAGCAGCGCAAGCTGAGCGCCGACGAGATTATAAACGAGCTTCGTCCCAAGCTGGCGGGAATTGCAGGAGCACGGGTGTTCCTGACGAACCCGCCATCCTTGCGCATCGGCGGATTCGGCGGCCGCAGCCAGTACATATTCACGTTGCAGGCGCAGGATCTGACGGAGCTGTATCGCGCAGCGGCGAGTTTCGAGAACGTGATGAAGCGCATCCCCGGCCTGGTGGATGTCAACAGCGATCTGCAGATTGCGAGCCCTCAAGTAACGCTGGATATCGATCGTGACAGGGCTTCCTCCATGGGAGTTACCGCCACCCAAGTGGAGAGCGCGCTCTATAGCGCTTATGGAACCCGCCAGATTTCCAATATCTTCACGCCCACCAACGATTACGAAGTCATCATGGAGCTGATGCCCAAGTTCCAGCGCGATCCCATTTCTCTGCACCTGCTGTACGTTCGCTCCAACACCGGCAAGCTGGTCCCGCTGGACTCCGTGGTCAAGCCGCGCAACAGCGTGGGAGCGTTGACGGTGGCGCACTACGGCCAATCGCCCGCGGTGTCTTTCTCCTTCGATATGGCGCCCGGTGTTTCCCTGGGCGACGTCACGGAACGGATTGAAGAAGCGGCGCGGGCTAATTTGCCGGCGACGATTCGCACGGCGTTCCAGGGGACAGCAGCGGCTTTCCAATCCTCCTTCGCCGGCATGGGAATGCTGCTGGTGATGGCGGTCCTGGTCATCTACATGGTGCTGGGCATCCTGTATGAAAGCTTCATTCATCCCCTGACGATTTTGTCGGGACTGCCTTCGGCGGGATTGGGCGCGCTGATCACGCTGCTGGTCTTCAAGAATGAGCTGAACATATTCTCCTTCGTGGGCATCATCATGCTGATCGGAATTGTGAAGAAGAACGCCATTATGATGATCGATTTTGCCGTGGACGCGCAGCGCACCATGGGTTCATCCCCCGCCGAAGCGATCACCGAAGCCTGTTTGGTGCGCTTCCGGCCGATCATGATGACCACGATGGCGGCACTAGTGGGCACATTGCCCATCGCCCTGGGACTCGGCGCCGGGGGAGAAGCACGGCGCCCGCTGGGTTTGGCGGTAGTCGGCGGACTGGTGGTCTCGCAGCTCCTGACACTCTATATCACGCCGGTGATTTATATGTACATGGAGCGCTTCACGGGTTCCGGCCGGAAGAAGAAGCGCGCGAAGAACGCTGTGGTGGCGGCCGAACCGCAACCTGCGTTGCAATAACACACTTGTCGCGGTGCGGTCTTGGCTATAATCGGGTCAGTCGGGACTGGATTGCGGGAGCGGACTCGGGAGGCGCGGCATGGGCATCCATCGAATTGTTTTAAAGGCGGCCGCCGGGCTGCTCATAGCGGCGATGCCAACGCTGGCTCACCACTCCTTCAGAGCCGAATACGACGATACCCGCGTCCTCAACTTGAGTGGCACGATCACCAAGGTTTCGTGGAAGAACCCTCACGTCACGCTGAACCTGGATGTGAAGGATGAAAACGGGAAAGTCACAAACTGGGAAATGGAATTGGCTAGTCCCAACGGGCTGTTGCGGGAGGGGTGGAAGATCGACTCGCTAAAGCAGGGCGATTATGTCACGGTCACCGGCTATGGCGCGAGAGACGGCTCGCACATGGCGAGCGCCAGGAAGGTGGTATTGCGCGGCACGGTTTATTCGGCTACGCGCGAGGACAACGAGACCGGCAAATAGGCGGCGGCCTGCCGGCCAACGTTCGCGTACCGTTCAGCATTCCAGAATGAAGAGTGACACCTAAAGTATGAGTGCGCGCCGAGCCGCCGCTATAGCTGGAATGCTCGCGATGCTGACGATGCGGCCGAGCCTATCGCAGGCGGCCACCACCGGCAGTATTTCCGGCACCTTGAAAGATCCCAGCGGGGCGGTCATACCAGGCGTGACCTTGATCGCGACGAATACGGCGCAAGGCATCCAAAACAAGACCACCAGCGACGACAAAGGTTATTACATCTTTCCCAGTCTTCCGGTCGGGCGCTATGACTTGCAGGCTCAGGTCGAAGGCTTCCGGACAGTGAAGCGAAGCGGCCTGGTGATTGACGCCGATAGCGCGCTCCACGTCGACCTGACGGTGGAGATGATCGAGAAAATCGAGGAAGTGACGGTTCTCGAGAGCGGGACCCAGGTGGAATCCGTCAGCACGCAAATGGGGCAGGTGGTCACGGGCAGGGCCATGACCGCGGTGGCCCTCAACGGCCGCAGCTTCACCGATCTGCTGGCGCTCCAACCCGGCATCGTGCCCTCCAGCACGCAACAGCCCGATTCCATCGTGATGGCGGGCGCTTCGGTCGCGATTTCTCCTTCCGGTGGCTTGAATCCCGGCAATCAGTCGATCAGCGGCCAACGAGAGGACGCCAATGGCTTCATGGTGAATGGGGGCGACGTCAAGGAGCTGATGAATGGCGGCACGACCATTGTTCCTAACCTGGATTCCATCGCTGAGTTTCGCGTGCTCACCAATAATTTCGACGCCGAATATGGCAACTACAGCGGCGGTGTGGTCAATGTCGTGACCAAGTCGGGCGGCAACGGATTGCATGGCAGCGGCTTCGAGTTTCTGCGGAATACGGATCTCGACGCGCGCAACTTCTTTTCGCCGGAGCGCAGCTTCTACCGGCAGAACCAATTTGGCGGGACCCTGGGCGGGCCGATTCGCCAGAACAAGGTGTTCTACTTCGCCGATTATCAAGGCACGCGGCAGAGTCAGGGCGTCGACACGGGACTGATCCCGGTGCCGACACTTGCGGACCGCAGCGGGAATCTCGCGGATCAAGCGGCTTCGCTTACGGGAGAGGTCAGCGGTCAGAATCTGGCGACCTTGTTATCGCAAAAACTTGGCTACACGGTTACCGCGAACGAACCCTACTATACGCCGGATTGCGTGTTCACTACCCAGTGCGTGTTTCCGAATGCTATCATTCCGCAGCGTGCCTGGGCTGAACCATCGCAACCCAACCATCTCTTGCAATACATCCCCTTGCCGAACGTTGGGACTGGCACCTTTTCCACCGGCTCCGAGGGCAAGGTGCTGCGCGACGACAAGGGTAGCTTTCGACTGGATGGGACCAGCGAACGCTGGGGCCTGCTGTCGGCTTACTATTACGCGGATGATTACGCCTTGAACAACCCGTATCCGACCGGGCAGGGAGGCGCGAGTGTCCCCGGTTTTGCGGCGCTCAATCTGGGGCGCGGTCAGCTCGTCAACCTGGGAGATACCAAAACTTTCGGCGCATCGATGGTGAATGAGCTGCGGCTTAGTTATATGCGCAGCGCGAATAATGTCGGACAGCCCGCCGGCGGCGTGGGTCCCAGCCTGGCGTCGCAAGGCTTTGTGACCGGGCCCGGGACGCCCGGCATTGTGGTTCTGGCGCCCAAGATCGAGGGCATTGAGAATCTAGTGTTCAATTCCTTCGTGATGGGCACGCCCATTACGAACTTGACGCAGGCGAATAATACCTACGCTTTGAGTAACAATTTTTCGAAAGTGATGGGGACCCACAGCCTGAAAGCCGGCGTGCGGGTTAGCCTGGAACAGGTCAACGTAAATCCGAACCCGACCTTCAATGGCAGCTTCGCTTTTCATGGTTCCGAAACTGGTTCCGATTTCGCAGATTTTCTGATCGGGGTGCCCAGTCAATACAATCAGGCTGATTCGCAGGCCTTTTACGGACGCCACAAATACGCCGGCGCTTTCGTGCAGGATAGCTGGCGCGTGCGATCCGACCTCACGCTGAACATCGGAGTCCGGTGGGATCTGATGCAATATTGGTCTGAAAAGTACAATCAGATCCCGGCACTCAATCTCGGCCAACAATCCAAGGTTTACCCCACGGCTTGGCCCGGACTGGTTTATCCGACCGATGCCGGAGTCCCCAATACGCTGGTGCCACAGGGCAACCCGCTGTCGCCTCGTGTCGGACTCGCGTACTCGCCCTCGAAGGCCGACGGACTGCTGGGGAAGATCGTTGGCGGTCCGGGAAAGACCAGCATACGCGCGGGATTCGGAATGTTCTACACCGTGATTGAAGGCAACACGATTGCCATTGACGAGCCGCAGCCTCCCTATGGGTTGAGTTACACCAGCCCCGCGCCTCCGCTGTTCGCGACGCCGTTTATTAGCGCCGCGGACGGAACGGTCCACGTCCAGCCGTTTCCGTTAACGTTTCCGCCGCTGAACGCGTCGGTCAATCATCCGAATCCGAACATTGATTATTCTCCGTATGTGCCGCTAGCAGGAATGACGTCGCCCTACCGCGGCAATACTTATCCTTACAACGAGAATTATTTCTTCTCAATTCAGCGGCAATTCGCGGCGAACACGCTGCTGAGCGTCAGTTATTCGGGGTCCCAGGCGCATCATCTGCTGCTGGTGTATTCCGCGAATCCCGGCAATCCGGCGTTGTGCCTGGCGTTGAGCAAGCCGAGCGCGGTGGCGCCCGAAACGCCCACCTGCGGGCCGTTCGCGGAGGATGCCACGTACGTGAGCGCATCCGGCCAGGTTTTCAACGGCACCCGCGGTCCGCTGGGGTCCAACTTCAGCAACGACGATTACGAAGGCAGCTTCGGGAATTCAAATTACAATTCGCTCCAGGCCAGCGTGCGGCATTCCGGTAAGCGATTGGATTTGATGCTGGCATATACCTACAGCAAGTCGATCGACCAAGCTTCGAGCATTTCCGATATCGTGAATCCCTTCAATTACAGCCAGACCCGCGCGCTTTCGGCATGGGACCTTAAGCACAACTTCGTGGCTACCTACGAATACCAGCTTCCTTTAGATCGTCTCTCGCGTCGGGCAAAGTTTCTGAGCGAAGGATGGTCGATTTCAGGGATCACTCGCATCAGCTCGGGATTCCCGGTGACCATCTCGACCAGCGGCGACAACTCGCTGCAAGGCAGCCAGCCGAATGGAGTGAATCTCAAGAGTCTGGATTTGCCGGACGTAACTCCGGGTCCGCTGAACTTGAATGGCAATCCGCGCAATGGGTTGCCTTACTTCAACACTTCGCTATTTAGTCTGAACGCGCTCGGCACGCCGGGGAATGTTTCGCGCCGCTCCTTCTATGGACTCGGTATGCTGAACTTCGATCTGGCGCTGCTGCGGACGTTCCGGGTATCGGAATCGAAGGCTCTGCAATTCCGCCTTGAAACCTTCAACACCTTCAATCATGCGCAGTTTTTTGGGGCGGCGGCCGTCAACGGGAATTATGGCGCGAGTCTGTTCGGCCAAGTGGTCCAGGCTGCGCCGCCGCGCCTGATGCAGGTGGCGCTGAAGTTTACGTTCTGATTATTGCGGCAGCGGCTCGCGCTGCTTGCCGGCAAAGATTTCGCCGAACAATTCCACTACAGCGGCATGCAGGGCGCCGTTATCCGCCAGTACGTGCGGACCGTTGAGATCCAGCGGTGCGCCGCGCATATCGGTGCACACGCCGCCCGCTTCGCGGACCAGCAAGCACCCGGCCGCCATGTCCCAGGGTTTCAGTTGGAACTCCCAGAAGAAATCCAGACGACCGCAGGCGACGTAGGCTAAGTCGATTGCCGCTGCGCCCGCGCGGCGCACTCCGTGCGAGGTCATCGCGAGCTGGTAATAGAAATAGATATTGATATTTTGATGGCGCTTGCGGGAAGGGAAGCCGGTGGCCGAGAGCGAATCGTCGATGCGCGCGGTTGGGGTAACGTGAATCGGCTGCTGGTTCAGGAACGCGCCCGACCCCGCCTCCGCCTGGAACATTTCATCGCGCGTGGGATCATAGACCACTCCCGCGATCAGCTCGCCGGCTCGCGCCAGGCCGATCGACACGTTATAGACCGGGAAACCGTGCGCGAAATTGGTGGTGCCGTCGAGCGGGTCCACGTACCACTGATATTCGGACGAACCGTCATTGCCGCCGCCCTCTTCGGCCATCACCGCGTGGGTGGGGAAATGCTGGCGCAGGCGTTCGACGATGATGCGCTCACTGGTGCGGTCCGCTTCCGTTACCAGGTCGTAGGCGCCCTTTAGCTCGAAGCCGATACGGCGCCGCGCAAACTCGGAAATGGAAGCGCCGGCTTCGCGGGCGATCTCACCCGCTATCTCAACAAAGCTTTTCAAGATTGGGCCAATTCGTACAGATATTTCAGATCTTGTTTATACAGGAACAAGTTGGGAGCGCCCTCGCGCGTCAGGCGAATAAAGCTGGCGTCGTAAAATTCGATGATGCCTTCCACTTCCTGATTGTCGCTTAAACGCACGCATACCGGGACGCGTTCGTCCACCAGGCGCTGCAAGTATTGGACCTCTTGCAGGGTGTGATCGGGGGCTTTGATCTGACTGATTTTTCCGGCCACGGCGAGTGCGTTCCCTAGCGAGAGACAACTCCATAGTAGCCAGTGCGCGTGGAGATCCGCAAATCCGGGCGCTGCGGAAGTTCCAGACGGACTCTGTGGAATTTGCCGTCGCCAGCCAGGGGGCCGTGCGGATAGTAGGCGATCAGGTACTGCGTGCGCAGCTCGCGCAGGATGTCCGAGAAGGTGCGGTCCAGTTGTTCGACGGTGGGATAAAAGGCCAGGCCGCCGCTATCGTGCGCCAGGGTTTCGAGCGCATGCTCGCCTCCGATATTGCGCCCGGCGGGATTCGTGATGGGAACGATGACAATCGGATAAAAGACCGCTTCCGAACGCAATATCGACGACAGCGCATCGGAATATTTCTTGGTGCTGGTGGTGTCGCCGCCATCCGTCACCACAACGATTACGTGCCGGCCATCGCGGCCGCGCAGGGCCGATGTCGAAAGATAGAGCGCATCGTAGAGCGACGTCCCGGCATCAGCTTTTAACGGCCTCAGACTGTCCCCAAGACGGGTCAGTTGCCGGGTAAACGGATTGAGTAAAGTGACCTCGTCGTTGAAGCTGTAGAGCGACGCGGCGTCGTCAGGGTTGCCCTCTTTCACCAGCGCGTTCAGAAATTTCGTCAGCGAGACGGTCGCAAACTTCAGATCCTTGGCCATCGAACCGCTAGTGTCAATCAGCAGCGTGACCGAAAGTGGCTGCGTAGTCTGATGCTCAAAGACGGAAATGTTCTGCTTGATGCCGCTATCGAACAATTCAAAGTCGCGGGATTCGAGCGAGCCCACCAGGTCGCCATCCGGATTCTTCACCGTGACCAGCAGACGCACCAGTTGCACGTCGATCTTGAAACTGGACTCCTGCGCCGCCACGATACACGCGAAGCCCAGAGCGGTCAGAATTGCAGCCGCTGCAATAATCGATTTCCCCGTACTCATGGATTTGCTTTAACTACGGCGTCGTCCCATTCGCCGTCCACCCATACTTCCCCATCGACAAAATATTCTTTCTTCCACACCGGGACCAGCTTCTTCAGACGGTTGATGCCTTCGAGCGCCGCGTCGAACGCCGGCTTGCGGTGCGGCGCAGTCACTACCACAGCCACGCTGGTTTCGCTGATCTCCAGGCGGCCGAGCCGGTGCACCATCGCGATGCGACCAATGGCGTGGTTGCGCGCGATGTCGGCTCCGATCTCCGCCATGGTCTTGACCGCCATGGCCTCATAACATTCGTATTCGAGGAACCGCGTGGCACGGCCTTTCGTGTTATTGCGCGTGACTCCCTCGAAGTTGACGAACGCGCCGTCTTCGGAGCGCAAAAGTTTCCGCGCGATGGCCGTGCCGTCGATAGGCTCTCGCGTCAACGCGTAGAAGTTGCCCGAGGGATCGGAGAGGTGCTGGAGATATCCCGAACCGCCGCTTACCGGCGGCAGCAGCGCGACTTCGTCGCCTTCGGCCAGCGGCGCGGAGGGCGATGAAAACTGCTGATTCAGCGCCAGCACGGTGCTCCCCGCCATCCCGCGAAGCCGCGGAAAACGTCCGGCGTAATGTTCGAAAACCGAACCCAGGTTGCCTCCTTCGGCAATGTCGAGGGTGTCCTCACGGAGCCCCACCACGTCACGAATTACCCCGAAAAACAAGACTCGAATGCGCACTGTGCACATCTTAACAGACTGGTTTGAGGTGTTCGGGGTTTCGTCGAACGTTATAATCGGCAAACATGGAGCCTGTCGATACGATCCTCCGCGTTCGCTACGCCGAAACCGACCAGATGGGTGTGGTGTATTACTCAAACTACTTGATCTGGATGGAGTTGGGCCGGGTCGAGCTCTTCCGCGCCCAAGGTATCCGCTACCGCGATATGGAGGATAACGACGGCATCCTGCTGGTGGTTTCCGAAGCCAACTGCCGCTATTCGCGGCCGGCGCGTTATGACGACGAGGTGCGCGTCCGTACCACCTTGGCGGTCGCCGATCCGCGCATGATCCGGTTTGAGTATGAGATTTTCAACCAGGCCAGCGGGACGCGCCTGGCGTCGGGGTTCACCAAGCACATCTTTTGCGGAAGGGACGTTCGGCCGACCAAGCTGCCGGAGAAGTATTGGGCGATCTTCGGGATCTAAATGCGTGGCGGATCCGGCGCATCGGCGAAAATTTCGGTAGTGTATGAAATCTCGTCGAGCAAAGGAGGCTGTTTCAACGTGGGCGCTTTGCGGCCATATGAAGCAAATACCCCAAGGGCACTAATGTGAGACCAAGAACGGCACTCGATAAGTCGAGATAATGACCGGCACTGTGTTCAGCGCCCCAATTCATCCAGGGAAACAGGTGGAGTGCTTCACAAATGTGAGTGAACACCACCAGTACAAGGCCACCAGCGCCAATCAATTGCAGGGAAGATCCGGCTGTCTTGCTCCGAACGAACAAGGCCGTGGAACCATAAAAGAGCAGGGACGCTGGCAGTAATGCGATCAGGGCTTTCAGTAGAGTCACATTCACGCCACACGCGCCTTGCAAAATCGATTATCAGGCTCAACTATTCTATGCCAACAATTCCCCCAACTCCCAGACGTGATCGATGAGTCGAGATTTCATGGCCGGCGTCACGAGGAGCAGATTTCAGACGTTACCAAATTTCGTTTTACCGCACGATCCTCGCTATATTAGAAAAAATGAGTACACTTTCCATTCGCGACCTGGATCTGCGTAACAAGCGGGTCTTCATGCGGGTCGATTTCAACGTTCCCCTCGCCCCCGGCGGCAAAGAGATTACCAGCGACAAGCGCATCAAGGCGTCGCTGCCCAGCATCCAGTACGCGCTTGACCACGGCGCGGCGCTGATTCTGGCGAGCCATCTCGGCCGTCCCAAGGGCAAGCCGAATCCTGAGATGAGTCTCGCCCCTTGCGCCGAGCGCCTGGCCGCTCTTCTGAAAAAGCCGGTGGCGATGGCACCGGATTGCGTCGGCCCTCAGGTGGAAGCCATGCTGCCCAAGCCCGGCGAAGTGCTGCTGCTGGAGAACCTGCGCTATCACGCCGAGGAAGAGAAGAACGATCCCGGGTTTTCGCAGAAACTCGCAGCGCTGTGCGACGTATATGTAAACGACGCCTTCGGGTCCGCGCACCGCGCGCATGCTTCAACCGTCGGTATGATCGCCTTCCTGAAGCCGGATGCCGCAGGTGTTCGGCCGGCCGCCGCCGGACTGCTGATGGATAAGGAACTCGAATATCTCACTAAGGTCACGCAGAATCCGGAGCGGCCGTGCGTTGCGATTTTGGGCGGCGCGAAAGTGTCCGACAAAATCGAGGTGATCCAGAACCTGATGAAGGTGGTCGACCGTCTGATGATCGGCGGAGCCATGGCGTACACGTTCCTGCGCGCATTGGGCCAAGGCACCGGCAAGTCTCTGGTGGAAGAAGACAAGATCGAGCTCGCCAAGGAACTATTGGCCGCGAATAGCGACAAGCTGATGCTGCCGCTGGATCACGTGGTGGCTTCCGAGTTCAAAGCCGGGGCAGAAAACCAGGTGGTCGCTCACATCCCCGATGGCATGATGGCGCTCGATATCGGGCCTAAGACGGTCGCCGAATATTCGAAAGTAATTGCCGGCGCCAGAACCATTATCTGGAACGGTCCGATGGGCGTGTTCGAGATGCCGCCATTCGACAAGGGAACGGTGGCTGTGGCGAAGGCCGTGGCGGAGTCGGGCGCGGTGAGCGTGGTGGGCGGCGGTGATTCGGAGAAGGCCGTCAAATCCGCCGGTGTGGCGGATAAGATCTCACACATTTCCACTGGAGGCGGGGCATCGCTGGAATTCCTGGGCGGCGTTGAACTGCCCGGCGTGGCGGCACTAAGCAAAAAATAACGGCGCCGAACGCTAGCCTTGTGTCTTCGCCTTCTTGACGAACGGCGAGCGATGCTGCGCGCGCTTGCGGTCGGCTTCGTCCTTCGCGGCGCTACGGCGGTTGACATACACCAACATATCGGTCTCGGTGAAAGTAACGGATTTGGCGGGACCGGTTTGCTGCTGGTCTTCGAGCAGCGCACGGCACAGCAACGGAAGTTCCTGCAAAGGAATCTTATGCTTCACCAGCAGTGACATGTCCGCCGATACCGTAAACTCGGTGCGGCTG
>Ga0207657_10003909_pt1 | contig 15814 bp, 13 predicted proteins | sample KBSC33metaG_FD_184316 | JGI IMG/M metagenome (GOLD analysis project Ga0207657, IMG submission 184316) | Corn rhizosphere microbial communities from Kellogg Biological Station, Michigan, USA - KBS C3-3 metaG (SPAdes) (version 2) | ecosystem: Host-associated > Plants > Roots > Rhizosphere > Soil ... | reverse complement strand
CGTTTCGCCGTTCAGATCCAGTCCTTTCCGAGCATCCCGCTGTTGTGACTTGCAGGAACATCTCGAACGAGCGACGGGCCGTACCTCGGAGAGGCCGGCCCGTCGGTCCTGATACGGAGTACGGAGTACCCACTACTGCAGTTGAGGTAACTCAAGCAGCGTAGAGCGGCGTCAAATCCACGTAGATCCTGCACTCTGCCGCCTGCGGCTGTCCATTTGCCGATGGCGCCGATGCAAGCCCGAAGATCGTGCATGCCGGCACCGTGACTGTCCCGCCGTCGTGACGCACGTAAGTGACCTCCGCCTCGAGCACGAGCTTGCGGCCATCAAGCGAAGTGGCAACCGACTTGTGCGAGAGCGACTGGAACCCGTCGAAGAACTGGGCGATTGCGGCCGTGATCGCGTCGCGGCCGCAGGTGCGCGGCCAATTGCCGAACTGCACCCAGCCGTCCGGCGTGAAGGCGGCGGCGAATCCCGCTGCATCCTTGCGGTCCACCGCGTTGCGATAAAGGTCATCCGCCCAGCGCATCACTGCATCCCGCGAAAGCTCCGCTTCGGCTGTCAGCATCATGTCCTGTGAGAGGGGTGGGAACGAGCGCCGTTACTGGACCTGGCGAATGCTCGCTGCATAAAGATGCCATCGGCGCTGCGCAGCGGAAGCGCCCGGCACCTCGACACGCCGCAAGGTATACGTCCCCGTGAACCGCTGGCGGGTACCGCTGCGTAAACGTGAATCGATGTCCACCGGCACCGTGACGAATCGTGAGCCCGCCGCGCCTTCGACGCGGCCTGGCGCACCGATCTTTGCCTCCACGCTCTCCGTGGAATCGAACCCCGCCGCGAACTGCGCGTAGCTGCGCACGTTGCGCTGCCCGCTCGTCTCCCACATCCGGTACGCGCGCAGGAAGTCATGCGCGCGTATCGCCGCGTAGTAATCGCGCACGATGGCGACCGGATCGCCCACCGAGTCCACGGCGACCGCCGGCGACGGAGACTGACGCGGTGGCTGGACTGTCGCAGGCGTAGCGCGAATCGGCGCGTCGCCGCTCCGCATTGCTCCCGGCGCGGAGGGGTTGTAGGGCACTACTCTCGGCGCGGGGACGGTGTCCCGTGCAGCTGATGTCCGCGCCGTGTCCGCCGCCGCGCTGTCGCGCTTCGTCTGATCCGCTTTGTCCTTTGGTCCGCACGCGGACATCACGACCGACGCTGCGAGCAGGAGCGAGAAACTCGTCTTCATCGCTCAGCTCTCCAGCGCGGGCATCGCGACCGTCGTGAGGAAGTTCTCCCACTCGCCGAGTACCAGGGTGTCGAGCACCGCCGCTGCATCGGCGAATCGCGAGCCCGGCACTCCTTCCGCCTCCAGCGAATCCAGCGTCTCGGCGCGGACGCGCTGGTAGTACTCTCGCGTCATCTCGCCGCCGCCATCGATCGCTGCGCCATGACGAATCCACTGCCACAACTGCGAGCGCGAGATCTCCGCGGTGGCCGCGTCTTCCATCAGGTTGTGGATCGCCGCCGCGCCGTTCCCGCGCAGCCACGAATCCAGGTAGCGCAGCGCCACATCCACGTTGGTTTGCACACCCGAGTTGGTCACCAGTCCGCCCGGCACGGTCGCATCGATCAGCTGCCCCGCCGAGATCTGCACCTCATCGCGCAGTACGGACTTCTGGTGCGGGCGCTCACCGAGCACCTCGTCGAAGGCAGTGCGCGCGACGGGAACGAGGTCCGGGTGCGCCACCCAGGTACCGTCGAATCCCATGCCGCTCTCGCGCTCCTTGTCTTCGCGCACTTTCGCGAAGGCGCGCTCATTCACCTCAGCGTCGCGACGGCTCGGGATGAACGCCGCCATCCCGCCGATTGCGTGCGCGCCATGGCGATGACACACCTGCACCAGTCGCTCCGTGTACGCGCGCATGAACGGCACCGTCATCGTGAGCTGCGCGCGGTCGGGCAGCACCTTGTCCTCGCGGTCGCGGAAGGTCTTGATGAAGCTGAACAGGTAATCCCACCGCCCCGCATTGAGCCCCGACGCGTGCTCTCGCAGCTCGTAGAGGATTTCCTCCATCTCCAGCGCAGCCGGCAGGGTCTCGATCAGTACCGTGGCGCGAATCGTCCCGCGCGGAAGGCGGAGCGCATCCTGGGCGTGCAGGAAGACATCGTTCCATAGTCGGGCTTCCGCGTGGTGCTCCAGCTTCGGCAGGTAGAAGTACGGCCCCGTTCCGCGCGCGACCAGCTCCGCGGCGTTATGGAAGAAGTAGAGGCCGAAGTCCACCAGACTCGCGGATGCCGGCTCGCCGTCGACGAGGACGTGGGGCTCGACGAGATGCCAGCCGCGCGGCCGCACGACGAGAGTGGCGGTTGTCTCGTCGAGCCGGTACGCCTTGCCCCCGGCGTCGAGCGAGATCGTGCGTCGCACCGCGTCCATGAGATTGCGCTGCCCCTCGATCACGTTCGCCCAGGTAGGCGAGCACGAGTCCTCGAGATCGGCCATGAAGACCTTGGCGCCGGAGTTGAGCGCGTTGATCATCATCTTGCGCTCCACAGGCCCCGTGATCTCCACGCGCCGGTCGGTGAGGTCGGCGGGCGCCGGCGCGACCTGCCATCCGGACTCGCGTCCTGCCTTCGTCGTCGCTGGAAAAGACAGGGGCGTCCCGATCGGGTGCGACGCCAGCGTCACGCGGTGCGCCTCGCGCTCTGCGAGCAGCGCACGCCGCCGCTCGTCGAAGGCACGGTGAAGGGCCGCGATGAACGCCAGCGCATCGAGGGTAAGGAGATCCTCAGTGGGGACTCCGGACCGTGATTCGATTACGACGTCGGCTGTGGAAGTCTGACGGGACATGTCCGTAGGGGAAAGCTGGGTAGCGCCGTTTTGCGATTTGCTCCGTATATTAGCGCCCTGAAACGCCGGGTCCCGTTCCACAACCTGACCGCCACCTCGGTCGGCCTACGCCCGTCCGGTCCTCCACCGGACGCTTACAGGAGGATGGAGATGACGCTTCACCGTGTTACACGGTACTCGCTCGCGCTCGCGCTACTTGGATTGCCGGTCGCGGCCGGTGCCCAGGCGTTCGGGTTGAACGAGATCGGCTCGTGTGCAATCGCTCGCGGCTTCGCCACGACGAGCGCGCCCTGCGACGACGCCTCGAGCATCTATTGGAATCCCGGCGCGATGCAAACGAAGCGAGGCTTCTCGCTCTATGGCGGGGCCGCGGTGATCAAGCTCGATGGCAGTTTCACCCAGGACACCACCCACCGGGAGTACGAGGCCGACGCCCCGACCGCTGTGGTGCCGCACCTCTTCCTCAACTATCGAGGTGCCGGCAAGCTCGCGTATGGACTCGGCGTCTACGTCCCCTACGGGCTCACCTCGCAGTGGACCGACAGCTTCCCCGGCCGCTTCGCAGCACGAAAGGCGTCGCTTCAGACGATCTACTTCCAGCCCAACCTCGCTTACCAGATCAACGACAAGTGGTCCGTCGGCGGCGGGCCGATCATTGCCCACTCGACGGTGGAGCTGATCCAGGGGATCGACCTGTCGAGCCAGGTGGCGACCGTGGTGAATGGAAATCCGATCACCTTCGGCCAGCTCGGCATCGCCAAGCATACCGAATTCGCCCGCGCCAGCCTCAAGGGCTCTGCCATGGCGTATGGCCTCACGCTGGGAATTCACGGCAACCTGACGCCGACCTGGCAGATGGGCGCTCGCTTCCTTTCCCAGGTCACCTTCGACTACGACGACGCCGACGCGACCTTCACCCCGATTCCGACGGGCCTGACGTTGGCGGCTGGCAACCCGATCACCCCCGGCGGAGTCTCGCTCCCGGTGGACCAGGTCGTTGCGCAGTCATTCGCAACCGGCGGCCCGCTGACATCGCAGAAGGTCCAGACCGAGATCCAGCACCCCGCGCAGGTCCAGGTCGGCTTCGCCTACACTGGCTTCGAGCGCACGACCGTCAGCCTCGACTACGCCTACGTGGGCTGGAAGTCCTTCAAGCAACTCCCCGTGAACTTCAAGGGGACGGCCCCGTCCCGCGTGCTGATCGAGGAGTACAACAACACGTCGGGACTCCGCTTCGGCGTGGAGCACAAGCTCGTCAACGGCGCCGCGCTGCGCGCGGGCCTCGCCGGCACCACCTCGGCCGCGCCCGACCAGACGGTCACACCGCTCCTTCCTGAGCAGGATCGCGGGTACGGCATGCTCGGCGGCGGACTCCCGATCATGGGCGGCCTGACGCTCGACGCGGCCTACATGCATGTCTTCACCAATGGTCGTCGCGGCCGCATCGACGAGAGAGCCACCGGCTCGAGCGACGCGCAGGCGATCGCCCTCAACAGCGGATTCTACTCGCTGAGCGCCAACATCTTCTCGCTCAGCCTCAAGGCCAACTTCTAACTCCACGCCCGGAGATACCAGGATGTTCAGACGGAATCAGCTCTTCCGCATGGCTGCCTTCGGCGCGATCGTCGCGCTCGCGGCCTGCAACAGCGACAAGGACGTTCTCGGACCGAGCACTCCGCCCGGTGGCGACATCTTCAAGAGCTACGTGGCGCTCGGCAACAGCATCACGGCCGGGTTCCAGAGCAACGGAATCAACGATTCCACCCAACGTCAGAGCTACGCCAGGCTGCTCGCCATGCAGATGGGCACGCAGTACCACTATGCGTCGCTCGCGGGCCGCGGGTGCACCCCGCCCATCGCCAACGGTCTGACGGGTGCGCTCGTCGGCAACGCCCCGGCCGGTACCTGCGACCTGCGCGCCGCGTCATCGGTGACGGACGTGCTCAACAACGTCGCGGTGCCCGGCGCGCGCGTGCTGGATCCCACCAGCGCCACGACGGTCGCGTCGAACGCGTTGACGACCTTCATCCTCGGCGGCAAGACCCAGGTCGCCAAGGCTCTCGACGCCCGTCCGACCTTCGCCACCATCTGGATCGGGAACAACGACGTCCTCCAGCCGGCGCTTTCCGGGCTCTTCCAGCCGATCGTCAGCACGCAGGCGCAATTCCAGACCGCGTACGACGCGATGATCAACCAGCTCCTCGCGGGTGCGCCGGACCTGAAGGGGGTGCTGATCGGGGTCGCCAAGGCGCAATATCTCCCGTCGTTCACGACGGGCGCGCTCCTCTTCGCCACCCCCGCAGCGCAGGTCGCCATCAATACCGCCACCGGCAAGACGGTCGTGGTCGATGCGAGCTGCAACGGCTCGACGTCGCTGATCAACATCGTGTCCCTCATCCCCGCCATCCGGGCCGGTACCCACCCGGCACTGATCGCCTGCGCCAAGGGCATCTATCCCGCCCCGGTGGGCGACGTCTACGTCCTCGACCCGGCGGAGCAGACGACGCTGAACGCCGCGATCGACGCCTACAACGCCTATATCCAGACCAAGGCGACCAGCATCAACTTCGGCTACTTCGACCCGAATACCCTGTTCGCCGCGGCCAAGGCGAGCGGCGACATTCCGGCGTTCCCGAACTTCGGCAGCACCTCCGCGACCTATGGGGCGCTCATCTCGCTCGACGGCGTGCACCCGACCGCGGCGGCACACAAGCTGATCGCCAATTCGCTGATCGGCGTGATCAACGCGAAGTACGGAACGACCCTGGCACCCGTGCCATGAGTGGGTGAGTACGTCGGTACAAACGAACGGGGCGGCGCCATTCGGCGCCGCCCCGTTCGTTTGAACGGTGGACTGCCATCGTGTCAGCCGAGAGGCGCACGTCCTTTAGCGGGCGAGGATCCAGCCGCGGCGAGGAAGACCACTCATTGTCATCTCGCAGACGCCGCAAGGTCCTTCTGCGTGTCGCCACACGCGAGCGAAGCGAGTGCCTGGAGCTGCTGTACTGCACGCCCAGGTCAGCTGCGATCGGCCGGACAACAGGTCCCGAAAGGCCTGCGCGCTGCGGGATGACAACAGGTGGCGAGGGAGCCGTGAAGATCCGAGGGCGGGCCGCCGCTCCATCGCTCTCACACCTCGCACCGGAGATGCACGTGCGCAACGAAGGCACTGCTGGGCGATCGAATCGCCCGCCGAACGCGCACGTGCAATATTTGTGATGTCGCGTTAACTCCTTCGCTTGCAACGACAAACAAACCATCTGATCAAGTCGCTCATCACCCGATTACCAACGCCGCCTCCGCGCCTTGGTCAAGCTCACGGTGCGGGTACCGCGACTATCGGTACGGCCCCGATCCCCCCGAACCGCGTCCACCAGCTGGCCTGCCGCGACCTCCGGTCCCACCGCCGCGAGCCTGCCCTCCGGAGCCAGTCGAGCTACCGGAGCCACGCGCCCCACTCGACCCCGGTGCGCCCTCCGCACCGCCGGGCCCGCGCCCCCGCTTTGGCCCGCCGCCCCGCCGGCGACGTGATGATTTGCCCGCCGACGATCCCGCATTTGCGCCGCCCGCCGACGCCGCCGAACTGGCAGCACCGCCGGCACGCGACTCGTGCGCTGCACGCCGTTCGGCCTTCTCCTTTGCCCGCTTCCGCTCTTCGGCCTTTCGCGCCCGGATCTCGGCGATTCGTTCCGCGATCGGAACTTCGAATCGCTGCTTGGGCTTGCTCGCGTAATCGAAACCTGGCACCACGACCCGGGGCAGCCGCTTCCCGATCGCCCGCTCGATCGCCTGAAGATCCCGCTCCTCTTCCGGCGAAACCAGCGTGAAGGCATCGCCGGTGGCGTCGGCACGTGCCGTCCGGCCGACCCGGTGGATGTAGTCCTCCGGCAGGTGCGGGACGTCGAAGTTCACCACGTGCTCGAGCTGCTCGACGTCGATCCCGCGCGCCACGATGTCGGTGGCGACGAGGCATCGGAACCGGCCCGTCTTGAAGCCATCGAGCGCTTCGGTCCGCTGCGCCTGGGAGCGGTTGCCGTGGATCTTGGCGTTCGCGATCCCCTCGTTGGTGAGGTAGTCGGCCAGGCGATTGGCTCGGTGCTTGGTCCGGGTGAAGACGATCACGTTTCCGATGTCGCCGCGCCGGAGCAGCTCGACGAACAGCGCCGGCTTCAGCTCCTCACGCACCGGATAGAGCGCCTGCCGGATCCCGACCGCGGGCGCCGCCTTCCGCTCGAGGTTGATCGTCGCCGGGTTGTGCAGCAGCTCGCGCGTCAGCGCGACGATCGGCGCCGGCATGGTCGCTGAGAAGAACAGGGTCTGGCGCTTCGCCGGGAGGTGGCGCAGGACGCGCTTGATGTCGGGGAGGAAGCCCATGTCGAGCATTCGGTCGGCTTCGTCCAGCACGAGGATCTCGAGCCCATCGAGCTTCGCGTAGGGCTGCTTGAAGTGGTCGAGCAGCCGGCCCGGCGTGGCGACGATGACGTCAACGCCGCTGCGGAAGGCGTGCTCCTGCGGCCCCATCCCCACCCCGCCGAACACCGCGGCCCCGGAGAGCGGCGTGTGAACGGCCAGCTCCTTCAGGTGCTGCTCGATCTGCGCCGCCAGCTCTCGCGTCGGCGTCAGGACCAGGGCGCGGGTGGTGCCACGCGGCTTCGTCATCAGCCGGTTCAGGATGGGCAGCAGGAACGCGGCCGTCTTGCCACTCCCCGTCATGGCGCAGGCGAGGAGGTCCCGTCCCTCCAGCGCGGGCGGAATTGCCTGCTCCTGAATCGGCGTGGCGCGGGTGAATCCGAGGTCCTTCGTGCCGCGCACGAGGTCGGGGTGGAGCTTGAACGACGTGAACGACATCATGAACCGGTTGAAGACATACGATAGATACGATTGTGGGAAGCTAGTCCAGCGAATCGGCCCGCGGCACCGTTCGGTTGGGGGCACGGACGGTGCAATTCCGCGGCACATGCGACTGCCCACCATGACCCGCGCCGTGCCGGCGCTTCTAATCGCCTGCACGATTGCCGCCCCGATGTCGAGCGCGCGCGCCCAGGAGCGTGTGCCGCTGCTCCAGAAGAAGGACCTCGCCACGCTCGGCTACCTGCTCGCCGCCACGGCCGCGACCATGCCGTTCGACCGCAGCATCGCCCACGAGTTTGCCGACAGTTCGCTCCAGGCGAATGGCACCTATCGCCGCGCAGTGAACCATCTCACCACGATTCACGAGCGGTCGCTCTTCGTGTACAGCGCCATCGCCTTTGCCGGCGGCCGACTCTTCCGCTCGGCTCCGGTGGCCGACGCAGGTCTCCACGCGGCGGAGGCGATCGCTGTCGGCACCGCGATCGGCTCGTTTCTCAAATCCACCGCCGGTCGCGCGCGGCCTCGTGCTGCGGACGAGGATCCGTTCGACTTCCGGTTCGCGAAGGGCTACACGAGTGGCGACTACCGGTCGTTTCCCTCGCTGCATGAGATCGGGAGCTTCGCTGCCGCATCTGCCCTGACGGCAGAAGTGGCTCGCCATCATCCGAAGGCCGGCCGCGTCGTCGGTGTCCTTGCCTACGGCGGCGCAGGCCTCGTCGGCGCCGCGCGCATGTACAGCGCCGAACACTGGGCGAGCGACGTCGTCCTCGGCGGCGGCCTCGGGATCATGATCGGCCGCCGTATCGTGTCCCACGCCCACAGTGGCGAGCCGAATTCGCTCGATCGCTTTCTGCTCGGCGGCCTCGCCGTGGATGCGAACGGGATGCGGGTAGAGCTCTATCGCAAGGACTTTTGATCCGCGTCGGACGCTCGGCCCTACAGCAGCACGGCGACGTCGTACAGCGCGTGCGTCCATGCCGTGATGCCGAAGCCGCGCGTCAAATAGAGTGCGCTGAACGCGAGCCCCGCCAGCGTCCGGAAGACGAACGATTCCAGCCGCAGCGGCTCGCCGAACGGCCCGATGTAGTGAAAGGCGCTGAACAGCAGCGCGCCGACGATCACCGCCACCGCACCGGCAAAGAGTTGTCCCGCACCGAGCAGCCGGAGCACGTTCGAGATGAGCGCCACGATCACGACGCGGAACAGGAGCTCCTCATACAGACCCGCGCCGAGCGAGAGGGTGAGCCGCGCGAGCGGTGATCCCTCGAGCGGCGTGCCAGCGGCGAGTGCACGGAGCGGTCCGATCAGATGAATCGTCGCCGTGCCGATCACGATGCCGAAACAGAGTGCCAGCACGATCGACTCGAGAAGCATCGTGCCGAAGGTGCTCACGCGCAGCGGCGCCGCGCCGCGCTTGTCGCGCCACACCAGCACGAGCGCAAAACCGATGACGAGCGCCATGAACACCAGCGGCCCGCGCGGTCCGATGATCGCCGTGAACAGCGACGTCAGCAGCACGTCGGCGCCGTTGCGCACCACGCCACCCGCGCTTCGCACCGGCGCGATCGCTTCCAGCAGCTCGTAGAGGAGCAGGAGCGGAAGCGCGAAGAGGAGACTGTAGCGGTGCGCGCGACTCTCCGCCCAGTAGCTTTTCCATCCTTGCGCCGAGGAACTCGCCATGCTTGTTTGGGTATACGATTGCGTTCGCCCGAAAGTCGAACCCTGAACTCGAGGAGGTGATCCTTTGTCTACTGACCAGCGTGTGGCGCGGATCGCCGGGAGCCGGTAACGGCACCAGCCAGTTTGTCGCCGACCGGCGCTCCGCGCCGACCGGTCTGATCCAGCGAGGCTCGTCTCGGCAGGGCGCCGAACGAGCCTCGCCGCTTTAACTCACCGGCTACCTCGATTCTCTGGACGCGCGGATGCGCGCCGCGGTTTCAGTGCTTTCCCGTGCTGCCGAAGCCGCCTGCTCGTTCGGTGGAGCGTCGCACCGATTCTTCAATGAAGGACGGCTGCTCGTGGCGCGCGAACACCACCTGCGCGATGCGTTCGCCGTGCACGATCCGACGCGGCGCGGGCGCATCGTTGCGCACGATCACGAGCCACTCCTCCGCGTAGTCCGAGTCCACGGTTCCTGGCGCGTTGGGGATGGTGAGCGCGTGCCGAAACGCCTGGCCGCTGCGAGGGCGGACCTGTCCCTCCATTCCCGCTGGCATGTGCGTGCGGAAACCCAGCGGAATGAGCGCCATTTCCCTCGGTGCCAGGGTGATGCCCCACGTCTCCTCGTCGAGAGTCGCGTCGCGCGTGCTCTGCTTCGCACCATCTGAAATGGAGACCGTGCGCTCGCGCAGGTACGCGCGCAGGTCATGGCCGGCAGAGCCCGCCGTCGCGCGCGATGGGAGCACGACGTCGGAGTAGAGCGCCTCGATGCGAATCTGTGGGTTATCCATGCTGACCAAGGTAGCGACGGCGAGCGGGCTGGTCAGCGCGAGTCGCAGATGTGGCGAGTAACCTTTTCGGGAGGCGGGCGTATACTGTGGAGCGCCGGCGCATCGCCTGCGCCTTCTTCGCCTTTCTGGAGTCCCTCCCCGATGACCGCTCGTTCGTTCGCCCTACCCGCGACGCTCCTGCTCCTCGCGCCTCTCGCCGCGGCTCCGCTGCGCGCCCAGCGCGTGGAGTATTCAGCCGGCACCATGCGTTACCGGCTCTCCACGCTCACCAAGGGAAGCCAGACCTCCCCGATGGGCAATCAGGATTTCTCGGTCGACGCGAAGCAGCTGCTTACCGTCAACCTCGTGCGGCCGGCGAAGGACACCGTCGTCGCCACGGTTACCCTTGACTCGCTCGACATCGCGAGCAGCCAGGGCAAGCAGGATCTTTCGCGGCTCCTCGGCACGAAGTTCGTGACGTACCTCTCGCCCACCGGGAAGCTGTACTCGAGCAAGGCACCCGATGGTGCCGATCCGGTGCTCACGCAGGTGACGGAGAGCGTGTCACGTTTCCTTCCCAGCTATCGGTCCAACCTGCGCTCGGGAATGACGTGGGCGGACACGGTCAGTGACAAGGTGAACCAGCAGGGGATGGAGCTGAACCGCACCGTCGTCTCCGACTACAAGGTGCTCGGCGATACCACCGTGTCCGGGGAGAAGGCGTACAAGGTGTCGCGCGTATCCAAGGTGAAGGCGGCGGGCAGCGGGACCACCCAGGGCCAGCCGATTGCCGTGGAGTCAGCGACGACGAGTGACGCCGTGTTCTTCCTCAGTCCCAAGGGGCTGTACCTCGGCGGCCGGCAGAACGACGACATCGACGTGAAGGTCACGATCCTCGCCCAGGGCGCGGAGATCAACGTCAAGCAGAAGGCGACGAGCACGATCGAAGCGCTGCACTAGGCGCGGTGCTGCAGGAAATACGAGAGGGGTGCGGTCCGCAGACCGCACCCCTCTCGTTTTCACGACCACCAGCGACGGGCCGTGGTCGCTACTCCGTTCTCGGCGAAACTAGCCCGAGCAGGTAATTCCCCATACGCTCGCTGCGTGCCACGCGGCGCACGGAGGGTCGAGCGCGGTCCATCGCCGGTGCGGTCGGCACGTCGTTGTTGGCAATGGACGAGGCCGCTGCGCGCGGCGAGAGAGTATCGCGAAGGGCCGCCCACAGCGGCAGCGCCACGCAATCATGGAAGCCGCGACCAGCGCACACGTTTCGCGCGTCGTTCTCGACGTGACGCCGCACCTTTTCCGGATAGGCGCGGCAGTCAGGCGTGTTCGTCCCGCGCACGCACCCGTTGTACCGGAGCAGCGCGGTACGGGTGGCGGCCGTCGCATCCAGCGTGTCCGGCGTCTCGCGCGCGAAGTGCTTCAGGATGTAGACGCCATATCGCAGGTTCGTTTCGTCATCCTTCAGGTTCCGGCCGAGGATGTGGCCGAGATTGGGCGTCCAGATCCGCGGCATGATCTGCATCAGGCCGAGCGCTCCCACCTTCGAGCGCGCATTGCGCTTGAACGCATCGTTCTCGGTGAGCATGACGCCGAGCACGAGCGCGGGGGGAACGCGACGGTGGTATGCTTCCCGCACCGCGACCCGGGCGATGGAGTCAGCACGGGCGTCGTCGAGCTGCCCGGTGCCGCGCAGGTCGGCGGCAAAGGCGGCGATGTCGCGCCGGAATTGCGGGTGCTGCATGGCCAGTGGCTCTGGCAGTGAGAGCCAGGGCGCCCGCGTGGTCGCCGACGAATCCAGATACGCGCCCGCGAGCATGCGGTCGGCTACCGGCGCGCGTCCGAGAAAAACGGGACGCACCTGGGAGGCCGTGTAGTACACGGTGCCTGCGGCCGCAGTGGCAAGCGCGAGCTGGCGGACGAGCCGAGTGATGCTGATGGATGCCTCCGGTCGGACGGAACAACAGGCCGAGGCAGGCGACTCGACTGGAGCCGCCGCGGGGTTAGATGTCGGAGGGTAACAAGGGTTGCAGGGCTAGGCAAGCTGGACCGCGACATTCGTTGCACAATGCTGTATCCTGAGTCACGGAGCCACGGCATCGTTCTTCCTCTGTGCGATGCGAATCCATGAACATGACGCGCACGTGACCGACGCACCTGCCCCCATACCCGCCGAAGGAGTCTGGAGCGGCGACCCGGCTGATCTGCCCAACTGGGATGCGATGCCGCGCCGCAACAGGCGTCGCAAGCGCCGCGGCCATTATCCGATCTGGCTGAAGTATCTCGCCTGGGTGGTGGGGCTCGCGATCCTCGTGACGGCGGCGCAGATCGCCTATCACGCCGTGCGCTCCGATCCTCGCGACGCCACGCTGTACGCCACTCGCCAGCTTCGCTTCTCGGTGATGCGTCCGGACGAGCGGACGGTGGTGTCGGTGAAGGTCTCGCAGCGTCCGGCCATCGACTACTTCCGCGCCACGCGCGGGATCCTCGTCCTGACGGCAGCTCCGGGCGACTCGTTGCGTCCCTTCGGCGGTCGACTGATCTACCTCGGGCTCCAGCCGCGCGACCCGCTCAGTCCACCCGACGCGCCCCCGACCTTCGATGAACGCGAGTGGCCGGTGGATACATCGGTGGTAGTCGCGCCGACACGAACGTTCATGCTCCTCGCCCGTGCACTGAAGATCTCGGCACCGACCGAGGCTTCGCTCACCGTTGCCGTGTCGGGCGCCACGCAGTCCAGCGTGGATTCACTGCTCGCGCAACTGAAGTGGCGCTACGACTCGCTGCGAGTGGTCGGCCGCGAACGGCGCGAAGAGCGGCGCGCCCGGGATCGAGCGCGCCTGGCGGCGATCTACAACGGCCGGCGCGAATGGTATCACACAGTCAGGCGCGGCGACGCGCTGGCATCCATTGCAAAGACGTTCAACACGACGCCGGATTCCCTGCGCAAGTGGAATCAGGTCGAGGGCAATCGGATCCGGATCGGCGAGAAGCTGCTCGTGAAACCATTCACGAAACAGCCGATGAAGTTCCCGGACGGGATCGTGCCGGAGACCAAGTAGTCTTCAACTTCCGGCTTGGCTGGGCTCCGCGTTCGGGACGGGCCCGTTCCTCGCCTTGGCTCGTCTCCGTGTTCGGTCGCGCTCCGTGTCACGGACTCACCTTGGCTCGTCTCCGCGCGCTGAGAGAGCTCCGTGTCGGGGGAGAACGCAGATCCACGCGGATCGTTCGCCGATCACCGCCGATACGCCGCTCGGGCAGACCTCGCGCACCGAGGCTGTCCCCTACACCCCCAAAGATTCTTCTTTTTGGGGAACGGCTTCGGGAGGCTCCTCGGTGCCAGGAGCTTTGCCGCGCGCGGAGCGATCAGCGGTGATCCGCGGTCAGTCTGCGTTGATCTGCGTCCCCCAATGACACGGAGCCCGACAACGCGCGGAGCTGAGCCAGGGTGGCGACCGACATGGAGCCCCACAGTGCACGGAATCGAGCCAGCGCGCAGCACGTGCCGCCAGAAGACGAAGCTGAAACCAAAGGCAACGTCGAGCCGATTACCCCGAAACCTGCCCCCGCGCTTCCCCGAATCCGATCCTTCGCGCACCTTCGCGCTCGCACCAGCCGCGCATGATCACCTCGTCGCCATCCTCGAGGAACTTGCGCTGCTCCCCGCTCGGGAGCTCGAGCGGCTCGGTACCCTTCCAGGTGCGCTCGAGCAGGCAGCCGCGGGACTCCTTCGTCGGGCCGCTCACGGTTCCGCTCGCGAGGAGATCGCCAGCGCGCAGGTTGCAGCCATTGCTCGCGTGATGCGTGACGAGTTGCGCCACCGTCCAATACATGGTGGTGAAGCTGCTGCGGCTCACCCGCACCGGCGGCAGACCTGCCTCCCGCATGCGCCGCGTGCACAGGAGAACGTCGAGCGTGATGTCGAATCCGCCCTCCCGTTCATTGCGTTTGTCGCTCAGGTGCGGCAGCGGCTGCGGGTCGTCGGAGGCGCGGGTGAACGCTGGAAAGCGGAATGGCTCCAGCGCGTCGAGCGTGACGATCCAGGGTGACACCGTCGTCGTGAAGCTCTTGGCGAGGAAGGGACCGAGCGGCTGGTACTCCCAGGTCTGGATGTCCCGCGCCGACCAGTCGTTCACAAGGCAGAGGCCGGCCAGGTGCGATTCCGCCTTGTCCAGCGGGATGCGCTCACCGAGTGCATTGCCCACACCGATATACGCGCCCACTTCCATCTCGTAGTCGAGCCGGCGACTCGGACCGAATGCAGGGAGGGCCGCGGTGTCGTCGCGCGTCTGTCCCCAGGGTCGCGTCACCGGCGTCCCGCTCGGCACGATCGACGACGCGCGGCCGTGATAGCCGATGGGCACCCACTTGTAGTTGGGGAGCAACGGGTTGTCGGGGCGGAACATGCTCCCGACATTCGTCGCGTGGTGAATGGACGCGTAGAAGTCGGTGTAGTCCCCCACGCGGGCGGGCAGGAGGAGAGTGGCCTGCCCCATCGGAACGAGGAGCTCGTTCGCGCGCGCCTTTGCGCTCTCGCCCTCGGAGGTACCCGTCCGGAGCAATGCGCTCACCGCTCGACGCAGGCGCGTCATCGCAGCGCGGCCTGCCTCGAGGAGGGGATTGAGTCCGCGCGCCTGCAGGCACGCCTCCACCATCGAGGCATTTTCGCCGTCGAACAGGGCGGCGTCACGCGTGGCGACGAGATCCAGCACCATGTCCCCGATGGCGATGCCCGGTCTCGTGTCGCGACCGGGAGACCGGAACATCCCCAGCGGGAGGTTCTGGATGGGAAAGTCGGTCGCGGTATCGTTCGCCGAGCTTACCCACGACCGCAGGTCGGTACGGTGCGTGTCATCGACGCGCGGCGTCACAGGAGCCCCAGACGCCGAAGATCTTCCACGGGCTCGCGGAAGGAACACGAGCCGAACGACAGTGCCAGCTCATGACGGGCCGCGCTCACGGAACCGATGTCGATCGTGTGATCGCGCCAGCGCATCGTGTCGCCCTCGAACGCAAGAGCGTCCGGATCCCGCTCTTCGAGCACCTTCACGAGCATCGCTTCGTCAGCACCTCGTCGCGCGAGTGCGGCAGCGCCGAATACTCCGAGAAAGCCGAACATCGTCGCCGAAGGACTGTCGCTCTCGTAGGTCAGCCGCTGTTCGCCGCGCAGTGGATGGTGAAGTCCCGCCGTCGCCTTGAATGGCAAGTCCAGCTCAGCGCAGCCGAGGATGAAGCGCGCCACCTCGGGCGCCGGCGGGAACGCATCCGCCGTGACACCGCCCGTTCGCGCCTTTGCGCGCCCACCGTGACGCGCGAGGGCCGCGAGCAGCGATCGCGGAGCATTCAGCGGAATCTCCACGTAACGCTCGAGCGAGTCGTCGAGCAGCGGCAACGCCCAGCTGATGGCTTCCACCGTCGCGGCGCGCGATTCCACCGACTCGATGGTCAGCCGGTCGCCGTGCCTCGTATTGAACGCACGAATCACCTCGGAGTCACCGGCCGGATCGGCGCTCACCAGCACGCTGAGCGGCCAGGCTCCCTGGCCCGCGTCGGCGAGGTTCGCGTACGCCGACGCCAGCTCATCCAATCGCGCCACCGGTGCCACGAACCTGCCAAGCATCCATCCGAACGGAGAGCTGCGATGCGCCGCGTATTCCGCCGCTGCGGCGCTCATCGAGAGCGCCGCGGGCGG
>Ga0207657_10003907_pt1 | contig 15815 bp, 9 predicted proteins | sample KBSC33metaG_FD_184316 | JGI IMG/M metagenome (GOLD analysis project Ga0207657, IMG submission 184316) | Corn rhizosphere microbial communities from Kellogg Biological Station, Michigan, USA - KBS C3-3 metaG (SPAdes) (version 2) | ecosystem: Host-associated > Plants > Roots > Rhizosphere > Soil ... | reverse complement strand
GGGCCGTGTCGACGGAGTTCACAGCCGTCGCCCACCTCAGGCCGATGGAGAGCCTCGACAACGCGTTCTCGTTCGAGGAGCTCGACACCTGGATGGCACGGATCGAGCGCGACGGCGTCACCCGTCCAGCCCTGCTCTGCGAGCTGAAGGTCGACGGCCTGGCGATCAACCTCCTCTACGAGCGCGGCCGGCTGGTCCGTGCCCTGACCCGCGGCGACGGGCGCACCGGGGAGGACGTGACGCCGAACGTCAAGACGATCGGCGCCATCCCGCACCTGCTGCACGGCACGGCAGAGTTCCCGGTCCCCGACCTCGTGGAGGTCCGTGGAGAGGTGTTCATGTCGTCGGAGTCCTTCGAGAAGCTCAACGACGCGATGGCCGACGCCGGCAAGCCGCTGTTCGCCAACCCGCGCAACGCGGCGGCCGGTTCGCTGCGCCAGAAGAACCCCAAGGTGACGGCGAGCCGCTCGCTCGGCATGGTCTGCCACGGCATCGGCGCCCGGGAGGGCTTCGAGCCGAGGGCCCAGTCACACGCCTACGAAGCACTGGCGGCGTGGGGTCTGCCCGTCTCCGAGAAGGTGCGAGTCGTCCCGTCCCTGGCGGACGTGGAGGCCTACATCGCCGACGCGGGGGAGCGCCGGCACACGATCGTGCCCTACGAGATCGACGGCGTCGTGATCAAGGTCGACGACGTCGGGCTGCAGCGCCGCCTCGGCTCCACGTCGCGGGCACCGCGCTGGGCGATCGCCTACAAGTACCCCCCCGAGGAGGTCAACACCCGGCTGCTGCGGATCGAGGTCAACACCGGTCGCACCGGCCGAGTCACGCCGTACGGCGTCATGGAGCCCGTCAAGGTCGCCGGCTCGACCGTGGAGAACGCCACCTTGCACAACGCCTACGAGGTACGCCGCAAGGACGTGCGGCCGGGCGACACCGTGATCCTGCGCAAGGCCGGCGACGTCATCCCCGAGATCGTCGGTCCGGTTCTCGCCCTGCGACCCGAGGGTCTTGCCGAATGGGTGATGCCGACGGTCTGTCCGGCCTGCGGCACGACGCTGGCCGAGCAGAAGGAGGGCGACCGCGACCTGCGCTGCCCCAACCACCGGGCCTGCCCGGCCCAGGTCCGTGAGCGGGTCTTCCACGTCGCCGGACGCGGGGCCTTCGACATCGAGGGCCTCGGCTACGAAGCAGCCGTGGCGCTGCTCGACGCCGGGGCCATCGCCGACGAGGGCGACGTCTTCGACCTCGACGCGGCCCGGCTCGCCGATGTCCCCGCGTTCACCCGCGCCCCGAAGAAGGGGGAGGAGGGTCCGCAGCTCAGCGCCAACGCGGTCAAGCTGCTGGCCAACCTCGACCGGGCCAAGGACCAGCCGCTGTGGCGCGTTCTGGTGGCGCTGTCGATCCGGCACGTCGGCCCGACGGCTGCTCGCGCACTGGCCACCGAGTTCGGCTCGATGGCCGCGATCCACGACGCGACGGAGTCGGCGCTCGCCGCAGCGGAGGGCGTGGGCCCCACGATCGCGGAGTCGGTGCGGCAGTGGTTCGATGCCGAGCCCGACGCCGAGTGGCACCAGCAGATCGTGCGCAAGTGGGCAGCGGCCGGCGTCCGGATGGAGGACGCACGAGACGACTCCGCGCCGCGCACCCTGGAGGGCCTGACCGTCGTGGTCACCGGCTCGCTGGCGGACTTCAGCCGCGACGGCGCCAAGGAGGCGATCGTCTCCCGAGGCGGGAAGGCATCCTCGAGCGTCTCGAAGAAGACCCACTACGTCGTCGTCGGCGACAACCCGGGCTCCAAGGCCGACAAGGCCGAGCAGCTCGGTGTGCCCGTCCTCGACGAGGACGCCTTCAAACGACTCCTCGAGCGCGGTCCCGACTCTGTCGGTTGAGGGTCAGCCGGCGAGGGCGGAAGCGATGTCGTCGAACGCCGGCAGCTGGTCGGCCGGAAGCGGGCGGCCGAGGTGGAAGCCCTGCGCGTACTCGCAGCCGAGCTCCCTGATCAAGGTGAGCTGCTCGTCGGTCTCGACGCCCTCCGCGACCACGCGCGAGCCGAAGGCGTGTGCTGCCTTGACCATGAGCTCGAGAAGGCTCCGATCGGAGGCGGAGTTCACGTCGACGTAGCGGCGGTCGATCTTGAGCACGTCGATCGGCAGCCGCGAGAGCTGAGCACTGGACTGGTAGCCGGTGCCGAAGTCGTCGAGGCTGACCACCACCCCGCTCGCGCGCAGGGCGGCGAGGTTCGTCGCGGCCACGCTCCCGTCCATCACGGCGGTCTCGGTCACCTCGACCACGAGCTGGCCCGGGTCCACGGTGCTGACCCGCAGGGCGCCGGCGACGTCGCTCTGGATCCGGTGCTGGCTGATGTGCCGACCGGAGACGTTCACCGCGACCTTCAGCTCGCGGTCGCCGCGCTGGCGGTTCCAACGCGACAGCTGGGACACCGCGGCGCGCAGGACCCACGTGTCGAGCTGGCAGATCAGGTCGGAGGACTCTGCGACCGGCAGGAAGTCGTCGGGCTGCACCAGCCCGTGACCGGGCCGGTCCCAGCGCACCAGCGCCTCGAAGGAGTCGACCTTGCCCGTGGCGACCTCGATGATCGGCTGGAAGTGGAGCACCAGCTCGTCGTCGGCGATCGCGCCGACCAGGGCGCGCTCGATGTCGTTGCGCTCCTTCAGCGCGGCTCGTGCCGTGCCGCTGAAGAGCTCGGCGCAGCCTCGTCCGGCCGCCTTGGCGCGGTAGACCGCGAGGTCGGCCTCGTGCAGCAGCGTCTCGACGTCGGTCTCACCGGCGCGCCCCAGTGAGATCCCGACGCTGGCGCCGACGTGGACGGTCAGGTCCTCGTCGACCTGGATCGGCTGGGACACCGCGGCGATCAGCCGGTGCGCCAGGGTGATCGCGCTGCTCTCGTCGTCGACGTCCTCGATGCCGACGATGAACTCGTCGCCCCCCAGCCGGGCGACGAAGTCACCCTCACGGACCTCCTGGCTCATCCGGCGACCGACGTGGCGCAGCACCTCGTCGCCGGTGCGGTGGCCGTGGTTGTCGTTGACCCCCTTGAACCCGTCGAGGTCGATGAAGAGCAGGCCGATCGTGCTGCCACGACGACGTCCTCGGCCCAGCGCGCCGGCGAGCAGCCTCATCGCCTGCGTCCGGTTGGCCAGCCCGGTCAGCGGGTCGTGGGTGGCCTGGACGGCGAGCTCGTCCTGCAGCACCTCCAGCGCCTCGTGGGCCGCCGCGATCTGCTCGATCGACAGGTTCATCCGCATGACCACCAGCACGAACATCACGACCGTGCCGAGGATGACCGCCCAGACGTCGACCGGCACACCGGTGACCTGGTGGACGGCGAGGATCGCCGGTGCGATCAGGGTGGCGAGCACGACCGCGACGAGCCTGGTGCCGCGGAACCGGATCTCCGGGCTGACCACCGGGTCGGACAGCTCGGTCATCGACGGGTGCAGGGCGGCGGCTCCCCAGGCGGCGTACGAGAACAGCCAGAGGTAGTCCACGACGTTGAAGTCGAAGGTCGAGTAGAGATCGAACGCGGCCGAGAGCGTGTCGGCGGCGATCAGCAGCATGAGTGCGGTCAGCAGGTACCGGAAGGCCGTGGAGCGACCACCCGGGGTGCTCACCAGCCGGACCAGGGCGCCGATCAGCAGGATGTCCATCGCCGGGTACGCCGCGGCGACGGCCGCGGAGCCCCAGGAGTTGTGCAGGCTCTCGATGGTGGGCCGGGCGATCACGATCCAGGAGAGCAGGCAGAGGCCGGCCGTGACGGTGGCGCTGTCGAGCATCGGCCCGGGGTCGCGGCGGGCGCCGTTGCGGCCCCGGACGAGCATCGCGAGACTGAGCGCGATCAGGGGGTAGCCGGCCAGGTAGAACCCGTCGGCGATGCTCGGGAACGGCTCCTGGTGGAGCGCGTCCTGCAGGTAGCTGAACAGCGAGTCGGCGACCACCCAGAGGGCCTGCCCGGCGGCCATGAGGTACCACGCAGCAGCAGCGCGAGGTCGGTAGCGCCGGATCGCCAGCACGATCGCAGCGCACACCGACAGGCTCACCAGGCTGTACATCAGGTCGGTCATCAACTGGGGCACCGGCAGCGCCTCGAACGCCACGATGACCAGGCAGGTGAGCACCAGGTAGCTCGTCGACAGGCGTGCCGTCGGCGCCGCCTTGGTGTTGCTGTGGTCAGGCATGGAGTACCACCGGGTTCGTTCGGACGCGCGCTGAGGCGGCCCGGTTGTGTCGGACGGAGGGACGAGAGGCGGGTGCCGTGGACGCCGCCACCGGGACGCCCGGCCGCAGGTGCCGGACGGCTCCCTGCGGCGTGTGGAACAGCCACAGCGAGAGGGTGCGCATCGCGGCCCAGTCGCCGGGCTGCACCTGCAGCGAGACGAGCTGGTCGCCGGTGTCGGCACCTGGCTTGGTGCGCACCATGGCGAGCTTGACCGGTGCCGCGCCGGGCAGGCCCAGCTCGACCAGCCCGGCACCGGGCCCGACGTGCGCCGGGAGCCGGACGAGGACCCCGCCCACCGAGGCGTCGACCAGGTGCGTGCGGTAGCCGTCGACGGTGACGTCGGCCGTCACCGCGAACCGGTGGGCGTTGCGGCGCGAGGAGGCGAACTCCGCCGCCCGGATCCGTCGGGCACCGAGCCCGACGGCGGTGGCCGAGACCAGCAGCCACGCTCCGGAGGCGACCGTCGCGCCCGGCGTGGCTCGCCACGGCACGAGGCCCGCCAGCCCGGCGGCGGCGTACCCCAGGACGGTGACCAGGCAGGCGAGCAGCACCAGCAGCATCCGCGGCACTCGGCCGGGCGTGCGCTCCTCGGTGCCGTGCTTCGGGGTGACCTGGAACTCCAGCGTGCGGCGAGTGACCAGCCACCACAGGCAGGAGAGCCCCACGGGGATGCGCAGGATCCGCAGGGCCAGCGCGTTCGTCCAGCTCAGCTGATGACGGTAGAGCCGCTTGGCGCCCCAGAGCCGGGTCAGGAAGGCGGCCCCGAACACCGCGGTGAACGCAACGGGACCGGCGGTGGAGGTCTGCGCTCCGCTCAGCAGGAGCGCCACCGGCACCATGAGGACGAGCACGCTCGCCGCCCCCTCGAGCCACCAGAGCGTCCCGGTGACGTACTCGTAGTAGTTGCGCCACGACAGCCAGCGCTTGGCGCCCCACAGCCGCTCCTCGAGCAGCACCTGCATCGCGCCCAGGCCCCAGCGACGACGCTGAAGGAGGTACTGGTCGGCGGTGGCCGGCGCGAGCCCGACCGCCAGGGTCTGGTGGTGGTACGTCGTGCGCCACCCGGCCCGCAGCAGCCCGAGCGTCGTGTGCATGTCCTCGACGATCGTGGCCGTCGACACGCCGCCGATCTCGCGCAGCGCGCTGGTGCGGACCAGCGCCGTGGAGCCGCACCAGAACGGCCCGGCCTCGGGGTGGTTGCGGGCGGCCATGAGCACGTTGAAGAACAGCCCCTGCTCCCCGTTGACGCCGTCGTCGTCGAACGCGCCGGCGTTGTAGAAGCTCTGCGGTCCCTGCACGAGGGCGATCTCGGGGTCGGCGAACCAGCCGAGCGTGGCGGTGAGGAAGTGCCGCAGCGGGACGTGGTCGCAGTCCAGGACGGCCACCACGTCGACGTCAGGAGCGCCGACCGCCGCCTCGCGCTCCATGACCTCGAGGGCGTGGTTGAGGTTGCCGGCCTTGGCGTGGTCGTGCACCGGGCGGCAGACGTAGCGGGCGCCGTACTCGCGGCAGAGGTCCTCGACCCAGGGCCGGTCTCCGTCGTCGAGGACCCAGGTCTGGTGGTCGGGCTCCAGCGCACAGGCGGCGGCGATCGTCGGGGCGATCACCTCGGCCGGCTCGTCGTAGGTCGGGATCAGCACGGCCACCGTCATCCCCCGCGGCAGCTCGGTCACCGGAGCCGGGGCAGCCGAGTCGATGCTCCACAGCGTCACCAGCCGGAAGCCCATCCCGACCAGCGGCACCGCCTCGAACGCGACCAGGACCCACGCGGCGACCGCGTTCGGGCCGGTGGCCGGGAGGGTGTAGGTGACCCGCCAGGTGAGGTAGCCGACCAGGGCCAGCAACGCCACGAAGCCGCCGAGGTGTGCCAGGTCGCGGGACCGGGTCGACTCCGCGCTCGGTGCTCCGAGGAGGTCAGCCCAACCGGCGGTGCTCGTCTGCGCCGGGGCGCTGCGGCAGGTGCGGCGGGCAGGGGGGATCCGCGTGCTGTCGACGGCGTGCACCCGCGCCATCAGCGACGCGGCGTTGCTGCTCATGGGACCCTCCCCAGTCCGGATGGTTCCAGCATCGCGAAGGTTGGGGGTCTATAGGCGGATATTTACCGTTTCGGGACCTTAGTCCCTACACCTTTGTCCGATCGGCTGCCGGGCGTGCCCGGCCGACCGCCCGCGTGGTGCCGGCGGGGCTACTCCTAGGATTGCGGCATGCCCGAGATTTCGCGCGACGAGGTCGCCCACCTCGCCACGCTCGCCCGGATCGAGCTCGACGACGCCGAGCTCGACCAGCTCGCCCCGCAGCTCTCGGTGATCTTGGAGAGCATCGCCTCCATCGCCGAGGTCGCCGCCGGCGAGATCGCGCCGACCTCGCACGCGGTGCCGTTGACCAACGTGTTCCGCGCCGACGAGCCGCGGCCCAGCCTGAGCGTCGAGCAGGCGCTCGCGGGCGCGCCGGAGACCGAGCAGCAGCGCTTCGCGGTCCCGCGGATCCTCGGGGACGAGCAGTGACGGCAGGAGGTGAGCTCGTCCGCCGCAGCGCGGCAGACCTCTCCGAGGCCCTCGCCTCGGGCGAGACGACCAGTGTGGAGCTGACCGGGGCGTGCCTCGACCGGATCGACTCGCTCGAACCGCTGGTGCACGCCTTCCTGCACGTCGACTCCGAGGGGGCCCTGGCGCAAGCGGCCGCCTCCGACGCGCGTCGTCGCGCGGGCCGCCCGGCCTCCGCCCTCGACGGCGTGCCGATCGCGGTCAAGGACATCCTCGTCACCGAGGGGTTGCCGACCACCTGCGGCTCTCGGATCCTGGCGGGCTGGGTCCCGCCGTACGACGCCACGGTGGTCGCCCGGCTCAGGTCGGCCGGCCTGCCGATCCTCGGCAAGACCAACATGGACGAGTTCGCGATGGGGTCGTCCACCGAGCACTCGGCGTACGGGCCGACGCACAACCCGTGGGACCTCGACCGGATCCCCGGTGGGTCCGGCGGCGGGTCGGCGGCGGCCGTCGCGGCGTTCGAGGCGCCGCTCGCGATCGGGACCGACACCGGCGGCTCGATCCGCCAACCCGGCGCGGTGACGGGCACCGTCGGGGTGAAGCCGACCTACGGCGGGGTCTCGCGCTACGGCCTGGTCGCGTTGGCGAACTCCCTCGACCAGGCCGGACCGGTCACCCGCACGGTGCTCGACGCTGCGCTGCTGCACGAGGTCATCGGCGGTCACGACCCGCTGGACTCGACCAGCATCGACGAGCCGGTGCCGCCGCTCGCCGACGCCGCCCGGCTCGGCGCGTCCGGCGACGTGTCCGGGGTGCGGATCGGGGTCGTCAGAGAGCTCAGCGGCGACGGCTACCAGGCGGGCGTGCGGCAACGCTTCGACGAGGCGGTGCAGCTGCTGGTGCAGGCCGGGGCCGAGGTCGTCGAGGTCTCGTGCCCCAGCTTCGTGCATGCGCTCGCCGCCTACTACCTGATCATGCCGAGCGAGGCGTCCTCCAACCTTGCCCGCTTCGACGCGATGCGCTACGGGATGCGGGTGCTGCCCGACGGCGTGGCGAACCCGAGCGCGGAGGAGGTGATGCGCGCGACCCGCGACGCCGGGTTCGGCGCCGAGGTGAAGCGCCGGATCATCCTCGGCACCTACGCCCTCTCCAGCGGCTACTACGACGCCTACTACGGCCAGGCGCAGAAGGTGCGGACGCTGATCAGTCGTGACTTCGAGGCGGCGTTCGCGCAGGCCGACGTGCTGGTCTCGCCGACCGCCCCGACGACCGCCTTCCGGATCGGCGAGAAGCTCGACGACCCGGTCGCGATGTACCTCAACGACATCGCCACGATCCCGGCCAACCTGGCCGGCGTACCGGGGCTGTCGGTGCCGGTCGGGCTCGCGCCCGAGGACGGCCTGCCGGTCGGCTTCCAGGTACTCGCCCCGGCCCTCGCCGACGACCGGCTCTACCGGATCGGCGCCGCGCTCGAGACCCTCCTGGAGAAGCAGTGGGGCGGCCCGCTGATCGCGCAGGCGCCCACGCTCGTCGTGCCGGCCGAGGCCCCGGGAGCCGACCGATGACCGCCCCGGTGATGTCCTACGACGACGCCCTGGCGCAGTTCGACCCGGCGATGGGCCTCGAGGTGCACGTCGAGCTGAACACCGTGACCAAGATGTTCTGCGGCTGTCGCACGGAGTTCGGCGCCGACCCGAACACGCAGACCTGCCCCACGTGCCTGGGCCTGCCCGGCTCGATGCCGGTGGTCAACGCCAAGGCCGTGGAGTCGGCGATCCGGATCGGGCTCGCGCTGAACTGCGACATCGCCGAGTGGTGCCGGTTCGCCCGCAAGAACTACTTCTACCCGGACATGCCGAAGAACTTCCAGACCTCGCAGTACGACGAGCCGATCGCGTTCGACGGGTGGACCGACGTCGAGGTGGACGGGCAGATCCACCGCGTCGAGATCGAGCGCGCCCACATGGAGGAGGACACCGGCAAGTCGCTGCACGTCGGCACCTCCGGCCGGATCCACGGCGCCGACTACTCGCTGGTCGACTACAACCGGGCGGGCATCCCCCTGATCGAGATCGTCACGCGGCCGATCACCGGCGCCCGCGAGATGGCCCCCGCGGTCGCCCGCGCGTACGTCGCGCACCTGCGCGAGCTGATCCTGGCGCTCGGGGTCTCCGACGCGCGCATGGAGCAGGGCTCGATGCGTTGCGACGTGAACCTGTCGCTGTCCCCGGTCGGCGCCGGCACCCTGGGCACCCGCACCGAGACCAAGAACGTCAACTCGCTGCGCTCGGTCGAACGCGCCGCGCGCTACGAGATCGGCCGTCAGGCGGCACTGCTCGCGTCGGAGGGCTCCGTGCTGCAGGAGACGCGGCACTGGCACGAGGACACCGGCATCACCACCTCGGGCCGCGAGAAGTCCGACGCCGACGACTACCGCTACTTCCCCGAGCCGGACCTCGTGCCGGTGGCCCCGTCCCGGGCGTGGGTCGAGGAGCTGCGCGGCACACTGCCGGAGCCGCCCAGCGAACGCCGAGCCAGGTTGCAGGCGCTGTGGGGCTTCGCCGACCTCGAGATGCGCGATGTGGTCGCGGCCGGAGCCATCCCGGTGATCGAGGCCACGGTGGCGGCGGGCACGACGCCGCAGGCCGCCCGCAAGTGGTGGCTCTCCGACCTCGGCAGGCGGGCCAACGAGCTGGGCGTCGAGCTGGCCGACCTCCCGATCACCCCCGCGCAGGTCGCCCGGGTCCAGGCTCTGGTCGACGAGGGCTCGTTGAACGACAAGCTCGCCCGCCAGGTCCTCGACGGCGTGATCGCCGGCGAGGGCGACCCGGACGCCGTCGTCACGGCCCGGGGTCTGGCCATCGTGTCCGACGAGGGCGCGCTCGCCGACGCCGTCGACCGCGCGATCGACGCCAACCCCGACGTGGCCGACAAGATCCGCGAGGGCAAGCTCGCCGCAGCCGGTGCCCTCATCGGGGCGGTGATGAAGGACATGCGCGGCCAGGCCGACGCTGCCCGGGTCCGCGAGCTGATCCTGGAGAAGCTGGGCTGAGCCCCGGTGTTAGGGTCAGGCGTTTCCTCCACCGGAGGAACGCCTCACAACTCCATTCACGTCCGTAGCTGGGGGAAGCCGGTCCGAATCCGGCGCTGACCCGCAACCGTGGGCCGCCTCTCTCCGAAGGAGAGCAGCGGCGAGCCGGAGCACCCGTTGCGCGACGTCTTCACCACATCGCTGTCGTGGACAACAGCGGGTCGCCGACATGCCTCCCGCTGAGCAGCGGGAAGGAATCCCATGTCGCACCTCAGACGGCTGTGCTCCGTCGTCGCAGCCAGCACCCTGGCCGTCACCGGCCTCACCATCCTCGTCACCGCGCCCGCCCAGGCGGCAACTGCGCCCAGAGCCGTGGCTCAGGGTGCCGATTGGTTGTCGGGCCAGTTGACCAATGGACTCATGCAGGACCGCCAGTACGACTTCACCGACTACGGGCTCAGCATCGACACCGCCCTTGCCCTCGAGGAGGTCGGCGGTCACAGTGACCAGGTCGCGACCGTGGGTCGGGCCTTACGTGATCGCTACTACAGCTACACGAGTGGTGCGGACTTCGGCACGGACGACCTGTACGCCGGTGCCATAGCCAAGGCACTCGTGCTCGCGCAGATCGCTGACACGGGTCCTGCGACCTACCAACCACACGTGACCAACGACCTCGAGGGCCGCGTCTCCGACTCGGCACCGACGGTGGGACGTATCGAGGACTTCGTCGATCCCACCAACCAGTTCGGTGGCGATTTCGCGAACGTGATCGGTCAGTCGTTCGCGGCCCGGGCGTTGACTGTTGCCGACTCGGGACTCGCCGACGAGACACGCACCTTCCTGCTGGACCAGCAGTGCTCAGCGGGCTTCTTCCGTGAGCAGTTCACCGCGGACAAGGGCTCGGCTGCCCAGTCATGCGACGCGGCAAGCGGTGAACCGAGTCTCGACACGACAGCGCTGGTGGCGATCAACCTCGAGGCCATCAGTGGCACACCGGGAGTGTCGTCGGCCCTGGACCACGCGCGCACATGGCTCAAGGCTCAGCAGAACCCGGACGGTTCGTTCGGGGAGCCGGCCAATGCGAACAGCACCGGAGTCGCGGCGTGGGCCCTCGGCAACACACCTGAATCGGCTGATGCCGCGGTGTGGCTGCGCGCCCATCAGGCTGACGATGCTGACAGGTGCAGCGGGCTGCGCGGCGACATCGGTGCGGTCGCCTTCGACGACGACGCTCTTGCCAATGGGCGGTCGGACGGCGTCACGACCGCGATCGAGGGCCAGTGGCGCCGGGCGTCTGCTCAGTCGCTGCCCGCGCTGGAATTCCTGCCCGTGGCCCCTGCTGCACGTCTTCAGGTGGTCGGTCCCCGCGGATATGTGGCGGCCGGATCGACGGCGACGTACGCGATCAACGGCGCGAACCCAGGTTCGCGGCTGTGCCTGTCCGTGACTGGCAGTGCCATCGGTGGTTCGGCGACGAGTGGTGGTACCGCCACTCTGGTGCTGAAGATGCCGGCCGGCACGGCCGACCGGGCAGTCGCCGTGGTCGACGGTGACGGAGCCACCGCCGAGACCGTCAGCCACGTCCTCGGAGCCAAGCGGCTCACCGTCAAGCCCCGCCACAAGACGGTCCATCGACGGGCCCGGCTCCACGTCGTGGTCCGCGGCCTCGCTCCGGGCGAGCACGTGACGCTCCGCTTCCGGGGACATGTGGTGCGTGCCGGAACGGCGACCGCAGCCGGCACCTTCGTGCGCGACATCCGGGTCGGGCACAAGCTGGGCAAGGCGCGGATCGTGGCTCGCGGTGAGTTCCCCACGATCCGGCACGGCCGCGCGATCGTCCGCGTGGTGCGCTGATGGCCCTGGTACGACGCCTGCTCGTCGTGCTCGCGGTGGCAGGTGCCGGCCTGGTGCCGGCGCCTGCCACCGCGGCGACGTGCTCGACGGCCGGGATCAGCGTCGTGGTCGACTTCGGCGCTCTCGGTGGCGGCGTCAGGACCGGGTGCGACGCCAGCGGCAACCGCAACGCCGCGAAGGCGTTCGAGAACACCGGACACCGACTCAGCTACGCCCAGCGTCAGCCGGGCTTCGTCTGCCGGGTCGACGGAGTGCCGGCGAGCGATCCGTGTGTGAACACCTCTCCGGCCGACGCCTACTGGGGTCTGTACTGGTCCGACGGCAGGTCCGGCTGGAAGTACGCAAGCACCTCGGCCGGGTCACTGACCGTGCCGGCCGGTGGCAGCGTGGCGTTCTCCTGGCAGAACGGCGGCGGCGACCCACCGGGCATCGCGCCCGCGTCGCCGGCGCCCGCCACACGCGCGCCGGCGCCGGCTCCCACCAAGCAGCCGACGAGACAACCCACGAAGCAGTCGACGACGTCGCCGACGAAGAAGCCGACCGCGGGCGCCCCGGTGACACCCGGAGTGACGTCCTCGACGACCGCGCCGAGCGCGTCCGACAGGCCGTCCGCCTCGACGAGCGCGTCCGCGTCGCCGGCCACCGCCGTCCCTGCGCCGACGACCGGCCCCTCGCCGGACGCGTCAGCCGCCGATCCGGCGGAGGTGTCGGTCGACGCGCCCGCGGCCGACCGGCCCGGGGACGGGGGGCTCGCCTGGTGGGTGCCGGCCGGCGTACTCGTGCTTCTTGCCGCTGGTGGTGGCTCGGCCTGGTGGACCCGGAGGCGGCGCGGCTCGCCGTGACCGACCGCACGCCGCGGCTGCCGCGCGACCTGCATCCCGGTGCCTGGTGGCTCTGGGCGCTGGGTCTTGCCGCGACCGCGTCGGCGACGACGAACCCCGTCCTGTTGCTGACCATCGCAGCGGTCGCGGGGTTCGCCGTCGCCTGCCGGCGCGCGGACCACCCTTGGTCGCGCTCCTTCCAGCTCTACCTCGGTCTGGCCGCCCTCATCGTGGTGGTCCGCGTGCTCGCCCGGATCGTCCTCGGTGGCGGCGCCGACTACGGGCACGTGCTGGTCGACCTTCCCGAGGTGCCGTTGCCCGGCTGGGTCGCCGGCATCCGGCTCTTCGGCCCGGTCACGCGGGAGTACCTGCTCGGCGGCCTGTACGACGGCCTCCGGCTGGCCACCCTCGTGGTCTGTGTCGGTGCCGCGAACTCGCTGGCCGACCCGAAGCGGCTCCTGAAGTCGATGCCACCGGCTCTCTACGAGATCGGCACTGCGATCGTGGTGTCCGTGTCGGTGATGCCGCAGCTCGCGGCGAGCGTCCAGCGGGTGCGCCGAGCGCGTCAGCTGCGCGGCGTGAGCGGCAGCCGGATCCGTCGGCTGCGCGGTCTCGTGGTGCCGGTGCTCGAGGACGCGCTCGAGCGGTCTCTGGCCCTCGCCGCGGGCATGGACGCCCGGGGCTACGGCCGGTCGGGCCACCTCGGCCGGCGTGAGCGCACGGTCACCGGGACGCTGATGCTGGCCGGCCTGGTCGGCATCTGCGTCGGCACCTACGCGATGCTCGATCACACCGCCCCACGCTGGCTGGCCACACCGATGCTCCTGGTCGGTTGCGCGGTCGCGGTCGCAGGCTTCGTGGCGGCCGGTGCCCGGGTGCGGCGCACCCGCTACCGCCCCGACCACTGGCGGCTTCCCGAGCTGGTCGTCGCGGCCAGTGGCCTCGCGGGTGCGGTGCTGACCTACACCGTCCTGGCCGACGACGTGCGGGTCCTGCACCCGGCGGTGGACGCACCTCCGGTGGTGACCCTGACTGCACTGGTGGCCGTGCTCCTCGGCGCCGTCGCCGCGGTGGCCGCACCACCGCCGCGGCTGGCGTCGGCGGAGCGGGTGCCCGAGAGGGCGGTGGTCCGGTGATCGAGCTGCGCGGGGTCACCGTCGCGTACGACGAGCAGCCGGTGCTGCGCGACGTCGACCTGACCGTCGCGGAGGCGGAGCTCGTCCTCGTCGCCGGCCGCACCGGTGTGGGCAAGTCGACGCTGCTCGGCGTCCTGAACGGCCTCGTGCCCGCGTTCACCGGGGGACGGCTCACCGGCGACGTCCTGTTCGACGGGCGCAGCGTGGTGCACCTCCCGCCGCGCGACCGGGTCGAGACGGTCGGGTACGTCGGCCAGGACCCGTCCGCCGGGTTCGTGTCCGACACCGTCGAGGAGGAGCTCGCCTACGGGATGGAGCAGCTCGGTCTCCCGCCGGCGACGATGCGGCGACGGGTCGAGGAGACCCTCGACCTGCTGGGGATCGCGGACCTGCGACGGCGCAACCTGCGGACGCTCTCGGGCGGCGAGCAGCAACGCGTGGCGATCGGCTCGGTCCTGACCATGCATCCGCGGGCGCTCGTGCTCGACGAGCCGACCTCGGCGCTCGACCCGACCGCGGCCGAGGAGGTGCTGGCGACGCTGGCCCGGCTCGTCCAGGACGTCGGCGTGGCGGTGGTCGTCGCAGAGCACCGGCTCGAGCGCGTCGTACCGTTCGCCGACACGATGGTCCTCGTCACCGGCCACGAGGGCCGTGTCGAGAGCGGTGATCCGGTCGAGCTGCTGCGCACCTCGCCGGTCGCACCGCCGATCGTCGAGCTCGGGCGCGCTGCCGGGTGGGATCCGCTGCCCCTCACCGTGCGCGAGGCGCGACGTCGTGCGCGCGAGCTCGCCGTGCGACTCGACGCGCCGGACCCGGTGGCGGACACGAGCGCGTCGGCAGCACTCCGGGCACACGGCGTCGGCGTGACCCACGGGCACCGGGTTGCCCTCCGCGACGTCGACGTCACGCTCGCGGCCGGGTCGGTGACAGCGCTGATGGGCCGCAACGGGGCCGGAAAGTCGACGCTTCTCTGGGCACTCCAGGGCAGCGGCCGACGGGACTCGGGGCGGGTCGACGTCGCCGGGGCGGACCCGGCCGACCTCTCGGCCGAGCAGCGTCGTCGACGCGTCGGCCTGGTGCCGCAGACGCCTGCCGACCTGCTCTACCTGGACACGGTGGCGCAGGAGTGTGCCACCGCCGACCGCGAGAGTGGAGCCGCTGACGGAGCGGCACGGGCGCTGCTCGACCGGCTCGCGCCCGGCGTCGCCGCCGCCGCCCATCCGCGCGACCTGTCCGAGGGCCAGAGACTGGCGCTGGTGCTCGCGCTGGTGCTGGTCGCGCGACCCTCGGTGCTGCTCCTCGACGAGCCGACCCGCGGCCTGGACTACCCCGGCAAGGTGGCGCTCGGTCAGATCCTCTCCGGCCTCGCCACCGACGGCACCGCGGTGCTGCTCGCCACCCACGACGTCGAGTTCGTGGCGGCCGTGGCCCAGCGGATCATCGTGCTGGCCGAGGGCGAGGTCGTCTCACGGGGCGCCGCGGCGACGGTCCTCGGCGAGACGCCCGCCTTCGCTCCGCAGGTGCAGAAGGTGCTCGGCCCCGGCTGGCTCACCGTCGATCAGGTCGTGCGAGCGCTGGCTGCCGTCCCGGCCGGCGAGACGCTCCCGTGAGCGCCGTACCCCTGCGACCGCGGTCGTTCGCGGTCCTCCTGGTCGCGTCTGTCGCCGGTCTGATGATGTTCGTCTGGCCGCTGCTCGTCCGCGTCGAGCCCGGCACGTCGCGCGTGGACCCACCGTTCGTCTTCCTGGCCCTGCTGCCCGTGCTGATCGTGGTCGTGCTCGCGGAGTTCAGCGAGGACGGCATGGACGCCAAGGTGCTCGCGATGCTCGGCGTCCTCACGGCGATCAACGCGGTGCTGCGGGGCGTGTCCGCCGGCACCGGGGGCGTGGAGCTGGTCTTCTTCCTGCTGATCCTCGCAGGGCGTGTCTTCGGTCCGGGTTTCGGCTTCGCATTCGGCTGCACCACCCTGTTCGCGTCCGCCCTCCTGACGGCGGGGGTGGGGCCCTGGCTGCCCTTCCAGATGCTTGCCGCCGCCTGGGTCGGCACCGGCGCCGGCCTCCTCCCGCGCCGCCCGCGCGGGCGCGCCGAGATCGTGATGCTGATGGGGTACGGCGTCGTCGCGGCCTACGTGTACGGCCTGCTGATGAACCTCTCCGGCTGGCCGTTCGCGCTCGGGGTGGAGGTGCCCGGTCACACCGGGTCGCTGTCCTTCGTCCCCGGCGATCCCGTCCTGGAGAACCTGCATCG
>Ga0207657_10003906_pt1 | contig 15817 bp, 14 predicted proteins | sample KBSC33metaG_FD_184316 | JGI IMG/M metagenome (GOLD analysis project Ga0207657, IMG submission 184316) | Corn rhizosphere microbial communities from Kellogg Biological Station, Michigan, USA - KBS C3-3 metaG (SPAdes) (version 2) | ecosystem: Host-associated > Plants > Roots > Rhizosphere > Soil ... | reverse complement strand
TGCGGCGCACGAAGCCACTCAGGAAGAAATCACGGCCATGCTGATCGAACGCGCGCGCCGCGGCCAAACAGTGGTGCGGCTCAAGGGCGGCGATCCGTTCATCTTCGGGCGCGGCGGCGAGGAAATGGAAGCGCTGACGGCCGCCGGGATTGCGTTCGAGATCGTGCCCGGCGTCACCACGCCGCTGGGCTTAGCGGCTTATACCGGCGTCCCCCTGACGCATCGCGAACACACGTCGGCGGTGACCTTTGTCACCGGGCACAGCGTCGAGGCAATCGACTGGAGCAAGGTGGGCGCATCCGAGACCATCGTTCTCTTCATGGGACTGGTCAACTTTCCGGCGATTGCGCGGGAGTTGATCAAACATGGCCGTTCAGCCGCAACCCCGGCGATGGCCGTGCGCTGGGCGACACGTCCGGATCAACAGACGATCGCGGGAACGCTGGGAAACTTGGGCGAGCGCATCGAGCAAGCCGGTCTGAAGCCACCCGCGACGATTGTCATTGGCGAAGTGGTAGCGCTACGCGAGCGCTTCAACTGGTTCGAGAGTCTGCCGCTCTTCGGAAAGCGTATTATCGTTACGCGCGACCGCAGGCAATCGCCAATGCTGGCGGAACCGCTCGAAGCGCTGGGCGCGGAGATCTTGTTTGTACCGGTGATTGAGATCGCGGACCCCGCGGAATCGACTCCGCTCGACCAGGCAATTCAGAATCTCGCTTCCTACGATTGGCTGATCTTCACCAGCGTGAACGGCGTGCGGCATTTCGTCGAAGCGCTGGATCGCTCGGACCGCGATCTGCGCTCTCTGGAAGCGAAGCTCTGCGCCATTGGCCCGGCCACGCGCGCGGCTGTGGAAGCGCTCCATCTCCGGGTGGACGTGATGCCAGAAGAATACGTCGCGGAAAGTTTGCTGAAGTCTCTGGCGGGAGAAGACCTGAAGGGTAAGCGCATCCTGCTGCCACGCGCGGCAGTGGCTCGCGATTTGGTCCCGGTGACCCTTCGCGAACGCGGCGCAGTGGTAGATGTAGTCGAAGCCTATCGGACCATCATTCCGGCCGACGCCGCGGCCTGCGCGAAAGAGGCGCTAGTACACAAACCCGACTGGATCACGTTCACCAGTTCGTCTACGGTGAAAAATCTGCTCGCTGTTACGGGCAAAGAACCGATCGCAGGAATCAAGGTAGCCTCGATTGGTCCGGTGACGTCGGCGACTGCGCGCGAAGTGGGCCTGCTGGTCGATGTCGAAGCAGACCCGCACACGATCGAAGGACTAGTATCCGCGATCGTGAACGCCGCTACCGCGCGAATACCCGCTTCCCGCTAAGCCACGTTTCCAGAACCTCGACACGGCCTGCGTCCACGCGGAAGCGGACCAGGTCGGAGCGCGATCCCGGCTGAAGTCCGCGCAGGCGTCCGGGGACCCGGCCAACGCGCGCCGGGTTGGTAGTCGCCATGGTTACAGCGTGCGCAAGACTCACTCCGGCGCGAGCCATCACATTGCCGATAGCGCGATCCATGCGCAGGCTGGATCCGGCCAGTCGATTCCCGCCGCGCAGCGTGACGCGGTCGTCGTCGCGCAGTTCGACGGCAACGCTGCCCAGCATATACGGTCCCGGCGCGCAGAGAGCGGGCGCGGCCGCGTCGGTCACCAGGATGCTGCGTTCCGCTCCTTTTGCCGCGAGCGCCCGCCGCAGGAACTCATCCGGCAGATGATGGTAATCCACAATGAAGGACGCCGCCAGTCGCGTTTCTTCAAGCTGGCAAGCGATGAAATCTTCGGTGCGTGTGGCGCTGCCCGCTCCATTGCCAATGTGGGTCGACATCGTCGCGCCCGCCGCAACCGCATCGCGAATCTGCTGCGCCGTCGCGCGAGTATGCCCGATGGAGGCAACCACGCCCAGCTCCGTAATCTGTTCGATGTAACGCGCCGCCCCCGGCCAATGTGGCGACAGCGTGACCAATCGCACGTGACCTTGCGCCGCGTCCTGCCAGCGCTGAAACTCGGCGAAATCAGGCGGGCGGACCCACTCCCGCGGATGCGCGCCGCGCGGACCGTCCTCGGGTGAAATGTGCGGGCCCTCGACGTGGAACGCTTCCATGGCCTGTCCGTCAGCGAGCGACCCGCGCGCTGCGGCAAGATTGCGCAAGGCTCCGAGCATCGCATCGGGAGCGCCCGTGATCACGGTCGGATAGAAGCGCGTCACGCCGGTGGAAAAAGTCGCGCCAATGGCCCGCTGAATTTCTTCGTGCGGCGCGCTGGGCGAGTTGAAATCGACGCCGGCGAAGCCATTGACCTGCAGGTCGATGAAACCCGGCGCCACGAAGACGCCTGAGTGGTCCTCATAGTCCAACACCGGATCGACATTCTGAATCGCCGACTCGAATTCGATTTGGATCGGCTCGCCCGACACCGCGCTGCGCCCGCTACATTTCATCGTGAAAGTGTTTTATACACAGCATACCCACAGTAACGCTATCGTAACTCGGTGCAAGCAGGCGGGAAACAACTGTTGAAAACCCATCGAATGCTCTAGCTAATCCGCCACCGTACTGGTACAAACGTTAACAGATTTCTGCGCGGAACTGGCGGGTGTGTCAGTCTCGGGGGAGGTGGCCGCAAGCCGGTTCCCGCGCGGAAGTTTTCCTCCGATTCCACCTTAAAAGGCGGAGTGCAGCCGTCTAGCGTCCCGCCTTTTTTTCGCGCCACTGGTCGTTAGCGCGCGCCCACCGGTTGCGCCACCGGCGTGAGCCAGCCGTGCGTATCCGGCTTCTTGCCTTCGACGATCGCGAAGAATTCGCTCTGGATCTTCTCCGTGATAGGCCCGCGGCGGCCCGCGCCGATAGTGATGCGGTCGATCGAGCGAACCGGCGTGACCTCCGCGGCGGTGCCGCTGAAAAACACCTCATCGGCGATGTACAGCATCTCGCGCGGGACCAGCGTTTCCACCATCGGGATCCCCAGCGACTGCGCCAGTTGAATCACGGTGTCGCGCGTGATGCCCGGCAGCACGCTCGAGCCCAGCGGCGGCGTGTGAATCTTGCCGTCACGCACCACGAACACGTTTTCGCCCGAGCCTTCGCTGACGTAACCCGCCGAATCCAGCGCGATGCCTTCGGAATAGCCGTTGATCGCCGCCTCCATGCGGATCAGTTGCGAATTCATGTAATTCGCGCCGGCCTTCGACATCACTGGAAGCGTGTTGGGCGCAAGGCGCGTCCAGCTCGAGATGCAAACATCCACGCCTTGTTCCATGGCTTCCGCGCCCAGGTACTTGCCCCACTCCCAACAGGCGATGTAGGTTTCGATGGGCGTGTCTTTGCTGGGCAGCACGCCGAGATCGCCATAACCGCGGATCACCAGCGGCCGGATGTAACAGGAATCGAGCTTGTTGACGCGCACGATGTCGATCATCGCAGCGCAAAGCTGATCGATCGAGAATGGGATTTCGATGCGATAGATTTTGGCGGAATCGTGCAAGCGGCGGGCATGCTCGCGGACGCGGAAAACGCGCGGGCCCGCTTGGGTCGCATAGCAGCGGACGCCTTCAAACACCGAACTGCCATAGCTGGTTACGTGCGCAAGGACATGGATCTTAGCGTCGTTCCAGTCGATCATGCGTCCGTTGTGCCAGATTTTTTCGGTGGCTTTTAGCATATTTAATTATATATCGTGGGCTTAGAGGAAGCGGCCGGAGGTGGTGTCTGAAATGTGTGTTGATGGAAAAACAGCAAACGATTGCTTTCCGGCCTATGCAGCTTTACCGTTGAGGTATGCCGTATGCAGATGCGCCGCCTCACGAGGCTCACTAACGCCTTCAGCAAGAAGTGGGACAACCTTTGGTCTGCCTACTGCTTTCACTTCGCCTATTACAACTTCTGCCGGATTCATCGCACACTTCGCGTGACGCCTGCAATGGAATCCGGCCTCACCGATCACGTTTGGGAATTGGCAGAACTACTAGCGTAGAATAGAGCGGAGCGAGAAAAGAAACTTCGATTAAGCTGCTACTGTTCCAGGGTGCGACCAACACTCCAGACCAGCGTTAAATGCGGCCTGACTGGAGTGTATCATGTATCGCGCATCTTGGGTCGAAAGGGCTTGGGTTGCATCCTCTATGCCGGTGTTTCTTGAAAAGATAATCCTCCCCCTATGCGTTGTGATTGTCGGATTCTTGGTTTTTACAAACCCCATGGGGTTTGACTGGGCTCAGCGGATAACGGGCTCGTTTGCGATTATATTTGCCGCCTACTTTGTCGCATATTCTCTCCACAGGGCGGAGAACGTCACGCCTGCTCCTGCCGAAGCAGCTAAAGTGACCGTCGCCCCAGAAGTTACTGTGAAATATCTCACTGGAATATACACCGCGAACACCTCCATCCAAGCGGACAAGCTGATCGCTGCCTACATCGGTAAATGGTTGAAGTTGTCCGTAAAAGTCTCAGATACCCTTAGTCGTGGCGAAGGTGGCGCGGCTATTTTGTCTGCTAGTGACGGCGTCGGTCTGGCGCTCACATTTACTTCCAAGTGGCGCGACCCTCTAGTGGCGTTACCTCCCGGATCAGAGGTAACCATAATTGGAAGAATTGATAAGGTCACTTCAAATGTAGTTCTTCTAGATCACTGCGAACTGATCGCTCCCTAATGCAACTTTCCACTCAACGCACATTTCAGACACTACCCGGCCGGAAGGGGTAGTGTCCTAAAAGCGTTGATCGTTATCAGCAACCCGTTGCCGACAACTTCTGGGCTGCTCTCTGCTCAATGGAACGGACGGTTCTCGATGGGTGCGCCCGAACGCAGACCACTAAATAGACGATGGCCGAAGCTAATAGCCCTTCTAATGACAGTCTAATCGCAGGATCGTGCCGAACACCTGAAGCGGGCCACCTAAGAATCATTTGCCTCCGTGTGAACGTCGGATGGGCCATATTGATGATCCGCGCCACAATGCGGACAACTCGGGAAGGTCGCGAAATCGCCGCTGATCATCACGGTATCTCCCTCTGGCTCGTCCCGGTCAATCATGATCTTCCTATGGCAGCTTTTGCACTTAACGAAATAGTCCACTACGCCCCGTCCTGCTTCGTTAGAGCTTCGATGGAGTCAACTGTTTCCCGGAAGACTTGAAGCGGAGCGGCCAACGCGCCTTTAGGACACTTCCGTCCGGAGCCAGCTTTGCATTCTGATAAGCGAAGGAGTTGCAATACTTGGAGAGCAGCAGATAACGCGAGTTCCCGTTAGTTCCTGCTCCGCCGTTGCAGTCGCCGCTTCGCCTTCTGTGACGCGAAAGCGATTCGATGGCACAGATTTACCTCTAATCATCCTTCTCTAATCGGCCGATCAGTACCTCAGAGATTTGCGAGATACGTCAAGGAGGACGTTTTGAAGAAATTGTTCATGGTAGGCATTTTTGTGGTGGGCTTTCTGGGCATCGCCTCGAAAGGCAACGCTATGCCGGTCGAATACGAGAAAATATGCTCTCTTTATGGTGCTGCCTTTCACTACATTCCCGGCACCGACACCTGTGTGAATGAGCAGACCGGGGAGACCAGACAGCAAACCGAGGGCGGTACTTGGACGTCGCTTCTGCCTACGAATAATAGTCAGGGACACTGGGTGACGTATCCGCAGGCAGAATGCCTCTCTGGAAGACTCGTTCAGGTCGGAACTTTCCATCCCAGCGATTTCACTCTCAACTCATTTACGAAGTACCAGGCCCCGCCTTCCGAACTGCAGCTTCAAGCGGGTGAGTTCATATCGAAGGTCATCATGCGCGGCGGCTTCTATGATCCGCTCCAGCCGCTTGCCCGCAATCCGAGCTTGAACTCGGGGCAATTCTGCCTGCGCGTGGCCGACCCCAATTTTTTCACAATTGATATGGGATCCACTCCGTACCATCCAACGTTTTGTAGTAGTGCTCCCCTCGGCTGCGTGACGAATTCGCAGATTCTAGGCACGCCCGCCGCGTACTCCTTCTCGGTACTCGGCGCCCCCGTGGTTCACTACAATACCGACAGCAACGGCAAGGTCATTGGCCAGCCGAAGGCTTGCGGGAGTCAGCTAGTGGTAACCACTGGAATGGGGCAGTACGATCCCACCACCACCTACGACTTGTCTCAGCCAGGTATCCCCGTTCCGACGGCAGGCACGCTTTCTGTCTGGGCCTGCGTGGAACGCGGCTCGCAGTTTCAAGTTGGCAACTAACCGGTTGTCCTCTCGCCGCGACTCGGAAATTTTCTTATCCGTGTTCATCTGTGTTCATTTGTGGGCCAAACTTTTTGAAGTGCGGCTCACACACTCTCCCTCACCTCTATCCCACCCGTACTCAACTACTTCCCGCTTCGAACTCCGCGCCCTTTCGGCCAGCACCCGCATAATCCAGACGTAGTTCGTGCCTGGCCAGGCCGATCGTTAGTAGTTTGGTGGAATCCGCGTCCGTGGAGCTCTTGAGGGCGAAGCGGGCTAGCCGCCCCGGAAACATTGAGGAGAGGGCGGGACACGGAAGAGAATCGATTCTCTGGTTGATACGAACGTCGCGAGAGCGGCGGGAGGTAACCGTAAAAGGAAATAGGAGAGCGCGATGACGGTTGATTCGGACACTTTTCTGAGACCGGAGTCCGCACCGGTGCTAATTCGTCTTGTGGCTGAAAAATCAGCCCGCACAGGCGGTAGTCCGTTGTGCGGCTAAAAAAATAGACAGCCGCCTGTTTCCCTCACCCCCCGGCGGGCTGCATGCGTAGGCAGCCCGCCGCGAAACGATCAAACATTCACCCCGGTACAGCCGAAGTGTGCCCGCAAGGAAGCATGCGTCCGTCTACGATCAAGCCGGTGTAGGATATCGATATGCGAAAGCTACTCCCTAAATTGCTAGCGGCGTTCGCCATCGCCCTCACGGCGTCTGCGCAAAATCGTATGACGCCCGAACGCGTTGCCAGCATCAAAGCCGATCTGGCGGGTCAGATCGATGGCATGAAAAAGCAGGCGCAAGTGATGTCTGACACGGTCTTCAGCTTCGGCGAGCTGGGCTTCCAGGAATTCGAGACCTCCAAATATCTCAGCGGAATTCTGGAGAAGGAAGGCTTCAAGATCGAGCGCGGCGTAGCGGGAATCCCCACGGCGTTTGTCGCCACATGGGGGCAGGGGAAGCCCGTGATCGCGCTGGGCTCGGACATCGATGACATCCCGCAGGCCTCGCAGAAGCCCGGCATCCCGTATCACGCGCCCATGATCGAAGGCGGGCCGGGGCATGGCGAAGGCCACAACTCGGGCATGCCGCTGAACATCGTCGCGGCCCTCGCGGTGAAGAAAGTGATGGAGCGCGAACATCTCACCGGCACGCTGAAGTTGTGGCCCGGCGTCGCCGAAGAGTTGCTCGGCTCGAAAGCGTTTTATGTGCGCGCGGGATTATTCAAGGATGTCGACGTGGTGTTGTTCGCGCACGTCGGTGATAACCTCCGTGTGACCTCCGGCCCGGGAAATCAGACTGGCATGGTGTCGGTCGAATACACCTTCAAGGGCGAGACCGCGCATGCCGCCGGCGCGCCCTGGCGCGGGCGCAGCGCGCTCGATGCGGTGGAGCTGATGGACGTGGGTTGGAATTTCCGCCGCGAGCACATTCGCGTGGGCAGCCGCGTCCATTATGTGATCACCAACGGCGGCGACCAGCCCAATGTGGTTCCCGCCAACGCCGCGGTTTGGTATTACTACCGCGAGGCCGATTACCAGCACGTCATGAATTTATGGAAAATCGGCGACGACATGGCGCAAGCCGCGGCGCTGATGACCGGCACGACCGTGACTTCGCGCCTGCTGGGAGCGGCTTGGCCCGGCCACTTCAGCGTGCCCATCGCCGAGGACATGTATCAGAACATCAGCAAGGTCGGCCTGCCGCAATGGTCAGAGCAGGATCAGGCGCTCGCCAAGGCGCTGCAGCACGATCTGAAAGTTCCCGAGCGCGGCTTGGCGATGAAGATCCCGGAGCTGAAAAAGCCCCAGCCGCCGTCCGATGATGACGATAATGGCGTGGGCGGAGTAGGCGGCGGTTCCGATGATATTGGCGATGTTTCCTGGGTGGTGCCGACCGTCACGCTTAACTATCCCTCGAATATCCCCGGCGGCCCCGGCCACAACTGGGCCAACGCGATTTCGATGGCCACGCCCATCGCGCACAAAGGCGTTGTCGCGGGCGCCAAGGTGCAGGCCATGACCATTCTGGATATTCTGACTCGCCCTGAATTGGTCGATCAGGCCTGGGATTATTTCCGCAACGTGCAAACTAAGAACACGAAATATCAGACCTTCTTGCGTCCCGATGACAAGCCCGCGATCTGGCTTAATCAGAAAACCATGGAATTATACCGGCCGCGAATGAAGGCTCTCTATTACGATCCGTCGAAGTACGATACGTATCTCGATCAGTTGGGAATTAAATACGGCGAATGGAAGTAGCGGGCGTCCGGCTAGGTTTCGGCTTCGGCTTCCTCGCGATGCTGCTGCACGAAACTTAAGATGTCGAAATGCTTGATCTCGCGGTCCGGGAAAAAGCTGTTTACGGCATCGGTTTCCGCCGCGAATACCTCGAAAATGGTATGCAGCCGGGTTAGCGCCAGTAATTCCACATTGCGCCTGTTGAGGTTTACCAGCTTCAATGCGCCGCCGGTTTTTTTCACTTGCGTGTAGCTGATCACCAGGTTGCCCAATCCGGTCGAATCGATGTAGTCGACGTGCTCCAGGTCGAGCACAATCTGATTCCGACCTTCCGTCAGCAATTGCGTGATCTTTTCCCGCACCGGTGTCACTTCTCCCACCGTGATGCGGCCTTTCACCGCTAAAACCGTTACGCCTTCAACCTGATGCTCTCCGATTTCCAAGGCCATAGATTTAGTTTATATGTATCCTGATGGATTTTAGTTGAGGTTGGCTTTTTACCGGTTTTATACCGCTGTAGCGGCGGGTTCGGGAGCGGTTTCCTGCGGTACCATGGCTGCGGCGAGGCGGACAATAAATCGGGTGCCTTCGCCGGGCTTGCTTTCCACCTGTATTGTGCCTTCGTGGGCCGAAACAATCCACGCCACGAAGCTTAACCCCAGGCCAAGCCCCTGCGTGTAGTTGGTCTGCGCGTTGGGGACGCGATAGAAGCGGTCGAAAATGTGCGGAAGATTCTCGGCGGGAATGCCCACGCCATTATCCTCCACCTCTAGCCGGATCCAGCCTTCTTCAGCATCCCGGCAAACGCTTACGTGGACCTTGCCGCCCTTGGGCGTGTACTTCAAAGCGTTGGACAGCAGATTCGAAATCATGCGCTCCACTTGCGTGCGGTCGAGATTCGCCATCCAGCCGGGCTCGAGTGTTGCCGTCAGTTTCACGTCCTTTTCATCCGCCGGGATCTGGAATTGGTCCACCACGTCGGCCGTGACTTCGCCCAGATCCAGCCGCGACTTCTGCAGCGCCAGTTGCCCCGACTCGGCCTGCGACAGCAGCAGCAGGGCGCGCACGATACTCGAAAGCTTTTCGACGTCTTCGAGCGCATTTACCATGGCGTCGCGGAATTGTTCCGGCTTTTCCGCCGTGAACAGGGCCACTTCCAGTTGCCCGCGGATGGCCGTAAGCGGCGTGCGCAGCTCGTGCGAGACGTCGGTCGAAAATTGCCGGATCTGATTGAAGGATTCACTCAGCCGCTCGGTCATGCGATTGAAACTGTCAATCAAGTTATCCAGTTCGTCGTTGGCGTTGCGCCGCGGGATGCGCAGCGAAAGATTGGAGCCCGTGATTTCCTGCGCGGTCGCGGCCACCAGGTTGAGCGGCCGGATGGCGCGGCGCGCCAGCGCCCAGCCCAGCAAACCCGTAATGAAGATCATCCCCGGCAACAACAAGAAATATTTTCGCCTGAAGTTGGCCACGGTATGTTCGTTGCCCTGTATGGAACGGCCCAGGGCAAAAAAATACGGGCGCCCTTTGTCGCCGCGCAAATAGCCGGCTTTGATCATGTAGGGAACGCCGTCGGCATCCCGCCGAACGTGGATTTCGGGCAGCGGAAGGCTCAGAATGCGGGCGATTTCCTGCGGTGAATCGATACCGATCGAGTCGTAGGTTTGGGAATGCTCCAGCACCTTGCCGGTGTAATCGGCCAGGATGTAAACGTGGCGCAGGCGCTCCACGATGTACGCTTCCTCGGGATCGGTGGGGTCGGCAATCCACACCGGCTTGCCGTTTTCGATGTGCAGGTAACCTTTGGCCGCGCCCCATTCTTCTTCCAGGGCAGCGCGCGAATCGTCGTCCATCCCAACCTGCAAGGTCTTTTGGAACAGCAACCCAATGGCAACCAGAAGCACGCTGAAGAATAGAACGTAACTTAGGGTCAGGCGAAAACGTAGACTGCGGAGAAAACCGGTTCGCGACTTCGCATTCCGTGCTTCGTGCTTCCCGCCTGGCATGGCTTAGATCGCTTTCTCCGCCGGCCTTTCGACCGAGTCCAGCATGTAACCGATGCCGCGCACCGTCTGAATCATTTTATCCGGCCACTTTTCATCGATCTTGCTCCGCAAATGGCGGATGTAGACATCCACAATGTTGGTCAGTCCGTCGTAATCCATATCCCAGACGTGTTCCACAATCATTGTACGGCTGAGGGGTCGCCCGCGGTTGCGCATCAGGTATTCGAGGATGCTGAATTCCTTGGGGGCGAGCTCGATGTTTTCGCCGCCCCGCGTGACCTTGCGGCGAATGCAGTCGAGCGACAGCTCGCCTACCTGCAGGCGTTCCGGCGTCGGCTGGCCGCGCCGCAATAACACCCGCACCCGCGCCAGCAGCTCCACATACGCGAAGGGTTTCACCAGGTAATCATCGGCGCCGGTTTCGAGTCCCTTGACGCGGTCATCGACGGCGTCGCGCGCGCTCAAAATCAATACCGGCGGACTGGTTTTGCGCGTGCGGATTTTCTTGAGGACCGCCATGCCGTCCATATCTGGCAGGCCTAAATCCAGAATGATGAGATCGTATTCGGTGGCGTGCACCATTTCGAGGGCCGTGGCGCCGTCGCCGGCTACATCTACCGCATAGCCGCCGCTCTCGAGGCCGCGCGACAAAAAGTCCGCGATACGTTTTTCGTCCTCGACGACCAGGATCCTCATGGTTTGATTTTACCTCGGCATGGCGGGGAACAAGCGTCGAGCGCAGGGCAGGTGGCTTGGGAACGCTCTAGTCGATATTTAGTAATTTCGCGACCACGTGCGTATCCTGCTCGATTTTCTTTTGCAGCATGGTAATCGCGTAAATCAACTGCTCGGGGCGGGGCGGGCAGCCGGGAACGTAGACGTCGACCGGAATCACCTGATTCACCGGCACCAGTGCGTAGTTCGAAAACACGCCTGTGGAGGTGGCACAGGCGCCCATCGAGATCACCCATTTTGGTTCCGGCATCTGCTCATATAGGCGGCGGATTACCGGCGCCATTTTGTTGGAAACGCGGCCGGCGATGATCATCAGGTCGGACTGGCGCGGGGAGCCGCGCATTACCTCGGCGCCGAAGCGCGAAATGTCGAAGCGGGAACCGATCATCGACATCATTTCAATGGCGCAGCAGGCGAGGCCGAAACTCATCGGCCAGATGGCGTTCTTGCGGCCCCAGTTAACCACGCTGCCGAGCGTCGTCATCACGAAAGATTCGCTGAACTCTTCGGCTTCCGGCTCCTGATCGGCGCGCGCGAATAGCTCTGGGGGCTGGCTTAGATGAAAAGTTGTGTCGGTCGAGTCCACGGCTTCATTATCTCATGCGGCCACGCGCATCGCGGCTACACTAAAAGTTCCATGAATGACCACGAGCTTCTGGCCCGCGCCGCGCAAGAGTACGGCATCGAATTGCGTTACACGGATACTTGGGGACGCGAGCATGAGGCTTCGCCTGAAGTGCTGCGCGCGCTGCTGGCGTCGTTCGGATTCTTCGCCGGGAACGCCGAGGAAATCGCAAGCGGATTGGCCGCCCGCGAAGCCGCGCGATGGCGTCAGCCGATCGATCCGACGCTGGTGGTTCGCGAAGACCTGAATCATCTGCGCGTGCATATTCCGGCGAGCCGCAAGGGCGCTTCGATGAAAGTCGAACTCGAGTGGGAAAACGGCGAGTTGCAACATCACTGGTTCTGGATGGCGGAATTGCCGACCATCGAAAGCGCGACCGTGGACGGCAATGAATGGTTGGCCAAGCGCGTGCCGCTGCCGGGATTGCGTCTCGGTTACCACCACCTGCGTCTGATTTGGATGCAGGTGCCGCAACTCGAAACTTTCGCGGAGGCGCGCTTGATCGTTTGTCCCAGACACACCAAGGCTGCCGAACAACGCGGCGCGGGATTAGCGGTGAGTCTTTACGGGCTGCGCTCCAACTGCAACTGGGGATGCGGAGACTTCACCGATCTGGAGGCGCTGATCGATGCCTTTGCGCCCTCCGGAGCCGCGTTCATAGCGCTGAATCCGCTGCATGCCATCGCCAATCGCCAGCCTTATAACACCAGCCCTTACCTTCCGCAGTGTGCGTTTTTCCGCAATTTCATTTATCTGGATGTGGAGCGAATCGGCGACGCGCACCTGGATGACGACATGCGGCGCGAGATTGAAGAGCTGCGCAATTCTGAGTTTGTCGAATACGAGCGCGTGGCGCGGGTAAAACTGGCGGCGCTGGGACGCATCTTCGAAAAATTCCTGGCCGGGCGCGGCCCGGCGCATCTGGAACGGGATGAATTTGACGCGTATATCGCATCGCAAGGCCAATTGCTGCGGGATTACGCCACCTTTTGCGCGCTCGACGAAGAAATGCACCGGCGCGATCCGAACGTCTGGCTGTGGACCGAATGGCCGGAAGAGTATCGCGACCCGCGCTCCACCGCCACCGGTGAGTTCGCTGAAAAGCATGGCGACCGAATTCTGTTTTTCAAGTTTCTGCAATGGCAAATTCAGTTGCAGGCCGCCGCGGCGCATGCGCGAGCCCTGGCCGCGGGAATGAGCATCGGTTTGTATCACGATCTGGCACTTGCCACCGATCAATATGGCGCCGACCTGTGGGCCCTGCGGCCATACTTCGCCACTGGTTCTCGGGTGGGCGCGCCGCCTGACGAGCTCGCTCCCAGCGGCCAGGACTGGGGTTTCCCTCCGCCCAACCGCGAAGCGCATCGCGTGAACGGCTATCAGTTGTTCGCGCAATCCATCCGCAATGCCGCGGCGTGCGGAGGCGCGCTGCGCATCGATCACGTGATGCGCTTCCTGCGCCTGTATACCATTCCGCAAGGCTTCGAAACCAGTCAGGGAACTTACGTGCAGGACTACGCGCAAGATCTGCTGGGCATTTTGGCGCTGGAAAGCGTGCGCGGCAATTTCATCGTGATCGGCGAGGACCTGGGAACGGTCACCGGTGAGGCGCGCGCGGCGCTGGCGGAGGCCGGGGTCTTGAGCTACCGCGTGTTGTGGTTCGAGCGCGACGGGGCGGGGAATTTCCGGCCGCCGGAGACCTATCCGGAAAGAGCTTTAGTATGCTCCACCACTCACGATTTGCCGACGCTCGCGGGGTTCGCCGCGGCCCGCGATCTGGAAGCGCGCCGAGCCGCAGGATTGGCGGATGAGGCCGAGTACCAGCGGCAGAAGGCTCATCGCGCGGGCGAGGCGTGGCGGCTGGAGGAGGCACTTCGGGCCGCGGGATTCGCCGGCGACCCGCTGGGATTCTTGTTGGCCACGCCGTGTGTGCTGGCGGTGATCAATCAGGAGGATCTTTCGGGCGAGACCGAGCAGCAGAACCTGCCGGGCAGCACCTGGCAATATCCCAACTGGCGTCGCAAGATGCTGGTGACGCTGGAAGACATCGCACCGCTCGCTGAGAAATTCGCCGGAGCGGCGGCGCGTAGTAGCCGCTCACAGTTGCAATAATAATACAACTGGTATTGACAATGCGCAAGGACATCCAGTATTCTCTTCTTTTGAGATGCAACGTAATTGCAAATACTGGCCGCCGGTTGCAGGCGTGTTTCTAGCTTTCTTCGGCCTAATCGCCGTACAATCTGAAGTCTGGGCGGGGGAAGGTCCGTTCTTTGTGACTTACTCGCATCAGATGGAGGAGCCGGGAAACCTCGAGATCACGACCAAAAATATTACCGGCAAGCCGGAGGGCGGCAACCGGTTTCTGGGCTCCGCGCTCGAACTTGAATACGGTTTGAAGGGCTGGTGGACCACCGAAATGTATCTCGACGGGCAGGCCACGGGAGGCGATAGCAGCGTGTTTACCGGCTATCGCTGGGAGAACCGTTTCCGGCTGCTACCACGCGAACACTGGATCAACCCGGTGCTGTATGTGGAGTTTGAAAACATAAACGGGGCGGATAAGACGTTGCTTGAAGTTGTTGGGACTGACGGGAAAGACGACCTGACCGGTCTGAACGCGGAGGCCCGCATCGAGAAGAAACGGGAGATCGAAACCAAACTGATTCTCGGAAGTTATTTCAAGGGCTGGACCATTGCCGAAAATTTCATCGCCGAGAAGAATGTGCGTCACGCGCCGTTTGAGTTCGGTTACGCGGTGGGGATCAGCCGTCCGCTGGCCTTGGCGGCGAGGCCGGAACGCTGCAATTTCTGCGCGGAGAACTTTCAGGCGGGCGTGGAAATGTACGGCGGCCTGGGAACGCATGCGGATTTTGGACTGACCGATACGTCGCATTACATCGCGCCCACGGCGGCATGGACCCTCGCAAACGGAGTCAGATTCAGCGCGTCCCCGACTTTCGGGCTGACGGACACCAGCGCGCGATTTCTGATGCGCTTCGGCGTGTCTTACGAAATCGATCAGTTTGGGCGTGCGGCAAGCCGTCTATTTCGCGGGGCGGGAGGCGCCCGATGAAGCTCAGCAGATTAATCTGTGGCGCGTGCCTGTTGTTGGCAATCGCGAGTGCACGAAGCGAGAGCCTGATGGAGCATGCACAGCAAGTGGCTGGGGCGAAGACGAATCCGCTGGCGGGCCAGGATCGGGCGCAACGCGCGGGGGCGAAATTGTTTGCCCGCGAATGCGCCTCGTGTCACGGCGCGAATGGCTTGGGTGGCGCAGGAAAAGCCCCGCCGCTTCGGCAAAAAGAAGTTTACGAGGCTGCGCCCGGAGCATTGTTCTGGATCTTGCGCAATGGAGCGCTGCACCGTGGAATGCCATCTTTCGCGCATTTGCCCGAAGCGCAGCGCTGGCAGATTATTACCTGGTTGAAGGCACGGCCATAACAGTGGCGCTCAGTTGCTGTTGCCCTGAACCAGGTCTGTTGACACCGGAGTCAGGCTCCCGAATAAACCATTGGACTCGCCGTTTGGTCCGGCAGCGAAGAATAGAGTATTTAGCGGACCCGCGTTGCCACCGTTCCCGAATCCGAGGCCCCATACGCCATCGATGTTGATTGGCTGCCCCGCTGGTGTAAGCAGCTTTCCCGCAAACGCACCGGATGCCAAGTTGAATGCGAGGATCTCGCCGCTGCCGAATTGACCTACCACCAGATGGTGGCTTAAGGTGCCGAATTCGCTGGGCGCCAGCGCCAGCCCCCAGGGCGCGTTCAGATCGTTGACATGTTCAAACCACTGGATCAATTTACCGGCGGGAGTGAAGGCTCCGATCAGTCCCAATCCAGGTCCATCGACTTCGTCGTGTTTAGCGGCATCCTGCTTTGCAAAAGTAACGTAGAGAGTATCGCCGATGTTTTGAATGTTGAATGGAGCGAAGCCGCGCGGTTTTCCCGAGAAGAAACTATTATCGTCGCCTTGGTCGTTGCCGTTGCCGTTGCCGTTGTCCTTGCCGGTCGTCACCGGCTG
>Ga0207657_10003905_pt1 | contig 15817 bp, 15 predicted proteins | sample KBSC33metaG_FD_184316 | JGI IMG/M metagenome (GOLD analysis project Ga0207657, IMG submission 184316) | Corn rhizosphere microbial communities from Kellogg Biological Station, Michigan, USA - KBS C3-3 metaG (SPAdes) (version 2) | ecosystem: Host-associated > Plants > Roots > Rhizosphere > Soil ... | reverse complement strand
ACGATCCCGGCGCCAATGACGACGTTCTGCATCCCTGCGGCGGTCATAACGGGGCCCGTCTCCAAATCGGCCCTCGCCGGGGGCTTCGAAGCAGCGTCCATTCTCCTCGCAAAGGATCACGACCTGCTCGACGGTCGATGCAACGCCGGTTTTCGTAGCCAGGCCGAACGGCATTGCCGAAGCACTTCCAGAAGTTGCGATGATGCCGATAGCGGCAAGTCCGGCAAGTCCGAATGAGATTTTCATGTCATGCTCCACTGAAGGCCTTGAATGCCAAGCATCCTAGCCACCCAACATGAACCGGGGGTGAGCAGAACGGTTCCACCGACGCGAACGCAAGTACTGGCACGCAGCGCGAGCAGCGGTCATGCCGCACGAGTGTCGTACGACACTCGTCTGTTCACGTTTCGGCTTGAATAAGTGATTGATTTAGATGGTGGGCGCACCAGGGCTCGAACCTGGGACCCGATGATTAAGAGTCATCTGCTCTACCAACTGAGCTATGCGCCCGGAACCAAATCCGGAAGTCCACCGGACCGGCGTCCGTTTAGCAAAGCGGCCCCCCGATGTCCAGCAAGGTTGACCAGATTCTCGCGTGAAAATCGGTGGAGAATCAATGAAAGGGCCGCCCTCCTATGGGCGGCCCTGCATTCAGTCTCGATAGCGCCACGTCCAGCCTCAAAGCCTGCCGGATTCCTCGCCCTGATCCATCCCGGGCCCACCCCGATCGTCATGGTGGTCACGGTTGCGACGAAACTCACGGTCTGAGTCTCCATGATGGCGATGGCGTCGCCATCCTTCGCCGCCGAAGCGGCCTTCCATGCGCGTCAGCACCGCCAGGCGCCGCTTCTGGCCCTCGTCGAGGGTCTTGTAGAGCGGGTCGGCGGCATCGGCGATCTTCTTTAACGCGGCGGCGGTCGTCGCCATGTTGTCGGCACGTTGATGCAGCCGCGTCACCGGATCGACCTTCGGCCGCTCCGCATCCCTGTCTTTCCGCGCCTGCATGCGGGCGTTGGCCCGATCAATCCGCAACTTGGCGAAATCGCGCACGGCTGTCTCGACCGGAGGCCACAGCTTGTCTTGATCCGGCGTCAGCTTCAGTCCCGCCTTGACGGCGGCAATGCGCGCATCTGCAAATGCGGCGCGGTCTTCAGGGGTCATACGCACATGGTGATGATGCCACGGACGATGCTGGGCATAGACAGCAGTGGAACCGGCAATCGCCAGTGCCGCAACGCCGGCGAGAACAACCTTCTTCATCGCAACCTCCTGTTCCAAGGTTGCGTGAGGATGCGGCCGGCTTTCCCGCCGATCAACTTAAGCTTTGGAAACGTTGATTAAGGACTATTCATCAACGCATCCGGGGGCAACCGGCCCTTACAGCATGCCGAGCGTGCGCGGCAGCCACAACGATATCTCCGGAATGTAAGTCACCATCCCGAGGAAGATCAGCATCGTCAGCAGCCAAGGCCACACCGCGACCGTCAACTCGGTAATGCCCATCTTGGCGATACCCGATGCAACGTACAAGTTGAGCCCAACCGGCGGATGGCACATGCCGACCTCCATGTTGACCACCATCAGGATGCCGAGATGCACCGGATGGATGCCGAGGCTGACGGCGACCGGGAACAGGATCGGCGCCATGATCAGCACGATCGACGATGCTTCCATGAAGTTGCCGGCGACCAGCAGCAACACGTTGACGATCAGCAGGAAGACAATCCAGTCGACGCCGATCGAGGTGATCCAGTTGGTGATATGCTGCGGGATATTCTCATTCGCCATCAGGAACGAGAACAACACGGCGTTGGTGATGATGTAGAGGATCATCGCGCTCATGTTGGCCGAGCCGAGCAACACCTTCGGCACATCCTTCAACGACATGTCGCGATAGACGAACACCGCGATGACGAAGGCATAGACCGCACTGATCGCGGCTGCTTCAGTTGGCGTGAACAGACCGGCATAGATACCGCCGAGCACGATGACGATCAGCAGCAATCCCCAGACGCATTTGCGGAACGAGACGAATCGCTCCGCCCAGGTGGCGCGTGGCAGCCGCGGATAATCGTTCTTCCAGGCGCGATAGAATGTGGTCAATCCAAGCAGCGTCGCCAGCATGATGCCGGGAATGACGCCGGCCATGAACATCTGTCCGACCGAAGCGGAGGACACGCGGTGGCCAGCCGGATCGAGCGCGATGCTGCCGCCGGTGGCAACGCAGTAGATCACCATGACGATCGACGGCGGAATCAGGATGCCGAGCGCACCGGACGTGGTAATGACGCCGGCGCCAAAGCGCTTGGGGAAACCTTGCTTGACCATCGCCGGCAACATGATCGAGCCGATGGCGATAACGGTGGCTGGCGACGAGCCGGAGATCGCTGCGAACAGCGCGCAGGCCATAACACCCGCCAGTCCCAGACCGCCATACCAATGCCCGACCATGGAGGTCGCGAAATTGATCATGCGCCGCGCCACACCGCCGTGAGTCAAGAAGTTGCCGGCGAGAATAAAGAACGGAATCGCCATGATCTCGAAATTGTCGATACCGGTGAACAATTTCAGCGCGACGGATTCCGTCGGAACGTTGGTCATCGTGTAGATGAACGTCAGCACGGTCATGCCGAGGGCGATCGAGATCGGCATTCCCGTCAGCATGAACGCGACGAGCAGTCCAAATATAAAAGCGCTGCTCATCGCGTGACTCCCGCAGCACCTATGCCAGGCTCTTCGACATCAATGCCTTCGACGTGAGAGTGGTCATGATGCGGAAGCTCGCCGGTGCGCCAGTACGCGTAGGCCACCTGCAGAAACCGGAAACACATCAGATACGATCCAAGCGGGATGCACAGGTAAACGAACCAGCTCGGGATCTCCATGTCTGGCGAGACCTGATCGGTATGCATCAGCCCGTAGACGAACTTCGCGCCCATCGTGCCGATCACGCCGGTGAAGAAGGCGCCGCACAACAGTCCGAATGTGACGACGATGTTGCGCCATGGCGACTTGAGTTGATTGACGACGACGTCGACACCGACATGGATGCCGGTACGCACGCCATAGGCTGCACCGAACTTCGCCACCCACACGAACATGTAGATGCAAAGCTCCTGCGCCCAGGAAAGGTTGATCGGAAACAGGATTGGATAGAGCCAGGAGACGCCCAGCAAATAGCGGTGCGCCACGGCAACGAAGATGATCAAGGTCGCGGCCGCCATCAGCGTCGCAATCAGGATCTCCTCAAGTCGATCGAGGATGCGAAGAAACATCAATGTCCCCTGTGCCGATCAGGCTGTTCCTGCTTCTGATCGTGCGCCCCACCGCGGCCTCGCTGACCAGCGGATCCCTCGGTAATCACGAGTCGTGAGCCGCGAGCCTTGACCGCGAGCGTCGGGCCTCTACCCCAACGCTCGCGGCAATGATGGCTCGCGGATCGTGCTTACATCCCGCTGCGGCCGGTTTCCTTGAGGAATTCGTCGATCAGGGGCTGGCCAACGCGTGATGCGACGTCCTTGTAGACCGGCATCATCGCCTTGCGCATCGCAGCGTCCTGCTCCGGCGTCAGCGTGACAATTTCGGTCTTGCCGGACTTGCGCATTTCCTCCAGCGCGTCGCTATTCTCCTTGGCCGACTGTCCGTTGCCGTAGGCGGTTGCTTCCTTCATGGCCTTTTCCAGTCCGGGGCGAACATCGGCAGGAAGGCCATCCCAGAACTTCTTGTTCACCACCACCACGTAACCGATGTAGCCATGGTTGGTGAGCGTGGTGTACTTCTGCACTTCGTGCATTTTCTGGGTGTACATGTTCGACGGCGTGTTTTCCTGACCGTCGACGACGCCGGTCTGCAGCGCCTGATAGACTTCAGAGAACGCCATCACCTGCGGGATCGCACCGAGTTCGCGGAACTGCGCTTCCAGCACCTTCGACGACTGGATGCGGAATTTCAGGCCCTTGTAGTCTGCCGGCGCCACCAGCTTCTTGTTGGCGCTCATTTCCTTGAAGCCGTTATCCCAGTAGGCCAGTCCGGTCATGCCCTTCGCGTCGAGCAGCTTGAGCAATTTTGCGCCGAGCGGACCGTCGGTCACTTTGCGCAGCGATGCCAGATCGGGAAGGATGTAAGGCAGATCGAACACTTCGAACTGCCTGACGCCGATCGGACCGAACTTGGAGTTCGAGGGCGCGAGCATCTGCACGGCGCCAAGCTGCAAGGCCTCCAGCTCTTCCTTGTCCTTGTAGAGTTGCGAGTTCGGGTAGACTTCCACCTTCACCTTGTTGTCGGTGTATTTCGCCGCAAGCTCCGCAAATTTCTGGGCGGCCAGTCCCTTCGGCGTATTCGGCGCCACGACGTGGCTGAACTTGATGATGATCGGGTCGGCCGCAGCCGCAGGTCCGATCAGTGCGAGTGTCGCAAGCGATGCGATCGCGAGTGTGATTTTACGCATTCCACCTCCCCAGAGTTTTCTTCAGCGCCAAAACTAACAGAGTATAGCGCTGAGGGACCAATACAGGCACTTTTCCGCAAAGGCTATTGCCCGTTGGCAGGGTGTCCCCACATTCTGTGCTGCAACGCAAAACGCGGCGCCATGCGCCGCGTTTACATTGTTAAGGAAATTTAGCCTGATCAGCTTGCAGCGGCAGCCGGCACATCGCGCTGTCGCTTCATGACGATCTTGTTGAGCGCACCGAGATAGGCCTTCGCCGACGCGACCAGAGTGTCCGGATCGGCAGCACGCGCCGTCATCGAGCGTCCTTCATGCGCCAGCCGCACGGAAACCTCCGCCTGCGCATCGGTTCCCTCGGTCACCGCGTGGACCTGATAGAGTTCCAGCTTGGCCTCATGCGGCACCAATGCCTTGATGCAGTTGAACACCGCATCGACCGGCCCGTTGCCTTCGGCCTCTTCGATCTTGATCTGACCATCGATGTCGAGCTTCATGGTGGCGCGCTGCGGACCGTGCGTGCCGGCGATCACCGTCAGCGACGTCAGCTTGATGCGGTCATGTGACGCAGCCATTTCCTGATCGACCAGCGCCTCGATATCCTCGTCATAGATATCCTTCTTGCGGTCGGCCAGCGCCTTCATGCGCGCGAAGGCATCCTCCAACTGATTGGCGCCGAGCTTGTAGCCCATCTCCTCCAGCTTATGGACGAAGGCGTGGCGGCCCGAATGCTTGCCGAGCACCAGCGACGACTGCTTCAGGCCGACCATTTCCGGACGCATGATTTCATATGTAGATGCATCCTTGAGCACACCATCCTGATGGATGCCGCTCTCGTGGGCGAATGCATTGCGACCGACGATGGCCTTGTTGTACTGCACCGGGAACGATGTCGCCGCCGAGACGGTCTTGGACGCCCGCGTCAGCATCGTGGTGTCGATCTTGTTCCAGTACGGAAACTTGTCGTTGCGCACATTGATCGCCATCACGACTTCTTCGAGCGCGGCATTGCCTGCCCGCTCGCCGATGCCGTTGATGGTGCATTCGACCTGACGCGCACCACCGGCGATGCCGGCCAGCGAGTTGGCCACCGCCATGCCGAGATCGTTGTGGCAATGCACCGAGAACACCGCCTTGTCGGAATTCGGTACCCGCTCGATCAGGGTGCGCATGAAGTGGGTGTATTCTTCCGGCACGGTATAACCGACCGTGTCCGGAATATTCACCGTGGTGGCGCCGGCCTTGATCACCGCTTCGACGATCCGGCAGAGGAAATCCATCTCGCTGCGGGTACCGTCTTCAGCGGACCATTCGACATCATCGATATGGTTACGCGCACGCGTCACATTGGTGATCGAGGTTTCGATCACCTGCTCCGGCGTCATGTTGAGCTTGACCCGCATGTGCAGCGGCGAGGTCGCAATGACGGTGTGGACGCGGCCACGCTTGGCGAACTTCACGGCTTCGGCGCAACGATCGATATCCTTCGGATGCGCGCGCGACAGGCCGGCAATGATGGCGTTCTTGGAGCGCCTGGCGATCTCGCTGACAGCCTGGAAGTCGCCTTCGGAGGTGATCGGGAAGCCGGCCTCGATCACGTCGACGCCCATGTCGTCGAGCATCTCGGCGATCGCGAGTTTCTCCTCGAAGGTCATGGTGGCGCCGGGGCACTGCTCGCCGTCGCGCAGGGTGGTGTCAAATATAACGACGCGGTCCTTGTCGGACTTGTTGGCGGTGGTCATCGGAAAATCCTTTGGTCAGGTGCGCCGCGTGGCAGGCGCATGAGGGGTCTGGTGATCTCGTGCAACCCCTGAGTGCCCAGGCGTCATCGCCCAGACGGCCCTCAGGGGCCGATAAGAAGCAGAAGCCCGCCAAGAATGAGGGACGATGCCAACGGCGCAGCCGAAATCCCGCCAAACGGCGCAGCCGGAATCACGCGGGACACAGCGGCACCTGCCACCATTCCGCTCGCTCCATGCTGTTCGTCGCGAATCGCCATTGACATACCTTCAGGCGGCTATCCTTGGCCAAAACCATTGACGGTCTGTTGCCAGGGTGACCCCTCAGGCCGACTTTTTAACGGTAATGGCCCGATCCCGCAACGGCAAAAGAGAGCCGGCAAAGCGCCCGGCAATCCGGAACGCAAGCCCGGCCTCCCCCTGATCCGCCCCTATTTGGCGGTCGCGGATGCCGCCGACGCCTTCTTTGGCGCTGCCTTCACCGCGCTCTTCCTCTCGTTCTCCAGGGCGACGCGTACCTTCTTGAACTCCTCAAGCGAGGCCTTGTCGACCTTGGGAAACTGCAGATCCAGCTTGTCGAGCGCGTTGACGATAACCGACCCGATCACCACACGGGCAAACCACTTGCGATCCGCGGGTACCACATACCAGGGCGCGGCGGCGCTTGCCGTGTGACGGATCATATCCTGATAGGCCGCCTGATAACGATCCCACAGCTTGCGCTCGGCCACGTCCGCCATCGAGAATTTCCAGTTCTTTGCCGGCTCTTCGAGGCGATCGAGAAAGCGCTGCCGCTGCTCATCCTTCGACACGTTGAGAAAGAACTTCAGCACTACAGTGCCGTTGCGCGCCAGATAGCGCTCGAACGCGGAGATATCCTCGAACCGCTCGCGCCAGATGTTCTTCGTCACCAGCTTCGGCGGAATCCGCTGCTTGGCCAGGATCTCCGGATGCACCCGCACCACGAGGCATTCCTCGTAGTAGGAGCGATTGAAGATGCCGATGCGGCCGCGCTCCGGCAGGCAGATCGCGGAGCGCCACATGAAATCGTGATCGAGTTCCTTGGTGGATGGTTGTTTGAACGAATAGACCTCACAGCCTTGCGGATTGACGCCCTCAAACACGCTCTTGATTGCGCTGTCCTTGCCGGCCGCATCCATGCCCTGAAAGATCAGCAGCATCGACCAGCGATCCTGCGCGTAGAGCTTCTCCTGCAGGTCGCTGAGCCGTTTGCGGTTGGCCTCGATGATGTCCTTCCCCTCGTCCTTATCGAGGTCGCCGTTCTCATCGCGCTTGAACAGCTTGAGATGAAACTCCTTTGATCCGTCGACGCGAAAGGGTTCCACGTAAGACTGCAATCGGGCGGGAGGCGACTGCGAGGATTTGTTACTCATGCGGATGTCATCCTCTTCGTGCCCATTGCAGATAGGTAAATCCTAGCCGAATGCGGCGTCGACTCAAGCCATATGCATCAACTGCGTTATGCCGATGGAGCGTTGGACTTAGTATTCGCCTTGCGAACGCGCAGCCGGACAGATCGCGACTATCAAATCCAGTTCTCTAGAAAAGCCACCATGTGAGGCGGTATCGCCGGCTGCAAATCACTCCGGCTGCGCACCACATGCATGGCCGAAAATTCCGGCGACTGCTGTTGTGCAAGGTTAGTCTCGATCCGATCGCGCAACAGATCGGCCGGCAGGTCCGAGTCCAGGATTCGCATCATCGCGACCAAACATCCGGAGACTACGCAATCCCAATAGGCCGCCGGACGATAGTCCGATCCGGTCAGGCCGGTCTCCTCTGCGACTTCACGCGTCACGCTTCCCTCGATATCGACCCTGCCGCTTTTCAGGTCGTTGAGGTCCGGCGTGCCAGAGGGAAAATAAATCTTGCCCGCATTGGCCGTGTGAGCCGCCATCTCACCCAACACGAAGCCACCATCGCAGCCACGCAATGCGCCCATTCCGAAGCCATTGAACACCGTTACGTCAGGAAAACCCCAATCGCGCCAGGCCAGGAAGCTGGCGAAATCGGTTTCAAAATACTGCGCGCGAAAGCAGTCCGCTATGAAGGCTGGATTGCGTGCGAGCAGAATTCGGCCATTCCAGAGCTGCGGCGTCTTGATGCGGCACGCCTCGAAATGCGCATCGATCTCGCCGCGCCGCGCCTCAGCGAACGGCCAGCGCCACGGCTCGAATGCAAGATCGAGCCGTGTCACCCGATGGATCGCGAAAGCTGCCACGCCGCTATTTCGCGCTTGTCCCCGTCACCTTGCTGGCCTGCTCGACGTATTTGTTGGTGTAGGTCTTGCTGACATCGATATTCGCCTTGGCGATCGCGGGCGAGCTTTCGCTGAATACCGCAAGCACAGCGGCTGCGCCCTTGGGGTCCATGGCACCGGTTTCCGAATACATCGGAATGGTGTTCTTCAGCGCCGCCAGATAAAGCTCCTTGTTCTTGCCGACGGTTTCGGGCGGCATTTTCGCCATGACATCTTCCGGCGAATGCGTGTGAATCCACTTCAACGTGTTGACGATCGCATTGGTCAGGCCCTGCACTTCCTTCTCATGCGACTTGACCCATGCCGTGGTGCTGTAGAGCGCGCCGCCGGGATATTCGCCGCCGAACACCGCCATCGTATCTTTCTGCGTGCGGGTGTCGCTGAGGATGCGCAGATCCTTGTAGTTGCCCTGAAGCACGGTGACCGACGGATCCAGCATCACCGCCGCATCGATCTGGCCCTGCTCCATGGCTGCGACCGCGGTCGCACCCAGTCCCACGCCGATCACCGACGCGCTGGTCGGATCGAGGCCATTCTTCTTCAGCAGATACTTGAGAAAGAAGTCGGTCGAAGACCCCGGCGCGCTGACGCCGACTTTCTTGCCGGCCAGATCCTTGATCGATTTGATCTCGTCGGTGTGCTTGGGCGACACCACCAGAACCAGCCCCGGGTAACGGTCATAGACGACGAAGGCCTGCAATTCCTGCTTCTTGGCGGCGAGATTGACGCAATGGTCGAAATAGCCGGACACCACGTCGGCGCTGCCCCCGAGGACGGCCTTGAGGGCATCGGAGCCACCCTTGAGGTCGACCAGTTCGACGCTCAAGCCGGCCTTGTCATACTCCCCGAGTTGCTTCGCCAGTACCGTCGGCAGATAGCAAAGGCAGGCGCCGCCGCCCACGGCGATCGTCACCTTGCTCTGCGCTGCAGCAAGATCGGACATCAATAGCAGCGCCAGCAGCGGCGCCAGAAGCCGGCCGAAAATCGTCTTCATGGTTTCCTCCATGTGTTTGGTTGCGCGCACAATAGAGCAGCGCTTGTCCCTTGCAAGCTCGCCACCCCTAGTCGCCGATCATTTGGCGACGTAGCATCGGCGACAATTAAAATCTGGAACAGGGGAGAAACGTCATGAATCGCATTGCCGCTTCGCTATCGATTGCCACAGCCTTTGTCGCCGGATGCGGCGTCACGTATCTGATGCGACCTGCTCTGGCCGCCGAAAGCATCACGGCGCAGGTCATCCATGTGCCCGAACTGACCGGGGACGCGCTTGGCCCCGCCTCGGCCACCGGGTTTCGTTCTAAAATGTTCGTGAGCGCCGATGGGGCGACGATCTCGGTTCAGGACGGCAACGTGCCGCGGCATATGCACCCCAACACCAACGAGATTCAGTACATTCTCGAGGGGACCGGGACGGTCTGGCTTGGCGACAAGGAAGTCCAGGTCAAACCGGGCGACCTGATCGTCATTCCAAAGGGCACCCCGCACGCCGGCACCAAGCCGGACGGACGACCCTTCAAGGCCATTGCAATCAAGACGCCGCCGCAAGCGCCCGACGACACCAAGATGCTGCCGTAAAGCAGCACCACGAGCGGACAGCGCCATAAAATTTCTCGCCTCATGCGCGGGAGATTTTATCCGGCGTCATTGCGAACATAGCGAAGCAATCCAGAAATCATCCGAAGAAACTGGATTGCTTCGCCGCTAATGTCCTCGCAACGAGACACGTTGAATTCAATTTGAATCCATCATGCGTCAATTTCGACTTCCAGCAGCATCCGGCCGCCAGACCAACAGGCGCCGCTCGACGACCGTCACGCCCAGATCGATGAGGATGACGAAGGCCGACAACACGAACATCCCAGCGAACACGCCGGCGACGTCGAATACGCCCTCGGCCTGCTGGATCAGATAGCCGAGACCGGCGGCGGAGCCGAGATACTCACCGACCACCGCACCGACGACGGCGAATCCGACCGACGTATGCAGCGACGAAAACATCCATGACAACGCTGACGGCCAGTAGACGTGGCGCATCAATTGCCGCTCGCTCATGCCCAGCATGCGGCCGTTGGACAGTACCGTGCCGCTGACTTCCTTGACGCCCTGATAGACGTTGAAGAACACGATGAAGAACACCAGCGTGACACCGAGCGCGACCTTCGACCAGATGCCGAGCCCAAGCCACAGCGTGAAGATGGGAGCAAGAACAACACGTGGCAGCGCATTCGCCATCTTGACGTAAGGATCGAACACCGCCGCGACCCTCGGCTGGCGCGCGAACCAGAAGCCGAACGCGACGCCGCCGAGCGAGCCGATCGCGAAAGCAAGGATCGATTCCCACAACGTGATCGCCAGATGCTTCCAGATCACGCCGGTCGAAAACCAGGCGACGATCTGGCTGCCGACATCGACAGGATTGGAAAAGAAGAACGGCGGCAGCAGTATGCGGCCAAAGATCGGCACCGTGGTCAGCAGTTGCCAAAGTCCGATGATGACCACGGCGACGAGCAACTGACAGAACAGCAAATTAAGCTTGCTCATGCCAGCGCCTCAACGGATTGCGCGGACTGTGCGTATCCCTTCATCACCTCGTCTTTCAGCACGCTCCAGATCTCGCGGTGCAGATCGTGAAACTCCTTTTCGAGGCGAATCTCGAAGATATCGCGCGGCCTAGCCAGCGGCACCCGCCAATCGCCGATAATGCGCGAACCGGGCCCCGCCGACATGATGACCACGCGATCGGCCAGCGCGATGGCCTCTTCGAGATCGTGCGTCACGAACAGCACCGCCTTGCGATCCGCCGTCCATAGCTCCAGCAGCAGGTTCCCCATGATCTGCCGGGTCTGCGCGTCAAGCGGCCCGAACGGCTCGTCCATCAGCAGGATCTTCGGATTGCGGATCAGCACCTGGGCCAGCGCGACGCGCTTGCGCTGACCACCCGACAACATATGCGGATAGCGGCCCGCGAATGCGCCGAGCCCAACCGAGGTCAGCCATTTTTGTGCGGCGTCATGTGCGTCGGTGCGCGACGCGCCGGCGATCTCAAGCCCGATGGCGACGTTGTCGATCGCGGTCTTCCACGGGAACAGCGCATCGGCTTGAAACAGGTAACCTGCCTGCCGGTTCAGCCCCGTCAAAGGCTCACCAAATATCCGAACGGCGCCGGCCGCGGGCTTCAGCAAGCCAGCGGCGACGTTCAGCAATGTCGATTTGCCACAGCCGGTCGGCCCGACAATGGCGACGAATTCGCCATGCGCGACCGACAGCCGCGCTTGCTCCACGGCCGTGTAAACCCGCGCATCGGCCAAACGAAACGCCACCGTGGCATCATCGAGTTCGACAGCCCATGGCGCGGCGGCAGTCCCTGCCTGCACGCGATCCTCCCGACAACCAGTATCTATTGCAGCGCGATGAATCGCCCCGCCCACGACAATTCAACGACCGGGCACAACATGCAAGCCTCGCGTTGACTTGGTCGGGCAGAAGCACTGTGATAGTTCACATTCTGCATGAGCGACGTCGCACCACTGATTGCATTCGAGCACGTCGGCAAGGGCTTCGACCGCGGTCGCGTGCGGGCCGTGGACGATGTCTCCCTGACGATACGCGCGGGCGAGTTTCTCGCTATCGTCGGCAGCTCCGGTTCGGGCAAGACCACGCTCCTGCGGCTCGCCAACCGGCTGATCGCGCCTGACCATGGCGTCGTGCGGATCGACGGCGAGAACATCGCCGACAGCGATCCCATCGCGCTGCGGCGGCGGATCGGCTACGTGTTCCAGAGCGGCGGCCTGTTTCCACATATGTCAGTCGCGGACAACATCGGCATCACACCGCGCTTGCTGCGCTGGCCGGCGGAGGAGATCGCCTCGCGGGTCGAGGCGCTGATGGACCTGGTGCGGCTCGATCGCCAGGTTCACCGCGACCGGTTTCCACACCAGCTTTCGGGAGGTCAGCGTCAGCGTGTCGGCGTCGCCCGCGCGCTCGCCGCGAAGCCGCGTATCGTGCTGATGGATGAACCGTTCGGCGCGCTCGATCCCCTCACCCGCGCCGCGCTGGCCGAGGACTATCGCGCGCTGCATCAGGACCTCGACCTCACCACCGTCATGATCACCCACGACATGGCGGAAGCGGTGCTGCTGGCGGATCGTATTGCGGTGATGCGCGGCGGACAGCTGGTTGCGCAAGGCACGGCCGCCGATCTGGCGGCGACCGACGATGCCTACGTCGATGAATTGCTGCAAACGCCGAGACGTCAGGCCGAGCGGTTACAGGCGCTGCTGCCGCGGGGCAGCGCGACATGATGCTGTGGTCCGACCCACGCTGGACCGATGCGCTGAGCCACTTGCCGGACTATCTCGGCAGCCACATCCGCGTCAGCCTGGCTGCTCTAACGCTCGGCCTGCTCATCAGCTTCCCGCTTGCGCTGGTCGCGCGCAATCGGCCCCGTCTGCGCGGCACGCTGCTCGGCTTCGCCTCCATCGTGCAGACGGTCCCGGGGCTGGCATTGCTCGCGCTGTTCTATCCGTTGCTGCTGGCATTGGCTGCACTCTCGGCGCAATGGCTCGGCTTCAGCTTCTCGGCGTTCGGATTCCTGCCGTCGGTGCTGGCGCTGGCGCTCTATTCCATGTTGCCAGTGCTGCGCAACACCATCACCGGATTGCAGGGCGTCGATGCCGCGATCACCGAGGCGGCGCAGGGCGTCGGCATGACGCCGCGGCAATCGCTGCTGATGGTCGAACTGCCGCTGGCGCTGCCGGTCATCATGGCCGGAATCCGCACCGCCGCGGTATGGGTGATCGGCACCGCGACGCTTTCGACCCCGATCGGTCAGACCAGTCTCGGTAACCATATCTTCGCCGGGTTGCAGACGCAGAACTGGGTGTTCGTGCTGTTCGGCTGCATTGCCGCTGCGGCGCTGGCGTTGCTGGTCGATGGATTATTGGCCTTGATCGAAACCGGCGTGCAACGCCGCAGCCGCATCCGCATCATCACAGGCATTCTTGCCGTGCTGGCGCTGGTGGCCGCAGCACTCGTGCCATCGATGTCGCGCGCGCGGCAGGCATATGTCGTCGGCGCCAAGACCTTCACCGAGCAATACATCCTTGCCGCGCTGCTTACCGATCGCCTGCAGGCAAACGGCTTGCCAGCCATACAACGCACGGGCCTCGGCTCGAACGTGATCTTCGATGCACTCGCCGCCGGTGATATCGATGTCTATGTCGACTATTCCGGCACCTTGTGGGCCAATCAACTGCATCGCACCGACATCAAGCCCCGCGCGGAGCTGCTAGCGGAATTGGGCGAGACGCTTGCCGCCAGGGACAAGGTCACCCTGCTCGGCCAGCTCGGTTTCGAGAATGCCTATGCGCTGGTGATGCCGCGAAAGCGCGCGGAGGCGCTGGGCATTCGCTCCATCACTGACCTCGCCGCGCACGCCGGTGACATGTCGATTGCCGGCGACTACGAATTCTTCTCCCGCCCGGAATGGGCCGGCATTCGCAAGGCATACGGGCTGGATTTCCGTCAGCAGCGACAGATGCAGCCGGATTTCATGTATGCGGCCGCGGCTTCCGGCGAGGTCGACGTCATTGCCGGCTACACCAGCGACGGCCTGATCGCCAAATACGATTTGGTCGTGCTCGACGACCCCAAACACGCCATTCCGCCGTATGACGCCGTGGTCCTGCTGTCGCCGAAGCGCGCCGATGATGCCAAGCTGCGCGCCGCATTGCAGCCCCTGCTCGGCAAGATCGATATCAGCGCGATGCGTGAGGCCAACCTGCGCGCCAGCGGCAACAACGCGGCCTCATCGGCGGCAGATGTCGCCAATTGGCTGTGGGACAGGATCGGTGCCCCTCACTGAGGCAGACTGTTAGGTGGTCGGCGCGGTTTCAGCCGCCCTCGCCCTTCGCCAGTTCCTCAAGCTCCAGTGCGCGGTGAGCGGTAGAACTACGCATGCATTCGGCGAATTCGAGACGTCGGATAGTGCCTTCGCCAGACCCGTAATACCTGCAGTTGGCGTTCCGAAACTGAACCCAGAGACGCTGGGCTATCCGCATCTTGTACCCTTTGGCATTATTTTTTATCAGCTTCCGATAGGCTGCGTTCAGCCGCTGGTCCCACGCCTTGGTCAGCCTTCCGACGCACTGCTCAATATCGACGGTCGAGCCTTTGGTACAGGTCTGGTACTCATCGCCGTGACGCACATCGTCGGCAGCATGTGCAAACGATCCGCACGCGAACGCGCCAACGACGGTCATCGCTTGAAGCAATCGTCTTCCCTGCATCGCCGCCTCCGAACCATCTCATCCGCAATAGAGCATCCCAAAAACGAAATGCGCGGGTCAAGCCCGCGCATCGTAATATTCGAATAGGGAAAGCGTACTGCTCAGTTCTTGGTCTTGTCGACCAATGCGCCCTTCTTGATCCACGGCATCATGTCGCGGAGCTTGGCACCCACTTCCTCGATCGGATGCGCCGCGAGCTTGGCGCGGGTTGCCTTGAACGAGGTCTGATTGACCTTGTTTTCCAGCATCCAGTCGCGGGCGAACTTGCCGGCCTGAATGTCGGCCAGCACGCGCTTCATCTCCGCCTTGGTCTCGGCGGTGACGATGCGCGGACCGGTGACGTACTCGCCGTATTCCGCGGTGTTGGAGATCGAATAGTTCATGTTGGCGATGCCGCCTTCATAGATCAGGTCGACGATCAGCTTCACTTCGTGCAGGCATTCGAAGTAGGCCATCTCCGGCGCGTAACCGGCTTCGACCAGCGTCTCGAAGCCGCCCTTGATCAGTTCGACCAGGCCGCCGCACAGCACCACCTGTTCGCCGAACAGATCGGTTTCGCATTCTTCCTTGAACGAGGTCTCGATGATGCCGGCGCGGCCGCCGCCGATCGCCGACGCATACGACAGACCGAGGTCATGGGCATTGCCCGAGGCATCCTTGTGGATCGCGATCAGGCACGGCACGCCGCCGCCGCGCTGATATTCCGAACGCACGGTGTGGCCCGGACCCTTCGGCGCGATCATCAGCACGTCGAGATCGCCGCGCGGCTCGAGCAGGTTGAAGTGGACGTTGAGGCCGTGCGCGAACAGCAGCGCCGCGCCGTTCTTCATGTTGGCATGCAGATGGTCGCGATAGATGTCGCCCTGCAATTCATCGGGGGTCAGCATCATCATGACGTCGGCCCACTTGGCGGCTTCGGCGACTTCCATCACCTTGAAGCCGGCAGCTTCCGCCTTCTTGGCCGAGGTCGAGCCCTTGCGCAACGCAATGGCGACGTCCTTGACACCGGAATCCTTCAGGTTCAGCGCGTGGGCATGGCCCTGGCTGCCGTAGCCGATGATGC
>Ga0207657_10003903_pt1 | contig 15818 bp, 12 predicted proteins | sample KBSC33metaG_FD_184316 | JGI IMG/M metagenome (GOLD analysis project Ga0207657, IMG submission 184316) | Corn rhizosphere microbial communities from Kellogg Biological Station, Michigan, USA - KBS C3-3 metaG (SPAdes) (version 2) | ecosystem: Host-associated > Plants > Roots > Rhizosphere > Soil ... | reverse complement strand
CCGACGCTGCGCTGCAATCTTAGTTGCAGCTACTGCCAGGTTTCTCGCGCGGCGCTGAACGCGCGCGGCTTCGATTGGTCGGGCGAGACGCTCGCTTCGATTCTGGATTTGGTCAACCGCCTGCCGACCGACCGACTCAAGATCGAATTCCAGGGTGGGGAGCCGACGCTGCGGCCTGACCTGATCCGCGCGGTGATCACGCGGGCGGAGCGATTTAAGCACCGCGAATTCGTGATCTGCACGAACCTTCAGGAACTGACCCCGGAGATCATCGAGCTTTTCGACGACCACCCCGCACAGAGCGCGGAGACGTCCATGCTGGGACGCGAATAAGCGGCACGGCGAGGCCGCGGGCTAGCGAGCTTATCTTCGATAATTATCGCTTAAATAGGAGGTGCACACAGAGGCCCCCGGAGGTCTGTCCATGGGTCGCCGAGCTCAAAGTTCAATCTGTTGCAGGCCGCTCACAGCCTCAGTCGTTGGCGGCCGGGGTTTCATCTTCCGGCGCGTAGGACAGGCTGATCTCACCGCCCCTCGCCGTCGCCTCGACAAGCAGTTCACGCGGCTCGATGTATTCGGGAAGATAGAGCTTCCGATAGGCGACCACGGCCCGGAAAGCCTCGTCGTAGTAATCTTCCGTGATCTTCCCGTGCTTGCGCACGGAGACCGTCCAGATGCTGTCGAGGATCGCAAGCGCCACCCGCGCCTTGCGGCTGTCCTTGTGGATGAGCGGCACGTGGAAGATCCGGTTCAGTCGGCCGTACGCCGCCTCCGCCAACTGGTCGGTCACGAGCTCGTCGAGGCTGCGCGCCTCGACGCCGCCGTAGCCGCCATAGAGGATTTTCAGCATCGCCGGCCGGGCGTTGTAGAAGTCCATCGCCCGGCGCATGTCGATGGCGCTGAGGTCCATCCAGGTGCGGATCTTGCGCGCTTCGATCGGCTCGCTGTGCATCTCGACCAGGGCCGCCAGATAGCGCTCCGCCAGCGCCTGGTAGGCCGCCTCCTTGGTCGGGAAGAAATGGTACACCGAACCCGGTGGCACCCCGGCCTTCTCGGCGATCTGATAGAGGCCGATCTCGTCGGGATTGGCGGTCTGCAGAAGCGCTTCCGTCGCCTCCAGGAGCAGCTGCAGGCGGGCGATACCGCGACCGCGCATTGGGCCGCGCTTGCTGGCGGCCCGGTCTCGCTTGGGAGGCGCTTCAGTCGACATGCTCATCCTTGGTCCTGCACTAGGCCACGATTCCGGCCGCTCAACGAACCACGCACCGGACGGCCATCCTCGAATAGGCCGCGCACGAAGGCCAGTCTGCGCCTGCGCTCATGGTGTCGGCGCCTCGGGGGTCAGGACGTGGGCTTCCAGTCCAATGTCACGCCCCTCCGCGCGCGACCGGCGACTGGCCAGATTGATCGCCAGATAGGCCACGCCGCTGCAGACGAAGAAGGCCGCCGCGACCGAGAAGGCCGGCGCAACATCCGCCTTCCGAACGAAGCCCGAGGCCACCAGCGGCCCGACACTCAGCCCTGCCAGCGACGTGGGACCGTTCATCAATCCCAGCCGCCGGGACGGATCCAATTCAAGCAGCAGTTTCAGGCTGTAGGGCAGTAGGGCGTTCCAGCACATTCCAAACAGACAGCAGCCGATGAGGTACGCGGTCGGGACGTTCCAATGGGCGAGGCCTAAGGTCACGACGGCCTGTAGAGCGCAGCCTGCAGTGAGGATGACCATCTGGCTATAACGCCAGGCCCATACCCCAACCAGGATCGCCCCGAGGAACGCTGTCGCCTGCAGCCCAGCCATAGAGACGCCCACGACTTGGTCCGAAACGCCAAGCTGCTTGGCGATCTGCACAACATAGCTGTAGCCGGCGCCGACGCCTGCGTTCTGAATCACGATGGCGGCCATGGCGGCCCAGGCGAGCGGGCCCCAGCGAAGCGCCTGACCCTGGCGCGCCGAGCGCGGCGGAACATGCCTGGTCGAGGCAGCGAGGGCCGCAACTGCGCCGCAGAGGGAGACGGCGGCCATCAGCTCGAAGCCGATATTGGGGCCGAAGCGTGGAATGGCGTAGCCCGGCAGAACGTAGGTGGCGACCACCTGCGGCGCCGTGGTGATCCCGAGGAAGTAGCCGTTCATCCCCTCGGGATTGCGGGAATAGGTCAGGATGAGGTTCGCCCCGGCCAGGATCAGCCCCTCGGCGAGGCCGCAGGCGCAGCGGAGCGCCCCAAGTTGCTCGGCGCCGCTGGCGGAGACGCAAACGGCGTTGAGGCCTGCCAACACCAAACAGGCTATTGCCACCTTGGTACGGAGGCCCCCTGCCCGCAGGAACTCGGGGCCTACGGTCGCGCCGAGGGCGATGCCCAGCGTCTCCAGCATGGCGACCACGCCCAGGGTCTGGTCGGTGAGCCGCCCAGCGCTGACCAGCGCGCCCAGCATGATCGGCGCGGTGGCCATCGCCAGGAAGACGACCGTCCCGAAAGCCATGGCGGCCGAAATCGCGCCAAACGTGATGCCCGGTTGATCCGAAGCACTTCCGGTTGTCGCGGCGTGGGTCATAGGCGCCAGGTCAGTCGTACTGGATTGCGAAGCTGAGGCGCGGATCATAGTGCGCCTCCCAATAGGCTTCCCAGATCCGCCGCGTCGTCGGCCCCACCTGGCCACCGCCCACCGGCTGATCGTCGAGCTGGGTGATCGGCATGACACCGCCCGCGGTCGTGCAGATGAACACTTCGTCCGCATGGTAGAGCTCGTCCACCGCCACGATGTCGAGGTCGGCCTTCATGCCGTGGGCTGCCGCGATCTCCAGCACGGTCTTGCGGGTCACGCCCTCCAGCACGCCGCGGGCCGGGGTCCGCAGCGCGCCATCCTTCACGACGAAGATGTTGTAGCCGCCACCCTCGGTGATGTTCCCGTCGCCGTCCGGCAGCAGGGAATAGACCGCGCCGCGATCCATCGCCTCAAGCCACCCCCGGACGAAGTCGCCCCACTGCAGGTTCTTGATCGTCGGGTCCATCGCGCCGGGCGGGGTGCGCCGCACCGTGCGGGTGACCACGGCATGGCCGCCGGTCGGGTGCAACGCCGGCGGCATCGCCCAGACGTAGGGCATCACCATCAGGTAGAGGTTGTTCTCGTAGCTTTGGTACTCGCGCACGAACTTCAGGCCGCGCGTGACGATCAGCTCGACATAGGCGTCGCGGATGCCGCTCTTGGCCACCATCTCGACCAGGGTGTCGCGCACCTGCTGGCGGGCCAGGGGAAGGCGGAAGCGCATCTTCTCGCAGCTGGCTTCGAGCCGATCGAGGTGATCGTCCAGACGAAAGAACCGCCCGTCCCACACCGCCGGCACGTCGTAGGTCAGGTCCGAACGCAGGAATCCCTGGTCGAGGATCGGGATCCTCGCTTCCGCGAGCGGGGAAAGCTCTCCCGCCACCCAGGCGATGCCGTGAGCATAGGGATTGGCGCTGGCGTCGAGCTCCGCCTTGCGGGCCACATGCGCCGCCAGGACGGTCTCCATGGAGTAGGAGTTGGCCTTCATGGCAAGTCTTCCCTCAAGAACGCGCGCGCGGCGCGACTACCAGCGCCGTGTCAGGCGCAGGCCGATTTCCCGTGGTCGGGCGACCACGAAGCTGTTGCCCCACTCGCCGACCAGTTCGTGCGACGCGAGCGTCCGTACGGGGGCGGCCAGGACCGTGCGCTGATCCAGAAGGTTCGTGCCGTAGAGCTCGGCCTCCCAGTTCCCCTGTTCGTAGCTGATGCTGCCGTGGGTCAGGGCGTAGCCGGGCGCCGCCAGCGAAGGCGTGTTGACGCTGATCTGCGGCAATTGGTTGAGGGTGGAGCTGCGGTAGTCCACGCCCAGGGTGTAGGTCATGGACGCCGTGTTCGGCAGCGAGACCTTGTAGTTCAGGTCGAAGGAGCCGCTGTAGTCGGGCGACCCCGGCAGCCGGTCTCCTTTGAAGCCGTTGATGGCGTCCGGCACGATGTCCCCAGCGCCGTCGCCGGACGGCAGGTGGAAATCGTCGGTCAGGCGCGCATGCGACCAGGCGAAGCCGGCGGTGAAGGACAGCCCGTCGACCCACGACACGGGCCCGCTCGCTTCAAATTCCAGACCGTAGGATGCGGCCTGGTTCGCGTTCACCACGACCGGGGTCAGGTTGTAGGGCGTCAGCAGGTCGATCTGCGGCTTGTCCCAATCGACGTAGAAGGCGTCGACCGCGTAGTAGATTCGCTGGATCGTCCCCTTGAAGCCGACCTCGTAGTTGTTGGTCTTGTCCGGCTGGTAGGTGAGCAGCTGGGTCGGCTCCTCGACCGGCCCTGCGGTGGCGAAGGCGTTGGCGCCGCCGCGGCGGAACCCTTGCGAGAACGTCGCATACACCTGGTTGCGATCGTCCAGGGCGAAGGACGTATTCAGCTTCAGGATATGGTCGTTGGTGGTGTTGCTGTTGGTCGGGGTGAGCAGGAATTCGAAGAAAGTGCTCTGCGCATACTCCTGCTGTCGGAACGTCTGATGGAACACGCGCCCACCGCCCGTAACGCTCCAGCGGTCTGAGATGTGCCAGGTCAGCTCCCCGTAGGCCGAATAGTCGTCGAAGTGCTGGATCACCGGCTGCTTGTAGGACGCGCCGTCCGCGAAGAGCGGCACGTATGTGCCCCCTTCGATCAGCGGCAGCGTCGAGCCGCCGTGAGCGGCCGCGCTCTGCACATCGGCGCCCGGATCCCAGACCGTCAGGCCGATGTAGCGCTTCTGCTGCTGGAGGAAGGCTCCGACGATGTAATCGAAGGCGCCGCCGGTCTTTGAGACCAGCCTGACTTCCTCGCTGTAGGTCCGCTCGGAATCCGGGTTGGTGACCGGGATGACCGCCCGCGGATTGGCCGGCACGCCGGTGTAGTAGTAGCCGTAGGGCGAACCCAGCAGATTGACGGTCGCGTCCGTCTCGACCTTCCCATTGGTCTGGCCATAGGACAGCGTGGTCGCGAGCGTCGCGAAGCCCAGGTCGTAAGAGGCGTCGATCAAAGCCAGTTCGCTACGCCGCGCGAAGGGCTCCAGCGTGGGTGACGAGCGCTCATAGTCGCCCGTGGCCACCAGGGTCCGCCTGGGGTCGAGCGGGGACGGGCCGCCGCCGAAGGTCGGATTGTCGAGCGGGCCCCCGTTACCGTTCACCCAGGAATAGTTGTAGGCCAGGTTGAGGGTGAACTTGTCGGTCGGCTTCCACAGGAAGGCGGCGCGCCCGGACGTGGTGACCGCGTAGTTCACGTCCTTCTTGTTGAAATACACGCCGGGACTGCCCGCCACATCCGCCGGGTTGGCGAGGATCGGCGCGCCATTCACGAAGTTGCCGTTCTGCCGCTGCAGGATGTCGTGCTGGTCGATGAAGCCGGCGTCGTACTGCCGCTTGATGTTGAAGCGGAAGGCCGCCGTCTCCCCGATAGGGATATTGATCGCCAGCGCCTCGGAATTGTCTGCGTCCGAGGAGTGCGACACCGCCGCCACGGAGCCGGTGACGAACCCGCTGAACTCGCCAAGCTTGGGATCGGCCGGCACGATGCGGACCGCGCCGCTCAAAGCGCCGGCGCCGTACAGCGTCCCCTGCGGCCCGCGCAGCACTTCGACCCGCTGGACGTCGAACAGCGGGATCGAGCCCGTGACCGGCGAGTTGCCCAGGTAGAAGCCGACCGGGCTTTGAAAGAAGCGCGCGCTGGAGACCACCGGCTGCGAGGCGTTGAGGCCGCGGATGATTGGGATCGCGGAGGCCGTGGACCGGGCGCCGGCGTCCTCGATCACGAAGTTCGGCACCTGCTGGGTCAGCTCTGCCATCGTGCTGACGTTCGCCTTCTCGAGCGCCTGCCCGCCGTAGGCTGAGATGTTGAACGGCAGCTTGGTGACGGTCTCCTCGCGGCGGCTGGCCGTGACGACCACCTCGCCGACCGTCGCGGCTTCACCGGCCGAGGCGTCCGTCGCCCCGGCGGCCGCGGCTCGGGCGGCCATCGGCGCCAGCGTGACGAGGAGGCTGAGACAACTCGCCGAGGCAAGCCATGCATGCCGCCGACCTGATTGGTGACCTTTTGAAAGCGCCGTCATCGCTGCTTCCCCTCTTAGGGTCCGATTGGACCGCTTCCCGAACGCTGGCTCACTTCCGGAGCCTTCCCCTGCGTCCCTCGCGTCGTGGTTCGGTTCTGCGCGTGCGCCTGCCGATCACGACGCTGGATTGACACCGCAAGCCAGCATTTGGTCAAGGACTTTTTCGATATTTATCGATCAAATAATGGAAGTGTCAGCGCCACCGTTCTGGCACCCAGGCACCTTGCTCGTCTTTTTTTGCACTAAAGTCAGGCCCATTGCCTCGTTTGAAGGCGAACGTCGGCTAGTGCCCTGCCGCTGCAGCTACCGGGACCTTGGTTGACCTTTAGCCGACTTTATCCCACTAAATTGGCGCTCAGCGGGTCCAGAGCCAAGAGTGACGGCACGCGTCTCGACGGTTGCCCCCCGCCCTTTGAGGAGTAAGAGGCTCGGTGCATCGTTCAGTCGAAATGACGGGGCTGACGCCGCAGCGATCCGAAGAGCGCGACGCGCTAGCCGCCGCGACCCAGGCGGTGCGAGGTGCGACGCGGGCGTCCGCCCTGCACGCCAAGCGAGCCACCCTCCTTGCAGCCCTCGAGGTGCGAGCACACGCCGTCGAAGCCTTGCGGGAAGCGCTCGCGCTGGAGCGCGGCCGCCCCGAGGACATGGAAGCCCTGGGCTTTGCGGCTTTCGCCCTTAACGAGCATCACCTGGCGCGGAACAGCTATGCCGCGGTCGTCGAGCTGGCGCCGGGTGACGCGCTCGCTTGGTACAACCTGGCCTCAGCCGAGCGGAACGTCGGCCGGCTCGAGGCCGCCGAGATGGCCTGCGATCAAGCCCTGGCGCTGGACGGGGCGCTCTTCCAGGCCGAGCTGCTTCGATCCCAACTGCGCCTCCAGACCCCGGCCAGGAACCATGTCGATAGCTTGCAGGCTAAGCTGAGGCGCGCGGGCGGTATGGCGCCGGCGGAGATCTTCCTGAACTACGCGCTCGGCAAGGAACTCGACGACCTGGGCGCCTTCGCGGAGGCGTTCGCGCACTTCGAACGCGGCGCCGCCGCGCGCCGCCGCGCCCTCGACTACAGCGTCTCTCGTGATGCCGGGAACCTGATGCGGATCATCGAAGCCTATCCCCGCGAATGGTTCGCGAAGCTTCGTCCGCGCGAGGACGACGCCCAGGACGGGTTCATTGTGGGCCTCCCACGCTCGGGGACGACGCTCGTGGAGCGGGTCCTCACCGGCCTGCCCGGCGTCCGCTCCAACGGCGAGACCGACAACTTCGCGCGCGCCCTCATGGCTGCAGTCCCCGCCGGGCCGGGCGACGTATTCTCTCGCGCGACCCAGGCGGCGCCGTCGCAGATCGCCCGGGACTATCGCCGGCTGGCCGGCGACGCCGCCGCGGGCGGGCTCCTGCTGGAGAAGATGCCGCTGAACTATCTGTATCTCGGCGCCATCACGGCGGCCCTGCCGGGCGCCAAGTTGCTGCTGATGACCCGCGACCCGCTCGACAACTGCTTCGCCATGTTCTCGACCCTGTTCGGCGCGGGCTACCCCTTCAGCTACAGCCTCTCGGACCTGGCGGAGTACTACCGGGCCTATGCCCGTCTGATCGAGCATTGGAAGACGTGCCTGGGCGAGATCCTGCTCGAGGTCTCCTATGAGGCGTTCGTCCAGGACCCGGAACGGCTGGGGCCTGTGGTCGCCGAACACGCCGGCCGGACCTGGGCGCGCGAGTCCCTGGCGATCGAGAAGAATCCGACAGCGTCGGCGACCGCCAGCGCCGCGCAGGTCCGGCGACCCATCTACCAGTCAGCGATCGGCCGCTGGCGCAACTACGCCGACCAGCTGGCGCCATTGCAGAAGGCGCTGAGCGCGCGGGGCTGACGGCCGCGCCCCTCGGGCCCCTCGTTCTCAGTGCTGGCTCGCGGGCAAATAGACGGTCAGGCCGTCCAGCGCCTCGCGCATCTTGATCTGGCAGGCCAGCCGCGAGCGCGGTTCGACGTCGGCGGCGAACTCCAGCATGCTGGCCTCCATCGCCGGCTGCGCGTCGAGCTTTCCCAGCCACGCCTCGTCCACGTAGACGTGACAGGTCGCGCAGGCGCAGGCGCCGCCGCAGTCGGCGTCGATCCCCGGCACATTGTTCTTCACCGCGACCTCCATCACGGAAAGCCCCTCTTTAGCCTCAGCCTCCTGGCGCGCACCGCACTGCTGCACAAAGTTGATCTTGACCATGTTCCAGGCTCCGAAGGGTCGACGACAAGGACGTCTAGTCAATTTTAATCGACTTGAATAGAGACGCCGATCCCTTACGCCCGTCCGAGACAGGGCGCGCCCCTGTTATTGAGGGAGTATGCCGTCATTGACAGAAGGATTGGACGAGAAGATAAACGATAAATATCGACCAAAGTCGCCCGCCACGATCCCGGCCGTCAGCGGCTTTGACGCAGCGAGGGAACCGCGATGAGCTGGACGAACGTCAGGGACAACGAGCTGAAAGAGCGCGCCAGGCTGGTGATCCCTGGCGGCATGTACGGCCATGAATCGACGCGCCTGCTGCCGGTGGAGTTCCCGCAGTTCTACTCGAAGGGCAAGGGCGCGCGGCTCTGGGACGCCGACGGCAATCAGTACATCGACCACCTTTGCGCGTACGGGCCGAACCTCCTGGGCTACGGCTTCGAACCGGTGGAAGCGGCGGCCGAGGCGCAGCTGCGTCTAGGGGACACCCTGAATGGTCCGACCGAGACGATGGTCACGCTGGCGGAAACCTTCGTGAAGCAGATCACCCATGCCGACTGGGCGATGTTCTGCAAGAACGGCAGCGACGCCACCTCGATGGCGATGGTGACGGCCCGCGCCTACAAGGGGCGCAAGACCATCCTTTGCGCCAGAGGCGCCTACCACGGCGCCTCGCCCTGGAACACGCCGCGTCCGGCGGGGATCCTTCCCGAGGACCGGGCGCACATCGCCTACTTCGAATACAACGACGCCGACAGCCTGACGGCGGCGTTCCAGGCGCACGCGGGCGACGTGGCCGGCGTCTTCGCCACGCCGTTCCGGCACGAGGTGTTCTACGATCAGTTCGAACCGGACGCGGAGTACGCGGCGTTGGCGCGCCGGCTCTGCGACGAGCACGAAGCGTTGCTGATTGTCGACGATGTGCGGGCCGGCTTCCGCCTGGCCCGGGACTGCAGCTGGGAGCCCCTGGGCGTGCGCCCGGACCTCAGCACCTGGGGCAAGTGCTTCGCCAACGGCTATCCGATCTCGGCGCTCCTCGGATCGGAGAAGGCCCGCGCGGCGGCGAAGGAGATCTTCGTCACCGGCTCCTTCTGGTTCCAGGCCATGCCCATGGCCGCGGCGATCGAAACCCTCAAGCACATCCGGGAGTCCGACTACCTCGAGCGCACCCAGGACTACGGACGACGCCTGCGCGAGGGCTTGACCCAGCAGGCGGCGATGCACGGCTTCGGCCTGCGCCAGACCGGTCCGGTCGTGATGCCGCAGATCCTGTTCGAAGACGATCCGGACTTCCGGATCGGCTATGGCTGGACCACCGAGTGCCTGAAGCGCGGCGTCTACTTCCACCCCTATCACAATGGGTTCGTCACGGCGGCCCACGGCGAGGCCGAGTTGCGCGAGACCCTCACCGCCGCGGACGAGGCGTTCGAAGCGCTGAAGTCCGTCAGCCCCAGCCTCGAACCTCACGCCGGCCTCATGCAGCTGTTGGGCGCGCACTAGCTGAAAACGCTCACCCCGCCGTAACCCCATCCCGAAGGCGAGATCGAATGTCCGAAGCCTCCCTGCAGACGAAGCCCGGCCTCACCACCCTGCCGTTCGGCGCGCCGACCGACCAGGTCTTGGAGATCTTCCATCGCGACGGGGGTCTGGTCCTCGAAGGCGCCCTGACGGCGGATGAGGTGGCGGCCGTGAACGCCGACCTGGACGCGGCGCTGGAGGCCCTGCACACCGGCACCATCAAGGATGACCCGATGGCGCAGGCCTTCTGGGGCCGCAAGACGAAGCGCCTGACCAACGTAGTCACCTTCAGCCCGACCTGGCGCAACCGCCTGATCGATCGGGACGAGACCTACGACTACGTCAAGGCGGTGTTCGCCGGCGTGTCCGACGCCTTCTGGCTGCAGTCGAGCCAGGCCATCGAGATCCAGCCCGGCGAGCAGGTTCAGCCGCTGCACCGGGACATGGGCAACTACCCGGTCTTCTTCCAGTTCGGGCCGGGCGGCCCGGAGGTAGCGTGCAACATGATCCTCGCGCTCGTGCACTCCACGGAGGCTGCCGGCGCAACCCGGATCATTCCGGGCAGTCACCGCTGGGACTTCGAGCGCGAAACGACCCAGGAGATGACCATTCCCGCCGAACTCAAGCCGGGCTCGGTGCTGTTCTACGGCGGCAAGGTCGTCCACGGCGGCGGCGCGAACGTGACCTCGGACATCAAGCGCCGCGTCATCGCCTCTGCCTTCAACCCTTCCTTCCTGGTGCCGGAGGAGGCCTACCCCTTCGTCGTGCCGATGGAGGAGGCGCGCAAGATGTCGCCCAGGCTGCAGCAGATGATCGGCTTCCGCTCGTTCCACCAACGCGAACCGCACGGCGGAAGCCTCTGGCAGCATAACTACGAGGAGCTGGCGCTTCATCTCGGGCTGTAAGGCGCCGCCCTAAGACGGACGGCGGCCCGACAGCGGGGCTAGCGCGCGGGCGCGAGGTTCTGGCCTGGCCCCGCAGCCGCCGGGGCCAACTCCGGCGCGATCACGCCGATCAACCGGACAGCCTGATCGATCAGCCGCGCGTAGGGCACGCGCCTGCCGCGCCGCGTTCCATAGAGCACCGCGCTCCCTTCGGAGATCACCGCGAGAAGTTGGACAAGCTCCCGCACCTGTTGAGGATCAGCCAAGGGATAGGAAGCCAGCAGGGCCGCCTCGACCCCTTCCATGAGCTGGTCATAGAAGTCGTCGACAGCCTCGCGCACGACCTCGTCGTGAAGCGCCATGGCCCAAAGCTCGCGAAAGAGCGAATTGTTCTCCTCGACGACAGCCTCTTCGAGCAGCCACTGCACCAGGACTTCGAGTCCCTGCCCTGGCGGCCGCAACGCTTCCTGAAGCCGCTCCGAATAGTGGGTCATCAACCGCTTGATGAGGGCTCGGAGCAGCTCGAGCTTGGTGGGGAAGTGATAGGCCAGGTTGCCAGGTGCGATGCCCGCCGCATCGGCGACGCGCCGGGTCGTGAACCCCGCATAGCCGTGCTCCCGCAGCACCGTCTCGGCGCTGTCCAGGATCCGCTCGGTCACGCTCCGCTCGTCACAGGCCTCGCGCGCCTGGGCGCGAGGCCTGCGCCTGCCCCGCACTCGCACTCCCGCCGTCGTCGCGCCGCCATCCGCCATGCCGACAGTCTACACGGACCGTCGATTGACAGTCTAGGGCAAGCGCCCTAATCGTGATTAGGGCATATGCCCTAATCAAAGAAAACGGCTCCTCTCATAGGCGAGCCAGGAGGATGATCGATGGCAGATGATGGGGCCGTGGCCCGCCAGATCCTCGACGCCGACACGATCGCGCTGGAAGACATCGACGTCAGCCATCCTGAGCTTTGGCGGACCGACAGCCACTGGCCGTATTTCGCGCGGCTTCGCCGCGAGGACCCGGTCCACTTCTGCCGCAGCAGCCAGTTCGGGCCCTATTGGTCGGTGACCCGCTTCGCCGACATCATGGCGGTGGACACCAACCACGAAGCGTTCTCGTCCGAGGTCGGTCTCGGCGGCATCACGATCATCGACGACGACCCGAAGAACCCGTTGCCGATGTTCATCGCGATGGATCCGCCCAAGCACGACCATCAGCGCAAGGTCGTCTCGCCGATCGTCGCCCCGGCGAACCTGGCGCGGATGGGGGAGCTGATCCGCTCGCGCGCCGCGAAGATCCTCGACGAGCTTCCGGTTGGCGAGACCTTCAACTGGGTCGAGCGGGTCTCGATCGAGCTCACCACTCAGATGCTGGCGACCCTTTTCGACTTCCCGTTCGAGGATCGGCACAAGCTGACCTACTGGTCCGACGTCGCCACCGCCCTGCCCGGCCCCGGGGCCATTGTGGAGACGGAAGAAGAACAGCTGGCGGTCCTGATGGAGTGCCTCGAGTACTTCGTCAGGCTCTGGAACGAGCGGGTCAATGCGGACCCGGAGCCCAACCTGATCTCCATGCTCGCCCACGGAGAGTCGACCCGACACATGACGCCCATGGAATACCTGGGCAACGTCATCCTGCTGATCGTGGGCGGCAACGACACCACCCGCAACACGATCACCGGCAGCCTGCTCGCCCTGAACCGGAACCCGGATCAGTATCAGAAGCTACGCGACAACCCCGGCCTGATCCCGTCGATGGTGTCCGAGAGCGTGCGCTGGCAGACGCCGCTGGCGCATATGCGGCGCACCGCAACCCGCGACATCGAACTCGGCGGCAAGACCATCCGCAAGGGCGACAAGGTGGTCATGTGGTACGTCTCGGGCAATCGCGACGAGCGGGCCATCGAAAACCCCGACCAGTACATCATCGATCGCGAACGTCCCCGCCAGCACATGTCGTTCGGGTTCGGCATCCACCGCTGTGTCGGCAACCGCCTGGCGGAGATGCAGCTGCGCATCGTCTGGGAAGAGATCCTCAAGCGCTATCCGACCATCGAAGTGGTGGGCGAGCCCGTCCACCTCGCCAACCCCTTCGTCAAAGGGTTCACGAGCCTTCCCGTCCGGATTCCTCCGTCGGCCGCCGTGCCGGCCCGGGCCGGTGCGCCCGAGGTCCGGCGACTGCCGGAACGACCGACGCTCTATCGTCAGCCGAAACGCGTGCTCGCCTCGGCCACCGCCGTGTCGGCGGCCGCGGCCTTGCTGTTCAATCTCATGCCAGCCCTGCTCGCCAGCGCCGCATCGCGCTTCGGATTCAACGACAATCAGCTCGGGGTCGTCGGGTCCTCCTACCTCGCTGGCTTCGCGCTCGTCGCCACGACGTCCAACCTATGGATCGATCGGCTCAACTGGCGTGTGCTCGTCGCGGCCGCAACGGTTCTGTCGGTGGCCAGCCTGGCAGGCGGCGCGCTCGTCCATTCCTACGGCGCCCTGCTGGCGGTCCTGGTGGCCGCCGGCGCCGGTTTGGGGATCCTCTATACGATCTGCATCGCCGTCGTGTCGGAGAACCACCGCCCCGACCAGGCTTTCGGGATCAAGCTCACCGGCGAGGTCTTCTTGGCCGTGGTCGGGCTCTTGGTCCTCACGACCGGGATCACCGCGCGTTGGGGCTTCCCCGGCGCGATCGTAACCCTCGCCGCCCTGGTCGGCGCAGCCGTACTCTGCGGCCTTCCCGGTCTCCCGCGCGGCCGCGCGCTCCTGCCGCCGGAGCGGCGCTTCATGATGACCCGGCGCGCCGGCGGAACCGCCCCGCTCCTGCGAGACTGGGCCCCCTGGCTCGGCCTCTCGGCCCTGTTCGTCTCCTTCGCCGGCCTCTCGGCGCTGTGGGCCTTCATCTCCCAACTGGCCCCCACGTTCGGCGTCAGCGCTCAGGCCGCGGATAACGCCCTGACCGCCACCTTGGTTGTCAGCGGCGCCGCAGGCCTCGCGGCCGCCTTCATAGGCGACAAGCTCGGCCGGGCCAAACCCCTGGCTGTCGGGATGCTGCTGGCCATCGGCGGAGCCGCCGCCCTCGCCTTGGGTCACGGCTACGGCGCCTACCTGACCGGCGTCGTCCTGGCCGGCGGTGTCTGGAACTTCCCCATGGCCTACCAGATGGGAATGATCGCCTCCGCGGACGGCCGCGGCAGCGTGGCCGTGCTGATGCCGGCGGCGCTCGCCGTGGGCGGCGCGCTGGGTCCGCTCCTGGCCGGTTCGCTGCTGGCCGGTACGCACGGCTACATGCCGCTCTACGCCCTCTTCGCAGGGGCAGCGGCTGTCGGTCTTGGAGCCTTCATGGTCCTGGGTCGCCGGCTGGCGTCGGGCAATCGCGCCTGAGTGGCATTCCGTAGCGCCGACGGGAGCGCTGGCGCGCCACGCACCCGGCTAGTGAGCTTCTGATTTCGACGGCTGCGCGCCAGAAGCGGAAGTTGGTTTCGCGCCCGAAACGAGACCCAGGACGGAAGGGCGAATTGGCTGGCCGGCGATAGTCCGTTCGGCGCCCGCTCGACGATCCTACCCTCCAGCGACGGGCGGCGGCGAGGATGTCTTCAGCGTCCGTCGCTTCGAGCGCTCGCCCGGTCGTCCTCGCGAGCGCCGGCGAGGATTCCGGGGAGCGAATAGTTGCCTTCATGGCAGGCGTCTTCCAGAATCCGCGCACTGCTTGCCTTAAAGGGAACCTCCGCTCGCCAGCTTTGTGTGTAGAGCGTCGGATCCGTCACCTTAACCTCGTACAACAACTCACCGCTAGAGGTTCGGGTAAAGCGTTCGAGCACGGTCGTGGCGTTGGAAAGCCGGAGGCGCCCAAAGCGGAGTTGAGCAGTGGGCGGGAAATTCGTGGTCTCGATCACGAGAGTATCGCCCTCCCACCAGCCGATTTCATCCCCGTCCCAGGACGTAATCACTGATGGGGCGTGGCGATCGTTCAGGCGCACGATGCGCAGCTCATGGTATTTCTCTGAATATAGGGCGACCTGGTTCCGGGTCTGAATGATCTGGATGTAGTTGCTGTCGGGGCTCGGGACGAGCGGTGGGCTGGCGTCCTCACCGAGGATGCATCGTTCCGTTAAGCTGCGGTCTTCCGGGTTATCACGGTGCGCGAGAGGGTTCTGGGGCTGATCGAAGCCAAACCGCTTCAGCGCTTCTGGCCGATACGGCAGACGCCCGTCGACGGGATCGACGATCATGCCAGCTCGGATTTCCCCTCGGACCCGAGAAAACCCTTCGCCCATGTCGAAAGTAATGCGTTCGCTGTCGTCCTGCCCGACGTCCAGGCCAGCCGGCAGAGGATTGTCCTGGCGCATTTTCGCCGCGGCCATGGCGGCCTCTTCCGGCGTCATCACCACGTGGGGCGCGGAGAGTGGTCGCTCCAAGAAGGTGAAGGTCGCATTGCTCCAAACGCCCTGAAGATTGGGCTGGCCAAAGACAGTGCGAGGCGCGCGGTAAGGTCGCTCGGCGCCAAACGTGGGGGCCCCGGCGCCCAGGGTCATGAGGCATAGGAGAGCCAACAGAATGGTCCGCATTGCCCTGCCCCCAATCGCCAACCAGGCCAAGCTGACTTGCGCCGCACCGAACAGGTTCCGGAGGACCGCCTAAGCTCCGCGAGCGAGTTGAGGAAGTGCACATTTTTGACGCGCTCGTAGCGCTCCATCGCGCTCCGGTAGACCACATCGAGGATGGCCCGCTGCACGACGCGGTCTGCGACAGTGGCGACAACGATGGCTCGTTTGCCGGTCTTGCCCTTCCCTTTGGGGGCGGCGATGCCGAGCGCGGGCTTGAATCTATATTTGCGGTTCTTGAGGCGCCGCTGGATGTTTTGAATGTTCGCGAGGAGGTGGTCCTCGAACGCTTCTGCGGCGCGGCGTGTTTCGCGATTGCCCGAGTGCGCGGCATTGCTACGGATCACGCGCCAAGCCTTGAGGAGAAACTTCCTCTCTCGCACCCGATCGTAAAGGCTGGGCGTTGTCATCCGAGTGGCCTTTGGGTCTACCGGCAAGTCCCCCGGCCGCTGGTGAGTTTGGCTTGATCCAGGGCCGGACGCGATGACACCGTCACCACGCCCGACGACCCGCACCCCAGGGCGAACCCCAAGGTCCCCGCCGCCATCCG
>Ga0207657_10003902_pt1 | contig 15819 bp, 15 predicted proteins | sample KBSC33metaG_FD_184316 | JGI IMG/M metagenome (GOLD analysis project Ga0207657, IMG submission 184316) | Corn rhizosphere microbial communities from Kellogg Biological Station, Michigan, USA - KBS C3-3 metaG (SPAdes) (version 2) | ecosystem: Host-associated > Plants > Roots > Rhizosphere > Soil ... | reverse complement strand
AGGCCGCTGCTCGTCGTCGAGCACGTCGAGGACGTCGCCGAGCAGTACGGGAGCGAGCTCGTCGACGGCAGTAATCCGCCGAAGTCCGTTCTCTTCGTTCCGCTCGTCGTCGCGGGGACTGCGACGGGCGTGATCTCGCTCCAGAACATCAGCCGGGAGCACGCCTTCAGCGAGTCGGACCAGCAGCTCCTCGAGACGTTGGCCGGCAGCCTGAGCGTGGCGCTGGAGAACGCGCGGCTGGTGCACGAGACGCGGCAGCGGAACGCGGAGCTGGCGCTGATCAACAGCGTGCAGGACGCCATTGCGGGCGAGCTCGATTCGCAGGCGATCTACGACGCCGTCGGCGACCGGATCCAGCGGATCTTCGACGCGCAGATCGTCGCGATCACGATGCTCGACGAGGCGAGCGGTCTTCTCCACGAGCCGTACCTGATCGAGCGCGGCGAGCGGCTGGACGTCGGCCCGCCGCGGACGCCGAGCGGGTTCGGGAAGCACGTGCTCGAGACCCGGGAGACCCTCCTTCTCAACGAGAACCTCGCGGCCGAGGCCAAGCGGTTCGGCAGCGAGGTCTTCACGGGCACAGGGAGCAAGTCGGTCCTCTTCGTCCCGCTCGTCGTCAGCGGCAAGGCAACGGGCGTGATCTCGCTTCAGAACATCGACCGCGAGCACGCCTTCAGCGAGTCGGACCAGCAGCTGCTCGAGACCCTGGCGGGGAGCCTCAGCGTGGCGCTGGAGAACGCGCGGCTGGTGCACGAGACGCGGCAGCGGAACGCCGAGCTCGCGCTGATCAACGGCGTGCAGGACGCGATCGCCGGCGAGCTCGACGCCCAGGCGATCTACGACGCCGTCGGTGAACGCATCCGAGACGTCTTCGACGCGCAGGTCGTCTCGATCGCGACCGTCGACGAGGAGGCCGGGCTGATCCAGTACCCGTACCTGATCGAGCGCGGCGAGCGGCTGCAGGCCGAGCCGCGGCCGCTCGCCGGCTTCGCGAAGCACGTGCTCGAGACGCGACAGCCGATCCTCATCGCCGAGAACCTCGCGGCTGAGTCCGAGCGATACGGAAGCACCGTCGTGGCGGGCGAGCTCGCGAAATCGGTCCTCTTCGTCCCGCTCATGGCGGGCGGCAAGGGCGTGGGCGTGATCTCGCTCCAGAACATCGACCGCGAGCATGCGTTCGGCGAAGACGACCAGCGGCTCCTGACGACGCTCGGCGGGAGCCTCACCGTTGCGCTCGAGAACGCGCGCCTCGTGCAGGAGACGCGCCAACGGGTCGGCGAGCTCGCGACCGTCAACAGCATCGGCCACGCGCTCTCGTCGCAGCTCGACCCCGACGCGCTGATCGAGCTCGTCGGCGAGCAGGTGCGCCATACGTTCGAGGCCGACATCGCCTACGTCGCGCTGCACGACGAGGCGTCGGGACAGATCGAGTTCGCCTACTACTACGAGGGCGGCGAGCGTCGCCCGGAGGCGCCGATGCAGTACGGCGAGGGCCTCACGACCCAGATCCTCGAGTCGCGCGAGCCGATCCTGCTCAACCGCAGAGAGGAGCTCGAGGTACAGGAGACCCTGGGAACCCCGTCGCTCTCCTTCCTCGGCGTACCGATCCTCGTCGGCAACAGGGCGATCGGCGCCGTCAGCGTGCAGAGCATCGAGGAGGAGGGCCGCTTCGGCGAGCCGGACGTCCGGTTGCTGGCGACGATCGCCGCGAATGTGGGCGTCGCGCTCCAGAACGCGCGCCTGTTCGCGGAAGTCGACCGCCAGAAGCAGTACTTCGAGATGCTCGTCGAGGTCAGCCCGGCGGCCGTCGTGGTCATGGACGCCGACGAGCGAGTGACCGGCTGGAACCCCGCCGCGGCGGCGCTCTTCGGTTACTCCGCCGACGAGGCGATCGGCCAGATCATCGACGAGCTCGTCGTCCCCGAGGGTCTCCGGAGTGAGAGCCGCGCGGTCACCGACGAGGCGCTCGGCGAAGGCCGGACTCGTCGCATCACCCGCCGGGCGGACAAGGACGGCAATCTCCTGGACGTCGAGATGGAGCTCGTGCCGCTGCGCTTCGACCGGGAAACCGCCGGCTTCTACGCCATCTACCACGACATCACGGAGCTGCAGCGAGCCCGGGAGGAGGCCGAGGCTGCGACCCAGGCGAAGAGCGCGTTCCTCGCCACGATGAGCCATGAGATCCGGACGCCGATGAACGCCGTGATCGGCATGACCGACCTGCTGCTCGGCACCGACCTGACCGCCGAGCAGCGGGAGTTTGCCGAGGTCGTCCACTCGAGCGGCGACGCGCTGCTGCACGTGATCGACGACATCCTCGACTACTCGAAGATCGAGGCCGGCAAGCTCGACCTCGAGCACGAGCCGTTCAACCTCCGCGACTGCGTCGAGGGAGCGCTGGACATCGTGGCGCCCCGCGCGTGGGAGAAGGAGCTGGAGCTCGGCTGCCTCATCGATGAGGACGCGCCGGCCGGGGTCGTCGGGGACGAGGCGCGGCTGCGTCAGGTGCTGCTGAACCTCCTCTCGAACGCGGTCAAGTTCACCGAGCAGGGCGAGGTCGTGGTGCTCGTCGGCGCCAGGGAGACCGGCGCGGGCACGTACGAGGTCGAGCTCGCCGTCCGCGACACCGGCATCGGGATCCCGCAGGACCGGATGGACCTGCTCTTCACCTCCTTCAGCCAGGTCGACGCCTCGACGACGCGCCGCTTCGGCGGCACCGGCCTCGGCCTCGCCATCTCGAAGCGCCTCGTGGAGCTCATGGGGGGCACGATCTCGGTCGAGAGCGAGCAGAAGAAGGGCTCGACCTTCCGCATCTCGCTCCCCGTCGCCGCAGCCGACGCGCCCTCGAGGTTCTCGCTCGACGACGGGCTCCCGCACCTCGCCGGCAAGCGGATCCTGATCGTCGACGACAATGCGACGAACCGCGAGATCGTCCTCCGGCATGCGCGCTCCTGGGGCATGGAGCCCGTGGCGGTCGAGCTGCCGGCCGCCGCGCTCGAGCTCGTCGCGGCGGGCGAGCCGTTCGACGTCGCCGTGCTGGACATGATGATGCCGGAGATGGATGGGCTCGCCCTGGCGGGCGAGATCCGCCAGCACCGGAGCGAGTCCGAGCTGCCGCTCCTGCTCCTGACCTCGCTCGGCCGGCTGCCGCAGCTCCAGACCGGGGGCGTCTTCTCGGCGCAGCTCGCGAAGCCGCTCAAGGCATCACAGCTCTACAACACGCTCCTGCAACTGCTCACCGGCAGGGCCGGCGAGGAGGAGGTCGAGACCGTGACAGACGGAAAGCGGGCGAGGTCGGCGTTGCGCATCCTGCTCGCCGAGGACAACGCGATGAACCAGAAGGTGGCGTTGCGGCTGCTCGAGCAGCTCGGGTATCGCGCGGACGTCGCCTCGAACGGGCGCGAAGCGATCGAGGCGCTCGAGCGGCAACCGTACGACGTCGTCCTGATGGACGTCCAGATGCCCGAGCTCGACGGCCTCGACGCCACGCGCCAGATCCGTGAGCGCTGGCCGGCCGAGGGCCGTCCGCACATCGTCGCGATGACCGCGAACGCGCTCCCCGAGGACCGCGAGGCGTGCTTCGCCGCGGGCATGGACGACTACGTAGCGAAGCCGATCCGTACAGAGGAGCTCGTGGCCGCGCTGAAGCGCGTGAACCCGCAGGCGAACGGGGACGGCGCCTCGGCGGCGGGCGTCGGGTACGTGAGCCTCGACGACTCCGCGCTCACGAGCCTGCGAGACCTCGGCGGCGACGAGTTCCTCTCCGAGGTGATCGACGCATTCCTGGGCGACGCGCCGGGGCTGATCGCGACTCTCCGCCGCTCGCTCGATGAGCAGAGCAGCGAGGAGCTGCGGCGGGCGGCGCACACCCTGAAGTCGAACGGCGCGACCCTCGGCGCCGCGGAGTTCGCGGAGCTGTGCCGCACGCTCGAGCAGCGCGCGAAGGACGGGGAGCTCGCCGGCGCTTCGGAGCTCGTCGACCGGATCGAGCAGGAATACCGTCCGCTCGAGGAAGCGCTGTCCGCGCTGGGGACGGAGTCGCCGGCGTGAGCACGACCGCCCCTGCAGGCGGCACGATCCTCATCGCAGACGACAACCGGGTGAACCGGCTCATGCTGGCGCGCGGCCTCGAGCAGCAGGGGCACACCGTCAGCTTCGCCGAGCAAGGCGTCGAGGCGCTCCAGCTCCTGCGGCAGCAGCCCTTCGAGCTCCTGTTGCTGGACGTCCTCATGCCGGAGCTCGACGGGTACGAGGTGCTGGCGGAGCTCAAGGACGATCCGCTCCTCCGTGACATCCCCGTGGTCGTGACCTCGGCGCTCGACGAGCTCGACAGCGTCGTGCGCTGTCTCGAGATGGGCGCGGAGGACTACCTGACGAAGCCGGTCAATCCGGTGCTGCTCAACGCGCGGATCAACGCGAGCCTCGAGAAGAAGCGGCTGCGCGACCAGCAGCGCGAGCTGATCAGCAAGTTCGCGACCAAGGAGGTGGCGGACGATCTCCTCACGTCCGGCTTCTCGCTCGGCGGCCAGTACGTCGAGGCGTCGGTGATGTTCTGCGACATCCGCTCCTTCACGACGATCGCCGAGGCCCGGGAGCCCGCCGAGACGATCGAGCTCCTGAACGACTACTACCTGCTGATGATGGACGCGATCAACGGCGAGGGCGGGATCGTCAACCAGATGGTCGGCGACGGCCTGATGTCGATCTTCGGGGCGCCTGCGCCGCGCGAGGACCACCGGCAGGCGGCCGTGCTCGCGGCTCGCCAGATGGTGGAGCTGATCCGGCTCTTCAACGAGGAGCAGGCGGCGCGGGACAAGGTGCAGATCCAGATCGGGGTCGGCATCGCCTCGGGCCGGGTCGTGGCGGGCTACACAGGGACGCAGAACCGGGCGACCTACACGTGCGTCGGCGACACGGTCAACATCGCAGCGCGGCTCGAGGCGCACACGAAGGAAGTCGGCCGGCCGATCCTGATCGACGAGAACACGCGGCAGGGCATCGACGGAGGAATCGCGGTCGAGGGCCAGGGCGAGGTGCTGATGAAGGGCAAGACGGAGCCGATCAACGTCTATGCCGTCCTCGTCGAGGCGACGGTCGGAGAGACCGCCTAGGTCTGCGCAACCCGCGCCGGTAGCCCGCGTCTAACCTCGCGGGATGAGGAGGGTGGTCGTGACCGGGCTCGGTGCGGTGACGCCGATCGGCGCCGACGCGCCGTCGACGTGGCGCGCGGCCGTGGCCGGCGAGAGCGGCATCGACTTCATCCGCTCGTTCGACGCGAGCGAGTTCCCGGTGCGGGTCGCGGCGGAGGTGAAGGACTTCGACCCGACGCAGGTTGCCTCGCCGAAGGCCGCGCGGAGGCTCGATCGCAACGTCCTGCTCTCGCTCGGCGCCGCGCGCGAGGCCGTCGCCGACGCGCAGCTCGACGGCGCGTACTCGCCGGACCGCGTCGGGATCCTGTTCGGCACGGCGATCGGCGGGATCATGGGGATCGTCGAGCAGGTCGACGTGCTCCGGGAGCGCGGGCCCGACCGCATTGCGCCGACCTTCATCCCGAACGTGCTCGTCGACACCGCCAGCGGCCAGCTCGCCATCGCGCTCGGCTTCCGCGGTCCGAACTACGCGCCCGTCTCGGCCTGCGCGACCGGCTCGACGGCCGTCGGCGAGGCGGCGGAGCTGATCCGTCGCGGCGACGCGGACGCGGTGCTCGCGGGTGGGGCAGAGGCCTGCATCACGCCGCTGATCCTCGCGGGCTTCTGCGCGATGCGCGGTCTCGCGGCGGAGGACGAGCACCCGCCGCGAGCGTCGCGACCCTTCGACGCCACCCGGGCGGGATTCGTGATGGGGGAGGGCGCGTGCGTCCTCGTGCTCGAGGAGCTCGAGTCCGCCCAGCGCCGCGGGGCGACGGCCTACGCCGAGATCCTCGGCTATGCGATGTCGAACGACGCGCACCACCTGGCCCAGCCGGATCCGGAGTCCGTCGGCGTCGCGGAGATGATGCGGCGCGCGCTCGACCGGGCCGAGGTCGAGCCCGAGCGGGTGGGCTACATCAACGCCCACGGCACCTCGACGCCGCTCGGCGACGCCGCCGAGACGCGCGCCATCAAGGAGGTCTTCGGCGACCACGCCTACCGGCTCGCAGTCTCCTCCACGAAATCCGTGACCGGGCACTGCTTCGGGGCTGCGGGCGCGGTCGAGGCGATGATGTGCGTCCTCGCCGTGCGCGACGGTGTCCTGCCGCCCACGATGAACTACGTCCACCCCGACCCCGAATGCGACCTCGACTACGTGCCGAACGAGGCGCGCCGGACACAGGTGGACGTGGCTCTCTCGAATGCGATGGGCCTCGGCGGCCACAACGGCTGCGTGCTCGTCGGCAAGGTGTAGCCGTGGCATGGGAGGGCCCGCCCGCTCCGTATCGCATCGAGACGGAGCGCCTCGTCGTCCGGTGCTACGAGCCGGGCGACGCGCCGCTGCTGAAGCAGGCGATCGACTCGAGCCTCGAGCACCTGCAGCCGTGGATGCCGTGGGCGCTCGACGAGCCGCAGACGCTCGAGCAGAAGGCAGAGCTCGTCGGGTTCTTCCGCGCCGAGTTCGCCGCCGGCGAGAACTTCACGTACGGAATCTTCGGCGCCGACGAGGCCGAGCTGCTCGGCAGCACGGGGCTGCACCCGCGGGTGGGGCCGGGTGGGCTCGAGATCGGGTACTGGGTGCGCGCAAGCGCGACGAGGCGGGGGATCGTCACCGAGGCGACGGCCGCGCTCACGCGCGTGGGTCTGGAGGTCTGCGAGGCGGACCGGATCGAGATCCGGATCGAGCCCCGCAACCGGGCGAGCACCGGAGTCCCGCGCAAGCTCGGGTTTCTGGAGGAGGCCACCTTGCGTCGGCGGCTGCCCGGCCGCATGGGCGGCCCGCTGCGCGACGTGACCATCTTCACCATGTTCCGCGAGGACTTCGATTCCTCGCTCGCGGCGGGGATCCGCGCCTTCGACGCCCGCGGCGAACGCGTCCTCTAGGGCCATGTCCGGTGTCTGACACCTAGACGTGTCCGTTTCGGACCCGGCCGCTGCTGCGCCGCCGCTTGTTTGCGCGCTCGATGACTCGCACGGACCTGTCTAGGTGTCTGACACCTAGACAGGTCCGCGTAGGACGTCCAACGTCAGCTCGTCGAGTGAGTCGACGACGGCCTCGGCGAGCTCGAGCGCCTCGTCGCCGGGCGGGTAGCTCGGGTTCGGGATGGCGACGACCCGCATGCCCGCCGACTTCGCCGAGCGAATGCCTGCGTGGGAGTCCTCGATCGCGGCGCACCTCTCCGGCGCGACGTCGAGCCGCGCGGCGATCTCGAGGTAGACGTCCGGCGCGGGCTTGCCGCGGGCGACTTCCTCGGAGGAGATGAGCATGTTGAAGCAATCCTCGAGGCCGGCGAGCTCGAGCACGGTCTCGAAGATCTCGCGGTTCGAGGAGGACGCCAGCGCAAGCGGCCACACCGCCGCCGTCCTCCGCACTGCTTCCTTCGCCCCGGGCAAGAGCGGCAGCTCGCGCCTGTATGCCGCGAGCATCCGCTCGACGACGTCGCGGTTGATCTTCTCCGGGTCGTCCGGAACGCCCGCCTCTTCGTGCAGAAAGCGAGACCACTCCGGCGCGCTCATTCCCATCATGGCCCGCTGCACCTCCTCGTCGTACCGGCCGCCGCGCTCGCGCACGTACTGCTCGCGCACCGCGTCCCAGACCTCCTCCGACCGGAGCAGGACGCCGTCGAGGTCGAAGACGACGGCTTCGATCAAACCGAGTGGTAGGTGCTCTCGCGATAGACGAGCGCGTGGTGGGACGGGCCGTGCTGGATCGAGAGGACGTCGGCGATGAAGAAGGTGTGGTCGCCGGCGTCCGCCTCCGTCTTGGTCTCGGCCTCGATCCAGCCGAGCGCTCCCTCGATCAGCGGCGCCACCTGCCCCTCGCGGGTGGGCACGCCCTGCCAGTGGACGATGGGCGGGTAGCCGGCGGCGAAGCGCCGCGCGAGCTCCTCCTGCTCGGAGCCGAGCAGGCTGACCGCGAAGCGGCCGGCGTTGCGCAGGAGCTCGTAGCAGGAGGCGTCCTTCCCGATCGAGACGCCGATCAGCGGCGGCTCGAGCGAGAGGGACACGAGTGAGGAGACGGTGACGCCCATCCGGTCGCCGTCGACGTCGACGCTGAGGATCGAGACGCCGTGCGGCCAGAGCCGCATCAGGCCGCGGAGGTCGTCTCCCGTCGTCATCCGCGAGAACGCTACAGAGCGCGTGACCCGTGGCAGGAGGATTGGCTTTGTTAGTGAACGGTTAAGAAGTTCGCTGTAAGAACTACTTCCACAGCTAGGGAGGCGAGCATGGACGTAGCGCAACAGCACGAGCTGGAGCTCGACGCCGGGGTGGTGGGCTACACCGTGGTCGGCACCGACGACGACTCGATCGGCGAAGTGATGCGGGTGAGCGCGGACAGTGTCTGCCTGCTCGTTGCCAGCCGGAAAGGACTCTTCGGCCGCCACAAGGAGCACGCGATCCACAGCAGCGTGATCACCAACATCGACCCCGACATCCAGACGATCACCGTTGCGCGCACGCGCGAGCAGGTGGAGCACGCTCCCGAGTACTCCAACCTCGATCCGAACAGCAGCGCGAATCTCGCCAGCTACTACGCGTAGAGGGGCCTCCGCCGAGCAGCGGCGGGGGTGAGATTCGAACTCACGGAGCCGTGAGGCTCAACGGTTTTCAAGACCGTCCCGTTAGACCGCTCCGGCACCCCGCCGCGCGATCTAGTGTCGCAGCCGTGGCGACGATGAAGGATCTCGACGAGCTCGCGCTCGCGCTGCCCGAGGCGACGAAAGAGGTCGAGGACGGGCGGCCGCGGTACCTCGTCCACGGCAAGTTCTTCTGCTTCCACCGCCGCCGGCGGAAGGACGCGGTCGATGCCGAGACCGGCGAGCTGCTCGACGACGTGCTCGTGTTCCGGGTCCCCGACCCCGGCGTAAAGGAGATGCTCCTCTCCGATACGCGTGGCATCTATTTCACGACGCCGCACTGGGACGGCTATCTGGCCGTGCTCGTGCGCATCCCCGACCTCGGCCGTCTCGATCGTGAGGAGCTGCGCGACCTCGTCGAGGACGCGTGGCTGACGCGGGCGCAGAAGCGGCTCGCGAAGGCGTGGCTCGCTAGGGAGTGACGCGCTCCGGCGCGCCGTACTCGCGCAGCACGTCGGGCACCTCGCCCTGGAAGTTCTCGAGGATCGCGAGCACCGTCCGGTCGGTCGTCGCCGTCCCGTTCAGCGTGTGCACCGGTTCGAGGTCACTACCGGCACGGTGGCGAATCCCGAGGCGGCGGGCCTGGAAGTCCGTCGTGTTCGACGCCGAGGTCAGCTCGCGATAACGCTCCTGGAACGGGAACCAACCCTCGATGTCGTACTTCTTGGCCGCCGGGGCTCCCAGGTCGCCGGCGGCGACGTTGACGACGCGGTACGGAAGGCCGAGCGCCCCGAGGATCTCCTCTTCGATCGCCAGGAGTTGCTCGTGCTCGCCGGTCGATGCTGCGGGGTCGCAGAAGACGAAGAGCTCCACCTTGTTGAACTGGTGGACGCGGAACATGCCGCGTGTGTCCTTGCCCGCGGCGCCGGCCTCGCGCCGGAAGTTCGTGGAGTACGCCGTGTAGCGCAGCGGCAGCTCCTCGAGGATCTCGCCCATGTGCAGGCCGGCGAGGGCGACCTCGGAGGTCCCGGTCAGGTACAGCTCGTCGGCCTCGAGCGCGTAGATGTTCGACCGCTCCGTGGGGAAGAAGCCGGTGCCGTACATCGCCTCCTCACGGACGAGTACCGGCGGCAGCAGCGGCGTGTGGCCGTGCTTCACCGCGGTGTCGAGGGCGAAGCGGTACAGCGCGAGTGCCAACAGCGCTGTGTCGCCGATCAGGTAGCCGAACCGGGAGCCGGAGAGGCGCGCCGCACGCTCCATGTCGAAGCGCCCGATCTCGGTGTGCTCCCTCGCCTCGGTGAGCGCCGGAGGGTCGCCCACCCGGCGGAGCTCCTCGGCATCCTCTTCCGCGAACCCGTCGGGAGCGGAGTCGTCGGGAGGGTTCGGCACCTGCGCGAGCGTTGCGTCTCGTGCGGCCTCCGCTTCTGCAAGCTCGTGCTCGACCTGTTGCAGCTCCTCCTTGATGCCGCGCAGCTCCTCGAGCTGCTCGGGCGTCGGCTTGCCCTTGACCTTCGTGCGTGAGCGGAGCTCGTCGACGCGTGGCACGAGCTCGCGCCAGCGTTGGTCGGCGGCGAGCCAGGCGTCGAACGCCTCGGCGGCGTCCTTGCGCGCGAGTCGGCGCCGGAACTCGTCCGGGGCGGCGCGGGCGGCGCGGGCATCGATCACGTCGCTGAGTCTAAGTAGGCCTCGAGGAGGACAGCGACGCCTTCCTCCTGCACCGACGGGACGACGGCAGCGGCGCGCGCGAGCACGTCCTCGTGCGCGTTCGCGACGGCGACGCCGAAGCCGGCCCAGTCGAGCAGCTCGCGGTCGTTCTCACCGTCCCCGCACGCGACGGTCTCCTCCGGCCGGAAGCCGAGCCGTCCGGCGACGAACTCGAGCCCGCTGCCCTTGCTCACGTCCGGGTGGGCGAACTCGAGGAAGTACGGCAGCGACTTGGAGATGAAGAGGCGCCCTGCAAAGTGCGGCTCGAGCTCCGCCTCGAGCTCGTCGAGCGCAGCGGGATCGCCGACGGCGACGAGCTTCGTCGGGTCGCGGTCGAGCCACGCCCGAAGATCGCCGACGGCGTGGATCTCGAGGTGCTGGAAGTCGGCGTAGGCGCGCGCCTCCGGCGTCACCTCGGCGACGAAGAGCAGGTCGTCGAGGTAGCAGTTGAGATGGAAGCCGGCCGCGAGCACGGCGTCCATCGCCTCGCGCGCCTCGGCCAGGGGGATGGGAACGTGGAGGAGGAACTCGCCCGTCGTCGGGTCGGCGACGACGGCTCCCTGGTAGCAGACGACGAGATCGTCGAGCTCCGCCAGCTCGAGGTACGGGCGCACCGCCCGGAACATCCGCCCGGTCACGACGACGACATGCGCGCCGGTCGCCCGGGTGCGCGCGAGCGCGTCCCGCGTGCGCGGGTGCAGCACGCCGTCCTCGCCGATCAGCGTCCGGTCGAGGTCGAGCGCGAAGGCGCCGACGTGCGCCGGAAACCCGGGTGGGAGCTCTACGGCGCCGTGCCGCCGGTCGAGTCGACCACGTACGCCGAGACGTCCGCGATCTGCTGCGCGCTGAGCTTCGACTTGAACGCCGGCATCGCGCCCCCGCCGTTCGTCACCTGCGCGGTGACGGCACGGTAGTCGGGCTTGAGCTGGTCGAGATTCGGCCCGACGGTGCCGGTGGAGTGCGCCGCCGCGAGCGTGTGGCAGCCGCCGCAGCCGCCGCTCGCGTAGACCGAGCTGCCCTTCTTCGAGTCGCCCTTGAGATGGAACGCCGGCACGACCGGGAAGCTGGACGTCGTCGAGACCGTGCCGATCACCGTGTTCGGTGTCGGCGAGGCGGTTCCCTCCGAGCCGCACCCTGCGAGCACGATCGCGCCAAGCACAGCGGCAGCGGCGATGACTGCTGGGTGGCGCACCGCGCAGGACTCTAATGAACCGCTAAGACCGCGGGCCGCGGGAACCGGCGGGGGAACCTCGCTCAGTACCATTCGACTCATGCAACGCAAAAATTTCGGCCGCGACCGGGGCCTGTCGCTGCGGATGCTCTTCACGAGCGGGCTCCTCGGTCTGCTCTACGTCTTCTTCGGCGTCGCCCTCTTCTACTTCCTCAACGTCGGGCTCGTGCCCATGCTCCTGATCGTCGTCGGCATGGGCTTCTTCCAGTACTACACGTCGGACAAGCTCGCCCTCGCGGCCTCCGGGGCGAAGGTCGTGTCGGCCGAGCAGGCGCCCGAGCTGCACGCGATGGTCGAGCGGCTCTGCGCGATGGCGAACCTGCCGAAGCCGCGCATCGCCGTCGTGGACATCGATGTGCCGAACGCGTTCGCGACCGGCCGGAACCCGAAGCACGCCGCGGTTGCGGTGACGACGGGGCTCTGGCGGCGGCTCGAGCCGCAGGAGGTCGAGAGCGTCCTCGCACACGAGCTCTCGCACATCGCCAACCGCGACGTCCTGGTCATGACGATCGCGAGCTTCTTCGCGATGCTCGCCGCGATGCTGACCCGCTTCGGCCTCTATGCCGGGATGTTCGGCGGCTTCGGCGGCGGCAACCGCGACAGCAACAACAACCAGGTGCCGGTCTGGCTGATCGTGTTCCTCGTCTCGGTCATCGTCTACGCGATCAGCTTCATCCTGATCCGGACGATCTCCCGCTACCGCGAGTACGCCGCAGACCGCGGCTCCGCGATCATGACCGGCGCGCCCGAGAACCTGATGAGCGCGCTCCAGAAGATCTCGAGCAACATCGCCCAGATCCCGCAGCAGGACCTGCGCGAGGTGCAGGGGATGAACGCGTTCTTCATCATCCCGACCAACTGGAAGACGAGCATGAGCGAGTGGATGATGGATCACCCGCCACTCGAGAAGCGCCTCGCCGCCCTCTCGGAGATCGCCCGCGAGATGGGCAAGCCCGTCTCGTAGCTCGCGAAGCTGACGCTTCGCTCGCTGGATAAGGAACTCCGCGGGCCGGAAAGCGCGGTTTCCGGCCCGCTCCGTGCTGTCTTGCTTGGGAGGCTCTGTTGGGCGGAGGCTTGTGTCGTGCGCTCGCGCGCGGCGGAGGCCGGCGCGAGCGCGGTCCGGCCTGCGGCTAAGTCGCCGCTACGCGGCTGTCTTAGCCTCCGGCCCCGGTCTGGGTGTAGGTCGAACCGTTTCGAGCCCTCACCAACACGGAGTCCCTTCGCCCGGCTACTAGATCGGTGCGTCGAAGAGGGCGAGCCACTTGCTGAGGTCGGGCTCGATCGGGAGCTCCGGCTCGAGCTTCGCCTTCAGCTCCAGCTCCTGGGCGTTGTCCCGTTCCTGCTTCTTGCCCGTGGGCACGAACGGCCACCACGTGCCCGTCTTGAAGCCGTAGATCCAGTAGACGGGATGACCCTGGTCGGAGGCCGAGCTCTCGAACCGGAAGGCTGCCGCGAGGAGCTGGCCGCCGAAGCCGTGGTCCTCGAGCTCCGAGGCGAGCGTGTGGACTCCCGCGACCTGGTCCTCGAGCTGCGCGTCGTGGACGATCACCCACTCGAAGCCGAACGAGTCCGTCTTGCGGTCGATCGTGGACCCGGAGTCCTGTGCGACTCCGCGCAGCAGCTCCTCCGCCTCGCTCTCGCTCGAGCTGAACTCTCCCGCCGAGAGCGGCTTGAAGATGAGCGCAGCGTCGCCGGCCGTCCTGAGCGAGCACTCCGTGTCGAGCGTGACCGCCGCGGTGGAGAGCGCGAACAGCCTCTCGGCGGCCGGCCCCTGGAGCTTCTTGCGGCCGAAGAGGATGTCGCCGAAGCGGGTCAGGACTCGGTGGTTTCCTCGGCCGGCTGCGCCTCGGGCTCCGCGCCGGCGGCGGGCTGAGCGCCCGTCGGGCCGGGTGCAGGCTCGGCGTCGCCGGCGGCGATCTCCTTCTGCGGCTCGCCGGTGCCGACCTCCGCCTTGAGCTTCGCGAGCTCGTCGTCGACCTGCGAGGCGGACGAGATCTGCGCCAGCTCGCGGTCGAGCTGCGTCTGGTCGCCCGCGCTGAAGTCCTCGAGCGCGCCGGTCGACGTCAGCTCGTCGATCGCAGCGGCGCGCGCCTGCATCTCCTCGGTCTTGTCCTTGGCGCGCTGGATCGCGAGCCCGGTGTCCTGCATGTGCTGGCCGATCCCGGTCGCCGCCTCGCCGACCTTCACCTGGGCCTCTGCGGCCGAGTACTGCGCCTTGAGGACCTCCTTCTGCGAGCGGAAGGACTCGATGCGGGTCTCGAGCTGCTGCTGCGCAGCGACGAGCTTCTCCTGCTGGTCCTCGAGCTGCTTCACCTGCCCGTCCATGTCCTGCAGCTGCGTCTGCGCGAGCGTCTTGCGCTCGAGCGCCTGCCGCGCGAGGTCCTCGCGGTTCGCCGCTACCGCCTGCCGCGCCTGGGTCTCGAGCTTGACGACGTTCTGCTCGAGCTTCTGCTGCTGCAGCTCGAGCCGCTTCTTCGAGGTGACGACGTCGGCGGTGCCGCGCTTCACGTTCTGCAGCTGCTCGAGCATCTGCTCGTACGAGTAGTCGAGCGTCTCGGTCGGGTTCTCGGCCCGGTTGAGCAGCTTCGAGTACTTCGACTTGACGACCAACGTGGTGCGTTGCCACAGGCCCGCCATCAATCCTCCTCGTGGGGAACGCAGTTAGGTTACCGCCATGCTCGTGGAGAAGAGCATGCATCCCGACTGGCTCAGCAACGCGTTCCTGGTCGCGGCGGACGGCGGACCGGCGGTGTTCGTCGACGCCGGGGCCGACGTGGCGCCGCTGATCGAGGCGGCGGAGCGGTGGGGCACGACGCCGGTCGCGATCCTCCGCACGCACGGGCACCACGACCACATCGAGAACGAGGACGAGCTCGTGCAACGCTATTCGATCCCGGTGCTCGCCGAGCCCGGCGAATGGAAGTGGGACGGCCTGGAGGTGCGGGCCCTGGCGACGCCGGGCCACTCCGACGACGGGCTCTCGTTCGTCATCGGCGAGGAAGTGGTGGCGACGGGTGACACGCTGTTCCGTGACGCCGTCGGGGGCGGTGACGTCGAGGTGGTGCGGCGGTCCGTGATGGACGTTCTGCTTGCGCTGCCGGACGAGATGCGCGTCCTGCCCGGGCACACGGACGAGACGACGATCGGGCGCGAGCGCCGCGAGAACCCGTTCATCCGTGTCTGGAGCGGCGCCGAGCCGGAGGGAACCGAGCGCGTGCGCGTGGGGGGACGTGACGCGACCCTCGTGGTCTGGTCACCGGACTACGACGGCAAGGGCAAGGCGTGGGTGCGCTACGACGACGGCGAAGAAGCGACCGTCGGCGGCTCGCGCGTCGAGCGCAGCGGCTAGTCGGACCTGTCCGAAAGGGACAGTAGGTTGCGCCGCGTGCGCCTCATCGTCGCCCGCTGCGAAGTCACGTACTCGGGTCGCCTCTCCGCCGTGCTGCCCGAGGCGGTGCGGCTCCTGATCCTCAAGGGCGACGGCTCCGTGCTCGTCCACGACGACGCGGGCGGGTACAAGCCGCTCAACTGGATGACGGCGCCCACCTTCATCGCCGACGAGGGCGACCGGCTGGTCGTGACGAAGCCGAAGAGCGAGGACGCGCTCGAGATCCGCCTGCTCGAGGTGCTGAGCGACGTCGCGCACGACATGGGGGAGTCGGCTGCTCTGCAGAAGGACGGCGTCGAGCGCGACCTGCAGGAGGCGCTCGCAGCGGCGCCCGAGGCGCTCGGCGAGCCGTTGACGCTGGTGCGGCGCGAGTGGCAGACGGAGATCGGCCCGGTCGACCTCATGTGCCGCGACGAAGGCGGCGAATGGGTTGCGGTCGAGGTCAAGCGGATCGCGACGATCGAGGCCGTCGAGCAGCTCACGCGCTACCTCGGCTTCATCCGGCGCGATCCCGCGAAGGCCGGCTGTCGCGGGGTCCTCGTGGCCCAACGGCTCAAGCCGCAGGCGGTGGCGCTCGCCGAGTCCCGCGACATTCGCTGTGTCACGGTCGACCTCGCCGTCCTGCGCGGCGAGCGCGAGCCGGAGCTGACGCTCTTCGCCGCCTAGGGGCCTTTGGCGAAATCACGCTGAGCCGCCGGCGCGCGCTGCTCGCCCGCTGAGCGGCGTCCTCGGTCGCGTGAATAGCGCTGCTATTCGCGCTCCCTGCGTCCTTGTCAGCGAACGACCATC
>Ga0207657_10003901_pt1 | contig 15822 bp, 17 predicted proteins | sample KBSC33metaG_FD_184316 | JGI IMG/M metagenome (GOLD analysis project Ga0207657, IMG submission 184316) | Corn rhizosphere microbial communities from Kellogg Biological Station, Michigan, USA - KBS C3-3 metaG (SPAdes) (version 2) | ecosystem: Host-associated > Plants > Roots > Rhizosphere > Soil ... | reverse complement strand
CGGCCATTATACTCTCCCTGACGAGCGTCATTCTATCCGAAGGGGCGCGACATCCCAAACAGCGCAAATCACGCGCGGCCCTCTGTATTTTTAAGAACGCTCTCCCTAGATAGGGGCAAAAGCCACGCCGCCAACCCCCACGGAATCGCATAGGCACTGCATGGATCGCGCAATCCCCGTTCTCAACCATCCCGCACCGGATACCATCAACCTGCTCCTCACACGGCGGTCCGGCTCGGCGAAAGCCATGACGGGACCAGGACCAAACGCGTCCGAGCTGCAAACGATACTGACGGCCGCCGCACGCGTTCCCGATCACGGCAAGTTGTTTCCGTGGCGGTTCATCCTGTTCGAAGGCGACGCGCGCGCGCGCATGGGCGAACTGCTCGCGCAAGCGCCGAGGCGTGCTGACCCATCGGCCGCCGACTCGGTCGGCATCCAGATGCCCGTTTTCTAGAAGGTGATAAGTAGCCCTTGGCGCTCTGTTAATCTCGCGCGCAATAGCTTCTGCACCCCAAAGGGGGCGATCCAAGTCGTCTTCTGCCATTTGTCCTCATCTCAGCATCGAACGCTCGCCCAAACTGGGCACAACACAACATGAACCGCTCGCCCAAACTGGGCGCGGCGATAGGGGCATTTCGACTCTGCTGAGATGGGCTCCACCATGGCGCCCCGTGACTCTTCTTCCTTACCAACCGATTCGACTTTTTTGCAAGGTTGGCCAGAAACTTTTTTCCAAGGGAAGAGGCCCTTTGTTTAGAATTTTTTTTTGCGCATACGCTGAGCAACCATCAATGTCCGCGACAGAGCTTAAAGCCCGCTTCGTGAACGTGTGGTCTGATTCCCATGTTGCGTTCATGTTGCGTGGACCAGCGGGTGGAAAATGGAAAGCGTTGAGAATGGCTGAAATCATGTTGCATTTTTGGGCATCTCGCGCGACACGAAAAAAAAGCCAATCATTGCCCTAAGTAATTGATCTTATTGGTAGCGGAGGAGGGACTTGAACCCCCGACACGCGGATTATGATTCCGCTGCTCTAACCAGCTGAGCTACTCCGCCACTTGGCCTGGGAATAAAGCGGATATCACTCCGCCAATTGGCTTGCTAACCGGCGATATAGAGATCGCCAGTAATGAGTGTCAAGCAAGCGCCGGCAATGCACGAGAGCCCGCGCGACCTGCCACTTGATCCTCACCCTGATCGGCTCAGGCAGACGCGACCTCGCCGGCACGCGAGCCGGCACGCGGACTTCCGACTTCGCGCCCAGCATCCTTTGCGGCACAAGCCCGAAGCCAGGTTCCTTGACGAAGCGGAGCATGGTGAAGAGGCCGAACGGCCTCAATGACCGCCGCTCGGCAAGCCGCAAATCCTCGCACACGAGCACCTGGTCGATGTCGAACACGGGACGCCAGCCAATGAGATCGGCAAAGGGGGCAAGCTTCCGCTCGAGGAAGCCACGCACGCCCTCGTCCTCGCTGAAATGATTGACGAGGATGACCTCGCCGCCGGCGGCGCACACCCGCTCGAGCTCGCGCATGACCCGCTGGGGCACTGGCACCACGGTCATGACGTACATGGCTACGACGGTGTCGAAGCTCTCGTCGGGAAAGGCGAGAGCGCCCGCATCCATCTCGTGCAGCCCGGCGACGTTGGCGAGATTATGCCGGTCGACCTTGTCCTCAGCCTTAGCCAGCATCTCGGGCGAAAGATCGATCCCGGTGATGGTGAGATGGCTGCCATAGCACGGGAGTGAAAGCCCGGTCCCGACGCCAACCTCGAGCACGCGGCCGCGCCGCCGGTTGATGATCTGGACGGCATTCTTGCGGCCGGCCTCGGCAATCTTGCCGAAGGTCAAATCATAAATCGGGGCCCAGCGGCGATAAGCGTCTCGGACCGACGTCGTGTCCATTACCGGTGACTTGGAAACCAACGTTCCCTCTCCTGCCGAAGCGCCGCTCTTCTGAAGCGGCTTTATCGCGACACGGCCGCGAACGCCTCCTCGGTTCCGCCTGACGCGGAGGCCTTAAAGCGATCTTTGGCCAACTCGTGGCTTCCACCAGCGGACTTGATCCATCCGCCGCCGAGAAGCCGCTCGCCGCCGCCTTTGGCGGCATAGAACACGCAAGCCTGTCCGGGCGACACACCGTCCTCGCCATAGACAAGGTCGACCGTCACGCCATCGCGCTCCACGCTAACATGCGCCGGCTGCAATGGTCCGCTCGACCTGATCCTTGCGAGAATCTCTTCACCACTCTGTGCAAAGTCTTCGAATGATTCATCGCCGAGCCAGTTCACGTCGCGAAGCTTGAGCGTCCGCGTGCGCAGAGCCTCACGCGGACCGACCACCACCTCGCGGCGCGAGGCATCGAGCCTCAGCACGTAGAGCGGCTCCTTAGCCGGGACGCCGATCCCTTTGCGCTGGCCGATCGTGTAATTGATGATACCGCCGTGGCGGCCGAGCACGCGCCCATCGAGATGTACGATATTGCCGGCCTCGGCGGCGCCCGGGCGCAGGCGCTCGATCACTTGCGTGTAGCGCCCGGTCGGCACGAAGCAGATATCCTGACTGTCGGACTTCTCGGCGACGGCAAGCCCGAAATCGCGGGCGAGCTTGCGGGTCTCGTCCTTGTGGCGATGGCCCAGGGGGAAGCGCAAGAAGGCGAGCTGCTCAGGCGTGGTAGCGAACAGGAAATAGCTCTGGTCGCGCTCCTTGTCGGCGGCGCGATAGAGCTCCCAGCCGCTCGGACCAGGCTTGCTCATGACATAATGTCCGGTTGCGAGCGCCGCGGCTCCGAGTCCCTCCGCCGTCTGCAACAGGTCGTGAAACTTGATCTTCTGGTTGCAGGCAACGCAGGGAACGGGCGTCTCGCCATGTAGATAGCTGTCGGCGAACTCGCCCATCACTGTCTTGGCGAAGCGCGCCTCGTAGTCGAGCACGTAGTGGGGAATCTGCAAGGCATCGGCGACGCGGCGGGCGTCTTGAATGTCCTGACCAGCGCAGCAAGCGCCTTTGCGGCCGACTGCCTCGCCATGGTCGTAGAGCTGGAGGGTAATGCCCACGACATTGTAACCTTCGGCCTTCATCAGCGCCGCGACGACGGAGGAATCGACTCCGCCAGACATGGCCACAACCACCCGGTTGTCAGCCGGGCGGCCGGAAGGGTGAAGACTGTTAAATGCCGTGGACTGTGACGAAGCCACTGATCTTAGACTCGGATTTACGAATAATGCCGTGCCGGCAAGACAGTATTGATGGTCCAAACAAGGCTTTTCGCCGATATCTGGCCCCGCCCTTCCCAGCGCCGAACATAGGCATCGGGGGCATGCTAGGCAAGGCAAGATGCCAAGGGCGCAGCCCGACCGCCGTCGCTGGATAACGCGTATTTGGGCCGATAATTCAGCAAGTTTTGGCTATTTCCTTGCTGCTTCCTTTACCGGACGGCTTAGGCAAATCTTAAAGGGGCGCGGTTAGTCTCACGATCACGTTGGCTCATCGAGAGATGGTGTTGTGAGTACGATGACCGAGCATTACAGGCCGCGCGTCAGATATGTGATCGGCCCCGACGGCAGCCCGCTGACCGTCGCCGATCTCCCGCCCAAGGACACCAAGCGGTGGGTCATCCGCCGCAAGGCCGAGGTGGTTGCCGCCGTGCGCGGCGGGCTGATCAGCCTTGAAGAGGCCTGCGAGCGCTACACTCTGACGGTGGACGAGTTCCTGAGCTGGCAGAGATCGATCGACAAGCACGGCCTTCCGGGCTTGCGCGCCACCCGCATCCAGGACTATCGCGGCAGCTAAGCTCTAGGCTGCGTTCGTTACACTCTTCGTCATGGCCGGACTTGTCCCGGCCATCCACGTTTTCGCCCTCGAACATGCTAAGTCGTGGATGCCCGGCACAAGGCCGGGCATGACGCGTTGGCGAGAGATGGCTAGGGCGCAGCATCCCATCTTCACCATCGGATATGAGGGCGCGACCGTCGATGGCTTCATCGGCGCGCTACGCAAGGCCGGCGTTGCCCTAGTGCTCGACATCCGCGCAGCGCCAGTCTCGCGCAAGAAGGGCTTCTCCAAGAACCCCCTCGCCCAGCATCTCTCTGAGGCGGGAACCGGTTATCGGCATCTCCGCGGACTCGGCACGCCAAAGCAGGGACGCGAGGCTGCGCGCTCGGGCGATCACCAGAGCTTCGAGCGCATTTTCCGTCACCACCTCGAAGAGCCAGAAGCGTTGCTTGACTTGGGCGAAGCTCTAGGCCTAGCTGCGGCTAAGCCTGTCTGCCTGCTTTGTCTCGAGCGCGATCCACAGCAATGCCATCGCCTGATCGTAGCCGAGCGCATGGCTAAGGAAGGCGATCAGCCCATCCGGCATCTCTTCGCGGATGTAGCTGGAGACTTGATTTAGCGAGGAGCCGGCGCCGAGGCCGTGACGGCCTTCGGGATCTGCTTGCTGCAATTCGTTTCGCCGCGCTTCCAGCGGTCGATGTCGAACTGCATCTTGGCGGCGAGCTTGGGCGTCATACCGCGATTTTGCGTGGTAACGATGGTGTAGCCGCCCTGCTGATTGAAATCGATGGCGTAGGTGGGCGCACCGGCGCGGCCGAGCGCGATCTTCTTGTGGATGGTAATCTGCACCTTGCTGCCGTCCGGGCTCACATCGGCGCGGTAGACGTGCTCCGGCAGGAGTGGCGCATCGGCATTGAACCAGCAGGTCTTGATACGCCCGCCGAGCATCACATAGGCATCGACCGGCTTCGCTGCTGCGATCTGCATCCTGGTCGCAGCGGAAGCTGGCAAACGCTGGTGCTTTCACTGGACGCTTCGGGAGAGGCATCCGCGGTCGCATCGCCGCGGCCGAGCAGCCCGCCACCAAGTGAAAGGCCGCTCGGCTTCCAGGCGCAGCCGGCAATCAATGCCGCCGCCAAAACCGAAATCAGAACTGAGAACACAACTCGTGACACGGCACTACCCCGCGAGTGTGCGACCGCCTTAGTCGCGGAAATTCACATATTGCAGCGGCTGCTCGACCGAGAGTCCCTTCACGTGCTGGATCACCGCCTGCAGATCGTCGCGCTTCTTGCCCGAAACTCTGAGCTCGTCGCCCTGCACCGTGACCTGCACCCTGAACTTCTTGTCCTTCACTTCCTTGACCAGACGCTTGGCAAGCTCGCGGTCGATGCCCTGCCTGATCAGCGCATTCTGCCGCACCGCCTGTCCGGCAGCCTTCTCCAGAGGCTTGTAGTCGATGACGCCTGCGTCAACTTTGCGGCGGGCAAGATGGCCCTGCAACAACTCATGCATCTGCTTGAGCTTGAGCTCGTCGTCGGCATTGAGCGTGATCTCGGAGCCATTACGCTCGATCCGCGACTGCGAGTTCTTGAAGTCATAACGCTGGCTCATCTCGCGCGTCATGTTGGCGAGCGCATTGTCGACCTCGGCGAGATCGACCTTCGAGACGATGTCGAATGACGGCATTGAGGCCTCCGCCTTGCCTTTTTGCTGTCAAGCCGATGATAGCACCGAAGACGGCCCTGGGACCCGTTACCTGCACTTCCCGCTGGCGCGCGCGCCACGGCGAAGCAAGGCTCCTAGCCCGCGGCGCGCTGGATGCCCGGGGGCTCGAGCTCCGGCTGGGTAGGAGCACGGGCCGGATCCAAACGCAAGTCGCGTTCCTCGAGGAGCTCCATCTTCCTGAGGTCGGCGTAAGCTTCATCGAGCTCCCCGCGCGCCGCCTCGAGCCTCGCCTGGAGGTCTGCGGCCGATGCGGTCAGATTGTTGCGCCTCTGGATCGCCGCCTTGGCGAAGGTCGGATAGGCGTAGTGGTTGACGTCGGTTATGCCGGCCCGCTCCTGCTCAATCGCGATCTGGCGGTCGAGGTCGCAAGCCATATGGTTGAAGTCGCCGATCATGGCCTCGATCTCGGCAACCTTCCGGCGCTTCTCCTCGACCTCAAAGCGCTTCAAGCGGATCACTGCGTCGCGTGACTTCATTACTCACTACCCCCAACTCTGCTGGGCCACACAGATATTCATGCCGGCGACGCCAAAGCACAAGCCGAACAACCAGGGTTCCAGCAATCGGCTCGGACGACACGACGGCGGCTTCAGGCAGAAAGAACCCGGCGAGACTGTGCTGCCGAAGTCCATGATCGGACTCGGCAATCCGCCTCGACGATCCCGCCAGATCGCGACCGGAGCCCCCTGCCCTCGCCTCCGATCATCCCCAACATGACTTAAGGGCCGGTAAACCATAGGACCGGCATTTGAAGCGTATGTGTTCGTGAATGGATGGTTAGCGCTCGCCTTGGGCCAAGCTTTTGTTAACTATTGGACGTTAATTTGTTGATTCGAATTAACCAATCTGCGTGGCGTTATGGGTCAGGGGATAACCAGACTTTAGGACGGGGGATTTCAAATGAGGGTTCTTCTGATCGAGGACGATAGCGCGACCGCGCAAAGCATCGAATTGATGCTGCAGTCGGAAGGCTTCAACGTCTACAAGACGGACCTCGGCGAGGAGGGCGTCGACCTCGGCAAGATCTACGACTACGACATTATATTGCTCGACCTGAACCTCCCCGACATGAGCGGCTATGAGGTGCTCAAGACGCTCAGGGTGAGCAAGGTGCAGACCCCCATCTTGATCCTTTCTGGTATGGCCGGCATCGAAGACAAGGTCCGGGGCCTCGGCTTCGGCGCCGACGACTATATGACCAAGCCGTTCCACAAGGACGAGCTCGTCGCCCGCATCCACGCCATCGTGCGCCGCTCCAAGGGTCACGCCCAGTCGGTGATCCAGACCGGCGGGCTTAAGGTCAACCTCGACACCAAGACCGTGGACGTTAATGGCCAGCGCGTGCATCTGACCGGGAAGGAATACCAGATGCTCGAGCTGCTCTCGCTTCGCAAAGGCACGACGCTGACCAAGGAGATGTTCCTGAACCATCTCTATGGGGGAATGGACGAGCCTGAGCTCAAGATCATCGACGTGTTTATCTGCAAGCTGCGCAAGAAGCTCGCAGCGGCGACCGGCGGCAAGCACTATATCGAGACGGTGTGGGGACGCGGCTACGTGCTGCGCAACCCGGAAGACGAGTCCGAAGCCGCAGCTTAAGTTTCCCCCATCACTTCCGATCAACTCGGGCCCGCGATGCCGGGCAATGAGAAGCTGCGCAACGAGATGAGAGCTGACGCTGGCTAGGCGGCCGTGAGCTCGACCTCGCCGTGGCGGGCGTCGATCTTCAAGACCATTCCTGCAGCCGCCGCGACCCGCCGTGCATAATAGGGCTGAACGGAGTGGGCATCGATCGCAACACCGTTCGTGCCTGCAAGCAGGCTCTTCACCTCATCTGATAGCTTTGCCGCATCGCCTTTGGCGCTGACCGTGAAACTTACGCTGGACGGAGTGCCGGCAATCGTGACGTGCAGGGTACCGCCGCGCGGAAGCGCGACCACGCCGAGCGCCACGAGATTGAGCAGGAGCTTCACCTTGTTCTTCGGCAGTGTCACCGCCGGCCCCTGCCAGGCCAGCTGATGCTTGCCGCTTCCCGCCACGAGATCTCGCGCGACCCTCTCCGCGTCGCGAAGATCGATGCCAGATGATCCTGCGGCGCCGAAGGCGAGCCGGGCAAATTGCAGCTTCGCCGAGGCTTGCGCCGCGCTTTTGCGGATCAAGTCCATGGCGGCGTCGCGCATCGCCTGGTCGGGCTCCTCACCGAGCATCTCGAGCCCGTTAGAAATGGCCGCAACCGGATTGATCACGTCGTGGCAAATGCGGCTTGAGACAAGCGCCGCAAGCTCAAGATCACCGAGTGCCGTCGGCTCGGTCATGGCCTCCTCCTCCTTCGCTTCCGCCCCTAAGCGGAGATGACGTGGCCCACGCTGGAATTTCTGTTACATGGGGATCGCGCCAGCCCCGATGTGCCGCATCGACGGGCGCGAACGAATCAACGTCACAGATGAGCATTTTGCCTTGTCAGCCCCAAGACAGACAACAGCGCCGACTACGGCAGAGACACAATTCGACTTTGGCTGCGCTGCGGCGGTTCTCACCGACGCTGCTGCTCGCGCCGGCGCCGCCATCATGGCGCATTACCATGAGGGACCGGAAGTCAAGCTTAAGGACGACCTGAGCCCGGTGACACGCGCCGACCACGACGCCGAGGCCATCCTGCTCGAAGCGCTCAGGCAGCTCGCGCCTGATATTCCCGTCTTGTCGGAGGAGGCGAGTGGCGGAAAAGAGCCTCAGCTTGCTGCCCGCTTCTTTCTCGTCGACCCGTTGGACGGCACCAAGGAGTTCATCCAGAAGCGCAGCGACTTCACCGTGAATATCGCTCTGATTGTCCATGGCCGCCCTCGATTCGGCCTCGTCTACGCACCGGCGCGATCACTGCTCGCGGTCACGGTGGCTGAGGAAAAGGCGGTGGAGACGGAGCTTGCGCCGCATCAGTCGGGAGCCCGTTTTGACAGTCTCGCCTGTCGTCCTTTGCGTGTCCGCGTCCCCGCTCCCGAAGGCTTCGTCGCGGTTGTCAGTCATTCGCATCTCGATGCGGACACGGAGTCTTTTTTGGCCAAGCTCAAGATCGCCAAGCGGTCGAGCGCGGGCTCCTCGCTGAAGTTTCTGCTGATCGCGAGAGGCGAGGCTGACGTTTATCCGCGCTTCGGTCCCACCATGGAGTGGGACATCGCCGCCGGCCAGGCCGTGCTCGAAGCAGCGGGCGGTATCGTAGTCGATGCCGAGGGCGCACCCCTCCGCTATGGCAAGGTTGGAGCTCGATTGCGTAATCCAAGCTTCATCGCCTGGGGCCACCGGGAGTGATGAGCGGCGTTCTGCGCTCACCCGGTTAACCGCCCCGTAACCCAGCCACGGTTTGGTAAGGGTTTAGGCGAATTATCGAGGTCGCAGCCTCACGCGAGCCGGTGGCCACCCGGCTCGGCACCAAAGGCCAAGCCATGTCTCTCAGACCTTCTTGCGGCGTCTTCCTCGCGGCGGGACTGCTCGCCGTCGCTAGCGGCACGGCGTCGGCAGACGACACGGGCATATCTGCCGCTCAGATCCGGCTCGCCCAGGCCGACGGACCGATGGTGATCACGCCGCAGCCCGGTCCTAACCGGCCCCAAGCGATCAACCCCCCTTCGCCACCTCCTTCGGGACAAGCGGGCTCGATGTCGCCTGATTCGGGCGGTCCCGGTAGGCCTTACGAGCCTGCGCCCGCTGCGGGCGGCAGTTCTTATGTGACGGCACCGCCGACTCAGGACAGCAGCTTCTCAGTGGACGAGATCAAGGACGCGGGGCACCACTTCTTCGGTCGCGTCTCGTACGACCTCGCCAAAGTGATCGAATACGCGTTCCAGCGCGCCGGCAGGCCCAATGGCTATATCCTCGGCGAGGAAGCCGGCGGCGCCTTCATTGCCGGCCTGCGCTATGGCGAAGGCACGCTCTATACCAAGGACGCCGGCGTGCATAAGGTCTACTGGCAAGGTCCATCAGTCGGCTACGACTTCGGAGCGGACGGTTCCAAGACCATGGTCCTCATCTACGACCTGCAAAGCCCCGGCGAAATCTTCAACACTTTCGGGGGCATAGATGGCTCTGCCTATTTCATCGGCGGAGTGGGCATCACCTTCCTTAGCCGTGACCATGTGACCCTCGCTCCGATCAGCTCCGGCATTGGATTGAGGCTGGGGGCCAATCTGGGCTATCTGAAATATACTCAGCAGCCCACCTGGAATCCGTTCTAGTTTGGCGCTAAGGAAGCCTAGCTGAGACCCTTTTTACGTGGAAAGTGCCGAATTGGCGCCACCTTTCCGCTTGAGTCTTGCCTGAAGGGCAACGGTTGACGGCGCCCGGGAGCGCTGGTTTCGATGATCGAATGGTTTATGTTCGGGGCGCTGGGCTTCTTCTTGGGATGCCTGCTGGCCCTCATACTCGCGCCGCCCTTCTGGAACCGCGCCGTCAAGCTCACCACGCGCCGGCTGGAAGCCACCATGCCGATGTCGCTCAACGATATCCAGGCCGACAAGGACCAGCTCCGCGCCGAGTTCGCCATAGAGCTTCGCAAGGTCGAGGTTGCGCTCGATAAGGCCAAAGAGAAAGCAATTCGCGAGCTGATCGAGGCAAACAAACGCCGCGTCGAGATCGCCGTGCTCAATAATGATCTCGCCGGGGCGAAGTCGAAACTCCAGGAGAACGAGAATGCGAACCGCGTGCTGCAGCAGACCATCAAGCGGCGCCTTCCCGATCTCGACAGCCGATTGAAGTCAGCGAAGAAAGCGCTCGCCGAGCTCGAAGCGGTAAACGCCGAGCTGCGCACCACCGTCGCCTCGCAGTCCGATGCGCTCAAGACGGCGCGCACGACTTTGCACAATCAGCGCGCGGATATCGAGCGCTTGCGCGTCGCTTTGGAGAGCGGAAGCGGCGTGGCGGTGCGAGGGCTTGGTAAGGCCGACGCCGCCCGTGCGGTCGCCGAGAGCCAGCGCTTGGCCGCTGAGATGTCAAAGATCCAGGAGGAGCTCCAGCGCGCGAGGACAGGCGCACAGGAGAACTCTCTGCTCCGCCGCGAGCTTACGAGGCTCGCCTCGCAAATCCTCACCGTGGCTCGCGCGCAAGGTCCCGTTCCGGCGCCACAGCAGCGCATGGCGATGACCCAAGTCTATACCGAGCTCGCCGCCGTCGAGGAGCCGCAAGAGCCCGAGCCTGTTCGGCACGAAGCGCATGCCGCACATGCCGGAAACGGGATCGTACGCGAGCCGGAAATGACCGAGCCCGGCCATGACGTCGACAGCCTGGCCGCGGGAATGCCGGCCGCCGCAGCCAGTGCCGTGGAGGAGTCCTCCTCTCCCGAGCAGGCGAGCGAAGAGGAAGCCGCTGAGCCGAAGGGGCCGCTTGCAAAGCGCTTTGCCGCTCGTAGAGAAAGACGGCGCGGGCGCAAGAGCGGAACGAAGAGCGCAAGCCTCAGCGACAGGCTGAAGGGCCTTGTCGTTGCCGATCAATCCTGAGCGGCTGACGTCAGGTCTGCAAAAATTCCCGCGAATGATTTTTTAGCTTGAGCGCCGTCAGGCGATTGGTGAAGCACGCTCCGGTATCGATGCCGATGCGGTTGGAGCGCGTCACCGGCGCCTTTCCCGGCGTATGTCCATGCACCACGATCTTGCCGAACGGCTCGGTGCAATCGAGGAACGGCTCCCTGATCCAGATGAGATCTTTTTCTTGTTGCGCGGCGAGCGGCACGCCGGGTTTCACGCCGGCATGGACGAAGAGATAATCGCCAAACGAGACACTGAGCTTCAGACTCTTGAAGAATTCGAGATGCGCCTCAGGAAGCACTTCGGCGAATGCCAGGCGCCATGCCTCCGGGTAGGCACGAAGTCGCATCAAGCGCTCGGTGTCGACGCCATAGGAGCGCATGGTCGCCTCGCCGCCATTCATAAGCCAATGCTCGAGCCGCCAGGGTTCTTCCAGAAAATCGAGCAGCATCGCTTCGTGATTGCCTTTGAGAAAGTGGATCTCAAATCCTACTGGCAATCCGTCGAGTAACCGTTCAACGACGGCGCGGCTGTCAGGCCCGCGATCCACATAGTCGCCGAGAAAAACGAGCGTCGCCTCGTCGGCAGGGCCGCTCGCCTGCGCATCGTCGCCGATCCGGCGCAACATGTCGTCGAGCAGATCGGCCCTGCCGTGGATATCTCCCACGGCATAGAGAAGCTGGCCTTCAGGGAGAGACGGATAGTTCTCGCGCGACAAGGACGTCAGTGACATGGCGACGCAATCTAATGCAATCGAACGCAATTCGGCGCCGGAATATCCAGGCAAAATTGCTGGAAGATATCGTATGGATTGAAATGAAATTCTCGCCTTCGAGCGAGGCTCAGCTGTTCTCGGACTTGCCGGACAGCTCGCGATAGAGACTCGAGGGCAGGCCGAACACCGTGGTCACGCAGTTGGTCCTGAGCCCGATGAACAGGACCATCTCTCCGTTGCGGAGCTGGTCATCCGCGGTGATGACATAGAGCTTCTCGATGTTGAGTGGCGGCAGGCCCTTGAGAAGAGCGGCACGCTGTTCGAACGCTTCGAGATCCTCGCCCGCGAGGTAGTCGTATTTGGCGTGCACCTGCTTGATCGCCGCGGTGATCTCGCTTTCGGGCTTGCAGGCAACCGGGGGCGAAGGAGACCAATCGTCGTTGTAGTAGGTCGTGCCATAGGCTTGCACGAGCGGTCCGAGCCGCTCCGAATAGGCTTTGAATGCCGCAAAGCCCAGGAGCGCTAGGGCAAGCGCAAGCCCGACTGCAAGTCGTGACCGAGGTGACACGGTCAGGTCCTCCGCTGTCGACTCTTAGTATAGACCCGCCCCGGCGATCTAAATAACGGAATCCGTCTCGCAGACCACGGTATCCTGGTGCCCGCATTCAGGGAGCTTGTAGCCGATGAGGGCTCCAGTCCTGAGATCGACGATGGGAGCCGGGCAACCGACACGCCACACCCTCCAGGGCGTATTCCTGTGGGCCTGATCCCACTCGGTTGAAAGCGTGACCCCCGCCCGCGCGCATTGCTCGGCGACGGTGAAATTGGGATTGAGTGGCGGGGTCGGATCGTCGGTGGGATTGATCTTCACCCCCTCAGCCGGGTCATAAAGCTGAACCTCATTGCGCCGGCAGACCATCATGGAATTTGGCGTGTCCCATTTGAGGTTTTCCCAGTGGGTGAAGGCCGAGTTCTGATCTGGTGCGCCTGCGCTGATGGTCCTGCAGACGATGAGAACGAGGACCGGAGGAATTTGCACGCCCATGGCTTAGGCCCTCCCCTCGAGCGTGACACCCCTGCAGGGTGCAACCCAACTCGCGATGGCTTTGAGTTTGTGGGGTGGGGCCGTAGGAGGCTGCTTCTTCTCTTGGGCGGTAGCTTGAGCGGAGAGGAGCAGGCTCGCTGTAAGGGCCAGCGTTAGCGCGGTTAGCATCGTTAAGGGCCTCCTAATGGAGTTTCTAATCAACACCACTTGGTCCCAGGCGGAGTCCTTACTCCGGTCCGGAAATTTGCCCTTGACGCATCCTCCATGTTGCAACGCGAAATATGACGCCTAATTCCAATCGCTCCAACACCCCCTCGACGAGACTTAGGTCTTGGCGCGAAAGGGGCCGCTAAGCTTATGGGGTTAGGCTCATTTTTCCGTTCCAATCGCAATTGACGAGGCTGGCGACTCTACCGACAGGAGAACAGCCATTTCGCAACTGCAATGTTGCACCGCAAAATACCGATTCGCAAGTCGCACTTAGAGTAGTCCCGCCGATCTCTGCTCGCTAGAGCAGCGCGGCAACACTCCCCAGAGTTTTGGCGGACGCGCCGTCATCTGCTCGGCGATTTGCTCAGTTTGACGGCAAAATTGGAACATGGTTGGCCTTTAGGCAGCTTGCGAAGAATGCGCTGACAGGCTGCCCAAGCCCGTAAAGACTACCCTGAGGCGTTCCGCCGCAGGGCTTTTATGCCTCCGATATCGGCGGACGGGCTGGCCGCGTCGATCTTTGGTCGACGCAAGGCACCGCTCGCGCGCCCCTAAGCGAATCGGGCCTCGGCGATCGCCGTGAGACCAAAATCCGAGACTTGACCTATGCCAGCCAAGAACATGCGGCTAGTATTCCCTCTCAGGGAGCGCGGATCGGACGGGTTGAGGGTGCCTGATGCACAAGTCCGAGAATGAAGACGCACCGCCGATCACTTGTGCCGGCCGAGCTGGCAGCCAGCGCAACTAGGCCGAAAGTGTCCGTTCCTCATGTTTAGAAATCTGAGTACCAGCACCAAGCTCTTCATTTTGTGCAGCATGTTCATCGTGGCGATTGTCGTCGCGATCTACAGCCTCGTCGCCGAGAAAGAAATTGCCATCCAATTCGCGCGCAAAGAGCTGGTCGGCGTCCGTTATCTCGAAAGTCTTCGCGGCGTTTATGCCGCCATCCTCGCCGAGCCCACGCGGACCAATGCCAACGGTCAGACGGCCTCGCCTGAGGAAACGCTGAAGTCCCTCGATGCAGCCGAGCAAGACGCTGCCGGCACTCTGCAAACCGCAGCGCTCGACCAGTCCTTGGAGACCACGCTTCGCAAGCTGTGGTCCAAAGGGGCGGAGGGCGATCGCAGCGCGCTCATCGTCGAGGCGCTAGCCAAGGCGCGCGATCTCGCCACCCGCATCGGCGATGACTCGAATCTCGCGCTCGATCCCGATCTCGATAGCTATTACCTCCAGGATACCGTCGTCAGGCAAATGCCGCGCCTGTTGGGCCAGATCGGCGAGATCGAGACGTCGCTGGAGGCGCCGGCCGCTAATCCGAATGACGAGAAAGCGCGCGTGCTTGCGCTTGGTGCGATAACCCGGTCGACCACCGATGAGATCGAGCGAAATCTGACCTCAGCCTATCGCGGAAATCCCGATGGGCAACTGCGGCAAACCATCGAAAGCGACGTCAGCGAGATGCTGGCCACCATCTCCTCATACCTCAATGCCGTGAATCAGAGCGTAGCCGATCCGGCTGCAAGCCAGTCTCGCGATCGCCTTTACGATGCGACGGTCAATAAGGCGATCGCGGCGTGGACGGTAAGCCAATCCGAGTTGAAGCGTCTCATCAACGCGCGCATCGACAATTTCCTCGCGCGGCTCTATCGCAGCCTTTGGCTGACGGGCGCACTCGCCGCGTTGAGCCTCTTCCTTGCCTTTGTCACCTATCGCCACATCGTGCAGCCCCTGGCGCGGGTCGAAGGAGTGGCGAGGAAGGTTCGCGAGACCAAGGATTACCGCAATCGCATCGACTACAAAAGCGACGACGAAATCGGGCGCCTCGCCGTTGCCTTCAACGAGATGCTCGGCGAACTTGAAGTCGCCCATCAACGCCAGATTGCCGAGCATGAGAAAAAGGGTCTGCAGGCCATTGCGGACGTCCAAGCTTCGGCCCACGCGCATGTCGTCCGTTTGCTCAATGCCTCGCCTGCGGTGATCTACTGCCGCACTGTGGCCAACAATTTCCGGCCGACCTTCGTAAGCGAGGGCATAACCGAGCTATTCAACGTTACTCCCAAAGAATATTTCGAGAATCCCGATCTCTGGCGCGAGCGCGTGCACCCCGAGGATATTCCTCGCATCGAAGCCTGGATCGATCAATTGTTCGAGCGCGAGCAGCACGAGATAGAGTACCGCTATCGTCGCAAAGACGGCACGTATTGCTGGGTGCATGATCGGCAACATTTGCTGCGCGATGCCAAGGGGGAACCGATTGAAATCGTTGGCTCCTGGACTGACATCACACCCCGCAAGGAGGCCGAAGAAGCGCGAGAAACTGCCCGATCGCGACTTACGCTGCTTCTCGGCGCGGCGCCTTCGGTCATCTACAGCTTCGCCGCCAGCGGCGATTTCGCGCCGACCTTCGTCAGCGCCAATATCGCGCACATGCTGGGCTACAGCCCCGACCAATATCTCAAGGACGCGGACTTCTGGCGCTCACATGTGCATCCGGACGACCTGCCCGAAGTCGAGGCGAAGCAGGCCGAGCTGTTCCGAAAGGGCGCCCACCACACCGAATATCGCTTCCGCAAGAAGAACGGCTCTTATTGTTGGGTGAGCGACGAGCAGCATCTCATCCGCGACAAGCATGGCCACCCTGTCGAGGTGGTCGGCTCGTGGAGCGATATCGATGCTCGCAAGGCGGCCGAGCAGGCATTTCAGGCAGCTCAGCTAGAGCTTGAAAAGGCGACGCAGGCCGCGCTCGAGGCCAACGAGGCCAAGAGTGTGTTCCTTGCCAATATGAGCCACGAGATCAGGACTCCGATGAACGCGATCATCGGCCTCTCCCATCTTG
>Ga0207657_10003899_pt1 | contig 15830 bp, 17 predicted proteins | sample KBSC33metaG_FD_184316 | JGI IMG/M metagenome (GOLD analysis project Ga0207657, IMG submission 184316) | Corn rhizosphere microbial communities from Kellogg Biological Station, Michigan, USA - KBS C3-3 metaG (SPAdes) (version 2) | ecosystem: Host-associated > Plants > Roots > Rhizosphere > Soil ... | reverse complement strand
GCCGCTTGAGCGCGCGCTCGCTGGCGTCGTCGAGGTAGATCTGCTTTCGACGCATACATCGCAGTATACATCACTTCGTCTGCTCGTCCGCATCGCCCTGCCGCCGGAGCCGCTCCAGTCCACGCTCGGTGAGCGTCGGGAGCTCGGCCGAGAAGTGCCGCGCGACCGCCTCCGCGTACGGCCGCGAGACGCGGCGGGCGTAGGTCGCGAAGCCCTCTGTCGAGACAGGGCCGAGGTCCTCGCGGTACGGGTCCAGCAGGTGCTGCCGGCCGACATGCCGCGCCGAGTTGAAGAAGGCGAGGCCGATCCCGACGGACACCACAAGGAGGCTGGCACGCTCGCGGCGCGCCACCTCGCGGAGGCCGTCGAAGACACGCGCGAGCTCCGCCGGCGGAGGGAGCGAGGCGACGTCCCGTCGCATGTCGGCAAGCGAGCGGCGCAGCGCGGCCACCTCGAGCGGCGGGATGTCGATCAGTCGCGCACCCGTTCCCGAGAAGCCCTCGAGCGCACCGAGGAGCTCGTCGACCGACCCCGGCCGCGATTCCTCGGGGAGCGCCCGGGCGCGGACGAGCTCGGCGACGAACGCGTCGAGATAGACACGCGAGCCGTGCGTCACGTCCGAGGCTGCCGCGAGCACCCAGAGCGGTGAGAAGCCAAAGGCCGCGATCGACCCGAGCTCGACGACGTTGCCGGCGCCCTTGCGCACGGCGAGCTTGCCGGCGTCGGGCTCGTGCTCGCCCTCGACCGGGGCGCGCGCCGGAACGGCGCCGACCAGCTCGATCGTCACGCGCAGCAGGTTCTTCGCCGTCGCCTCGTACAGCCGTGACCTCCGCACGAGGCGAGGCAGCGCGAGCTCGAGCGTCTCGTGCAGCGTGCCGCCGAGCAGGGCGGCCAGCGAGCGCACGAGACGCTCGGGCAGTGAGAGGAGAAAGGGCGCGGCCGGGGGTGGCACGGTCGTTAGCATCATCATCGATGGCTGCCGACACGATCCGCGCGCTGCTCGAGGCGGCCTTCCCGGGCGGGCAGGTCGACGTGCTCGACCGCACCGGCGGCGGTGACCACTTCCAGGTGACGGTCGCGAGCGCGGCCTTCGACGGCGTCTCGCTCGTCGAGCAGCACCGCATGGTCAACCGCGCGCTCGCCGCGCCGCTCGCCGACGGCACGATCCACGAGCTCCGCATCACGACGACGAAGGGAACCGCATGACGCTCCACGACCAGATCCAGCAGGTGATCGACGACGAGCCCGTCGCGATCTTCATGAAGGGCACGCCCGAGCGGCCGGCGTGCGGCAACTCGCTGCGCGCGATCCAGGCTCTCTGGAACGCCGGCGCGCCGATCACGGCGGTGGACATCCTCCCCGATCCCGCGATCCGCGCGGAGCTCTCGGCGATCTCGGACTGGCCGACGATCCCGCAGGTCTTCGTCAAGGGCGAGCTGATCGGCGGCGCCGACATCACCGAGGAGCTCTTCGCCTCGGGCGAGCTCGGCCGCAAGCTCGACGAGGCGCTCGGCGCGGACCGCGAGCAGGTCGTGAAGACCGTCGCGATGGCCGCAACCGCGGCTTAACCACCCGCAACCCGGGGTTCACGGCTCGCCGCCTATAACGGCGGTGATGAGCCTTTCCGAGACCTCGGGCTCCATCGGCACTCCGGGACGCCCCGACGCGGCCGACCCCGCACGCGCGGGCCGGCTCGCGTCCGCCGCGCGACCGATCGCCACGCTCGCCGCCGCTTCCCTTCTCGGTGGCGGCGTGGCGCTCGCCGGCGCCTGGGCCGTCGGCGCGTTCGACGATCCCGCGCCGCTCGTGGAGGCAGCTCCGGTACCGGCGCAACAGTCGGCTGCCGCGTCGACGACCGGCTCGACAAGCATCGATGTCGCCGACATCTACCGTCGCAGCGGCCCGGGCGTCGTCCAGATCACCTCGACCTCGAACGGGCAGTCCGGCGTCGACGTCTTCGGCAATCCCGTCGCGGGCCAGGCACAGCAGGCGCTCGGATCGGGCTTCGTGGTCGACAAGGACGGGCACATCGTCACGAACTACCACGTCGTCCAGGGCGCCTCTCGCGTGGAGGTCAGCTTCTCGAACCAGGACACGGTCAAGGCGACGATCGTCGGCACGGATGCGTCCACCGACCTGGCGGTGCTGAAGGTCGACGTGCCGGCCAAGGCGCTCACACCGCTCGCGCTCGCAAACTCGGACGCCGTCCGGGTCGGCGACCCCGTCGTCGCGATCGGGAACCCGTTCGGGCTCGAGCGGACGGTCACCGCGGGCATCGTCAGCGCTCTCCAGCGCGAGGTGCGCTCGCCCAACAACTACACGATCGACCACGTGATCCAGACGGATGCGCCGATCAACAGCGGCAACTCCGGCGGGCCGCTGATCGACGCACAGGGCCGCGTGATCGGCGTCAACTCGCAGATCGAGACCGCGAACGGCGGTGGCGGAAACGTCGGTATCGGCTTCGCCGTCCCGGCCAACACCGTGAAGAGCATCGTCTCGCAGCTCCTCGTGGACGGCCGCGTCGACCGCGCCTTTCTCGGCGTCACGCTCCAGGACGTGAGCCCGGACGTCGCCGGCGTGCTGCGCCTCCCCGCGAGGAAGGGCGTTCTCGTCGGAGCGGTGAAGCCCGGCAGCCCCGCCGCGAGGGCCGGGCTCGAAGGCGGAACGACCCAGGTCGTCGTCGCCGGCGAGAGCTACCAGCTCGGCGGGGACATGATCGTCGCGATCGATGGCAAGCAGGTCGCATCGGTCGACGCGCTCCGCGAGGCGATCGCCGCGCACAAGCCCGGCGACAAGGTTCGCATCACGGTCGTCCACGCGGACGGCTCGAAGAAGACGGTCGAGACTGCGCTCGCTCGGGCACCGGAGCTGCCGGCGCCGTAACCACAGATGTAGGCGGGCGTCTCCCCTTCGCCCGCCCACAGAAGCAGGGCGGAAGCCTGCCCGTCCCTGCAAGCCGTTCGCCCGCGTCAGCGGGCGAACGGCTAATCAGCCGCGGCACCTTCGAGCGCGGTGGCCGTCTGCTCGTACCCGCGCTCGATCAGCGCCCGCTTGGTCTCGACGGGCCATTCGAGCCCGGTCCGAAAGCTCGCGTCGAGCGAGAGCTCGCCCGGGTCACCGCGGACGATCGTCACGGGGAGCGCACGGTCGTGCCGGAACGGGAAACCGGCGGCAGCGAAGCGCGCCTCGACCTCCCGTACCGCCGCGCCTCGTCGCCACGGGAGCGCGCTCCGGCGAACGGTCGCGAGCACGTCCTCACGAAGCGTCTCGAGCGCGCGCACCGCCTCGTCTCGCGCTCGCGCCGAGCGCACCTCGAGCTCGGTGTTGCGCGCGACCGTGACCCGCATCAGGCGAACGATCATGTCCGCGAGGTGTGGTGGCTCGCCGCGCTCCTCCCGCTCCTCGGCGACGCGCAGCTCCCCGATCAGCGCGCGGACGGGCGGGACCGCGCGGAAGGGCTCCAGCCGGCGCCGCAGCCGCGAGAGGTTCTCGCGCGGCCCGTGCGTCGTCCGCGAGACGTAGCGGAAGCCGACGATCTCCCCCACGCCCGCGTTGTCGTAGGCGTGGCCGAGCGGGAAGTTCCGCACCCAGCCGCCGTCCGTCCCGATCACGTCGCCGACGCGGAGCGGCAGGACGAGCGCGCTGATCGCCGCGGAGGCAAGCACGGCGCGGGCCATCACGTCGGCGGGCGTCGTCCGGCTCGAGTAGAGGTGCTCGTACGCGTGGAGCTCGTCCGGCAGGACGTCGTCGGTGACGTCGGTGACCGTCACGAACAGCTCGATCGGAGAGCCGGCAACCTCCTCTGCAAGCTCCTCGATCGGCGCGAGCCGCTCGGCGATCGTCTCGGGCAGGACGTAGTCGTGAAGGCCGTTCAAGGGCGTCTGCCACAGCCGGTTCGGCCGGAACGTCTCCTCCGGCCGCAGCTCCAGGACGAACGCCTCCATGTCCTCGAGGCGGTCGAGCGTCGCCATCACGCCCGAGAGCGCGCCGGCCGACGTGCCGTAGATCCAGCCGACCCTGTCCCAGAGCGGGCTCTCGCGGATCCGACGCAGGAAGCCGAGCTCGAGCAGGAGACCGTTCATCCCGCCCCCGGAGAGCACGAGCGCGAGATCGCGGTCGCTCATCGCATCTATTGTGCTGTCGTGGACGAGGCGGCACCGCGCAGAGGCATGCTCGACGTCCTCGACGAGGAGCTCCTGGAGGACGAGGAGCTCTGGCGCGACGACGACGCAGGCGACCACGAGGGCTGGTGGTGCGTCAGGACCGAGCCCTTCCCGTGCCCGGCGGACGGGTGCGTCTTCGTCGCAGAGTTCATGACCGCGGCGCACCTCGTGCTCGTCTGGCAGGAGCGCGACGACCCGAACCTGCTGTGGCACGCGAATCGCGCGAAGCAGGTCGGGCGCAACCCGCGCGTCGTCTCGTACGAGCCGATCTTCGGCCCGAGCGCCTCGTATTACGCGTGGGAGGCGGCCGGGCGTCCCGTGCACGGGATCAAGAACGAGCGACCAGTGTCCTCCTGAAGGAGGACACTAGACGACCAGCAAACCTATTTGACTGGTGTCGCTGCGGACGGTACGTTCGCCTCGATGGCGGAGACCTCGCAGCCGGGCGGCCGCGCTCCCGCGCCCGAGCCGCTCGACCTCGTCCAGGACTTCGTCAACACCGAGGTGCCCGACTGGCACCGCGACGACATCTCGACGCCGGCCGCGCTCGCCGATTGGCTCCGCGCGCGAGGGCTGATCCGCGCCGTCGACGTCGTCGACGGCGAGGCTTTCGTGGCGGCGCGCGAGCTTCGGACCGTACTGCGCGAGCTCGCCCTCGCGAACACGGTCGGCGAGGCGCCGTCCGAGGAGCGTCGCGCGGCAATCGACGCCGCGCTCGGCGCGTTCCCCCTCGTCGTCCGGGTCGGCGCCCATGGGCCGGGGGTCGCGCCGGCGGGCAGCGGCGCGACGCGGGGGCTGGCCGCGATCGTCGCCGTGGTCGCGGCGGCGCAGGCGGCGGGGACCTGGGACCGGCTCAAGGCCTGCCGCCAGGACACGTGCGGCTGGCTGTTCTACGACGTCTCGCGCAACCGCTCGTCGAGCTGGTGCTCCATGCAGATCTGCGGCGGGCGTGAGAAGTCGCGCGCCTACCGTCGCCGCAGGACCGAGAGGCCGGGGTAGTGCGCAGCGCGACGTACGTCGTCGGGCTCGCGTTCCGGCGCCTCCGGCGGCGCAACGGCGGCGCACTCGGGGCCGCGCTCGGCATCGCAGCGGCCGCCGCCGTGCTGGCCGGGATCCTCGTGGGCGCCACGGTCGCGAAGGACCGGAGCGTGGCGCAGAACGTCGAGCGGCTTCCCGCGGCCACGCGCGCCGTGCGCGCGTCGTGGTTCGGCGTCCCGGCCGGTCGCGACGAGTCTTGGCGCACCCTCGACGGGCAGGCGCGCGCGGCGCTGGCGCAGCTCCCGGCCGGGGAGCCGGTGCCGATCGTCCTCGTCCGCGAGGCGACGCTCGGCGGAGCGTTCGTCGGCCTCGCTGCGGTGGACGGGCTCGCGCCGCACGTCCTCCTCCGCTCAGGTCGCCTGCCCCGCGCGTGCACGCCCGAGCGGTGCGAGGTGCTGCGGCTGCGCGGCGAGGGGAGGCTCCCCGACGTGCCGGGCCTGCGCATCGTGCAGGTCGGGACGGCGTCGCTCCGCTCCCGCCAGCTCTTCGGTGACTTCCTCCCACCGACCGACAACGCGCTCGAGGACGCCGAGCTCGCTCCAGCCCTTGCGCGCTCCGATCGCTACCACCGCCCCGCCCCGGGGCCGCTGGTCGTGGCCGAGGGAGTAGCCGGGCTCGTCTCGTCGCCCGTGCTCGCTCGCGCGTACCGCAGCTACGGCTGGGTGCAGCGCCTGTCCGGCGGCACACCGCGGCTCTGGGAGATCGACCCGCTCCTCGACGACGCCGACCGGGCGCGGGCAGAGCTGCAGGCGCGCTCGCCTTCGTGGTCGCTCTCCGTTCCGACCCAGGAGCTCCGTGCCGCCGAGCGGGACGCGACGGTCTCGGGCAGGCGGCTTCTCCTCGTGGGTGGCGAGGCGGCTGCGCTGCTCGTCGCCTTCGCGGTCCTCGCCGCGGGGGCACTCAGGCGCGACCTCGCCTCGGCGCGCAGGCGCCTCACCTGGCACGGCGCACGACGCTGGCAGCGCGTCCTTCTCACCGCGACGGAGAGCGTCGCGATCGGCCTCGGCGGCGGGGCCGTGGGCTGGGTGATCGGCTCCGCGGCCGGCGCAGTGGCGGCGCGCCTCGCCGGAGCGCCCGTCGGCGCCGTCCTCCGAGAGAGCGTGCTCTCGCCGGGTGGGCTCCTCCTCGGTCTCGCGGTCGCGTTGCTCGCCGCGCTCGTGATCGCCGTGACGGTCTCGCTCGAGATCCGGGGACGAGCGCGGATCGGGCCTCTCGAGATCGCGGCCACCGTCGCCGTCGTCGCAGTGCTGGCCGTCCTCGCAAGCGGCTCGGTCGACGCGGGCGAGCTGGCCTCCGGCGGAGTCGCGCCCGCGGTGCTCCTCCTCCTCCCCGGGCTTGTGGCCTTCGCGGCCGCGGTCGTCGCGTCCCGGTTCCTCCCCGGCGCGGGTCGGCTGTTCGCGCGGCGAGGAGCGGGCGACGTCCGCCTGGCCGGAGTCTCCGTCGCGCGGTCCCCGGGGGCCGCCGGCGTCGCCGCGGCATTCCTCGCGCTCGCGGTCGGCCTCGCGGTCCTCGCGGTGGCATACCGGTCGACGCTGCAGACCGGCCAGCGCGACCAGGCGGCCTACGCGGTGCCGGCAGACGTGGTCGTGCGCGAGGACCTGCGCGCCCTCGTTCCGGTGACGAGCGCGGCGCCGCTGTCGCGCTACGGCGCGATCCCCGGCGTCGAGGCCGCCTACCCGGTTCTCCGCAGCTCGGCGAGCGCGGGGCCGGCTTCGTCGGTCTCCGGCGTCACCGTGCTCGGGGTGCCGGGGTCCGCAATCCGCGCGATGCCACTCTGGCGGGGCGACTGGGGCACGAGCAAGTCGGGCCTGGCCGAGGCTGTCGCGCCCAGCGGGTCGACCGCGCTCCAGGGCGTGACGCTGAGAGGCGCGAGCATGCGACTCGCGGTTGGCCCCGGGCTCGTGTCGTACCGCGCGACGATCGAGCAGCCCGACGGCTCGTTTCGGCTCGTCGAGCTCGGCCGCGCGGACGGTGCCCGTCCGAGTGTCCTCTCCGCAGCGGTGCCGCCGGGCGCGCGCGGCGGGCGGCTCGTCTCGATTACGCTCGTCCCGCCCAAGATCATCGAGCGCGGCGCGGACTCGGGCGTTGCGCTGCGCGGGACGACGACGGTGCGCATGCTCGGGGCGTCATTTGCGGGCTGGCTCGGCGACGGCGGCGTGACGGTGTCCGGCGTCGGCGCCGAGCCCGGATCCGTCCGCGTGGCCTACGCCCTGACGCCGCAGCGCGTCGGGCGCGTGCGAGCACGGCAGCCGGTGGACGACGCACCGCCCCACGCCGCCGTGACGCCCGCGCTTGCGCGGCTCGCCGGCGGGGTCGGACGGGATCTCCCCCTCCGCATCGGCGGCGACCCCGTCAACGTCCGAGTCGCCGCCGTCGTCGACCGGATCCCCGGGACCAGGGGCGACGCGGTGCTCACCGACCTCGGCGCGATCACCAACGCGGTCGACACGGTGGCGCCCGGAGGCGCGAGCGTCTCGGAGCTCTGGCTCGAGGTCGCGCCCGGAGCGCAGTCCCGGGTCGACGCCTCGTTGTCGCGGCGCCCGTTCGCAGTCCTCGAGAAGCAGTCACGCGCGGCGCTCGAGGCGGACGCCCGCCGCGATCCGCTCGGCCACGGGACGCTCCTCGCCCTCGCCGCGTCCGCACTCGCGGCCCTCGTCCTCGCGGCTGCCGGGCTCGTGCTTGCGATCCGCGCCGACCTACGCGACGACCGCGGCGAGCTCACCGACCTCGAGGCGCAGGGCGCGACACCCGGCGTGCTGCGCCGCATCGTTGCCACGCGCGCCGCGCTCGTCGGAGTCGTCGGGGCCGGCGTCGGAGCACTCTCCGGCGTCGCGCTCGCGTATCTCGTGACGCGGGTCGTGTCCGTCACCGCCAGGGCGGACGCGCCCGAGCCGCCGCTGGCGACGACAGTCGACCCGCTGTCGCTCGCGCTCGGCACCGCCGCGTTCGCCGTGGCTGTCGTCGCGCTCGTCGTGTGGACGACCCGCCGCGCCTTCGCCGACCCGCGCGGCCCGGGCCGGATCGGAGGCGAGGGATGAGCGCGCTCGTCGACCTGCGCGACGTGTTCGTCGTCCATCCCTCCGAGGACGGCGGCGTTGCCGCACTCCGTGGGCTGACGCTCGGCGTCGAACGGGGCGAGATCTGCGTCGTGCTCGGCCCGAGCGGCGCGGGCAAGTCGACGCTCGTCCGTGTCGTGGCCGGTCTCGAGCGTCCGTCGGCGGGGCTCGCGCTCGTGGACGGGGTCGACGTGGGCACCGCGTCGGCGTCCGCCGTCGCACGCCACCGCGCCCGCGTCGTCGGGTACGCCGACCAGCATTACTGGCGCGCGCTCTCCGGCGACCTGACCGCGCAGGAGCTCGTCGGTCTCCCGCTCGGGCTCCGCGGCGCGCCCAGGCCCGACCGGGACCGCCGCGCCCGCGAGCTGCTCGAGCGCGTCGGCCTGCTCGATCGCGCGACGGCCCGCCCCGGGGAGCTCTCCGGCGGCGAGCAGCAGCGCATCGCGCTCTGCGCAGCGGTCGCGCACGCCCCCGCGCTGCTCGTGGCGGACGAGCCGACCGGCGAGCTCGACGAGCTGACGGCCGCCGGCGTGCTCGATCTGCTTGCCGACCTCGCACGCGAAGAGGGCGCCGCCGCGCTCGTCGTGAGCCACGACCCCACGTCCGCGGCAATCGCGGACCGAGTCGTACACGTCCGTGATGGCCGGATCGGCGAGGAGCGCCTTGCCGACGGCGACACGGTGGTGATCGGCCGCGGCGGCTGGCTGCGCGTGCCGGAGGAGACGTTGCGGGCTGCCGGCATCGGGGAGCGTGCGGCCGTCCGGCTCGGCCGCGGCGTCGTCGAGCTCCACCCGGTCGGCGGGGTCGAGGCCGAGCCCGACTCGCGCGACGCCCCTCCGACCGCGGCCGGACCGCTCGTCGAGGCGCGCGGCGTGACGCGCCGGTTCGGGCTGGAGGTCGCGCTCGAGTGCGTCGACGCGACATTCTCGCCAGGGGTGCTCACGGTCGTGACAGGCCCGTCCGGCTCGGGCAAGTCGACGCTCCTCGCGCTGCTCGCCGGGCTCGACACTCCGGACGAGGGGGAGGTGCTCGTCGGCGGGGTCGTGCTCTCCCGGCTCGACCGCGAAGCGCGCGCGGCATTCCGACGGGAGCACATCGGCGTCGTCGGCCAGACGCCCGGGCTGTCCGGCGTGCTGACCGCGCGCGAGAACGTCGAGCTCGTCCTCGGGCTGCGGGGCATCGAAGGCGTCGAGGCGCACGAGCGGGCGATGGACGCCCTCGCAATCGTCGGGCTCGCCGACCATGCCGCGCGTGCCGTCGACCGGCTCTCCGCGGGCGAGCGCGAGCGGGTGGCGCTCGCGCGGGCGATCGCGGCCGGCCCCGGGGTCCTCGTCGCCGACGAGCCGACGTCGCGGCTCGACAGCGCGACGACGATCGCGATCGGCGGCCTGCTCGCAGATCTGGCCCGGGAGCATGGGACGACGGTGATCTGCGCGACCCACGACCCGCTCCTCGTGACGCTCGCGGGGGCCGAGGTGGCGCTCCACCGGGCGCCGGTACGATCGGCCTGATGGCGAGCGCGACCGACACGTTCCAGGTCTCCGGCGTGCGGTGCGAGCGCTGCGTGATGCGCCTCGCTACCGCGCTCGAGGGACAGCCCGGGCTCGAGGCAGCGCACGCGAACCTGATGGGCGAGGTGACGCTCGCCTGGGATGACAAGGTCACGTCGCGCGCCACGCTCGCGGGCGTGCTCGCGGGCGCCGGATTCCACGAGCGCCCCGCCGCCCAATAGGACACGGCGGGAATAGGCGAGCCGTCGGCGCCGTTCACTTCCCGTGACGACGTTGATACCGTAGCCCCGTGGGCGAGCCGGACACGGCCGAGCCGGACGAGGCGCGCCGGATCGCGGCAGAGGCGCGCGATCGGGTCCGCTTCGAGGAAGAGGCCCTTGCGCTCGCCGACCAGGTCTACCGGGTCGCACGTCGGTTCGTCTCCACCCGAGAAGAAGCAGAGGATCTGGTGCAGGACACGTATGCGAGGGCGTTCAGGAGCTGGCAGTCGTACACCCCCGGCACGAACCTGCGCGCGTGGCTCCTCCGGATCCTCACGAACCTCAACGTAGATCGCGGCCGCCGGCTGCAACGCCGCCCCGACGAGACGCCGCTCGAGGAGCACGACTACTACCTCGCGAACACGGTCGCGGCGTCGGGTGGCGAGCAGGTGCTCGACCAGGACCGTGTCGTCGAGCGCCTGTCGCAAGATTCGATCGTGACCGCGCTCTCGTCGCTACCCGACGACTTCCGGGACGTCGTCGTGCTCGTCGACATCGGCGACTTCAGCTACGCCGACGCGGCGCAGATCCTCGACGTGCCGATCGGCACCGTGATGTCGCGGCTTCACCGGGGACGCAGGCTGCTCAAGTCGAAGCTGGCAGAGGAGGCCGTGGCGTGACCGACTGCGACAAATGCGAGCAGCTGCTCCAGGGCTACCTCGACCGTGAGCTCTCGGACACCGAGGTCACGGAGGCGGAGCTCCATCTCGACGGGTGCGACTACTGCCGTCGCCGGTATCGCTTCGAGGAGTCGCTCCGCACGTACGTGCGAACGACGGCCGCGGAGCGGATGCCTCCAGGCCTGATGGCCAAGCTCGCGCAGCTCCGCACGACCGACCCCGGCACCTTCACGGTCTAGACGAAGCCCGACCCCTTGCGGGCAACGGCGCTCTCGAGGTCGCGCTCGGTGAACGGCCCCGTCGCGCCGGTGCCCGACGCGTAGCGGTAGAGCGCGACCGAGAAGACGGCCCGCGCTGCGCTGCCGAGCACGCCCGCGGCGACGGCGATCAGCACACCGGCCACGACGAGCGCGATCGCGAGCGCGCCGGATCCGGACGCGAAGCCGAGGAACATCAGGGCGACCGCGGGGAGTGTGCCGAGGAGGGCGAACAACACGCCGATCGACGCCGTGCCGACGAGCTGCTCGCCCCACTTCTGGCGGAACAGCGACGACGAGCGGTCGAGCGCCGCGAGCGGCCCGAGGCCCTCGAGCGCGACGATCGGGACGACGAGGAACGTCGCGAGACCCCATGCCACGGTGGCGGCCCCGAGGAGCAGGCTTCCGATGATCCCCGCGCGGCTGCGAAGCGCCTGGATCACGAGGTTGACCGTGGTGAGCACGAGCGCCCAGCCGGCGATCGCCCCCAGGTGCGCCGAGGCGACAGCGGTTCCGCCACGGACGGTCGCGTTCTTGCCGTCGAGCACCTCGGCGGACGCGGCCGCGAGCGCGACGGCGAAGTACGTCGCGACGAGCGTCGTGAGATAGACGCCGACGACCGCGACGACTCCGGCGAGCCACTTCTCCTCGATCGAGTAGGCGACGGCGGCCGGCACGAGGAACCCGAGCGCGGTCGCCCCGGACGCGATGCCGCCGAGCACGACGAGGACGCTGAGCGTGCCGTCGCTCCGGACGACGCGGAGGCTCACCGTGGCGAGATACCAGCCCCGTGCGATCCGGCCTCCCACGGCGCGCGACGCTAGCAGCGTGTGAGGTCGGCGCTCCGGTCTGTGGTCGGACGCTCGCTGGGGTCAGGCACCTTCGGTGCCAGACCCCTCCAGAATCCTGTAGTCCTCCGGCGTGTCCACGTCGCCGGGCGCGCCAAGGTCGTCGCAGGGGACGAGCCGCGGCTCGAGGACGCGCAGGCCCGCGTCCGGCACGTCGCCCCACACGGCGCGGGCGGCGAGAAGCGGGTGGCTCCGCTGACCGCCGTACGAGGCGGCGACGACGTCGCCGCCCTCGGCGCGCCAGCTCTGGATCACCCGTGCGACCGCCTCCGGCGCAAGCTCTGGCCCGTCGGCCATGATCACGAGCGCCGCCTCGACGTCCTCGCCGAGCGCCGAGAGGCCGCAGCGAAGCGACGCTCCCGGCCCGCGTTCCCAGTCCGCGCAGTGGACGAGTCGGACGGAAGCCCGTGTCGATTCGGCACGAAGCCCGTACGCGCCCTCGACCACGACGACCTCGTCCACGGGGCTCGCGGCGAGACGGTCGAGGACCCGCGGGAGGAGGAGGCGCTGCTTCGGGGAGCCGAAGCGGGTCGCGGCACCGGCCGCGAGGACGACCGCGGCGACGCGGCTCACGGCGACGACGAGGCGGTCACCGAGTGGATCACGACGGGCTGGAGCGGCTGCTCGGTCGTCGGGTCGCCGAGCTGGTCGATCCGCTCGACGACGTCCATTCCCTCCGTCACCGTGCCGACGACGGCGTACTCGGGCGGCAGGCCGACGTCGTCGCCGGTGACGACGAAGAACTGGCTGCCGGAGGTGCCCGCCGGCTCGTCGGCGGTCTTCGCCATCGCGACGACACCCTTCGTGTAGGCCGCGTCGGCCTTCGGCACGTCGACCGTCTTGTAGCCCGGACCGCCCGCCCCGCCCTGTGTCGGATCGCCGCCCTGGATCACGAAGCCGGGGACGATGCGGTGGAAGATCGTGTCGTCGTAGTACCCCGCCTTGGCGAGCGAGACGAGCGACGCCGCCGTTGCGGGCGCCGAGTCGAGATCGAGCGTGACGACGAACGTGCCGCAGGAGGTGTCGAACGCCAGCGTCCAGGTGCGCTCCGGGTCGAGGCGCTCCGTCGGCGCGGTTCCACCCCCGTCGTCGCGCGCCGCGGGCGCGGAGACGTCCTTGCAGCCGCCCGTCGCCTCCGTCGAGCCTCCGGAGGACGAAGAGCCGCCGCAGCCGGCCGCGACGAGCACGAGCGCGAAAGCGGCGATCGTTACGGCCCGCGGCACGTCCCGAGCGTAGTTGACGAGCCCTTCTCCTGGCCTGTACTGCTTGCAGGATGCCCGTCTCGATCGAGGTCAACGGCGAGGCGCACGTCCTCGACGTGGAGCCGACGCGCCGCCTGCTGGCCGTCCTCCGCGACGACCTCGCGCTGACGGGAACGAAGCACGGCTGCGGGGAGGGCGCCTGCGGCGCCTGCGCCGTCCTGCTCGACGGCCGACCCGTCGCGTCGTGCCTGCTTCCGGTCGCGTCGGCCGACGGCTGCGCCGTCACCACGATCGAGGGCCTCGCCCGTCACGGCACTGCGCTCCAGGAGGCCTTCGTGGCCGAGGACGCGCTCCAGTGCGGCTTCTGCACGCCGGGCCAGATCGTCTCGGCGACCGCGCTGCTCGAGTCCACCCCCCGGCCGAGCCGCGAGGAGATCCGCACGGCGATGGCGGGGAACATCTGCCGCTGCGGCGCCTATCCGAAGATCGAGCGCGCGATCCTCCGCGCATCGGGTCAGGACACGGCGTGAAGCCGAGGCTCGTCAAGTCGCAGCGCGAGATGGAGGGGCGCTTCGAGGACGTCTGGGTGCTGGTCGACGACGAGGACGAGGTCGAGACGTGGCCCGACGACGCCTCGCTGCAGGTCGTCGGCTCGCCGGCGCCACGCCAGGACGGGGCGGTTCGAGCGGGCGGCGCGGCCCGCTACACGGTCGACGTCCAGCTCGCCGGGATGCTGCATGCACTCGTCCTGCGCGCGCCGGTCGCCCGCTGTCGCGTCACCGGGCTCGACCTCGACGCCGCGCGAGCGACGCCCGGGGTGCGCGCGGTGATCGGGCCCGAAGGGCCGCTGGCCATGAACGGCGACAGCCCGCTGACGGCCGAGCCCGCATGGGCCGGCGCACCCGTTGCGGTGATCGCGGCCGACACGCCCGAAGCCGCGACGGCAGGCCTCGCAGCACTCGCACCCACCTTCGAGGCGCTGGCACCGCTCGACCTCGAGACGGGCCTGAACGAGCAGCGGTTCACCGAGGACCCGCGCGAGACCGTCCGCGGGGACCCCGATGCCGCGCTCGCCGGGGCCGACGCCCGCGTCGAGCTGACCTGCGAGACCCCTGCGCACGTGCAGTCGCCGCTCGAGCCGCATGCCGCCGTCGCCCGCTGGGAGGGCGACTCGCTCACCGCCTGGGTCTCGACGCAGGGGATCTTCGACGCCCGACGCGAGCTGGCGCGGCGCTTCGACCTCGCGCCGGAGCAGGTGCGCGTGATCTCCGAGTACATCGGCGGCGCCTTCGGCGCCAAGCAGGGCGCGGGGACCGAGGCGCTCCTCGCCGCGGAGCTCGCCCGCTCCACCGGTCGGCCGGTCCGCCTCGCCCTCGGGCGCCACGAGGAGCAGGTCGTCGGCGGCAGGCGCGCGTGGACGCGGCAAACGGTGACGCTCGGCGCGCGCAGCGACGGGACGCTTGCGGGGATCGAGCTCGCGGCCGTGGTCGACATGGGCGCCGGCGGCTGGATCTTCCCGGTGGCGGAGCCGGTGCTCTCGATCTACGCCTGCGAGAACGTGCGCGCGATGGTCTTCCCCGTGCGCACGAGCCTCCGCGCGCAGAACGCCTTCCGCGCACCGGGCGTCGTCGAGGGCGTGACGGTGCTCGAGCAGGCGATGGACGAGCTCGCCGCGGCGCTCGGGCTCGACCCGCTCGAGCTGCGCCGCCGGAACCACATCGACACCGATCAGGGCTCGGGGCTTCCGTACTCGAGCAAGCGGCTCCTCGCCTGCTACGACCGCGCAGCGGAGCTCGCCGGCTGGGACGGGCGAGACGCGCTCCGCGAGCCGCACGCCGACGGGCTCCTCCGCGGAATGGGCTGCGCGACGCAGATCTGGTGGGGTGGCGGCGGGCCGCCCGCACATGCGACGGTTCGCCTCGATTCCGAGGCACGCGCACAGGTCACGACGGGGATCCAGGACATCGGCACGGGGACGCTGACCTCGGCGCGGATGGTCGCCGCCGAGGAGCTCGGTCTTCCGCTCGAGCGCGTCTTCGCGCTGGGGGGCGACACGCTGCCGAACGTCTACAGCCCGGTCTCGGGCGGCTCGATGACGACGCCGGCCGTGATGCCCGCCGTGCGGAGCGCGGCCGGCAAGGTCCGACGCATCCTCCTGAGCCTCGCCGCCGACGTGCTCGAGATCTCGGCCGACGACCTCGAGCTCTCCGGCGGGCGGATTCGCTCGCGCGACGGCGCCCTCGACCTCGACGTCGTCGAGGTGACCGGCAAGCTCGGCAACGCGACGATCGACGGCTCCGGCGCCCGCGGCCCGAACCCCGAGGGGTTCCGCGTCAACACGTTCGGCTGCCAGATCGCGCAGGTGGCGGTCGACCCGGGCACGGGCGTCGTCCGGGTCGAGCGCGTCGTCGCCGTCCACGACGTCGGGCGGATCGTCAACCCGCTCGCGGCGTCCAGCCAGGCCGAGGGCGGCGTCCTGCAGGGCATCGGCTACGCCCTGTCCGAAGAGCTCGTCATCGATCCGACCACCGGCTTTCCGGTGAACGGCCACTTCGACGACTACAAGGTGCCGACGATCGCGGACACACCCGAGATCGTCGTCGACTTCGTGAACGTGCCGGACGCGAACCTGCCGAACCTCGGCGCGAAGGGCCTCGGCGAGCCGCCGATCGTGCCGACCGCCGCCGCCATCGCGAACGCGTTCGCGCACGCGACCGGCAGGCGCACGTCGGCCGTCCCGCTCACGCCGGCGCGCGTGCTGGAGGCACTGGCGTGAGCGCGTACGCACGCCCGGCGTCGCTCGACGATGCGCTCGAGCTCCTCGGTGAGGACGGCGCCGCGCCGCTCGCCGGCGGCACCGATCTCGCAGGGC
>Ga0207657_10003898_pt1 | contig 15832 bp, 17 predicted proteins | sample KBSC33metaG_FD_184316 | JGI IMG/M metagenome (GOLD analysis project Ga0207657, IMG submission 184316) | Corn rhizosphere microbial communities from Kellogg Biological Station, Michigan, USA - KBS C3-3 metaG (SPAdes) (version 2) | ecosystem: Host-associated > Plants > Roots > Rhizosphere > Soil ... | reverse complement strand
CGCTGCTGGCCTCCGGGCGGCTCGACCCGTCCCCGCTGGTCACGCACCACATGCCGCTCGCCGACGCGCCCGAGGCGTACCGGATCTACGACAACCGCGAAGCCCTGAAGATCGTCCTGAACCCGTGACGCGGGTCCTGGCCGCGCCCGACCCGCCGCTGGCCGACGGTCCCGCGCGGCTGCGCGCGCTCGAGGACCGTGACGTGAGCGCGTTCGCGCGTGCTCTGGAGGACGACGCCGTCCAGAGCCGTGCCTACTCCGGGGCGATGGCGCCCGAGGAGGACGTCGTCCAGGCCTACGTCGACGGCTTCCGCGACAAGGCCGAGGGCGGCGAGGGCATCCTGCTGACGATCGCGTCGGCCGACGACGACGAGATGGCCGGCCTCGGGATGCTCTTCGCGATCAAGGAGCGCAACCTCGACGCGGAGATCGGCTTCTGGCTCGGCCCGTGGGCGCGCGGCCGCGGGATCGGGACGTCCGGCGTGCGGCTGCTGTGCCGGTGGGCGTTCGCGCAGGTCGGGCTCGATCGCGTGCACGCGAACACGTCCTACGACAACGAGCCGACCCGCGCCCTGCTCGAGCGCGCGGGCTTCAGCCTCGACGGCACGCTGCGCGGCGCCGAGCTCACCGAGGCGGGCGAGCGCCGCGACATGGTCACATACTGCATGCTGTCCAGCGACGAAGGAGCACCGAGATGAGCGCCACGATCGACGTCTTCGACCCGTCCACCGGCGAGGCCTTCGCCGAGGTCCCGAACGCCGGCGCCGAGGAGGTCGACGCGGCCGTCGGCGCGGCGCGCGGCGCGTTCGCTGAGGGCAGCGACTGGCGCAAGATGTCGGCCGCCGACCGCGGCAAGCGGATCTACAAGCTCGCCGAGCTGGTCGAGCGCGAGGCCGACGCGCTGGCCGAGCTCGAGGCGCGCGACAACGGCAAGCCGGTGAAGTTCGCGCGGGCGGTCGACGTCGCCAGCGCGGTGCGCCACTTCGAGTACTTCGCGGGCTGGCCGACGAAGATCGAGGGTGCACAGCTGCCGGTCAGCGCCCCGAACACTCTCGCCTACACGTTGCGCGAGCCGGTCGGGGTCTGCGCGCAGATCATCCCGTGGAACTTCCCGCTGCTGATGGCGGCCTGGAAGCTCGGGCCGGCGCTCGCGGCCGGATGCACCGTCGTGCTGAAGCCCGCCGAGCAGACGCCGATGACCGCGATGCGGCTGGGCGAGCTGATCCTCGAGGCGGGGATCCCGGAGGGCGTCGTCAACGTGGTGACCGGCGACGGGTCGACCGGCGCCCTGCTCGTCGACCACCCGGGCATCGACAAGATCGCCTTCACCGGCTCGACCGCGGTCGGGCGCGAGATCGGCGAGAAGGCCGGCCGCGCGCTCAATCGCGTGACGCTCGAGCTCGGCGGCAAGTCGCCGAACATCATCCTGCCCGACGCCGACCTCGCCGCGGCGACGAAGGGCGCGTTCCAGGGCATCTACTTCAACTCCGGCCAGGCGTGCAACGCCGCCTCGCGGCTGTTCGTGCATTCCGACCAGTTCGACGAGGTCGTCGGCGCGCTCGCCGAGCAGGCCAAGGCGACCATCCCCGGTCCGGCGACCGACCCCAAGACGTTCGTCGGCCCGGTCGTGTCCGCCGAGCAGCACGAGCGCGTCTCGGGCTACATCGAGGCGGGCAAGAGCGAGGCCGAGCTCGTCGCCGGCGGCGGGACCGACCTCGGCAACGGCGGCTACTTCATCGAGCCGACGCTGTTCGTCGCCGACTCCGACGAGCCGTCGATCGTCCGCGAGGAGATCTTCGGCCCGGTGCTGGTCGCCCAGCGCTACGAGTCGCTCGAGGAGGTCGCGGCGCGCGCCAACGACACCGAGTACGGCCTGGCCGCCGGGGTCTGGACCCGCGACATCTCCAACGCCCACAAGCTCGCCAAGCTCCTGCGAGCGGGATCCGTCTACATCAACTCGTGGGGCGGCAGCGACCCGTCAGCGCCCTTCGGCGGCTTCAAGGCCTCCGGCATCGGCCGCGAGCACGGCCGCGACGGCCTGTCGGCGTACCTGGAGACGAAGACGGTCTTCGCAGCCCTCTAGGGGGCGAACGTCCATCGGTGGCGCCTATAGCCACCGACGATGGACGTTCGCTGCCGGAAGCTGCTCGAGAGTCAGGCCAGCCTCGTCGCTCGATGGCAGCTGGTCGACGCCGGGCTGAGCGAGGCGGCCGTCAAGCACTTCGCGACAGAAGCGCGCGTCATTGGCGACGGCGTCTTCGCCACGGGGCATGGGCGGCTCACGCGGGATCAGCTGCGATGGGCCGCCGTTCTCGGTGCCCCGCAGACGTTCCTCGCGTTCGCGAGCGCCGGCGATGCATACGGCATTCGACCGTGGCGGCTTGGGCACGAGATCGTCGTTCGGCCGGGATCGGGCGGACCACGGCTGCTCGACGGCGTCCTCGTCTGCCGCTCGTTGACCCTTGCCGGCCACACCACGACGCTCGACGGGCTGCCGATCACCACCGTCGAGCGGACCATCGTCGACCTCGGTGCCTCGGTCCGCGGTCGCGCCGCCCAGAAGATGATCCGCGAGGCGATCCGGCTGAAGCTCACGACGATGCCGCGGCTCCAACGGCAATTTCATCTAGGGAGAGGCCGAAGAGGGATCGCGGCGCTACGGGATTACGTCGAATGCTTCGGCCGGTTGCCGTTCGACCGGTGCAAGTCGGATGCAGAAGCGATGGGTCTGCAGGTCCTCGCCGAGGCCCGCCGCCCCATCCCCCAGGTGAATGTCGTTCACGCAGACGAGGAGGCCGACTTCAGCTGGCCGTCTCGCCGCCTGATCATCGAGATCGACGGCCCGCAGTTCCACCTCTTCGCGGAGGAAGACGCACGCAAAACAGCAGTCTGGAAGGCCGCCGGGTGGGAGGTCCGCCGGATCCCAAGCGGCCGCGTCTTTGACCGGCCGCACGAGCTCATCGCCTGTTACGACCGCCCAACGTCCATATGAGGTGGCTATAGCCACCGACGATGGACGTTCGGCGGCTAGCCGCGCGGCGGCGAGGCGAGCAGCGAGAGGCGGACGCGGTCCGCGGTGGTGAGCGTGGGCTGTGTCGGCTTCGGCGCCGGCCTGGGCGCGTGCTCGGGTTGGGCGGCGAGCTTGCTGTACGTGCGCTTCATGGATCCCTCCAGAGGCGTTGTGCCCCTGGGTTCGGTGGGAGAAGCGCTATTCCTGCGCGGCGGGGGCGGCCCACTGGGCCTCGGCGAGGTCGCCGACCGGCATGCCCTCGGGGGTGGGGACCTCGGGCGTGTCGCGCAGGTACCACTCGGCGTCGAGCGCCGCCTGGCAGCCCGAGCCGGCGGCGGTGATCGCCTGGCGGTAGGTGTGGTCGACGAGGTCGCCGGCGGCGAAGACCCCCGGCAGCTTCGTGCGCGTCGACTTGCCGTCGGTGGCGACGTAGCCGTTCTCGTCGAGCTCGACCTGGCCGTCGACGACCGACGACTGCGGCTCGTGGCCGATCGCGATGAAGGCGCCGCCGAACGGGACGTCGATGGTCTCGCCGGTCTCGGCGTGCTGCAACCGCGCGATGCGCTTGAACGCGCCCTCGCCCTCGAGGAAGGCGTCGACCACGTACGGCGTGAGGAACTCGATGTTGTCCTCCGAGCGCGCGCGCTCGAGCATGATCTTCGACGCCCGGAACTCGTCGCGGCGGTTGACGATCGTGACCTTGGAGCCGAACTTCGCCAGGAAGATCGCCTCCTCCATCGCGCTGTCGCCGCCGCCGACCACGAGGATCGGGTGATCGCGGAAGAACGCGGCGTCGCAGGTCGCGCAGTAGGAGATGCCGCCGCCGCTGAGCTCCTCCTCGCCGGGCACGCCGAGCTTCTTGTGCTCGGCCCCCATCGCGAGGATGACGGTGCGGGCCTGGTGCTCCTCGCCGCCGACCCAGACCTTGTGGATCCCGCCGACCTCGGTCGACAGCTCGATCTTCTCGGCCTCGTCGGTGATCAGGCGCGCGCCGAAGCGCTCGGCCTGGTCGCGGAAGCGCTGCATCATCTCCGGGCCCATGATCCCCTCGGGGAAGCCCGGGTAGTTCTCGACGTCGGTCGTCTGCTGGAGCAGGCCGCCCCAGGCGAAGCCCTCGGCGACCAGCGGCTCGAGGTTCGCGCGCGCGGTGTACAGCGCTGCCGTGTACCCGGCGGGCCCCGACCCCACGATGATCACGTTCTCGATGCGATCGCTCATACTTCAGAAAGTATAGTGCCTGCTGCCCGGCGCTCATCGCGCCAATGGGCCACCGTCTTGCGCAGCTGGAGGTAGGCGACCGCCCCCGGCAGCGTCGGCAGCCAGAACGAGAACGCACGGTACGTGAGCACCGCGACGGTCGCCAGTCCGAAGTCGACCCCGAACGCCGCGAACGCGCCGATCATGCCGCCGTCGACCCCGCCGATCCCGCCCGGCAGCGGCAGCGTGTTGCCGAGCATCCCGACGAAGTAGGCGACCACGATGATCCCGATCACGGGAGTCGTGTCGCTGAACGCGTGGAACGCCGCCCACAGCGTCGCGATGTCGAACGCCCACCACACGACCCCGCCGAGCACGCCGAGCTCGCGGTCGCGCACGATGCCCACCGCGGTGCGCACGCCCGACGCCAGCGACGCCGGCGCGGCCGCCAGCCGGGCGAGGATCTTGTGCCCGCGGCCGTGTCCCTCGGCCCAGCCGCCCAGCCGCCGCTCGACGTCCTGCGGCACGAGCGCCGTGGTGTAGATGAGCACGAACACGACCGCGCCGAAGATCGCGGGGACCATCGTGATCGCGAACGGCGCCGAGCCGTGCAGCACGTGCAGGTAGAGCCCGAAGCCGCCGATCATCAGCGCCAGCGCGTAGACGGTGTAGAGCAGCACCATGAACGCAACCATCCGGCAGGCGACGAGCCGCCGCTTCATGCCCGAGCGCCGCAGCGCCCATGCGGTCAGCGCGATGCCGCCGGCGCCCGCCGCCGCGAACAGCCGCGTCGCCGCCAGCCCGGCCATCGTGATCTGGTAGCTCTCGCGCCACCCGATCCGCGTCTCGCCGCGAATGAAGATCGTGCGGAACAGCCAGATGTAGCCGCCGAAGCTGACGACCTCGAACAGCCCGGCCGCCACGAGCCATCCCGGGTCGCCGTGGTCGAGCCGGTGCCAGGTCTCCTTCAGGCCGGTCAGCTTCGGCAGCACGAAGTACAGGAACGCGACCGCCGAGGCCACGAACAAACCGAACGCGAGCGCCTGACGGCGCGTGATGACGATCTTGGGCGGCGCCTCGTCGTCGGGGCTCTCCTGAGGCTCGACCGGCTCCAGGGCTCGCGGATCGACGGTGCTCACGGGTGCGCGAGCGCCTCCAGCCGCTGGACTCCCCGGGAGACCGCGCGCGCCGCCGGCGTCGCGTGCGGCGCGGCGCGGCGCACGCCCTCGGCCAGGGCGTAGCCCGCGATCAGGTCCGTGACGTAGTGCTCGCCGAGGTGCACGAGCGCGAACCCCAGCGTCAGCGCGTAGGTCCACCCGAATGCTCCCTGGACCGGCCCCGCATCCCGCAGCACGCGGGCGGCCATGACGGATGTCGCGAAGTGCAGCGAAGGCATGGCAGCCAGTGGATTTCCGCCGAGGAAACCGTACATCGCGTCCCAGCGGTCTTTCCAGAAGGCCTCGCCGTGCTCGATCATCAGCCGGCGCAGGTCGGGGTCGCAGCGGTGCTGCTGCGCCGCGTACCACGGCGGCGCCGTCGGGATCAGCCAGTACGCGGTCACGCCGATGTCGAAGACCGCGTAGATCTGCGCGGCCCCGCGCTCGAACTGGTCGCGCTTGAAGACGAGCAGGTACACGGCGGTCCCGTGGGGGAAGAAGAACCACAGCCAGTGCGCCCACACGAGCACCTTGTCGAGCAGGGTGATCTCGCCGGGCCGCGAGAACGCCCGCTGGGAGCGCACGCCCGGCAGCCGGCCCAGGCCGATGACCCGGTCGATCCGCACCGGGTAGTCGATCCGCACGCGCCGCGCGAGCGCCTCCGGGTCGTCGTTGGGCATCTCGTAGTGCGCGATGTAGCCCCACATGTTCATCAGCACCGCCGCGGCGTCGCGCACGGGGCTGCGGCGCAGCGCGACGACCGTGGCGAACGGGGCCGCCACCGAGGTCGCCGTCACGACCGGCTTCGGGATGCCCAACCGCTTGCGCAGCAGCGGCACGGCGACCCCCGCGGCCATGAGGGCGAACGCCCCGCTCCTGATCGCATTGGGGCGCAAAGTGGGCCGGATGATATGGCCGTCCGCCGACGGCCGGGAACTACTTCAGGGCCTGCACCGCCTGCACCCTGCGTCCGCCCGAACGGGCCACGATGCGCACGCTGTCCGCGCGGGAACCCCGCACGCTGACATGGTAGGTCGCGCCCGCGCGGCCGAACTGCCCGCGCGCAAGCGTCCGCACCACGCGCCCGCCGCGCAGCGCCTGCACGCGGACGGCCGTGACGTCGCGGCCGAGGCGGTAGCGCAGCGCGCCGCCCGCCACGCGAACCGACGCGATCGCCGGACCGGCCGGCGCACTGGTCCCGAGCATCTGCGCGACCTCGGCGCTGGAGACGTTGCCGCACGGATCGGTCGCGGGCGCGGGGTCGGCCGGGGTGCCGACCTTCACCGCCTGGCGATAGCCGACGGCGTGCCCCGCCGCGTCCTGGACGACCAGCCGGACGTCGTACCAGCCGGCGTCGGCGAACGTGTGGGTCGGCGTCACGCCGGTCCCGGTCGAGCCGTCGCCGAAGTCCCACGTGTACGTGAGGCCGGTGCCCGAGGGATCGGTCGACGCGGCCGCGTTGAACTGGATCGCGTCACCGGCCTTCGCGTCGTTGGGCAGCGCCTCGAAGTAGGCGATCGGCGTGCTCGGGGCGGGCGCGGCGCCGGAGTACTGCGGCCGTGAGAGCAGGTAGCTGGTCCACGTCGCGGGCAGCTCGAGCGCCTGCTTGCCCGCCTGCCCGATCGCGGTCGGATCGGGGATGCCCTGCGTCATGAAGTTGAAGTGCGCGACGTTGTCGCGCGGGGTGTCGTAGCCGGCCTGCTGGTTGCCCGACAGCCCGGTCGGGTCGGGGTCGCCGGTCGGCAGGCCGCCGAGGACGTCCTCCTTGGAGTTCGAGTCGTACGCCCCGAGGACCCCGAAGCCCGGGATGCCCTTGGCCACGAACGGAACCTGGTCGGTTCGGCCGAGCGTGTCGTCCTGCACCGGCGAGTGCGTCGCGATGTCGTCGAGCGAGTACGCCGGCGCCGTGCCGTTGAGCAGCGGCACGCTGTTCTTGTACTTGGCGCCCTCGTCGACGAACGCCTCGCGGACCGCGTCGGCGAGGTCGGCGCGGAACTGCTCGATCGCCGGCATGTTCCCCGCGATCGCCGCGTTCGGGCCGCCGTGGCCGTCGTTGTAGTCGCTGAGCGAGAAGTCCTTGATCGGGGACGCGTTGATGTTCGTGTACCACGGGCCGGGGGTCCAGTTCGACTGCGTCAGGCCCTCCGGATACGCGGGGTACTCGAACCCGTTCTGGTCCATGTTGGCCACGAGGACGTACTTGCCCTGGGGCCCCGAGGGCAGCAGGTGCGCCGCGTACCAGTACGAGCCGACGAGCCCGACCTCCTCGGCGTCGAACATGCCGACCTTGTACGTCCGATCCGGCCACGTGCCGTTCGCCTGCCACCAGTGCGCGAGCGCCTGCGTCTCGCCCATGCCCAGCGTGATGCCCGACGTGTCGTCGTACGTCGAGCCGTTGCCGGTGTTCAGGCCGGGCGTCGAGTCCGGGTGCCCGGCGATCAGCGTCGTCTGGCCGGGGCATGAGGCGCCGGGGATCGTGAGCACCATGTCGTCGCCGGGCAGCGGCGCCGACGCGCCGAACGCGTTGACCGGGAACGGGTGGTCGTCGATGTGGCCCGCCTTGGCGAACGCGCCGAGCACGGACGGGTCGCGCATCTGCGCGCGCCAGTAGTCGAAGAACTCCTGCCAGCCGTTGACCTGTGGCGGCAGGCCCTCGTCGAAGCCCGAGTAGCGCATCAGGTAGTTGGTCGACATCGTCACGAGCTGCGACGTGACGTAGTTGATGTCGACGACCGGCTTGTCCTGCGCGGCCGCGCCGTTGGGCACGGCGGCCAGCACGAGGACGGCGAGGGAGAAGGCGAGGAGGCGGCGCGTGCGCATGCCCCGCTTAATAGGAGATCGGTAGCGGCTACGCGCCGGTTCGTTCAGGTTCGCTGCGCACCGCTGCCGCCTCGCGGACGAAGCTCTCGATGACCCTCGAGAGCTCGTCGGCCTCCGGGTGCCACTGCACGCCCAGGGCGAAGCGCTTGTCCGGCGCCTCGATCGCCTCGGGGAGGTCGTCGAGATCGGCCCAGCCGGTCACCCGCAGGCCCTCGCCGAGCCGGTCGATGCCCTGATGGTGGTGCGACTTCGTGCCGTGGACCTCCTCCCCCGCCGCGCGGGCGGCGAGCGATCCGGGCTCCAGGCGCACGTCGTGGTCGGCGTCCTCGAACGAGCCGAGCGAGCGGCGGTGGTCCTCGTGGCCGTGCGACTCGGGCACGTGCTGGTTGAGCGTCCCGCCCGCAGCCACGTTCATCAGCTGCATTCCGCGGCAGATCCCGAGCATCGGGATGTCGCGCTCGAGCGCGCGGCGGGCCAGCGCGATCTCGAACGTGTCGCGCTCGGGGACCGTCCCGATCGTCTTCTCGTGGCGCTCGGCGCCGTACTGGTCGGGGTCGATGTCGGCGCCGCCGGCGAGGACGAGCCCGTCGAGGTGGTCGAGCACCTCGTCGGGGTTGCGCTCGAGCTCCGGGTCGGGCGGCAGCAGCAGCGCCAGGCCGCCCGCGCGGTGGACCGCATCGACATAGCCGCGCGGCGTGAGCATCGCCTGCTGATCCCAGACGCTCCACTTCGCCTGCTCCAGGGCGGCGCAGATGCCGATGACGGGACGCGACACGCTCACGTAGGTTACGGGCATGACCGAGCTGGCCGAGGCCTACGAGACCGTCAACCTCCACCGCCGCGACGGGGCGGCGATCATCGAGCTCAACCGCCCCGAGACGATGAACGCGTGGAACAAGCAGTTCGGCATCGACCTGCTGGCCGCGGTCGAGCGCTGCGCCTCCGACGACGACGTCCGCGCGGTCTGCGTGACCGGCGCCGGCCGCGGGTTCTCCTCGGGCGCCGACCTGCGCGCGATGGACAACCACGACGTCACGCCCGACGGCAAGCCCGATGTCCGCAAGCGCCTGACCGAGGACTACCACCCGATCATCGAGGGCCTGCGGCTGATGCCCAAGCCGGTGATCGCCGCCGTCAACGGCCCCGCCGTCGGCATCGGGCTCTCGCTCGCCCTGGCCTCGGACATCATCGTCGCCAAGGAGTCCGCTTACTTCCTGCTCGCGTTCGTGAACATCGGTCTGGTTCCGGACGGTGGCTCGTCGTTGTTCGTGCCCGAACGCGTCGGGTTCACGCGCGCGATCGAGATGGCGATGCTCGGCGAGCGGGTGTCCGCGCCCCAGGCCCTCGAGTGGGGCCTGATCAACCGCGTCTACCCCGACGACAGCTTCCAGGAGGAGGCCGATGCGCTCGTGGACCGCCTGGCTGCGGGCCCCACGCGCTCCTACGCCGGCACCAAGCGCCAGCTCAACAAGTGGGTCTTCGACCGGATGGAGAGCCAGCTCGAGCTCGAGGCCGAGATCCAGCAGGAGATGGCGAGCAGCGAGGACTTCGTCGAGGGCGTGCTCGCGTTCGTGCAGAAGCGGTCAGCCAGCTTCCGGGGCGTCTGAATACAATCCCCGCCGCCTTGCGCCGGAAGCCCCTCTTCCTCACCCTGGTCGCGCTCTCGGCGCTGCTCCTGATCGCGGCTCCCGCGTCGGCGCGCCTGTTCGACCCCGAGCACGGCGGGTCGCCCAACGCGGACCGCATCGACACCCTCTACTGGATCATCTTCGCCATCGCCCTGGTGATCTGGGTGATGGTCGAGGGGGCGCTGCTGTACTCGCTGTTCAAGTTCCGCGCCCGCCGCGGGGCGGTCGCCGCCCAGATCCGCGGCAACACGCGCCTCGAGGTCGGCTGGACCGTCGGCGCCGCGGTGATCCTCGTCGTGCTGGCCGTCGTGACGTTCGCGCTGCTGCCGGGGATCCGCAACCCGGAGAACTCCGGTCCGAACGGCTACAGCGGCGCGCTGCTGGCGGCCTCGCCGGTCAAGAAGCTGCCGCCGAACGGCAAGTCTCTGAACATCTGCGTCAACGGCCAGCAGTACATCTGGCGCTTCACCTACGCCACCGACTGCAGCAAGACCACGGCGCTCGACCCGTTCGCCTACGAGCGGATGGTCGTGCCGGTCGACACCACGGTGACGCTCGACATCACCGGCCAGGACGTCATCCACTCGTGGTGGGTGCCGGCGCTCGGCGGCAAGTTCGACGCGGTTCCAGGCTATGTCAATCACACCTGGTTCAAGATCCCGGCCAGCAAGGTCGGGAGCGTCTTCCACGGCAACTGCGCCGAGCTGTGCGGGCGCAACCACGCCGACATGGTGGCCGACGTCCAGGCCGTGACGCCGTCGCAGTTCGAGAAGTGGATCTCCCGCCAGCAGCAGCTGATCAAGCAGGCCGACACGGCGGCGGCCCAGCAGCGCAAGCAGTTCCAGAACAACACGACGTCACCGACCCCCTAGGACCTTGGCCGCCACCGTCGACACCGCCCCCGCCCTGAAGCCGACGCCGCAGGTCACCGCGCGCCAGGTGACCGCGCCGCCGCGCGGCATGACGTCGTGGCTCACCACGACCGATCACAAGCGCATCGGGATCATGTACATGGTCACGACCTTCGTGTTCTTCCTGATGGGAGGCACGGAGGCGCTGATGATGCGCCTGCAGCTGGGGGCTCCGAACAACACCCTCATCACGCCGCAGACGTACAACGCGCTGTTCACGATGCACGGGACGACGATGATCTTCCTGTTCGTCGTGCCGATGATGGCGGGCTTCGGCAACTACTTCGTCCCGCTGATGATCGGGGCGCGCGACATGGCGTTCCCGAAGCTCAACGCCCTGTCGTACTGGCTGCTGGTCGCCGGCGGCGTCGTCTTCTACGGATCGCTGTTCTTCAGCGCGCCGGAGGCCGGCTGGACCTCCTACACCCCGCTCTCGTCGATCGCCTACTCGCCGACGAACGGCATCGACGCGTGGATCTTCCTCGTCCACCTGACCGGCCTGAGCTCGCTGGTCGGCGCGGTCAACTTCTACGCGACGATCGCGAACATGCGCGCGCCCGGCATGGGCTGGGGCCGCCTGCCGCTGTTCGTGTGGACGATCCTCGTCTACTCGATCCTGCTGATCCTGGCGCTCCCCGTCATCGCCGCCGCGGTGACGCTGCTGCTGACCGACCGCCACTTCGGGACCCACTTCTACGACCCGTCACAGGGCGGCTCGCCGCTCCTCTGGCAACACCTGTTCTGGTTCTTCGGGCACCCCGAGGTCTACATCATGGTGCTGCCGGGCTTCGGGATCATCTCCGAGGTTCTGCCGGTCTTCGCGCGCAAGCCGATCTTCGGCTACAAGGCGATCGCCGCGTCGACGGTCGTCATCGCGTTCCTCGGGCTGCTGGTCTGGGCGCACCACATGTTCGCCACCCCGAGCCCGAGCGTCGTGCTCGTCTTCTTCATGCTCGGCTCGTTCCTCATCGCGGTGCCGACCGGGGTGAAGATCTTCAACTGGATCGCGACGCTGTGGCGGGGGACGGTCGAGTTCACGACGCCCCTGCTCTTCTGCGTGGGCTTCATCGGCACGTTCGTCATGGGCGGCATCACGGGCATCTTCCTCGCCGTCTTCCCCGTCGACTGGCAGCTGACCGACACCTACTTCGTGGTCGCCCACCTGCACTACGTGCTGATGGGCGGCGCGGTGTTCGGCATCTTCGCCGGGATCTACTACTGGTTCCCGAAGATCACGGGCCGGATGCTCAACGAGACCCTGGGCAAGACGAGCTTCGCGCTGATGCTCGTCGGCTTCCACGTCACGTTCCTCATCCAGCACTCGATGGGCCTGAGCGGCATGCCACGGCGCATCTACCGCTACCCGGACGTCGGCAACCTCGCGACCTACAACATGATCTCGACGGTCGGCTCGTTCATCCTCGCGCTCGGGATCCTGGTGACGGTCATCAACGTCGTGCGCAGCGTCAACAACGGCGTCATCGCCGGGCCCGACCCGTGGAAGGCCAACACGCTCGAGTGGTTCACGACGTCGCCGCCGCCGGTCAACAACTTCGACGTGGTGCCGCGAGTCCGGTCGGTCGAGCCGATGAAGGACATCCGCCGGCAGGTCGAGCGGCAGGAAACCCTGGTCAGGGCCTGATGTCCGGCGCGCGCGCCACCACGGTCGCGGTCCCGCGCAACGCCGCGCTGTCGGTCGCCGCGGACCTCTTCGAGCTGACCAAGCCGAAGGTCCAGACGCTGCTCCTCTTCACGACGGTGACGACGATGCTCGTCGCCGGCTCGCCGTCGTTCGGGCTGATCCTCGCGACGTGCCTCGGCGGCTACCTGTCGGCCGGCGGCGCCGGCGCGGTCAACCACTGGTACGACCGCGACATCGATCTCGCGATGGCGCGCACGGCGAACCGGCCGGTCCCGTCGGGCCGCATCCCGCCCACCGTCGCGCTGTGGTTCGGCATCGCGCTGGCCGCCGCGTCGATCGTCGAGCTCGCGCTGCTGGTCAACCCGCTCGCAGCGGCCCTCTCGTTCAGCGGCTTCCTCGGCTACGTCTTCGTCTACACGGTCTGGCTCAAGCGCCGCACGCCGCAGAACATCGTCATCGGCGGCGCGGCGGGCGCCGTGCCCCCGCTCGTCGCCTGGGCCGCCACGACCGGCTCGGTGAGCGGCACCGCGGTGATCCTGTTCTTCATCGTCTTCTTCTGGACGCCGCCGCACTTCTGGGCGCTCTCGCTGCTGATGAAGGGCGAGTACGAGAAGGTCGGCGTGCCGATGCTGCCGGTCGTCCGCGGCGAGGCCGAGACGCGCCGCCAGATCGTCCTGTACACGATCCTGCTCTACGCGGTGACCCAGCTGCCGTTCTGCGCGGGCGGCCTCGGCGGCGTCTACCTCGCCGGCTCGCTCGTCCTGGGCCTGGGCTTCATCTATGGCGCCGTGCGCCTCTACCGCCGCGCCGACCGCCGCGCGGCGCTGCAGCTCTACCTGTTCTCCCTGGCCTACCTGGCGCTGCTCTTCGCCACAATGGTCGCCGACGTCAAGATCTGAGGACTCATGGATCGCAACCTCGCCCGCAAGAACATCCGCTCCGGCCTCATCGTCACGGCCGTCTGCCTGTTCATGTTCGGCATGACCTTCGTGGCCGCGGCCATCTACGTCTCGTGAGCCCGGTCGACAAGCCGATCCCGCCCGCCGGGGAGGAGATCCACCTCCCCAACCAGAGCGTCCAGCCGGTGCTGCTGGCGTTCCTGATCACCGTGACGCTGCTGGGCACGACGACGGTCTGGTACCTGTCGGCCGCCGGCGGCATCGGCTGCATCTGGGTGATCGCCCGCTGGATCCGCGAGGCGCGCACGGAGCTCGAGGAGCTCCCCGCGCACCACGGCGACGAGCACTAGCCCCTAGCTGAAGTTCGCCAGCGTGGTGCAGTCGACCGGCTTGGTGTGAGCCGGGTCGAGCGCGTTGAGGACGTCGAGCAGGGCGTTGGGGTTGGCCGCCATCGCCAGGTGCTCGGACGGGTCGGCCGCGCACTGGTCCTGCATGACGATGTTGGTCGCCCCCGGCATGGTGCCGCTGGTGTAGGGCTGGACGAGCTCGTCGTGCGTGGTCATGAGCATCGTGTAGGTCACGCCCGGGACCTTCGGCCCGCCGCCGGAGTTCATCTTGTCGATGAAGTCCGACCCCTGGATGAACTCGGTGCACGACCCGCAGCCGTAGTTCGCCATGCCGTGCTCGATCGCGGTGCCGATCCCGGTCGGGTCGCTCTGGCTCAGCGTGCCGGCCTCCGCGAGGTTCGTGCCCTGCCACAGCGGCGTCATCCCGATGTAGCGATCGACCTTGGGCTGGCCGGCGAGGTCGCCGTCGGTGTAGTGGGAGTCCGCGACGAACTTGAGGTAGTAGTCGGGCATCAGGCTGCCCTCGGAGTGGCCGACGATGTCGACCTTGGCGGCGCCGGTCGCCGTCAGCACGCGGTCGACGAACGCGGCGAGCTGCTGGGCGCTCTCCTCCATCGGGACCGTGCCGCCCATGTCGTTGAACGGCGGCGGGTTGCTCGCGGTCAGGCCGTAGGTGAGGGCGAAGACGCAGTAGCCCTGCGCGGCGATCCGCGGCGACATCCAGTACCAGTTGGCCTCCATCGTCGCGCCGAGGCCGTGGACGAGGACGACCGGATTGGGATGGGCTGCGCTCGGCTTGCAGCTGAAGTCGTTGGCGCCGGGAGGCGACGCGTCGGTGTAGCCGTCGGCGAGGGCCGCGGAGGGCCCGGCGAGGCAGGCGGCGAGAAGCAGGCCGATTAGCGTGCGCAGGCGCATGCCCCGAGAACGATCCGGCGAGGCGGAACTTGCTGCCCGGCTGCGCGCGCAGGCGCTGTCGGGCCCGCCGCTGAAGGATCCCGTCGCCGTGGCGCGCCGGCTGCTGGCGATCCAGGGCCAGGACCCGCGGGGCGCCCGGCTGGCGGTGCGGGCGCGCACGGACGGCCTCCATGCGTCCGACGTCGACGCCGCCCTGAACGACCGCCGGCTCCTGATCGCCTGGCTGAACCGCGGGACGCTGCACCTCGTCCGGACCGCGGACTTCTGGTGGCTGCACGCGCTGACCACGCCGCAGCTGCGGACGGGGAGCGACCGGCGACTCGCCCAGGAGGGCGTGACGCCCGCTGCGCTGCGCCGCGGCCTGGACATCGTCCGCGACGCCATCGCGGCCGACGGCCCGCAGACGCGCGAGGAGCTGCGCGAGCGCCTGCGTTCCTCGCGGGTCCCCACGGCGGGCCAGGCGCTCATCCACGTCCTCTTCCGCGCCGGGGTCGAGGGCCTGGTCGTCCGCGGCCCGATGCGCGGCAGGCAGCACTGCTACGTCCTCGCGGAGGACTGGGCCGGCGAGCGGCCGAAGGTCGACCGCGCCGTCGCCCTGCGCGAGCTCGGCACCCGCTATCTGGCGGGCCACGCTCCCGCCGACGACCGCGACCTGGCCAAGTGGGCCGGGATCACGCTCGCCGACGCGCGCCGCGCCCTCGCCGACGCACGTCCGCCGCGCGTCCCGCGCCATCCCGATCTCCCCGGTCCGCGCCTGCTCGGCGCGTTCGAGCCCGTCCTGCTCGGCTGGGCCGATCGCACCCCGATCCTCCCGCCCGACCGCCAGGCGGAGATCGTCAGCGGCGGCATCTTCCGGCCGTTCGTCCTGCACCACGGGCGCGCAGCCGGCGCGTGGCGGCTCGAACGCGGCCGCGTGCTCTGCGACGTTCCCGGCGCCCTGGGCGCCGAGAAGGCCGACGTGGAGCGCTTCCTGGGCTAGGCGGCCAGCTCGGCCGACTCCGGGACGTCGCAGATCGCGCCGTCCTCGGTCCAGCAGCGGACGATGTCGCGCATCGAGACGACGCCGGCGACCTGGCCGCCCTCGAGCACGACGAGGTGGCGGAAGCCGCCGCGGATCATCGCCACCGCCGCCTCCTCGAGCGACCAGTCGGGCGCGGCGTAGACGATGTTGGTGGTCAGGTGGTCGGCGACCTTCTCGACCTCGGGATCCTGGCCCGCTCCGATCGACTCGAGCAGATCGCGCTCGGTGAAGATGCCCGCGCCCGCCGATTCGGGGTCCATGATCACGGCGGCCCCGACCGCGCGTT
>Ga0207657_10003897_pt1 | contig 15833 bp, 12 predicted proteins | sample KBSC33metaG_FD_184316 | JGI IMG/M metagenome (GOLD analysis project Ga0207657, IMG submission 184316) | Corn rhizosphere microbial communities from Kellogg Biological Station, Michigan, USA - KBS C3-3 metaG (SPAdes) (version 2) | ecosystem: Host-associated > Plants > Roots > Rhizosphere > Soil ... | reverse complement strand
TGCGGCTTGCCCGGCTGCAGGTCACCCACCCGCACCGCCTCGTTCGCCGGTGTCGGCGGCGGCGCCTTGCTTTCGTACTCGCGGTGCTCGCGCTCGCAGCCAGCGACGAGCAACGCGAGCGTGGGCGCGGCGACGAGCGCGGCGACGATGCGCGCCATGCGGCGCTCAGCGCGTCGGGAGTGCGAAGACATAGAGGGTGCCTCCCGGTTGCGTCTTGCCCGGCAGGTCGTGCACCGCATTGGCCAGGCCGCCGCCGGCGCTGCTGTCGCGCGGATCGAGCTTGCCGACGACGATCGCACCGGCCCAGCCGCCGATGCCGGACAACACCGCGATGTATTGATGACCGTCGGGTCCGCGATAGCTCACCGGCTGCCCGATGATTCCGGAGCCGGTCTTGAACTTCCAGAGTTCCTTGCCGCTGCGCGCGTCCACCGCCTTGAACCAGCCATCCATGGTTCCGTAGAACACGACGTCGCCCGCGGTCGCGAGCGCGCCGCTCCACAGCGGCAGGTCTTCGTCGACCTTCCACGCCGCGCGCCGCTGCACCGGATTCCACGCCAGCAGTTCGCCACGCGAGCGGCCCGGCGTTGCATACATGCGCGCATCGGCGCCCACGTACGGCGTGCCGGCGACGTAGTTCACCTCGCCCGACAACCAGTCCATGCACAGGTTGATGTGCGGGATGTAGACGAGGCCCGTGCGTGGCGAGAACGCCGACGGATTCCAGTCCTTCGCGCCGGGCGACGCGGGACAGATCCCGCGCGTGACGCGCCCGTTGCGTGGCTGCTTGTCGGGATTCAGCACCGGCCGGCCGGTGGCCATGTCGATGCGCAGGATCGAGTTGACGGCGGTGAACGGATCGGCGGACAGCACCTGTCCGGTCCTGCGATCGAGCACGTAGATGAAGCCATTGCGCTCCGGCCGCACGATCACCGGACGCGTGCCACCACCGGAGACCGGGAAGTCGAGCAGCAGGCTTTCGTTGACCGCGTCGTAGTCGAACAGGTCGTGCGGCGAAAAGCCCTGGAACCAGCGCGCGGCGCCGGTGTCGGGATCGCGCGCGAACATGCCCGCAGTCCACTTGTTGTCGCCGGGACGCTGGTCGGCATTCCACGGGCCCGGGTTGCCGGTGCCGTGGAAGATCAGGTTCAACTTCGGATCGTAGGAAATCCAGCCCCACACGGTGCCGCCGCCGATCTTCCACGCATCCGGTGGCCATGTGGTCTTGCCGAGGTCCTTGCCGCGATCCTGTGCGTAGTACGGGTGGAAGCCGGCGCCGATGCCGACGTCGGCATCAGGCCCGGTATTGAACACCTTCCACGCGATCCTGCCGCTGGCCGCATCCAGCGCCGCGAGCCAGCCGCGCACGCCGAACTCGCCACCGGCGTTGCCGACCAACACTTTGCCCTTCACCACCAGCGGCGCCATGGTGATGCTTTCGCCCTTGTTGATGTCGCCGAGCTTGGTCTTCCAGAGTTCCTTTCCGGAATCCGCGTCGAGGGCGATGGTGTTGCCGTCGAGCGTGTTGAAGATGATCCTGCCCTGCCAGTACACCGCGCCGCGGTTGACCACGTCGCAACAGGCCACGCCCTGCGCGGCCGCGACCGGATGCGGTTCGTACTTCCATTTCACCGGCGCGCCGGGACGCGCGAGATCCAGCGCGTAGACGATGTCCGGGAACGGCGTGACGACGTACATCGTGCTGCCGACGACGATCGGCGCGGCTTCCTGGCCGCGGTCGACGCCGGTCGAAAAGGTGAAGGCGACTTTCAGCGCGCCGACGTTGCCGCGGTTGATCTCGCCCAGCGGACTGAAGCGGGTGCTCGCATAGTCATGCGCCGGCATGCTCCAGTCGCCGTCACCCGGCGGCGCGGCGACGGCGGCGAATGCCGCCAGCGCGATCGCGACGAATGTTCCGATCCGCCGCGCGCGCCGCAACCGGATTTCCCTGTTCGAGTCCTTTTGCACGGGCCGTCCTCCGTCGCCGGAAGGTAGGCAGCGCCCGGTGAAGGGTCGATCAATGGTTCGCGGGCGAAAACGAGAGGCCGAGCATCCAGGTCCGCCCGGGCGCCGGTTCGAAATAGCGGCCGTTGCTGTCGTTGACGATCACCGACCCGATGGCATGTCGATCCAGCACGTTATCCAGCCGCGCGAAGCCTTCGAGCATCACCCGGCCGACATGCCAGCGGCGCTCGACGCCGACATCCAGCGTCGCGTAACCCGGTGCGTGCGCGGTGTTGGCGTCGTCGGCATAGGCGCGGCCGAAAGCATCGGCCTGCATGAACACATCCAGGTCCGTGGCCGGCGACCAGCGCAGCTCCGCCCACAGCGACTGCGGGTTGGTCGCGGGAATGCGGTTGCCGGCGGCCACGAGGGTATCGGGCTGCGTGCACGGCGGTGCGCGGCAGGTGCTGAAGGCACTGCGATAGCGCGCATCGAGCCGGCTGTAGGCCAGCGCGTAGTGCCAGCGCGTCGACAGCGGCCCTGAGGCCGAAAGCTCCCAGCCGCGACGACCGCTGCGCGCCGCATTGTCGTAGGTGCTGCGGCCGCCGCTGTTGCTCGCGACGACCAGCTCGTCGCGCGTTCGGCTGGCGAAGGCGACGACCTCGAACAGCTGCGCACCGCGCTGCGCGCGCAGTCCGAGCTCGGCGCTGCGGGTGCGCGCCGGACGCAGCGCGTCGTTGAGCCCGCTGCGGCCGTCGGCGCGGTAGCCCAGTTCGGCGAACGATGGCGTCTCGAATCCGCGCCCGGCGTTGCCGTACACCTCGAGCCAGGTCGCGGGCCGATACGACATGCCAAATACCGGCGTGGACTGTGCGTAATGCAAGGCGCCGCTGTCGTCGGGATTGCCGGGAGCGACGTAGGCATCGCGCGAGCGGAAATCGACGCGGCTGTGGCGTGCTCCGAATGTCGCCGACCAGTGCTGCAGGAACGTCCAGCGCAGTTCCGCATACACGTCGCGGTTGCCGGCGGTGTCGCGCTCATCGCGCCGTAGCGCACCCACGACACCGAGCAGGTCGCCGGAGAAATTCTCGTAGCCGCGGCGATGCTCGGTCGATTGCTGCGCCTGCGTGCCGATGGTGATGCCGAACGGCCGCCCCAGCAGCAGCGTGTCGAACTGCCAGCGCAGGTCCGCGCCAGCGTAGGTGCGCGCCAGGTCGACGACGCCACCGCCGCTTCCCGGCGCTGCCTGCGCGGCGGCCGGCACCGACAGCATCTGGAAGGTGCCGCGGTTGCCGCCCCAGGCGTTGAGGCTGAGCGCGCCCACTCCGCCCAGCGCCTGTTCGACGTGCACTCCCAGCTGCTGCTGGTGCACGCGCTTGCGCGTGTCGAAGGCGAGCGCGCCGGCACTGGCCGCGCGTGGCGTCGCCAGCGCCTGCGCGAGGGTCAGTCCCTGCGGGTCATCAGCGACGAGCTCCAGCGTGTTGGCGGTGATCGCGAGTTTCGTTCCACCCGTGGTGCCGAATAGCAGTCGCGCCTGGTTGGTATCGCGCCGGGCGCGGCTGTGGTCGCGAAAGCCGGCAACATCGAGGTGACCGGCGTCGAGTCGATAACCCTCGCCATCGGCGCCGTCCGCGGACCACGGTCCGGCGATCGACAGGCTGTCGCGCGAGAGACCGTCGCTGCCGCCGGCGACGCGCATGCCGGACTGCGCCTGCCGCGGCGGATCGGCACTGACGAATTCGATGACGCCACCGGAGGCATTGCCGTACAGCGCCGAGAACGGACCGCGCAACACGTCCACGCGCGACAACGCTTCCAGCGGAATGTGCGAGACCTGCCCCTGCCCGTCCGGCATCGTCGCCGGAATGCCGTCGTCGAACACCTGCAGACCGCGCACGCCGAACGCCGAGCGCGCGCCGAAACCGCGGATGGTCAGCTGCACGTCCTGCGCGAGGTTCTGGCGATCGTGCGCGGCGACGCCGGGCACGCGCCGAAGCAGTTCGGACACGCTCAGTTGCGGCCGCGCGGGAATGTCCTTCACCACGATGCGGTCGACCGAGGCCGGCGTTCCCGCCAGCTGGCGGGTACCGACGACGACGATGCCCGGCAGCGTGGGCGGGGACGTGACGTCATCGACGGCGCGGGCGGTGATCGGCGCCAGCAGGCAACAGGCCAGCATGCATGCCATGCCATCGCGCCCGACCTTCCGGTCACTGCGTCTATTCCGGCCCGTTCGCGGCATCGCAGGTCTGAATTGGGGAAAGACGCGCCACCTTGCGTATTCATCAGTTAGTGCCGCGTGACTCCGCCGCCGCGACCGCACATCGGCGGATGCCCAGGCGGTGCACAGCGCGCCCCCGCGAGATTTCCGCGCGCATCGGCACGGACGCCAACCATGAATGCGAACCCGCGTCGTGCGGCGGATCGCGCGTGGATCCTTCACCGGCGGCGAAGCTTCGCTCCCCTATAAGCATCGCCATGAACGAACCCGTCCTGGTCATCGTCGACGACGATCGCAACTTCGCCGCCACGGCCGCCGATCTTGCGCGCAGCCGCGGATTTTCCACCCATGTCGCGCATTCGGTCGCCGAGTCCGAACGCTTCGCCGGGATGCCGCGCGACCTGAGCCTGCTCGACGTCGACCTGCCCGATGGCTCGGGTTTCGACGTGCTCGAGAAGTTCGAGCCCGGCGATTACGAGAAGATCGTGTTCGTCACCGGCCAGCCGAACCTGGAGTCGGCGGCGCGCGCGGTCTCGACGCCGGTTTCCGACTACCTGACCAAGCCTTTGAGCCTGGACAAGCTCGACCAGTTGCTGCGCGAAGTGTCGTTGCGCGTGTCGCGCCGCAGTGCCGCGGCCAGCGAGGGCGATTTCGGGTTGATCGGCGATAGCCGCGCGATCCGGCGCCTGCGCAGCGAGATCGTCAAGATCGCGCCCTGCGACGTGTCGGTCCTGCTCACCGGCGAAACGGGAACCGGCAAGGAACTGGTCGCACGCGCGCTGCATCGCGCCAGTGGCCGCCGCGGGCCGCTGGTCGCGGTCAACTGCGGCGCGGTCGCGCCCGAACTCCTGGCCAGCCAGTTGTTCGGGCACGAGCGTGGCAGTTTCACCGGCGCCAACGCGCGCCATATCGGCGTGTTCGAGCAGGCGCAGCACGGCACGCTGTTCCTGGACGAGATCGCCGAGATGCCGGCGCAGCTGCAGGTGTACCTGCTGCGGGTGCTGGAATCGGGCGCGGTCACGCGCGTCGGCGGCAACTCCGAAATCGCCGTGGCCGCCCGCGTCATCGCCGCGACCAACCGTTATCCGCAATCGGCGATCGCCGACGGCCTGCTGCGCGAGGACCTCTATTACCGGCTGGCCGGCTACGAAATCGCGATGCCGCCGCTGCGCGATCGCGATGACGACATCCTGCTGTTGGCGCAGGCCTTCCTGGACGAACTCAACACCGCCAACGCGACCTGCCGCCGGCTCGATCCGCGCTGCGAAGCGGCGATGCGCCAGCACGCCTGGCCGGGCAACGTGCGCGAGCTGCGCAGCGCCATCGCCCGCGCCTACTTCGGCGCGGATGGCGAATCGGTGTCGGTGTTCCCGCAGTCCTGCGGCAATCCGCTGGGCAGCGCCGCGCAACTGGTATTCAGCGTGGGCATGAGCTACGCGGAAATGGAAACCGCGATGCTGATGAAGACGCTGGCGCATTACGACGGCGACAAGCGCGCGACCGCCGCCGCGCTCGGCGTCAGCAGCCGCACCGTCCACAACCAGCTGGCGCGCCTCAGGCATGCCGCACCGCAGCCGGGCGACGGCGGAACGCGCCCAGGCTGATCGACCCGCGCGACGTTCCTCGCAGGTCAGGCTTCGACGAGCGGCGCCCGCGCCAACGCTGGCCCCGCGCACGTTGCGGCATGCGCGCGCCAGTCATGGTCGCGCCACGCCGTCCATTCGGCGTGTCCGGCTCCATCGTGCGCATCATCATCGCTGTGCAGCTTCTGCCATACGCGACGGGCAGCCGGCGCTGCACGCGTCCACGGGATGCGCGAGCGGCCGCGGATCCGCTGGTAGGCCTGGACCATCGTCGGCTCGATGCTGTCGAAATCACGGCCCGGGTACGCGAGATAGGCATGGATGCCGACGCGGATCGCCGGCTCCCATTCCTGGAACAGGAACACCAGCTCGCTGGTCGCGCTGGATTCCATCTGCTGCCAGCAGGACAGCTCCGCGTCGATATCGATCATCACCGCGCCGGTGGCGCCAGGATCCTGCATGTCGTGTCCTCCATGGTTGCGCCGTCGGCGCGCGTGCGCCGCCGGGGCCATCGACTCGAGTCGTGCGCCCTCAACTTCGGCGGCTGGCGGCCGTCGTGCCGCGTTCCTGGATGTCGCGGTCGCTGTTGCCCTCGCGACTGCGCAGGCTGCGCGCCTCGCCGCCCTTGCGCCCGGCTTCGCGCGCTTCCTCGGAGTTGAATTCGTGCGCGTGGCCACTGGCGTGCGCCGCGCGCCCGCCGGCGCTGGCGATCTGCCGCTGCTGTTCGGCGTCCATGCCGGCGAAGCCGCGACCCTTGCTGCTGCGTCCGTCGTCGCGGTGGTTGCCTGGATTCTGGTTGCGATTGGGCACGTCGTACTCCTGTGGCTTCGTCTATGGGTGGAACCGCGGACCTGCGGGCCCGATGCCGGGCCGCTGACAAAGGGCAGCAGCAACCTTCATGCCAAGCACGCAGCGCGCATCCGCGCACGGCCGCGCACCTTACGCAGGGATGAAATTTCCATTGCGGGGAAACTGTTTCCCGTCTCAAGACTCAGCCACGGTCGACGGAAAGTTTTTCCCGTCGCTGGAAAAAAGATCACGCCCGGCGCGTTCGCCGGCGCGCGGCGAGCTCGACATTGCTAGCACCGGCGCGGCCGGCGTGCTGGCACGGGACTTGCGCATTCCACCCTGATGCAACCACGGAGGACCCGATCGTGCAGGACAACACTCCCGCTGCTTCAGCCGCCAGGGAACTCAAGGCCGCCGCCCGCGATGCGTTGCGGATGGGTTCGCAATGGGCGCACACCGCACTTCACTGGATCGATGAAAGGAGTACCGACATGAGCAACCGCAGTCGCGAACAGGAGCAGCGCGAACGCGCGCAGCGCAACCGCTACTCGGCTTCGGATTACGGAACGGATGAAGGCGACCGCGATTTCAGCCAGCAGAACGCATCCCAGCGTGACACCCCGCGCGCGTCCGGGCAGGCGAGCGTGCTCGGCGGTCGCCAGGGCCGGGATCGCGACATCCAGCACGACACGTGGCGACAAGGGCAGCGTGGCCGCGAAGGCAGTTACCCGCAGGCCAGCACTTCACCGGACGATTACAGCCAACGCGGCGACCCCGCGCGTGGCAGCCGTGGAGGCAGCGGATACGCGAGCTACGGCGGATACGCCAGCCAGGGCGTGCAGTCGCGCGGTACGCATGGCGCGGGCAGCGAGGGCTACGACGACCAGGATTTCTCGCAGGACTACAGCCAGGGATCGTCGCACTACGGCTCACAGGGATTCGGCGCGCAGGGATCGCAGGGCGTTTACGGACCCCAGGGATTCGGATCGCAAGGCGGCATCGGCGCGCGCGGCAGCGAGTACGGCCTTGGTTCGGGTTACAGCAGCAGCGGCGGCTACAGCCGCGAAGGCTATGGCGCCAGCCAGTACGGCCAGGGCGGCAGTTCCGACCAGTGGCGCGCGCGTGACGTGAGCGGACAGGGCTTGGGAACCTCCGGCAGCTATCGCGGCATGGGGCCGAAGAACTACACCCGCTCGGACGAGCGCATCCGCGAGGACCTCAACGAAAAGCTGACCGATGCACACGACATCGATGCCAGCGGCCTTTCGGTCGAAGTGAACAACGGCGTCGCGACGCTCACCGGCACTGTCGACCAGCGCTGGATGAAACATCGTGCCGAAGACCTGGCCGAAAGCTGCAGCGGCGTACGCGACGTCAACAACCAGATCCGCGTGGCTTCGCAATCGGGACAACAGGCGGGCAGCCAGCGCGATGCCAGTGCGCGTGGCAGCGCCTCGTCGCCGGGTTACGGCAGCGCGGGCGGAAACCCGTCCCATACCGCTTCCAGCGGCGTCGGCGGCGGGCAGGGATCGTCGGGCACGGCGCCGTCGTCCTCCGCACCGTCCGCAAGTGCGCAATCAGGCACGTCTTCCGCAACCGGCAATACGGGCACCAGCGGCAATGGCGGCAGTTCCGGCGCCAGCACGACCAATACGAACCGCCCCGGCGGTTCCAGCCTCAGCTGATCGACCACCACCACGCACTGATCGCAACCACCAAGGAGAGCCACATGAAGACCCTCACCAAACTCGCGCCGATCGCCGCAGCCCTGGCATTTGCCTTCGTCGCAGCCGGCTGCAGCCATGAAGTCCGCGATACCGATACCACGCAGACCAGCAGCACGATGCCGGCGCCGGCCGATACCTCGGGCACCACCAGCAGCACCACGACGACGACCACGACCGACGCGAACGGCAACACGAATTCCACGACGGGCACCACGACGGACACGACGCAGGATCCGCAGAATCCGAATCCCCCGACCTCCCCGTAACGCAACGCGCGCATCACGCGCGGAACCCGGGCAGGCGATCGCGACGATCGCCGGGAGTCGCCGCTGACGCCGTGCCATGCGCTCTGTCGTCCCGCGTTGCCACCGCAGCGCGGGACGCGGTCCCGGCCAACGCCCGTCGCCCTCGTTGCGAGGCCATCGAAATAATCCATCAACGCGCACTGCCACGCAGGCAACGCGCAAGGAGAGTGTCATGAAACCGCTTTCATCCCCACGCACCGCGCCGATCGCCGCGGCTCTGTTCGTGCTGCTGGCCGCCGCCGGCTGCAAGAACCACGACAACGCCGCGAACACCGATACCGGCGCGATGCCGCCACCCGCCGCCACGGCCGCGACACCGATGCCGGCCGAATCGGCCAGCGCGATGGGCAACGGCATGGAGTCGACGATGCCAGCCACTTCGCCGGCGAGTTCCACCAGCGCGTCGGCGATGAGCAGCGCGATGCCGGCCGAAGGCGCCGCGCCGATGGGCGCGGTCACCGCTTCGGATTTCTACGCCGAGGCGATGAAGGGCGACCAGAAGGAAATCAACTCCTCGCAGATGGTCGAGAAATCGGGCAGCAGCGCCGACGTCAAGAAGCTGGCGAAGAAGATCGACAGCGACCACACGGCCTTCGACAAGAAGGTCAAGGCGGCCGCCGGCAGTAACGCGACCATGCCGTCGGCCGCGGATACGACGGACTCGAGCCTGGCCGGCAAGACCGGTGCGGACCTGGACAAGGCGTACGTCGATGCGATGGTGACCGACCACCAGACCGACATCCCGAAGTTCGAGAACGCGGCCAAGAACGCCAGTACGCCCGAGGCCCGGAAACTGGCCAGCGACGTGCTGCCGACACTGCGCGAACACCTGAAGATGGCGCAGGACCTGCAGGCGAAGATGGGCGCGAAGTAACGCGCGCCATCGCCATGCGCCAGTCGCAAGGCTGGCGCATGGAACGCTGCCGTCAGCGCAGCTGCGCCAGCGATGCCTGCAACGCCGCGGCAATCGCGGCGTCGCCATTCACGATGTCGGCCCATGCAAGTTCGATGCCCTTGCGGCGGCCTTTTTCCACCAGCTTCAGGCCATGCGGGTCCAGCGTCAGCGTGTAGGCGCGGCCCTGCACTTCGAGTTCGCGTCGCAATGGTTTGTCCAGGGGTGTCACGGCGGCTCCCGCGCGGCGTTCGCGCTGCTTTCATACGCAGGCGCACAGCATGGCCCTGGCTCATCCACGCGGAGTGAAACCATGGACAGCAAGCGCGAGCGCATTTCCCCCAACGGCGACACGCGATTCGTACGGCGCGACGAGCATGGCCGCTTCAAGGAATCCGACGATGCCGGCCGCTCGCTGGCGCAGGACCGGCGCAAGCAGGCCAAGACCACCGTCAAATCCGGACAGGGCGATCGCGGCGACCAGAAGAAACACTGACGTTCGCCACCCACGCGCAGCCATTCCCCCGAATCTCACGGATTGACACGCGTCGACGCTAATGTCGACCGATGCGCGGACAGATACGACTGGATTTCAGCGCGGCGCTGCGGGTTCAGGTGGCGGACGCGGTCGCCCCGGATAATGCGCGGATGTCCAATCCACTGCCGTCGCAGCCAGCGCCATCGGACGCGGCGCTCGCGGGGTTCCATCCAGCGGTCTCGGCCTGGTTCCAGCGAGCCTTCCCCGGCCCCACCGATGCCCAGGCGCAGGCGTGGCCGGCGATCGCGTCCGGGCGCAACACGCTGGTGGCGGCGCCCACCGGATCGGGCAAGACGCTGACCGCATTCCTCGCGGCGATCGACGCGCTGGTGCGCGAGGGGCTCGATCACGGTCTTGCCGATGCCACCCAGGTCGTCTACGTCTCGCCGCTGAAGGCGCTGTCCAACGACATCCACATCAACCTCGAGGCGCCGCTGGACGGCATCCGCGCCGAACTCGCGCGCCAGGGATTGCCCGACGTCGAGATCCGCACAGCGGTGCGCACCGGCGACACCCCGCAGTCCGAGCGCGCGCGCCTGCGCAAGTCGCCGCCGCACATCCTGGTGACGACACCCGAATCGCTGTACGTGCTGCTCGGATCCGAATCGGGCCGCGCGATGCTCGCGTCCACGCGTACCGTCATCGTCGACGAGATCCACGCGATGGTGTCGAGCAAGCGCGGCAGCCATCTGTCGCTCTCGCTGGAACGCCTCGAAGCGCTGTGCGGGCGCCGCCTGACGCGCGTGGGACTGTCGGCGACGCAGAAGCCGATCGATGAAGTGGCCCGTTTCCTCGTCGGCAGCGCCGCGGTCGCGGGCGACAACACGCCCGACTGCGCCATCGTCGACATCGGCTACACCAGGCAGCGCGACCTCGCGCTGGAACTGCCGCCGGTGCCGTTGCAGCCGGTGATGTCGAACGAACAATGGGAGCTGGTCTACGCGCGTGTCGCCGAGCTGGTCGAGGCGCATCGCACCACGCTGGTCTTCGTCAACACCCGGCGCATGGCCGAGCGCGCCGCGCGCCACCTCGCCGAGCGCCTGGGCAAGGAAGCCGTCGCCGCGCACCACGGCAGCCTGGCCAAGGAACTGCGGCTGGACGCCGAGCAGCGACTCAAGCGTGGCGACCTCAAGGTGCTGGTCGCGACCGCTTCGCTGGAACTGGGCATCGACATCGGCGACGTCGACCTGGTCATCCAGCTTGGCTCGCCGCGTTCGATCGCCGCGCTGCTGCAGCGCGTTGGCCGCGCGGGGCACCACGTTGGCGGCGTGCCCAAAGGCCGCGTGTTCCCGCAGTCGCGCGAGGACCTGGTCGAATGCGCGGCGCTGCTCGACTGCGTGCGCCGCGGCGAACTCGATGCGCTGATCATGCCGAAGGCGCCGCTGGACGTGCTGGCGCAGCAGATCGTGGCCGAGGTCTCGAGCACGGAGTGGGACGAGGACGCGCTCTACGACTGGACGCGGCGCGCGTGGCCCTACGCGCAACTGCCGCGCAAGGACTTCGACGCCGTCGTGCGCATGCTGTCCGACGGCTTCACCACCCGCCGTGGCCAGCGCGCGGGCTACCTGCATCGCGACGCCGTGCACAGGCGCCTGCGCGGACGCAAGGGCGGGCGCATGACCGCGGTGATGTCGGGCGGCACGATCCCGGACACCGGCGACTACACGGTCATCCTCGAACCGCAGGCGACGACGATCGGCAACGTCAACGAAGACTTCGCGATCGAAAGCATGGCCGGCGACATCTTCCAGCTCGGCAATGCGAGCTATCGCGTGCTGCGCGTCGAACCCGGCCGCATGCGCGTGGAGGATGCGCAGGGGCTGCCGCCGAGCATTCCGTTCTGGCTGGGCGAGGCGCCCGGGCGCACCGATGAACTCTCGATCGGCGTATCGCGGCTGCGCAGCGAGATCGCCGCGCGGCTGGAATCGGGCGAAGAGCGCGTGGTCGACTGGCTGACCACGGAGGTCGGGCTGGCCCCGGAAGCCGCGCGCCAGATCGTTGACTACTTCGCCCGCCAGCAGGTCGCGCTCGGCATGATGCCGACGCGCGGGACGCTGGCGATCGAGCGGTTCTTCGACGAATCCGGCGGCACCCAGCTCGTCATCCACACGCCCTACGGCAGCCGCATCAACCGCGCCTGGGGCCTGGCGCTGCGCAAGCGCTTCTGCCGCAAGTTCAACTTCGAACTGCAGGCCGCGGCGACCGAGAACGCGATCGTGCTGTCGCTGTCGACCAGCCACAGCTTCCCGCTGATCGATGTCGCCCACTATCTGCATTCCAACAGCGCCTGCGACGTGCTGGTGCAGGCGCTGCTCGATGCGCCGTTGTTCGGCGCGCGCTGGCGCTGGAACGCGACGACCGCGCTCGCGCTGCCCAGATTCATCGGCGGCCGGAAGGTCGCGCCGCAACTGCAGCGGATGAAGTCGGAAGATCTGCTCGCGACCGTCTTCCCCGACCAGGTCGCCTGCGCGGAAAACCTCGTCGGCGAACGCGAGGTGCCCGACCATCCGCTGGTGGCGCAGACGCTCGACGACTGCCTGCACGAGGCGATGGATGCCGATGGATGGCTGGAACTGCTGCGCGCGCTGGAATCGGGCGAGGTGCAGATCGTCGCGCGCGACCTGACCGCACCCTCGCCGTTCGCCGCCGAGGCGCTCAACGCGAAACCCTACGCATTCCTCGACGATGCGCCGCTGGAGGAACGCCGCACGCAGGCGGTGATGAGCCGCCGCTATGCCGATGCCGACAGCGCGGAAGACCTCGGCCGGCTGGATCCGGGCGCGATCGAATCGGTGCGCGAGCAGGCCTGGCCGCAGGTGCGCGACGCCGACGAAATGCACGATGCGTTGATGGGCCTGGGATGCGTGACCGATGCGGAAGCGCAGGCTTGCGGATGGGATGCGTTGCTTGCACGGTTGGCGCGTCATCACCGTGCGACGAAAATCCTGTGCGGGAGCGGCTCCAGTGGCGATGACGCCGGGACCGCCGGCCCCGCGGCCCACGTCGCTCCCGCGGGCGCCGGCCTGGAGGCAACCCTCTGGTTCGCGGCGGAACGACTGCCGCAGGCGCAGGCGTTGCATCCGCACGCAGCGTTGTCCCCACTCATCGAGGCGCCCGCGGAATTCGCGGCGCAGGCGTGGTCGCGCGAGGATGCCGCGCTCGAGCTGGTGCGTTCGCGCATGACCGGATTGGGGCCGACGACGGTCAATGCGCTCACGACTTCGCTCGCGCTGCCGCGATCGGAAATCGACGTCGCGCTGCTGAAGCTGGAAAGCGAGGGCTACGTCATGCGCGGCCGCTTCAGCGCCGGTGCAACGGACGAAGAGTGGTGCGAACGGCACCTGCTCGCGCGCATCCACCGTTACACCATCGGCAAGCTGCGCCGCGAGATCGAGCCGGTCGAACCGCGCGACTTCATGCGTTTCCTGCTCGACTGGCAGCGGGTGTCGAAAGATGCGCGCGTCAGCGGTCCCGAGGCACTGGCCGGCGTGCTTTCGCAGCTGGAAGGCTTCGAGGCGCCGGCCGGCGCGTGGGAAACCGAACTGCTGCCGGCGCGCGTCACCGATTATTCGATCTCCTGGCTCGACGACCTGTGTACCGCCGGTCGCGTCGCGTGGACACGGTTGCGCGGTGCGGCCACGAACGTCGACGGCAACGCGCGCGCCGCACCGGTGCGTGCGACGCCCATCGTGCTGCTGCCACGCCGGCAGCTCGCGCTGTGGACGCGGCTCACCGCGGGGCGGCGCGAAGACGAACCGGCGCTGTCCTCGCGCGCGGCCAAGGTCGCCGATGTGCTGCGCGAGCATGGCGCGTCGTTCTTCGACGATCTCGTCGGCGAGGCGCACCTGCTGCGCACGGAACTCGAGGACGCGCTGGCCGAACTGGTCGCGCGCGGGCGCGTGCACTGCGACAGTTTTGCCGGACTGCGTGCGTTGCTCGTGCCGCAGTCGAAGCGGCCGTCCAACCACGCACGGCGTGGACGGCGCGCATCGCTGTTCGGGATCGAGGACGCCGGACGCTGGACGCTGACGCGTCGCACGACGCCTGCCACCGCGACGCAACCCGATGACATCGAGCACGTTGCGCGCACGCTGCTGCGCCGCTATGGCGTGGTCTGCTGGCGCCTGCTCGAACGCGAAGCGGCATGGCTGCCGCCATGGCGGGACCTGCTGCGCGTGTACCACCGGCTCGAGGCGCGCGGCGAGATCCGTGGCGGCCGCTTCGTCGCTGGCCTCAGCGGCGAGCAGTTCGCCTTGCCCGAGGCAATCGCCAGCCTGCGCCAGGTGCGCAAGCGTGCAGCCGATGGCGCCATGGTCGCGCTGTCGGCGCTGGATCCGCTCAACCTCGTCGGAACGCTGCTGCCCGGAACGAAGGTGCCGCGCCAGTTCGGTGCGCGCCTGGTACTGCGCGACGGCATCCCGCTCGGCACGCTGGTGGCCGGCACGATCGACCTGTCGAGCGGTCTGTCCACCGACGATGGGCGCGCGGTCCGCAAGCTGCTGCTGCGCGAGCCGGAGTCGACATTCCCGATGGACGTCGCGACGACGCACTGAACCGCCTTCAGGCGGCGTAGACGCCTGCGGCGGATGATGTCGCATGGCCACGCGCAAACCTGCAATACCACGGCGCGCGACGCCGCGCAGGCGCGCCGTTCCACCCGGCAGCGCGCCGGTTCCGGTCGACGACAGCCTCGACGCGCTGCGCGATGCGGCCGCGGGCTGCAAGCGCTGCGACCTGTGGAAGCCGGCGACGCAGACGGTGTTCGGTGCGGGACCGGACAACGCGCGCATCCTGGTGGTTGGCGAACAACCCGGCGATGCCGAGGATCTCAGCGGCGTGCCGTTCGTGGGGCCGTCGGGGCAGATGTTCGATCGCGCGCTCGAGGAGCTTGGCCTCGACCGCCGCCGCATGTACGTCACCAACGCGGTCAAGCATTTCAAGTTCGAGCGGCGCGGCAAGGTCCGGCTGCACAAGAGTCCCAATCCCGGCGAGCAGCGTGCGTGCCGCGTGTGGCTGGAAGGCGAACTGGCCCGCATCCGTCCGGACGTCGTCGTGTGCCTGGGCGCGATCGCGGCGCGGAACATCTTCGGCACGAAATTCGGACTGATGAAGCAGCGCGGCACCTGGCAGGCATTGCCCGACGGCACGCGCGCATTCGCGACCGTGCATCCGTCGTGGATCCTGCGGCAGCGCGATGCGCAGTCGCGCGACGAGGCCTATCGCGGATTCGTCGCCGACCTGGCCTTGCTGCTCGACACCTGAGGGGCGCGGACCTCCGCGCGGAACGTCGATGCGAGTTCGCGCAGCGCCGGCAGCATTCCGAACAGGACCGATGACGACAGCACGGCGAAGACGATGCGCCCGTCGAATCCGGGATGGCGCACGCGCGGCAACCAGTCGGAGCCGATCGCGGGATCGAACACCGTGCGTACCACCGGCCAGTGCAGCACCACCACCAGGGCGAACGCGACCCAGGGCAGCACGTTGAGGAAACTGTGCACGTACTGCTCGAACGCGGTGATGCAGCGCCGTCCGGTCGCATAGCGCAGGTCGCTCCAGGAACTGGCGGTATGCGCCACGACACCGGCGAACATCAGCGCCAGCAGCAGCGCGTTGACCGAGAAGAACAGGAACCCGAGCAGCGGCAGGCCGATTTCCACCGTCTGCAGCAGGTGCAACAGCGACTCATGCGTGCCCGAGGTATGGGCGATGTCGGTGCGCGCGTGGCAGATGTAGTCCGTCAATCCCGACAACAGCCACAGCGGAAACACGAACGCGCCGAGCAGCCACCACAGCAGGTGCGCGAGCGCGGCGGGCTCCGTCATCCCCATCGG
>Ga0207657_10003894_pt1 | contig 15839 bp, 10 predicted proteins | sample KBSC33metaG_FD_184316 | JGI IMG/M metagenome (GOLD analysis project Ga0207657, IMG submission 184316) | Corn rhizosphere microbial communities from Kellogg Biological Station, Michigan, USA - KBS C3-3 metaG (SPAdes) (version 2) | ecosystem: Host-associated > Plants > Roots > Rhizosphere > Soil ... | reverse complement strand
GCAGGTAGTTGGGACGGTGGGTACTGACAGCGTCAGCAAGGTACCAGCTAAGGCGGTCCGAGGGGTTATGAGTTACTTTGAGCCCGTTGATGCCGCTCATGTGGCAGGTAGCGCAGGTGGGAACAAACATGTCGCGCGTGGTAAGCGTGCGGGGATCGGCATTCAAATGCAGAAGATTGCGTTGCGCCGCGAACATGATGCCATGCTTGGATTCGTTGTAGATCTCGATCTGCGAATGGTCTGGCCCCATGTGGCACTGCCCACAAGTGGTTGGCAGCCGGGCTAGTTCCACTGAACTGGTATGCCGCGAGTGGCATTCCGTGCAGCTGCCGATGGTTCCATCTTCATTCGGCTTGCCGATGGAGTGGCACTGTTCGCAGCCACCATTGACCGCTACGTGCCCTTCATTCATTGTGAGTGCATTTGGCTGGCGCTTTGTACCGCCAGGTTGAAACTGCTCACTGAATGCAACCTGCTGTGGAGACAGGCCCTTTTCCCCGTAAACAGCGGCCCAGCTCGGAGCGGCATGACGGCTTCGCAGAAATTCCTGGTAGATGGACTCATGGCAGGAGCGGCAATTGCCGGCGGTGAGGTGAGTGCTGATCACAAAACCGTGATGATCAAGCTTCTGCTGCCCCGGCCCGGGCTGGTGGCAGTCCAGGCAACTCACACCTTTTTTGGCGTGTGCCGACATTTCATATTCGTGGACGACTGAATACTGCAGGCGCGCATGGCACTCCGCACATTTGCCCGATGCCCGGACGAAATCGGCGGTGGGCTGCTGGGTTTCGGCTTTCGGACGAGCACGGTTGATCAGGAAGGCCGAAAGGATAAGCGCAAACGCGATGACGCAAGCGACGAACACTGACCGGAAGGACATCAGGTTGTACCCCAAAGGAAGGTGGGCTGAAGATTCGTCTATGCGCATCAACAGGCGCGCTCGAAGACGGAATACTGAAACTGTAACAGCCTTACCCGTGGGCCTGCATGAGTCCCAATTCTGCCCAGCCCGGCACCACTCCACTCTCTGCAGGGACGGGCGCAACTTATGCTTTGGGTCTAGTAAACATCCCGGTGATAGCGATGCTCATCTTTCATCGTCTGGATGTAGTCCTCGGCTCGGTCAGAGGACATGGCGCCCTGTTTTGCCACAATCGAATGCAGTGCCGCGTGTACGTCCTTGGCCATGCGCGACGCATTGCCACAGACGTAAACACTCGCTCCGTCCTGTAACCATTTCCAGAACATCTCTCCTTGCTCGGTCATTTTGTCCTGTACATAAACCTTGTCTTCCTGATCGCGGGAGAAGGCCGTATCGAGGCGCGTCAGGTGGCCATCTGCCCGCATTGCCTCAAGTTCATCGCGATAGAGGTAGTCGGTTTTTGCGCTGCGTTCGCCAAAGAACAGCCAGTTGCGGCCCTTTGCGCCAATTGCACGCCGCTCATGCAAGAAGCCACGGAATGGAGCTATTCCGGTGCCAGGACCGATCATGATGATCGGCTTGTCTGCCTGTGGAAGGCGGAATTTTTTGTTCGGCTGAATGTAGATCGGAAGACGATCCGCAATCGTTGCACGATCCGCGAACAGCGTTGAACAGACACCGCCTCGCTTGCGATCGTGTGAGGAGTATCTTACGACAGCCACAGTGGTATGAATTTGACCAGTGTGCGCTGACGGGCTGGAGGAAATGGAATAGAGGCGCGGCGTGAGCTTCGGCAGCATGGCAACGAGTTCCGCGGGGTCTTCAACAACGCCGGGGAATTCAATGAGCAAATCGATCAGGCCCCGATCAAATATGTACGCGTCAAGTTGCTCGCGATGGTCTGGGGAGAGTAACTCGGTGAGTCTCGGACACTTGCCCAGAGCGGCATATTCACTCACAGTCTTGCGCGTCAGTCGAGTGATTTGCAGATGGTGCGCCAAGGCGTCGTGAAGAGTTGTTGAGAGATTCTTGCCGCAATTTACTCGCTCATTTCCATTAAAACGGAGCGACTGCAGAATCTCAGCCACAAGGTTGAGATCGTTGCTTGGTATGACTCCGCAAGCATCCCCGGCCTCATAGGAGATTCCGGTGCCTTCAATTGAGAAGGCCAGATGAAGCGTCTCTTTGCTCGAATCGACTTGTGCGAGGTTTCTCTTATCAACAATGGGTGCAAGCGCCGGATTTTCGCGCGAAGGAATTGACGCGGAAGTTTGTTGTAGAGACGACTCGGGCTTTTTGACAGGCCCGGAGGCACCATTTCCCTGTTTCGGTTCATCGATCTTCGGTGACGAAAGTGGAGCCGCTATTGCCCTCGGTGCTGCGACCTCATTCAGCCGGGGAAAGAGAATTGACTTCCACTGCTCAAATGGTTCGGCTACATCCACGTCGCATTCAATCCGGCTGATGAGCGGATTTGCTCCGAGCGATGCAAGCTTGGTGTCCAGGTCGCATCCGAACTTGCAGAAATGCTCGTAGTGCTTATCGCCAAGGGCGAAGACCGCGTACGAGAGGCCTTCGAAACGAGGAAAGTGTTCGAGGCAAAGCTGCTCATAGAAAGGCTGCACGCCATCCGGCGCCTCTCCATCTCCATACGTACTCGCAAAAATGAACGCGTACTTCTCCGCCGCGAGCGCAGCCGGAGTGTAGCCCACCAGCGTTGAAAGGGCGGGCACATGTCCCTGCGCCTTCAATTCCTTGGCAAGTTTGCGCGCAAGGCCTTCCGCTGTTCCGGATTGCGAAGCATACAGCACGGCAATGCGATGCGAAGGTTTGGCCACAGCCGTTGCATTTTGAGGCGAACTTGAGAACATGCCCGCGAGCAAGCCATTGAGCCACGCGCGTTGTTCGGGCGTGAACGGAGCGTTCTCTGGGATATAGGGAACGTCTGCAACCATAACTATACTTGCTCCTTCACTTCGCAAAATGATTTCAAGTCTTGAATGCTGTGCCTGCGGCTGAAATGCAGGAAAGATTCGTTTGGTGCGCGCTGCTCGGTGTAGGTTTCAAAGAGCCGCTCTATGACTGGAGGCAGTTCGTTGAAAGCAATCGAGGGAATCAGTTCACGCGCCAAGCCCTGATCCTGATCGGATCCTCCGCCAATAACAACCTGATAGCCTTCAGCTCCGGCGACCTTCGTGCCGAGTAGCCCAATATCGCCGATGTAGTGCTGTGCGCAGGAGTGTGGACAACCCGTGACGTGTAGATTGACCGGCTGCTCGATCTTGAACCGCGAGTCAAGCATGTTGGCAAGCGCGACTGCATGGGATTTTGTATCGGTGGAGGAATATCGGCAACCGCGATTGCCGGTGCACGCAACAGTTCCGCGCATCACCGTGCCTGCCGTGCAGTCCAGACCCGCAGCACGAATGGCCTCAATCGCGTCATTGATTTTCTCGCTGAGAACATTCGGTATGAGGAGATTTTGCCAGACGGTAAGCCGCAATTCGCCGCTTCCGAAACGATCTGCAACTTCAGCAAGAGCGAGCATTTGCTGGGCGGGCAAACGGCCCACCGGTACAGAGACACCAATGTAGTTGAGGCCGGGCTGGCGCTGCGCATGAACACCGATGTGCCCTGCGCGATCGATCGGATTGCGCGGTTCGCATTCTTCAGCAGGAAATCGAATCAACGGGAAGGCGAGCCGCTTTTCCGTCTCGGCAATGAACTTCTCTACGCCCCACTTGTCAACGAGATATTTGAGCCGCGCCTTCTTGCGATCTGTGCGGTCGCCATTTTCGACGAAGACCCGAATCATCGCAGCTGCGACGGCACCAGTTTGTTCCGGGCGAAGAAGCAAGCCGGAATCAGAGGCGAACTGTTTGTGCCCGGTGATTCCGCACAGCAGCACTCGAAAATAGATGCCCGCTGGTACATTCTGCCCCTCACCAACTCTCGTGGCTATGAAGCCAATGTCGTTGGTATCGGCAACTACGCTGATGGCCCCGCCACCGTCGAAGGCGACATTGAATTTGCGTGGCAGCGCATACATGTCAGGCGAATTCAGGATGTAATTGTGCAGCGCATCGGTGAGGTGAGTTACGTCGCATAGTTCGGTCGGATCGAGGCCGGTGATGGGAGAAGCTGTAATGTTGCGGATGTTGTCTGCACCCGAGCCGCGCGAGGTGAGGCCAAGAGCCCGCAGCTTGTTAAGCACGCGAACAATATCTTTGGGCTGAAATTCACGAATCTGCAGGTTCGCACGCGTAGTGATATCCGTGCGGCCGGAACCCCATTCCTCCGCCATTGCAGCAAGACCCCGCATCTGATGCGAAGTGACGATCCCTCCAGGAATGCGGAGCCGCAACATGAAAGAACATTGAGCAGGCGCTACGTAGAAGAGTCCGTGAAACTTGAAGCGAAAGAGGTCATCCGGCGCCGGAGCGCGATTCTCATCGGCATGCGCAGCTAATTTGCTCCAAATCTCAAGAGGGTTTTGCTCGTACTTCCACATTTCTTCTTTGCAGAGATCTGAAATCGGCGTGCCGAAGTATGTTTCTTCAGCAGCCTCCGATTGATTCGCTGCGCCTGAAGCCGGATCGTCTGTGAGCAGGCCATTGGCAGTGAGCCCGACGAACGGCTTCTTACTCTGTTGCATAACTCCCGCGAAAAACCCGAGAAGATACTCCTTTTGTTCCGATGTGAAAGCTGCCGAATTGATAGACATCAATGTTTCCATGCCGAATACCCTCGAATGAGAATCACTGCCAGATCGATCTGACGGGGTAGTTCTCCGGACGCTCAATCTCGCGCGGGGCGCGGAAAGTCGTCGAGACCAAATGAAACACCGCAAGCAATGCGGAGGATTCAAGGCTCATCGCGGAGCATGGGCGAACTAGACTGTCTGGATGAAGGACCACCGCACGGCATGGTGCAGGGCTAAGAGGATAGGAGCGGACGACAAAGTCTCTCCCATATTCGGATCATAGCGCGTTTGCTGGATGACTGCAATAACGATTTGCAGCCCCGCGGGTGCCGCCATGGGGATCTATAAGTTCTCGCATTATTCCCGTGATGATTTGGAAAGCTATCTTGAAACGAAATGTGGCCTGTGATACTGATTGGATCAAGTGGGTCCGGTGAGCACCGCGCTGTGTTCGCTGTTCGATCTATGATTTCTTGCCTGCTCTCCGCTGAGCAATCCACTTTTGCCTTTCAGGCTTTCAGAGCCCGTCAAGACATTTGTTTGTAATGGAATTTCGCAATGGCGCTTCATGTCATTCTCAGATACTCCATCGGGGATTTCTATCTTGCAGGTTTCCTGTGAGCTTTGAACAAGAGAAAATGAAAATAGCTGCCATATAGGCGACCAGAACTAAAGAGGAGATTCGATGCGCAGAATGATTCCCTTACGGGCATTCGCTTTTTTTCTATTTATCTCGACCAGTGCCGTTCTAAGCTTTGCACAATCAGCATCGTCCCCAGTCACTGTGTTTGTGAACGATCGTACGCGCGTGGATTCATGGCAATGGTTCGCGGCTCCTCCAAAAACGAACAGCTATGCCTATGTTGAATCGTTGCTGCGACTCGGCATTACTCAGCGCATTCGCCGCTGGGACTGGCAGCTCGAAGTATCGCAGCCTGCAATTCTAAACGCACCCGGCAACTCGATCTCACCGATCCCCGCCCAGGGCCAGTTGGGGCTGGGCGCGTCCTATTACGCCTCGAATAGCAATAATTCCTATCCTGCGGCCGCGTTTCTCAAGCAGGCTTTTCTCCGCCGGCAATTTGGAGAAAGTGGCAAGGACCTGCGCCTGGGACGCTTCGAGTTCATTGACGGGCAGGAAATGAAACCGAAGAATCCGACGATTAGCTGGTTACAGACAAACCGGATTGCGCATCGCTTGATCGGAAATTTCGGATTCTCCAATGCTCAGCGCAGTTTCGATGCGCTTGACGCTCATTATGGCAAAGGTAATTGGAACATCACAGCAATGGCGGGACGAGCCGATCAGGGTGTCTTTAACATGAATGGAAACCCGCAGCTGAATGTCGACATTCAGTATCTCGCTCTGACCCGCTCGGAGTGGAAGCAGCATGTACTCTGGCGCGCGTTTGCCGCGGGATATCATGACGGGCGAACTGGACTGACAAAGACTGACAACCGCGCATTGGCCGTGCGCGCTGCCGACCGCCAGAACATTCGCATTGGAACGTATGGTGGCGATCTGCTGGCAGCCATTCCCGCGGGGCCGGGGCAATTTGATTTTCTTTTCTGGGGCGCATTGCAGAACGGGCGATGGGGGCCACAAAGCCACAGGGGCAATGCTGTTGCTTTGGAAGGCGGATACCAATTAGCCAAAGTTGCCACTGCTCCATGGCTGCGCGGAGGCTGGTTCCGAAGCAGCGGCGATGACCAGGCCACCGATAACAAGCACGACACCTTCTTTCAGATGCTGCCGACTCCGCGCGTTTATGCCCGCCTGCCTTTCTATAACCTGATGAACAGTACCGACAGCTTTGTACAATTGATGGACAAGCCAATTAGATCTCTTGCTCTTCGCTCCGACCTTCACTGGCTACAGCTCACGTCGAACCGCGATCTTTGGTATCAGGGCGGCGGTGCCTACGATAACAAGGTGTTCGGCTACATCGGCCGCCCTGCGAATGGTGCTTCGTCGTTCGCATCGGTCGCCGATATCAGTGCGGACTGGCAGGCGAGCAAGAACGTTGCGCTCAACTTCTACTACGCCTACGCTCAGGGCAAGACCGCAGTTGTGGCAATCTATCCCAGCAACCGAAACATGCAGTATGGATACGTTGAATTCGTCTACCACTGGGGAATTGACCAGCGGACCGGGACGAAATAATGGGCGAGGCAGCCGACTATTCAGATCGGCTGCCTTCAAGATTCGCGGATATTTGTTTGATCAACTGTCGCTTGCGATGAATTCTCAGCGACCACCGGCTTGCCGATTTCCCCAAGCCGGCTTTTGCGCAGATCGTCGTTGAGTATGATCGCCTCGGCGATCTCGCGCATGGACTTGCGGCGCTGCCGACTTTCTCGCTGCATGGCCTTATACGCCGAATCTTCATCGAGGCCAAAATCGCGTTGTAGCACGCCCTTGGCTTTTTCGATATGCTTGCGCGATTCCAGCCTGTCCGAGAGTTGCAGGTTCTCCGTTTCGAGCCGAGCTCTTTCCAATTCAGCACCCACCAGGTGACCAATGGTGGTGAGCAAGCGAACTTCGTTCTCTGTGTGGTGATAGGGCTTGCGATGCTGCAAATTGATCACGCCCACAAGTTTGCTGCGGGAAAGAATGGGAACGGATAGAAACGCTTCGAAGGTATCTTCAGGCAAATCCTTGAAGCGCTTGAAACGTGGATCCTTCAGGGCCTTGGATGGAATGGCAACGGGCTCGCGATGCCATCCTACCCAGCCGGTAATTCCCTGACCAAGCCAGATTCCGAGATGGTCCACGAGGTCTGAATGTGGATTTTTCGAAGCGCGAAGAACCAACTGATTATCTTCGAGGACGTAGACAAAGCAAGAGTCACAATTGATCAACGAACAGGCGAAATCAACAATTCGGTCCAGCACCGTGTGCAAAGGATCCGATGCAGCCATGCGGCTTCCGATTTCGTGAAGGAATTCGACGGGGGAGGGGGTGGGCTTTCCAGCAGGCGGTGCTGCCGATTCGCCACGCAGGATTGGGTTGATAGGTGGAGGCGGCACACTGGAAGCATGAAGCGCAGCGGCGGAATGCTTTCCTTCCAAGAGCAGTTTTGCATTCTAGGCAAGTTCGTTGATGAGAAAACCCATTTTCGATTGAGTAGGTTCGTAGTCCGGCTGCAGTCCGTAGAGCGAAAGCCCTTCTGTTGTGCTGGGGCCGATGGAGCCAATGACAGTGGAGCGGAAGCCCTCATAAAGAGACTCCGTGTAGCCCATGCGCTCAGCCATGAGAAACAAATGCGCGACTTGCCCTGCATTCATAAAAAGCACAACATCAACATGACCATGCGCGAGCGCCAGGACCGCTTCGCGCAGCGGTTGTACGTCCTCTGGCAAGGCCCACTGGTAAACCAGCAGGCGCGTGATAGCGACGCTCTTTTCTGCAAGCGCTGTAAGTAACTCTGGGTTCGAGGTTCCATACTCCTGCACAGCAATGTTCATTCCTTGCAGCGAGGAGCCAAGTTCGGCCTCGAGGGCCGACACGAGTGAGCGCCAGGTGAACGGCTCGGGAGCGATGACGGTTATGGGTATCTTCAGTTCGCGAAGTGCGCTTGACGATTTTGGCCCGCGCGCCGCGATTTTGGTCGAGCGGAGTGCATTGAGAAATTGCTCGCGATCGTAGTGCTCCGAGATAGTTTTGATTAACGTACGGACACCAACTCCTGTGGTGAAAATGACCAGATCGAATGCACCGCGCATCAAAGCTGCAGCGAATTCAAGAACGGGCTGATTTGAATCGAGGGGAACCTCACGCATTGCGGGAGCTGTGAGTGGCTCGCCACCGTAAGTGCTTATGAGCTTTGCAGTTTCAACTGAGCGGCGCGACTCGAGGGAAAGAACCCGCATACCGCCAAAATTTGCCCCTGACATTGTGTGTCTCCGAATTCTTTGATTGGCAAAACAATCGATCCAAGCAAGTTGCGCCGAAACATATCCTCAAAGACTTTGGCAACCGGTTCAGATGCGCAAAGTAGTTGTCCCGCATGGAGTATGCCAGCGCTCCGTCCACCAGTTCCAAAGCCATGCTCAAATTCTTGACTAACACGGAGTAGATAGAGAATGCAATAGAGGGAGACCGCGCGGCCGGCGCATTGAAGTGATTGAACAGCTTACGGCATTGTGAAGAATTCCACTTGCACTCCATTCAATTTGCCGTTATGCTCAACGCAATCACTCCCTGCGGAGTGGCAGTTTGATAGCCGCTTCGTTTGCAAATCGCCGGCTCTGCACGCCGGTCTTTCCCATCCTGGAGTGATTTCCAGTAGGCTCCGCGAAGAGCCTGGCCTTGCCGCCAAGAACACCCATAAGAAACAGCAGGAATTTCAGCGCCTTGATCCGATCACTTCAAACGTGATCCTGACGTGCGTGCCTATAACCGAACTCTTCGCATATTGCGCGAAACAAGCGCATCGATGGAGCTATTGTGGAACTGCCTCTACTCGAGAGAGCCCAAGTGGGCGACGACGCGTTTTATCTGAGCACTGCGGCCGGTACAGCCGACGGCGTGCAGGCTTCGTTTTGCGGTCTCGCTTCCACTATCGCATTACCTCCTCCGCCCGGTCCTGGCGAGCAGTACCGATTTCACTTCGATATGACAAAGTGCATCGGGTGCAAGTGCTGCGTTGTTGCGTGTAATGAGCAAAACGGCAATCCGGCGGACATTCTCTGGCGTCGTGTGGGCGAGATTGAAGGCGGCACTTATCCTGATACGCTTCGACACTATCTCTCGATGGGCTGTAACCACTGCCTTGAACCGACATGCATGACCGGGTGCCCTGTAGATGCTTACTCGAAGGACGGCGCGACTGGGATCGTTCGTCATAGCGCCGATATTTGCATCGGTTGCCAGTACTGCACCTGGAACTGTTCCTATGGCGTACCGCAGTACAACCCCGAACGTGGAGTCGTAGGCAAATGCGATATGTGCTATGGACGGCTGACGCAGGGGCAGCATCCTGCGTGTGTGTCAGCATGTCCCGAGGGCGCCATTCGCATTGAGACTGTCAAAACATTGCAGTGGCGCGAAGCATACCGTGTCGATGCAAATTCGCCCGGCATGCCTTCCGCTGAGGACAGTCTCTCGACCACGCGCATCACTTTGCCGGCGCGCACACCGCGCGACATTCGTAAGGTTGATCTTGATCGTCTTCGGCCGGAGCATCCTCACTGGCCCTTGGTCGTGATGACGGTTTTAACTCAGCTCTCCGTGGGCGCGTTCACTTCCATCTGGCTGCTAGAGCTTTTCGGCGCTCATGCGCATCGTGGCGCTACGTTGATTGCATTGCTAACAGCGATGGTGGCGCTCTGCGCATCGACATTGCACCTTGGACGGCCCATTCACGCTGCACGCGCGCTAAAGATGTGGCGCCGCTCCTGGCTTAGCCGGGAAGTGTTGCTGTTTACATTGTTTGCCATTGCAGCTGCAGGTTATTCCGCGGCACTGTGGAGGCAGTTCCCCGCATCACCGCTGCTTGGCGGATTGACTGTCTTGTTCGGGCTTTGCGGCGTAGGGGCCAGCGCACGTCTGTATCTTGTCGTGGGACGCCCCACGTGGAATTCGCCGTTCACGATTCTGGAGTTCTATCTAACGGCAGTCCTGCTCGGCTCTGGTTGCGCAAATATTTTGTCTGGCTCATCTGCAACTGGGAGATGGGGAATATTTGCTTCGGGCGTTGCCACTGTGATTGTCGCTGCAGTCAAGCTCTGGTCCCTTGCGAGATCCGCAGTCCACGAACGGCGGAGTTCCTATTCGCTGCTGCATACTGTGCTCCTTAATCAGCTTCAATCGCGACTTCTTCTGTTGTGCGCGGGAGTTTTGATATCTGGTATTGCTCACGCCGGTTGGGCAACTGCTCTGGGTATTCTGTTGCTCTGCTGCGGCGAATTGATGGGGCGATATCTCTTTTTTGTCAGCGTGGTTCCCACCAACATGGCCACCGATTATCTTTCCGTGGAGGCTGCATGACTTTGCTGCAGTGGTTAAAGCTTAAGAGCGGACTTGATAACGGCTCAGCGAAATACAGCTACGGCGACGATCCTGTCCTCGGCTTTACTTCAAACCGCAAGCACTCCGAGCGATGGGTGAACAGTACATGTGGATACTGCTCTGTCGGATGCGGGATGCAATTGGGAGTGCGCGATGGAAAGGTCGTTACTGTACGCGGCAATCCGGATCATCCGGTGAATCTGGGCAAGCTTTGCCCCAAGGGCTTGGCCGAACATTACGCAATTGATGCCGAGGGCCGAGCAAAATATCCGCTGCTGCGGAAAGATGGTCAACTCACACGCATTGGCTGGAACGAAGCCATCGATACACTCGTTAAGCGGTTTCGGAAAGTTCAAGAAAAATATGGCCCCGAATCGCTCGGGATCATCAGCACCGGTCAATTGGTGACCGAAGAGTTCTACGCGCTTGGAAAGCTTGTCCAGCTTGGCTTCGGCACATCCAATTACGACGGAAATACAACACTCTGCATGGCTGCGGCGGTCGCAGGTTACAAGCGCTCCTTCGGAAGCGACGGTCCTCCCGGCGCCTATGAAGATCTTGAAAAAGCGGACGTCATTCTGCTCATTGGCGCTAACGTTGCGGAAAACCATCCGATTCTTTGCGCAAGGCTGGAGGCCAACGCGACCAGGACGTTGATTGTGGCTGACCCGCGCGTCACTAAGACGGCAATGATGGCGGACATCTATCTGCCTTTGAAGCCGCGATCAGATCTGGCGCTTATCAATGCGATATTGCGAGTCGTGATGGATGAAGACCTTTACGACAAGGAATATGTCGAGCGACATACAACCGGCTTCGCGGAACTTCGCGCCTCTGTTGAACGCTACACGCTGGAGTATGCCTCGGAGATTACAGGCTTATCGACCGATCTGATTCATGAAATTGCTTTGCTCTATGGCAATGCAAAGACCGCGTTCATCGGTTGGACCATGGGCGTTAATCACAGCACAAAAGGGACCGAGACGGTCAATGCCATCAACAACCTTGCACTCGTCACAGGAAATATTGGACGGACCGGAGCTTCTCCTTTTTCCATTACCGGGCAGTGCAATGCAATGGGGACGCGTGAAGCTGGCTTTTCTTCAGGGCTTCCGGGTTATCGGAAATTTGAATCTGAAAAGGATCGCGAGGAACTTGCAGGCCTGTGGAATTTGCCCTTCGATCGCATTCCCACTAAACGCGGCCTTGCATACCCCGACATCATCGAAGCTGCTGTTTCCAAAAAGATCCGGGCGCTATGGATCATTGGCACCAACCCTCTGGTCTCCTTTCCAAACATTGATGTGCTTAAACACGGTCTTGCAAATTTGGATCTCCTGGTAGTGCAGGATGGCTTTCATCCCACTCCGACAACGGAGCTTGCGGATTTGTTGCTGCCGGCAGCGATATGGGGTGAAAAGGAAGGAACGTATACAAACTCCGAACGGCGCGTGAGCAAAGTTAATGCCGCAGTCAGTCCGCCGGGAGAAGCGCGAAGCGATTTCGATATCTTTCTTGCTGTTGCAGAAAAGCTGGGCTGCCGCGAAGAACTCTTTGCTGGCTGGACGAGCCCTGTGGATGCGTTTGACGAATGGCGTCGGGTGACGGCGGGGCGTTTGTGCGATTACTCGGGCATAACCTATGCCGCACTGGAAGAACACGGCGGAATTCAGTGGCCCTTTCCGGATAGCGTCTCCACGACGCCAGAAGTTGCGCGCCGGCTCTATAGCGATGGTCAATTTCAGACCGAAGACGGACGCGCGCGGCTGCTGCCTACGCAATGGGCGCCGTTTCCTGAGCAACCGCACCCAGAGTTTCCACTGATCCTCAATACGGGCCGTACCGTTGAGCACTGGCATACGCGCACGAAAACCGGAGGCATCTCCATCCTTCAGCGGATGTCTCCGCGCGCATGGCTGGAGATGAATTCGGTAGATGCTCGAAAGCTGGGGCTAAGAGCGCATGATCGCGTCGATGTAATTTCTGCGCGCGGACGGGTAAAAGAAGTCGAGTTGCGCGTTACGGAAATCGTCGCGCCGGGACAGATATTTCTTCCATTTCATTTCGTTGAAAGCAATGCAAATCAGATTACGCAGAGTGCATTTGATCCAATCTCGCGCGAACCAAACTACAAACAGTGCGCCGTTCGGGTTGAAAAATCATCGCCTGTGCATACGTAAGCCGACCTTGTCTTCCCTTGGAGGATCACAGATGAAAAAGAAATCGTTTATGGCCAGCGGCCACTTACCAACGCTCCTATCCGCCTTTCTCTATTTCGACGTCAGCTTCATGGTATGGATACTCTTTGGGCCAATGACGCCATTCATTGCCGAACAGATTCATCTTTCGGCAACGGAGAAAGGGTTGCTGACGGCGATTCCGCTGCTGGGCGGATCGATGTTCCGGCCCGTTCTGGCGCTTCTCGCAGATAGAGTAGGCGGCCGCCGGGCGGGTCTCATCGGGTTGACGTTGACGCTTGTGCCGCTGATTCTCGGATGGCATTTCGCTACGAGCCTGTGGCAGTTCTATGTGATCGGCTTTCTATTGGGAATTGCGGGTGCGAGCTTTGCCGTAGCTCTTCCGCTGGCGGGTCGATGGTACCCCGCCGAACATCAGGGGCTGGCGATGGGGATCGCCGGAGCGGGCAACTCGGGGACACTCATCATCACATTCTTTGGCCCTCGTCTCGCCCAGCATTACGGCTGGCATGTTGTGTTCGGTCTTGCGGCGCTGCCCGTTTTGCTTGTGCTTACAATCTTTTTCTTCGCAGCTAAAAACAGTTCGACCATGTCTGCACCCCGGCCTTGGAGCAAGTACGCTGACCTGCTCGCACAGGGCGACACATGGCGTCTCTGTTTTCTCTATAGTCTGACCTTCGGCGGATTCCTGGGGCTGGCCAGCTTTCTTACAGTGTTCTTCCACGATCAGTATCATTTGACGAAAGTTCAGGCCGGAGATTACACGACGCTCGTAGTGCTTTCTGGAAGCTTTCTGCGGCCCATCGGAGGATGGCTCTCGGACAAGGTGGGTGGCTACCGTTTGTTGCTCGGACTTTATGCCGGCATTGCTGCAGCGGTAATGCTCCTCAGCACTCTCCCGCCGCTCGCTGTCGCGGTTCCGGTGCTCTTTTTGACCATGGGCATGCTTGGTATGGGCAATGGCGCTGTATTCCAAATTGCGCCGCAACGATTCTTCTCTGAAATCGAACTGATCACCGGCATTGTTGGCGCAGCCGGCGGCTTGGGCGGTTTCTTTCTTCCGTCTTTGTTTGGCGCGCTCAAGGACATGTCAGGAACCTATGGAACTGGCCTGTTGTGCTTTTCGTTGCTGATTGGAGCGGGCGTTCTGTTCATGCTCGAATTCGGAGTGAAGTGGCGCAACACCTGGACCCCTGCAGCATTGAACCGCACGCAGGTCTTCAGTTATCGAAGCTCCCGGAAGTCCGGCATTCCACAGAATTCGCTCGCCGCCGAAATGGATGCGGTCGGCGAATAGATCGCCTTCCGTGCTCATTCGGAAGCATATAGTCCGGCATCCTAAACAAGACAAAGAGCGATATGTCGTGATACGATATATCTGTGAATGTACAGAATTTTGAAACGGAATCCGATTCGCTGCTAAGAACGCTGGCGCAGTTTCGCTATGAGGTGCGCTCTTTTTTGCACTTTAGCGAGTCCGCGGCGCTGAAAACCGGGGTGCACCCACAACAACACCAACTCCTTCTGCAGGTGGCGGGTGCACCGGAAGCAGCGGTGGTAACCATCGCCTACGCTGCCGAACGCCTCGGATTGAAACACAACAGCACAGTTGAACTTGTGGATCGGTCCGAACACGAAGGGCTGTTGTCCCGGACAGTGGATCCGGATGATAAGCGCCGTGCGATTTTGCGCATAACGCGCAAAGGCAGGCAACTTCTAGCGCGACTCTCAGGTGATCATGCGCGCGAGTTGAGGGAGTTGGCACCGCGTCTGGTGCTGTCATTGGAAAAGATCAGTGCCCATTTGCCGGACAACGGACGAGAGGTGGCTCAATGAAATCCCGGCCATCTGCACTGCGGGATTTCACCGTAGACGGCCGTGTGTGGCTGCTCACCGGAGTGTCAATCGTAATCGGCTCAGGCGCCGCAATTCTTGCGGTAGTACTCTTACGAGCGATCGCATTTGCGACAAATCTCTTTTACTATCACCGATTGAGCCTGGCTGCGGTTGGACCTGCCGGCTCAACTCTTCCGCGAGCCGTCATGATGATTGTTCCCGTGATCGGCGGAGTTCTCGTTGGCCTGATCGCGCATTATGGTTCTGACAAAATCCGCGGGCATGGAATCCCTGAGGCGATTGAGGCGATCCTGCTGCATGGTGCGCGCGTTGACCCGAAAGTGGCTGTCCTAAAGCCCCTTTCCGCCGCAATTGCAATTGGATCAGGAGGACCTTTCGGCGCAGAAGGCCCAATCATCATGACAGGGGGCGCCTTCGGCTCGTTGATCGCGCAATGGCTCCACCTGAGCGACGCGGAGCGGACAACATTGCTGGTAGCGGGTGCCGCGGCTGGTATGTCGGCAACTTTCGCGGCGCCGATCGCGGCCATTCTGCTGGCGGTGGAATTGCTGCTGTTTGAGTGGCGTCCACGTTCTTTGGTTCCGGTAGCCGTCGCCAGCGTCACGGCTGGGGCTCTGCGCACTGTATGGCTCGGTGCGGGACCAATCTTCCCGGTCGAATTGCACGCTTCAATGCCTTCCACCGCGGCGCTCTTGCTCGCTGCCCCGCTCGGAATCCTTGTCGGCCTCGCATCGGCGGGATTAAGCCGCCTTATGTACGCATTTGAGGATGGATTTGAGCACATCGGCGGACGACTTGGCGTGCACTGGATGTGGTGGCCGGCAATCGGGGGAATCGGTATCGGCATTGGCGGGTTCTTTTTCCCGCGTGGTTTAGGAGTAGGTTACGACAACATTGCGGAACTTCTGCGCGGGAATGCTCCCATAGGATTACTGATCGGCTTGATTGCTGCGAAATCGTTGATGTGGGCTTTTTCGCTGAGTTCCGGGACCTCAGGCGGCGTGCTTGCACCATTATTGATGATCGGTGCAGCGCTGGGGGAATCGATCGCCCGCCTCGCAAATCTGCCAATCGAAGCGCAAGCACTGTGGGCTCTAATGGGAATGGGAGCAATGCTTTCGGGTGCTCTGGGCGTACCGTTGACGG
>Ga0207657_10003891_pt1 | contig 15846 bp, 12 predicted proteins | sample KBSC33metaG_FD_184316 | JGI IMG/M metagenome (GOLD analysis project Ga0207657, IMG submission 184316) | Corn rhizosphere microbial communities from Kellogg Biological Station, Michigan, USA - KBS C3-3 metaG (SPAdes) (version 2) | ecosystem: Host-associated > Plants > Roots > Rhizosphere > Soil ... | reverse complement strand
GGGACATCTAGGGGCGGTGTCATCATGGCCCCATGGTGCCGATTACCCGCTTGTACGCCGATGACGACGGTCACGCCCGGTTCGAGGACGTCGAGATCGCCCTGTTCCCCGAGGACCCGCCGCCGGACATGATGGGCGTGTCCGAGCCCTGGCAGGCCGCGGCGGTGCTGTTCGGCCACGGCCCGGCCGGCGGAAGCCACCCCGAGCAGCCCGAGCACCGGCGGCAGCTCGTCATCGGCATCTCCGGCCGCGTCGAGGTCACCGCGACCGGCGAGACCCGCATCTTCGGCCCCGGCGACATCCTCCTCGTCGAGGACACCGAGGGCTTCGGCCACTCCAGCCGCACCTCGGACGGTTTCGTAGCCGCCTTCGTCGTCCTGGACCCCTGACCACAGGTCGGCGGCACCCCGGCCGTGCCGGGCGCCCTGGTCCGGGCGTGGACCAGGGCGCCGCGGCGACCTTTCTAGTGGAGGAGTTCGAAGGTGTTGGTGGCGTCGTCCACGAAGTAGACGGCGCGGTGGTGCGGCTTGACCGCCAGGCCGAACAGCGCGCCGGCGCCCGGCGGGGAACCGGAGACGTCCAGCGCGCGGACCGCGACCTGGAGGCCGAACGGGGTGACCTCGACCAGGTTCCCGTTGCCGCTGTTGACGGTGAGGATGTCACCGCCCGGCGCCACCACGAGCCCGAGCGGGCCATTCAGGGCATGACCCCGGCTGACGGTCGCGCCGCGGCCCGCGCTGCTGATGCGGAACACCGCGCGAGGGATGGCCGCGATCCGGTTCGCCACCGTATCGGCCACGTACAGCGTGCCGTTCCGGCCGAGGCCGACCCCGGTCGGCCCGATGACCAGCGCCGCCGGGTCCAGGTGCTCGCCGAAGCCCGACCCGATGATGTCCGACCGGACGATGAACGGCATCCGGCCGGGCGGGATGACCAGGAGAATCCGCGCCACCGTGCCCCGGTGCACGGTCGCGCCCTTGGCCGCGACGGTGCCGTTCAGCACGTTGGTGACGAACAGGTCGGCCACCCGCCCGAAGTCGGCCGAGGTCATGTCCCACGGGCCGTTGATGTGGCGGCCGGTGAACGTCTCCCGGACGTGGCCCCACCGGTCCAGCACGATCAGGCAGCCGGACCCGGACACGCTGCCGCCCTTGGTGGGCAGCGAGCCGACGATCACCCAGCCGCTGCGCAGCACGGTCAGCGCGGTGGTCAGGCCCACCCCGCCGGGGCAGCCCCGCAGGTGCGGGCTGACCTTGGCGAACAGCGAGACGTGGCCGTGCGGGGTGATCTGCACGATGGTGGTGCCGGTGCCCTGCACGTTGGCCTTATTGTTGAAGTTGCTGACCAGGATGTTCCGCTGCCCCAGGTGCCCGGTGCCGTGCGGGATGACGGCCACCCCGTAGGGGTTGACGTCACCGTTAGCCGGCACCGTCGAGGCCAGCGTGGTGATGTGGTGCAGTGGTCCGACGAACGCCGGGAAGCTGCTTGCACCCGCAGCCCCGGCGCCCAGGCCCGTAGCGGCCAGCAGGCTGGCCGCCGTCGCGACGACCGCGGTCAGGCCTGCCGCGTACCGTCTTGTCGCTTTCATTTCAATAACGCTCCCTTCCGATGGAAGATGTCTCCACCTATGGGCACGTTGCCATGCGCCCGTCGGTTCGGCTCGCGACGACTCAACAGCTGGTAACAATTACCGTCGTCGTGAGCCGGGCCTGGGTCAGCGCCGTACATATGGATATAAAAGCCAGGGGGGCGGAGGTGGGTGTGGCACGACGTGGGGGGCTGGCTCTCGCCGTCTGCGCGGCTGCGCTCCTGCTGACCGGGCCGGCGGTCCAGGCGGCACCGCGCGCGCAGGAAGGCCTGCCCGGGCCGCGGCCTGGCTGCCCGCCGCAGCAGGGCGTCGTCGCGCCCGCCGCCGCGCCGTGGGCGCAGCAGGAGCTCGGCTTCGCCTCGGTCTGGAAGCGGACCAGGGGCGGCGGCGTGACGGTCGCGGTGGTGGACAGCGGCGTGGACGCGAACCCGCAGTTCGGTGACCGGGTGATCCCCGGCCCGGATCTGGTCGCCGGGACCAAGCCTGGCATCCCGCCCGGCGCTGACTGCGTGGGCCACGGCACCGCGGTGGCCAGCATCATCGCGGCCGCGCCGGTGCCGGGCGTCTCGTTCACCGGGGTCGCGCCGGCGGCGCGGATCCTGTCCGTGAAGATCAGCGGCACGGACACCTTCCCGACGTCGGTGACCCCGCAGGGGATCATGGACGCGGTGCAGTTCGGCGCCGACGTCATCAACCTGTCGCTGGCCACCCCGGACGACGTCCAGGGCCTGCGGAACGCGGTCGAGTACGCGCTGCGCCATAACGTGGTCGTGGTCGCCGCGGCCGGCAACGACATCGGGCAAGGCGGCACCGACGCGAACGACGCGAACGACGGGACCGGCCCGTTCTACCCCGCCGCCTACCCGGGCGTATTGGCGGTCGGCGCGATCGGGCCCGGCGGGGTCCTGGCCGGCTTCTCCGACCGGTACACCCCGGTCGGGGTCACGGCACCCGGGGTGAACGTCACCAGCGCCTACCCGGGCATCTTCCCCGCCGCCTACGACGCGGCGCAGAACGGGACCAGCTTCGCCGCCGCCTTCGTGTCCGGGGTGGTCGCGCTGGTCAGGTCCGCTCACCCGGGGCTGAACGCGGCCCAGGTGGTGGCCAGGATCGAGGCCACGGCGCACGGCGGGACCAGCCCGGGGACCGGGCACGGCATGGTCGACCCGGTCCGGGCCGTGACCGCGGTGCTGCCGGCGGAGCAAGCCGGCGCCGCCGGCCACCAGGCCAGCGCCGCGCCGTCCGGCCTGTCCACGCGCACGGTAGCCCTGGCGGCGATCGCCGGCGCGTTCGGCCTCGTGGTCGTCGTGCTGGCGGCGGTGCTGGTCATCCGCCGCCGGCAGGGAACCGGACCGTCAGGACGGCACGCGGGCTAGGGCCACGGCCACGGCCGTGTCGCCCAGCGGGTGCGGGTCGCCGCCCACCTCGGCGGCGGGCCGGACCTCCAGGCCGACCGCGAGCGTCTCGGCCGCGATGAACCCGGCGTGGGCCCGGACCGCCTCCGCGACCGCGCCGTCGGCGCCGATGTCGAGCCGGATCCGGTCCGAGACCGCCAGCCCGGCGTCCCGGCGGGCCTGCTGCACGATCCGCACCACGTCACGCGCCGTGCCTTCGGCCGCGAGCTCCGGGGTCACCCGCAGGTCCAGCGCGATCAGCCCGGTGTTGCCGGGCAGCGCCGACGTCGAATCCGGATCGGCGGCGGCCAGCTTGAGCTCGTACTCGCCGGGTTCCAGTTCGACGCCGGCCGCCTCGACTCGGTCGCCGGCCTGGGTCCACGAGCCCGCCTTGACCGCCCGGATGACCTGCTGCACCTGCCCGCCGATCCGGGGTCCGAGTACCCGCGGGTTCACCGCCAGCTCGAACCGGCCCAGGCTGGCCGGCTCGGCGGACAGCTCGACCGCCTTGACGTTGACCTCCTCGGCGATCAGCCCGGTGAACGGGGCCAGCGACCCGGCGGCCGGGTGGGCGACGGTCAGCGAGGCCAGCGGCAGCCTGACCCGCAGCTGGTGCGCCTTGCGCAGGCCGAGCGCGGTACTGCAGACGGAACGGACCAGGTCCATCGCCCCGGCCAGCTCCTGCTCATCCGGCCAGTCCGACACGTCGGGCCAGTCCTGCAGGTGCACCGAAGCGCCGCCGGTCAGCCCGCGCCAGATCGCCTCGGTGGTCAGCGGCAGCAGCGGCGCGGCCGCCCGCGTCACGGTCTCCAGTACCGTCCAGAGCGTGTCGAGCGCGGCCGGCTCGCCGGCCCAGAACCGGGTCCGCGACCGCCGGATGTACCAGTTGGTCAGCACCTCCAGGTGGTCCCGGAGGGCCTGGCAGGCGGCGCCGACGTTGTAGGCGTCTAGCAGGGTCTCGATCTCGGTCACCGCCGCCCGGGTCTTGGCCAGGATGTACCGGTCCAGGACGTGCTCGGACGATACCGAACGGGTCGCCTGATACGCCTCGGCGTTGGCGTACAGCGCGAAGAAGTACCAGGAGTTCCACAGCGGCAGGATGGCCTGCCGGACCGCGTCCCTGACCCCCGCCTCGGACACCGCGATGTCGCCGCCGCGCAGCACCGGGCTGGCCATCAGCAGCCAGCGCATGGCGTCCGAGCCGTACGTGTCGAACACCTCGTTCACGTCCGGGTAGTTGCGGCGGCTCTTGGACATCTTCTGGCCGTCGTCGCCGAGCACGATGCCGTGGCACACGCAGTCGCGGAACGCCGGCCGGTCGAACAGCGCGGTGGCCAGCACGTGCAGCGTGTAGAACCAGCCGCGGGTCTGCGGCGTGTACTCCACGATGAAGTCGCCCGGATAGTGGCCGTCGAACCACTCGCGGTTCTCGAACGGGTAGTGCACCTGGGCGAACGGCATCGACCCCGACTCGAACCAGCAGTCCAGCACCTCGGGCACCCGGCGCATCATCGACTTACCCGTCGGGTCATCCGGGTTGGGCCGGACCAGCTCGTCGATGCCGGGCCGGTGCAGGTCGTCGGGACGCACGCCGAAGTCGCGCTCCAGCTCGTCCAGCGAGCCGTACACGTCGGTGCGCGGGTAAGCAGGGTCATCGCTCTGCCAGACCGGGATGGGGGAGCCCCAGAACCGGTTCCGGCTGATCGACCAGTCCCTGGCGTTGGCCAGCCACTTGCCGAACTGGCCGTGCTTGACGTGCCCGGGTACCCAGGTGATCTGCTCGTTCAGCTCGACCATCCGGTCCCTGAACGTCGTCACCGCGACGAACCAGCTCGACACGGCCTTGTAGATCAGCGGGTTGCGGCACCGCCAGCAGTGCGGGTAGGAGTGCGTGTACGTTTCCCTGCGCACCAGGTTGCCCTGCTCGCGCAGCTTCGCGGTGATGCCCGGGTTGGCGTCGAAGACGTGCTGGCCCGCGAAGTCGGTCACCACCGGGGTGAACCGGGCCTGCTCGTCCACCGTCAGCACGGTCGGGATGCCGGCCGCGTTGCAGGCCAGGGCGTCGGCCTCACCGTAGGCGGGCGCCATGTGCACCACCCCGGTGCCGTCCTCGGTGGTCACGTCGTCGGACACGATCACCCGGAACGCGTTCTCGGTATCAGCCAGGTAGGGCAACAGCGGCTCGTACCGCCTCCCGGCCAGCTCGGCGCCGGTCAGCGTGCCGACGATGGCGGCGTCCTCGAGTTCCCGCTCGTAGGCGGCCTGCCGGTCCCGGGCCAGGATGTACCGCTCGCCGTCCTTCTCGACGACCACGTAGCTGATGTCCGCGCCGACCGCGCAGGCCAGGTTGGACGGCAGCGTCCACGGCGTGGTGGTCCAGGCCAGCAGCCACTCCCCGGTCTCCAGCTTGAACCGGACGGTCACCGACGGGTCCTGCCGCTCGGCGTAGGTGTCGTCGTCCATCCGCAGCTCGTGGTTGGACAGCGGGGTCTCGCAGCGCCAGCAGTACGGCAGCACCTTGAAGCCCTGGTAGACCAGGCCCTTGTCCCACAGCTGCCGGAAGGCCCACATGACGCTCTCCATGTAGGGGAGGTCGAGCGTCTTGTAGTCATTCTCGAAGTCGACCCAGCGCGCCTGCCTGGTCACGTAGTCCTGCCACTCGTGCGTGTAGCGCAGCACGGACTCGCGGCAGGCCTGGTTGAACTTCTCGATGCCCATCGCGACGATCTCGGCCTTGCCGGAGATGCCGAGCAGGCGTTCGGCCTCCACCTCGGCGGGCAGCCCGTGGCAGTCCCAGCCGAACCTGCGCTCCACGCGCTTTCCCTGCATGGTACGGAACCTGGGGACCAGGTCTTTGACGTAGCCGGTGATCAGGTGCCCGTAGTGGGGGAGCCCGTTGGCGAACGGCGGCCCGTCGTAGAACACGAACTCGTCGTCGGCCGGGCGCTGCCGGACCGACTCGCGGAACGTGTCGCCGGCCTCCCAGTAGTCCAGCACCTCGCGCTCGAGCGCGGGGAAGTCCGGCTGGGCGGGAACGTCGTCGTGCCCGGTACGCGGGTAACCGGGAGGTCGGCCGGGGCGGGTTGGTCGGGGAGATAGAGCCATCGGTGGTCCTCGTCTGCCTCTGGTGGGGCGCGAGGACGACGCGCCCGCTTCCGCACGGGCGTACCGCGGTACCACCTCGCTTGCCACCGGGGACCCGGCGGCCGCTCGTCAGCCGGCTGTGACGGGCCGGACCCGCCCGGTTCTAGTCAGGCCCCACGAATGGGGCCCTTTCTTCCGGGGGCTCCCCGGTGATAGCCGGATCATCGCCTTAGGTCTTCAAGCCTAGCCGGTACCCCGGGTATTCCGCGCAGGTTATTCTGCCGCGAGCCAGGCGTCGATGCCGGTGAGCAGCCGGGCCCGGACCGGCTCCGGCGCGGCCGACGACTGCACCGACATGCGGGCCAGGTCGGCCAGTTCGACGTCGGTGAATCCGTGCGCCTGTCGGGCGATCTCGTACTGCGCGGTCAGCCGGGTGCCGAACAGCAGCGGGTCGTCGGCGCCGAGCGCGACCGGCACGCCCCCCTCGACCAGGCGCCGCAGCGGGACCTGCGCCGGGGACGCCGCCACGCCGAGCGCGACGTTGGACGACGGGCACACCTCGCACGTGACCCAGTCGGCGGCCAGCCGCTTGACCACGGCGGGATCCTCGGTGGCCCGGATGCCGTGGCCGATCCGGTCCGCGTGCAGGTCGTCCAGGCAGGCCTCGACGCTGGCCGGCCCGGCCAGCTCCCCGCCGTGCGGGACCAGGAGCAGCCCGGCCCGTTCGGCGATCCTGAACGCGGCGGCGAACTCGCGCGCGGCCCCCCGCCGCTCGTCGTTGGACAGGCCGAACCCGGTCACGCCCCGCCCCGCGTACTGGGCCGCCAGCCGGGCCAGGGTCCTGGCCTCCAGCGGGTGCTTGGTCCGGTTCGCCGCCACGATCACGCCGATGCCGACCCCGGTGGCCGCCGACGCGGCCGCGGCCGCGTCCAGGACCAGCTCGATCATGTCGGTGATGCCGCCGAACCGGCCGGCGTACCCGGACGGGTCAACCTGGATCTCCAGCCAGCCCGAGCCGTCCGCCCGCTCGTCCTGCGCGGTCTCGGTCAGCAGCCGGCGCACGTCGTCCGGGCCGCGCAGCACCGAGCGCGCCGTGTCGTACAGCCGCTGGAACCGGAACCAGCCGCGCTCGTCGGTGCCGCTCAGCCGCGGCGGCCAGTCCTCGGTGAGCGCGAGCGGCAGCCGGATCCCCCGCTCGCGGGCCAGCTCGACCAGCGTCCTGTGCCGCATCGACCCGGTGAAGTGCAGGTGCAGGTGCGCCTTGGGCAGGGCGGCCAGCGGCCTCGGCGTTATCTCGCCTCCGCGAGCAGCTTGGCCATCCGGCTGATGCCCTCTTCCAGGTCGGCGTCGCCGAGCGCGCAGGAAAGCCGGAAGTACCCCGGCGTGCCGAACGCCTCGCCCGGCACCACCGCCACCTCCGCCTCGTCCAGGATCAGCCCGGCCAGTTCGGCCGAGGTCTGCGGTCGCTGTCCGGCGATCTCGGTGCCGAGCAGCCCCTTGACGCTCGGGTAGCAGTAGAAGGCGCCCTGCGGCTCCGGGCAGATCACGCCGGGAATCTCGTTCAGCATCCTGGCCATCGTCTGCCGGCGCCGGTCGAACGCCGCGCGCATCTCGGCCACCGCGGACAGGTCCCCGGACACGGCGGTGAGCGCGGCCGCCTGGGCCACGTTGCAGACGTTCGAGGTGGCGTGGCTCTGCAGGTTCGCCGCCGCGCCGATCACGTCCTTCGGGCCGATCATCCAGCCGACCCGCCAGCCGGTCATCGCGTACGTCTTGGCCACGCCGTTCAGCACCACGCAGGTGTTCGCCACCTCCGGCGCCTGGACCGGGATCGAGGAGAACGTCGCGCCGCCGTAGACCAGGTGCTCGTAGATCTCGTCGGTGACCACCCACAGGCCGTGCGCCGCGGCCCACTCGCCGATCTGCCTGACCTGCTCGGGGGGGTAGACCGCCCCGGTCGGGTTGGACGGCGACACGAACAGGAGCACCTTGCTGCGGGGAGTCCTGGCCGCCTCGAGGTCCTCGACCGAGGCCAGGTAACCACTGCGCTCGTCGGTGCCGACCGGCACCATCACCCCGCCGGCCAGCGCGATGGCCTCGGGATAGGTGGTCCAGTAGGGGGCCGGCACGATGACCTCGTCGCCCGGGTCGAGGAGGGTGGCGAACGTCTGGTAGACGGCCTGCTTGCCGCCGTTGGTGACCAGCACCTGGCCGGCCTCGACCTGGTAGCCGGAATCCCGCGCCGTCTTGGCCGCGATCGCCTGCCGCAGCTCGGGCAGCCCCGCCGCCGGGGTGTACTTGTGGAAGCGCGGCTCGGCGCAGGCGCGCTGCGCGGCCTCGACGATGTAGCCGGGGGTGGGGAAGTCGGGCTCTCCGGCGCCGAAGCCGATGACCGGTCTGCCCGCCGCCTTCAGCGCCTTGGCCTTGGCGTCCACGGCCAGCGTGGCGGATTCGGAGATGGCGGACACGCGTGCGGAGACTCTGCTTGGCATGCGCTCCATTCTCCCATCTGCGCTCAGTGCCCTGCGCATCATTTACCACCTGGTACCCGGCAGTTCGACGGAAGGGCGGTTCGGACGTACACTGCATGAACCGGCAGCCGGGCTGTCGTTGCGGCAGCGTGCCCATGAGCCTGTGGGCGCGTGATCTGAACCCATGTAGTGTGGTTGGAAACACAGGGCAGTAGCTCAATTGGCCAGAGTCCCGGTCTCCAAAACCGGTGGTTGGGGGTTCGAGTCCCTCCTGCCCTGCGAGTGCGATCCGGCTAAACCGCCAAGCCGGCGGACCTATAGGTGAGGATATGGCAACTCAGACACGCGGTGAGGCCCCGGAGAAACGGAGCGGATCCGGGGGCGCGGCCAAGCGCGAGACCCGGACCACCCCCGCCCTGTTCTTCCGGCAGATGGTCAGTGAACTTCGCAAGGTGATCTGGCCCACCCGGTCGATGCTGGTCACCTACACCGTGGTCTGCCTGGTCTTCGTGACCTTCATGGTCATCGTCGTCACGAGCCTGGACTACGGCTTCACCAAGCTGGTGTTCGCGCTGTTCGGCTAGGCGGTTCCCGGGCGGCGCCGCCGAGCGGAGCACGCGCACGCCAGCGCGGCGCCAGAACCGGACCGGATAACCGTAGCCAGACGAGGCGGACCCCAAACTAGGCGGTACCGAGGAAAGAGAGAGTAATCGTGTCCGAGACCCAGCATGGTCCCGTGGTGACGGACGCGGCAGGACCCGACGCGGAAACCGGGGAGGCTGATGACGTGAGCGAATACAGCGAGGAAGCTAGCGGGCTCGATCCCGCGGGCGAGGCCGCTGACGCCGCATCGGCCGATGGCGTGTCCGAGGACGCCGCCGACGTCGCGGCGGAGGACCAGGAAGAAGGCCTGGCAGAAGCCCCGGAAGAAGGCCTGGAAGACGAGGAGAAGCCGGACGACGCGCGCGAGGAGTTCGAGCGTGAACTCCGCATGCTCCCGGGCGACTGGTACGTGGTGCACTCCTACGCCGGCTACGAGAACCGGGTGAAGACCAACCTGGAGAGCCGCATCCAGTCGCTCAACATGGAGGACTACATCTTCCAGATCGAGGTCCCGGTGCATCAGGTGACCGAGATCAAGGGCGGCAAGCGGCAGCAGGTCCAGGAGAAGGTGCTCCCCGGCTACATCCTGGTCCGGATGGACCTCACCGACGAGTCCTGGGCGGTCGTCCGCAACACGCCCGGCGTGACCGGGTTCGTCGGCCTGTCCAGCAGGCCGTCGCCGCTGCAGCTCGGCGAGGTGGCCTCCCTGCTCGCGCCGGAGCCGGAGCCCGGAACCAAGCAGGCCGAGGCCGCCCGGCCGTCCACGGTGGAATTCGAGGTGGGCGAGAGCGTTACGGTAATGGACGGCCCGTTCGCCACGCTTCCCGCCACCGTGAACGAGATCAACTCCGACACCCAGAAGCTCAAGGTGCTGGTCTCGATCTTCGGCCGTGAGACTCCGGTCGAGCTGTCGTTCGACCAGGTGACCAAGATCTAGGAAACTAAGGACGCAACTGCCATGCCGCCAAGAAGGAAGAAGCTCGCCGCCCTCGTCAAGGTGCAGCTGCCTGCCGCCCAGGCCACCCCGGCGCCGCCCGTCGGCACCGCGCTGGGCCCGCACGGCGTGAACATCATGGACTTCGTCAAGCAGTACAACGCGGCGACGGAGAGCCAGCGGGGCAACATCATCCCGGTCGAGATCTCGATCTACGAGGACCGGACGTTCACCTTTATCACGAAGACCCCGCCCGCCCCCGAGCTGATCAAGAAGGCCGCGGGCGTGGACAAGGGCAGCGCCGAGCCGCACAAGACCAAGGTCGGCAGCATCACCGCCGCCCAGGTCCGCGACATCGCGCAGACCAAGATGCCGGACCTGAACGCGACCACGATCGAGGCCGCCGAGAAGATCATCGCCGGCACCGCCCGCTCGATGGGCATCAAGGTCGAGAAGTAAGCGTTATAACCATCCAGAACGTAGTGGCAGGGCCTTGCGCGGCCCGCTGACCACAACCTCCGGACACGAGGAGACCCAGACATGAAGCGCAGCAAGTCTTACCGCCAGGCCGCCGAGCAGATCGACCGCGAGCGGCTCTACAGCCCCGCCGAGGCAGTCGGCATCGCCAAGGCGGAGAAGGTGACGAAGTTCGATCCGACCGTCGAGGTGGCCCTGCGGCTCGGCGTCGACCCGCGCAAGCAGGACCAGATGGTCCGCGGCACGGTCAACCTGCCCAACGGCACCGGCAAGACCGCCCGGGTGCTCGTCTTCGCCACCGGCGACCGGGCCGAGGAGGCCCGCGCGGCGGGCGCGGACTTCGTCGGCTCCGACGACATGATCGAGCGGATCCAGGGCGGCTTCCTCGACTTCGACGCGGTCGTCGCCACCCCCGACATGATGGGCAAGGTCGGCCGTCTCGGCCGCGTGCTCGGCCCGCGCGGCCTGATGCCGAACCCGAAGACCGGGACCGTGACGCCGGACGTGGCTAAGGCCGTGACCGAGATCAAGGGCGGCAAGATCGAGTTCAGGACCGACCGGCATGGCAACCTGCACTTCATCATCGGCAAGGCGTCCTTCCCGTCGAACGCGCTGCTGGAGAACTACGCCGCCGCCCTGGACGAGGTGATCAGGCTCAAGCCCGCCGCGGCCAAGGGCCGGTACCTGAAGAAGGTCACCTTCACCACCACGATGGGCCCCGGCATCCCGGTCGACCCCAACAAGACCCGCAACCTGACCGACGACCTAGCCGAAGCCACCGCCTGACCCCGAGCGCACAGCGGCCGGTCCCACCCGGGATCGGCCGCTTTCGCGTCCCCGACCACGCCATCGCACTCCGCCGAGCATCAACCGGGCCGTCGCGCCAGCCGGGTAACGAGGGCTGGGGCACACAACCCCCGCAAGATGAGGGCTGGGGCACACAACCCCTATACCGTGCGCACACGAGGCCCGGCAGCCGCAATGATTTTGAACCAGCGACCCATTGAACGTACTCTGTAGAGGCCGAAGACCGCTGGATGCCGTCACCCGTGACGGCCGAAGGCTCCGGCGGGGTCGCGAGATCCCGGCCGGACATCCCGCGCAGGTGATACTGAGCTGTACCGCTCGGCCCGACCAGGGCTGGCGTTGCCGCCCCGTGCGCCTCGCGCCGGGGCGTTTTTGCTGTCTCCGGCGGTTACGCAACGCACGAAGTGCTTCTACATAACAGTGCTTCTAGATGACGGAGAGGAGGCACATGGCTAACGCAGAGAAGGTCGCCGCGGTGGCCGAGCTCACCGAGCGGTTCAGGGGCTCGTCTGGCGCCGTGCTGACCGAGTACCGCGGGCTTACCGTGGCCCAGCTCGCCGAGCTGCGCCGGTCGCTGGGCGACCACGCCACGTTCGCCGTGGTCAAGAACACCCTGACCAAGATCGCGGTCAATGAGGCTGGGCTCGACGAGCAGCTGTCCTCGATGCTGGTCGGCCCGTCGGCGATCGCGTTCGTCGACGGCGACGTGGTCGAGGCGGCCAAGGGCCTGCGCGACTTCGCCAGGGCGAACCCGCTGCTGGTGATCAAGGGCGGGGTGCTCGACGGCAAGGCGATGAGCCCGTCGGAGATCACCAAGCTGGCCGACCTGGAGCCGCGCGAGGTGCTGCTGGCCAAGCTGGCCGGCGCCATGAAGGCGTCGCTGGCCGGCGCGGCCGCGACGTTCAACGCGCTGCCGGTGCAGATGGCCCAGATCGCCGAGGCGCTGCGCGCCAAGCGCGCCGAAGCCGAAGGCGGCGCTCCCGAGGCCCCCGCGGCTGAGGCCAGCGCGGCTGAGGCCAGCACTCCCGAAGCGGGCGCTGCCGAGGCCCCCGCGGCTGAGGCTAGCGCTCCCGAGGCGGGTACCCCCGACGCGCAGGCCGCGCCGGGCGACGGCGACGAAGGCTGACCGGACCACACGACCACGCGCGGATCACACGCGGATCACGCGCTAGGAATTTGAAGGAACGAGGAACACACCACATGGCGAAGATGAGCACGGACGACCTCCTCGAGGCGTTCAAGGAGATGACCCTGCTCGAGCTCTCCGATTTCGTGAAGCAGTTCGAGGAGACGTTCGATGTGAAGGCGGCCGCCCCCGTGGCGGTAGCCGCCCCGTCCACAGGCGGGACCGCAGGCGGCGAGGCCGAGCAGGCCGAGGAGCAGGACGAGTTTGACGTCATCCTCGAGGCCGCGGGCGACAAGAAGATTCAGGTCATCAAGGAGGTGCGCAGCCTGACCAGCCTGGGCCTGAAGGAGGCCAAGGACCTGGTCGACGGCGCGCCCAAGACGGTCCTGGAGAAGGTCAACAAGGAGAGCGCGGACAAGGCAAGGGCGGCCCTTGAGGGCGCCGGCGCCACCGTCACCGTCAAGTAGCCGGAAGGCTGCGTTAGGCGGCAGAAGCGCTGTGAGACCCGGGCCCGCATCACCGCGGGCCCGGGTCTCGTGACGTCCGCGAGGGGTTCTCGTCGCGGCCGCGACACACGTCTCATGAGGCCTGCGACACGCCCGGGCGGCAGCCGCCTCCGGGCAGGAATATTGTTCTACCCCACCGTGTTGTCCACTACACATAACACCGCATGTGGCATCCGTCACCCAGGCAATGTGCACCGAGTGTCCGGTTTAGACTTGACTCTTGGCCGCCAAAGAGCGATGCTGCGGAGCAACCGTGAATCTCATAGTGGCGTACACTTGACGAGCAGTGTGACCTTTGGCTACACTGCTAGTTTGCGCTGCACTCTGACGTCCTCGGTCTCTCCCTCGCGTCTACGGGGTTTTGCCGCGGGGCGTTTGGCGTGCGTGCGGTGATATTTCCGCGACAAAGTTCGGAAGGACCCCTGTTGGCAGCATCGCGCAGCGCCTCCGCAACGACTACCCCCGCCACGAATACTGGTTCACGCCGCGTATCCTTCGCGCGTATCCAGGAGCCGCTCAAGGTACCCGACCTCCTCGCCCTCCAGACCGAGTCCTTCGACTGGCTGCTCGGCAACGAGAGGTGGCAGAACCGGATCAGTGAAGCCCTGGAGGCCGGCCGCAAGGACGTGGCCGAGCAGTCCGGCCTCGAGGAGATCTTCGAGGAGATCAGCCCGATCGAAGACTTCTCCGGCACCATGTCACTCTCGTTCCGCGATCATCGGTTCGAGCCGCCCAAGTACTCCGCCGAGGAGTGCAAGGACAAGGACATGACGTACTCCGCCCCGATGTTCGTGACGGCGGAGTTCATCAACAACACCACGGGCGAGATCAAGAGCCAGACGGTGTTCATGGGCGACTTCCCGCTGATGTCGGCCAAGGGCACCTTCATCATCAACGGCACCGAGCGCGTCGTGGTCAGCCAGCTCGTCCGCTCGCCGGGCGTCTACTTCGACCGGCAGGTCGACAAGACCAGCGACAAGGACATCTACTCCTGCAAGGTGATCCCCAGCCGCGGGGCCTGGCTCGAGTTCGAAATCGACAAGCGGGACAGCGTCGGCGTCCGTATCGACCGCAAGCGCAAGCAGAGCGTGACCGTGCTGCTGAAGGCACTGGGCTGGGACGACGCGAAGATCCTGGACCGGTTCGGCGGGTACGAGTCGATGCGCGCCACCCTGGAGAAGGACCACACGGCCGGCCAGGACGAGGCGCTGCTCGACATCTACCGCAAGCTGCGGCCCGGTGAGCCGCCGACGCGCGAGTCGGCCCAGGCGCTGCTGGAGAACCTGTACTTCAACCCGAAGCGGTACGACCTGGCCAAGGTGGGCCGCTACAAGGTCAACAGGAAGCTCGGCCTCGACCTGCCGATCCGGCAGGGCACCCTGAGCGAGAACGACATCGTCGCCACCATCGAGTACCTGGTCCGGCTGCACGCGGGCGAGGAGGAGATGATCTCCGGCGAGACGATCATCCCGCTGGAGACCGACGACATCGACCACTTCGGCAACCGCCGGCTGCGCACCGTGGGTGAGCTGATCCAGAACCAGGTCAGGCTCGGCCTGGCCCGGATGGAGCGCGTCGTCAGGGAGCGGATGACGACCCAGGACGTCGAGGCGATCACGCCGCAGACCCTGATCAACATCCGGCCCGTGGTCGCGTCCATCAAGGAGTTCTTCGGCACCAGCCAGCTCTCCCAGTTCATGGACCAGACCAACCCGCTGGCCGGGCTGACCCACAAGCGGCGCCTGAGCGCCCTTGGCCCGGGCGGCCTGAGCCGCGAGCGGGCGGGCTTCGAGGTCCGCGACGTGCACCCCAGCCACTACGGCCGGATGTGCCCGATCGAGACCCCTGAAGGGCCGAACATTGGCCTGATCGGGAGCCTGTCCAGCTACGCGCGGGTGAACGCGTTCGGCTTCGTCGAGACGCCGTACCGCAAGGTCGTCGACGGCGTGGTGATCGACCAGATCGACTACCTGACCGCCGACGAGGAGGACAGGCACGTCATCGCCCAGGCCAACACCCTGCTCGGGGACGACGGCACCATCGCCGAGAGCCGCGTGCTGGTCCGCCGCAAGGGCGGCGAGGTCGACTACATTCCGCCGGACGAGGTCGACTACATGGACGTGTCCGCGCGGCAGATGGTGTCCGTGGCCACCGCCATGATCCCGTTCCTCGAGCACGACGACGCCAACCGTGCGCTGATGGGCTCCAACATGCAGCGCCAGAGTGTCCCGCTGCTGCGCAGCGAGGCTCCGCTGGTCGGCACCGGCATGGAGTACCGTGCCGCCACCGACGCGGGCGACGTCATCCTGGCCGAGAAGGCCGGCGTGGTCGAGGAGTCCAGCGCGGACTACGTGACCGTGATGAACGACGACGGCACCAGGACCACGTACCTGGTGTCCAAGTTCAAGCGCTCCAACCAGGGCACCTCCTTCAACCAGAAGCCCATCGTCGAAGAGGGCGACCGGGTCGAGCAGGGCCAGGTGCTGGCCGACGGCCCGTGCACCGACCTGGGCGAGATGGCACTCGGCAAGAACCTGCTCGCGGCGTTCATGCCGTGGGAGGGTCACAACTACGAGGACGCCATCATCCTGTCCCAGCGCCTGGTGCAGGACGACGTGCTCAGCTCGATCCACATCGAGGAGCACGAGGTCGACGCGCGCGACACCAAGCTGGGCCCGGAGGAGATCACCAGGGACATCCCGAACGTCTCCGACGAGGTCCTGGCCGACCTGGACGAGCGCGGCATCATCAGGATCGGCGCCGAGGTCGTCAACGGCGACATCCTGGTCGGCAAGGTCACCCCGAAGGGCGAGACCGAGCTGACCCCGGAGGAGCGGCTGCTGCGCGCGATCTTCG
>Ga0207657_10003889_pt1 | contig 15849 bp, 16 predicted proteins | sample KBSC33metaG_FD_184316 | JGI IMG/M metagenome (GOLD analysis project Ga0207657, IMG submission 184316) | Corn rhizosphere microbial communities from Kellogg Biological Station, Michigan, USA - KBS C3-3 metaG (SPAdes) (version 2) | ecosystem: Host-associated > Plants > Roots > Rhizosphere > Soil ... | reverse complement strand
CTCGTCGAGCGACAGATTGCGCTGCAGCGTCGGCGCCGGACCGCCGCGTCCCGGGGTCGTGCCCGGCTGCAAAGGTCCTGGCAATTCCTGCGGCTTGAGTCCCGCGAGCTTGGCCAGGCGCTCGCCCAGCCCGTCGAGGCGCAGCATCTTCGCCTGCAGATCGCCCAGCTTGATCGCCATCGCATTCAGGTGGCCTTGCACGACTTCCTGGGTTTTCTGCGCTTCCTGCCGCTGGTCGGCCAGAAGGATCGCCTGCAGCAGCGGGTGATTGATCGCCGCGGCATAGCGCAGCGTCATGTAGTTGAACAGCAGGGTGAACGACAGGAAAAGCGCGAGGAGACCGAAGCTGCCGGCCGTCCAGTGTCGCCAGTCGAGGCTCAGCGTGCGGGCCCGCGCCGTGGCGCCGGAAACCAGGATAATGTTCAAACCGAATCTCCCTGCAATCGTCGGCCCGCGAGGCGGCATCCGGCTTCTGGCAAATATGCTACTGTCATGCGGCTCCTAGGGCAAGTACTGGAAACCGAGGCCACGCTGGCCGAGCTCCAGCGCCGCCGGGAGCGCGAGCTCCGCCTGCAGCTGCGATTGCGCCGGGCGCTGCCGCCGGCGCTTGCCGCCCACGTCAGTGTCGCCGATGCCCGGTCCCAGGAGCTCGAACTCGTCGCTGCCAGCGGCGCGGCGGCAGCTCTGCTGCGCCAGCGCGCGCCCGATGTGCTGCACAAACTCGCCGGGGAGGGGTGGGAATTTACTGGAATAAGGGTGCGGGTGCAAGCCCGCCCGGCAGTGGGCGGACCGGAAAAACCCCCAAAGAAACAATTGGATGAAGCGGCGGCGGCAACGCTGGAGGGACTCGCTGCGCGGCTGGGCGACGCACCGCTGGCCCAGGCGCTGCGCCGCCTCGCCCGCCACGCCCCCCGCCGCGCGCGATCAGGCGACGACGATCAGGCGCTCGAAGGCGTAAAAGATAAGGATCCCCAGCAGTAGGAGGATCGTGTATTGGACGACGCGCCAGATGAAGCGCAGATAGCGGCGGTCGCGCTTGAACAGGTATGCCGCCCCGGCGCCGGCAATCGCCGCCAGCGCCAGAAACAGCAGCATCCGCACCAGAACCAAGGAATTCCTTAGAGAGTGGCCGGCCGGATCGTCCCGCCGGCCCGGGGCGATGCGCCCGGCTTTCGCCTCTATCGTGCTTGCACCGTCAGCCGGCTAGACCGGCTGCACCAGCTGCCAGCCCTGGAACGCGCGCGGCACGTCGGCCTGCACGTCGAACGTCACGATCTCCCAGGCTTCAGGGCGATCGAGCAGCGCGCGCGACAGCGCGTTGTTCAGCGCATGGCCGGATTTGAATGCCGTATAGCGTCCGATCATCGGATGGCCGAGCAGGTACAGATCGCCGATCGCGTCGAGCACCTTGTGCTTGGCGAACTCGTTGTCGTAGCGCAGGCCCTCGCTGTTGAGGACGCGCGTTTCGTCGAGCACGATGGCGTTCTGCATGCTGCCGCCCTGTATCAGCCCCGCGGCGCGCAATGCCTCCACGTCCTGCATGAAGCCGAACGTTCGCGCGCGGCTGACTTCCTTCGTATACGAATTCTCGGCGAAATCGATGAGCACGTGGCGGTTTTCCGAACCGAACACCGGGTGCGGGAAATCGATTGTGAAGTCGAGCACGAAACCGTCGTGCGGCTCGAAGCGCGCCCATTTGTCGCCGTCGCGCGCTTCGACCGGCATCTTGATGCGCAAATAGCGCTTGGCCGCGTCCTGCTCGACGATGCCCGCGGATTGCAGCAGGAAGACGAACGGAGCGGCGCTGCCGTCCATGATCGGCAACTCGGGGCCCGCGACGTCGACGTGGACATTGTCGATGCCGAGTCCGGCCAGCGCCGACATCAGATGCTCGACGGTCGACACGCTCGCGCCATCCTTGGACAGCGACGATGAAAGTCGCGTATCGCCGACGTTGCGGGCTTCGCCCGGAATCGCCGCCGAGCCGGGCAAATCGATGCGATGGAACACGATCCCCGTCTCGGGATGCGCCGGACGCAACGTCAGTTCGACGCGCGCGCCGGTATGCAGGCCAACGCCGGTCGTCTTGATCTTGGATTTGAGCGTGCGTTGTTTCATCATCGGTATCCCCTTTGCCCGCCGGTAAGCGATTCACTTGCCGGCTCAAGGAGTTAGCAAACTATTGTAGCACAGACCCCGACGCCGGGACGTGCTCGCCCTGGTCGCGCTTCCGCCGCGCCCGAGCCGACGCCGCCGCCTTTTCACGGCCGCTTTCGCTTGGGAAGCCTCGGGCCAGCGCCTAATCCGCCTGCTTGCGCAGAAACGCCGGAATGTCGGAGGCATCGAACGCCGATCCGGCCGCGGCCGGCGACGGCGTGCGTCCGCGCCGGATCACCGCCGGCGTCTTGTCCAGCGAATCGTAGTCGACGGTCTCGATCGACACGCCGACGCCGTCGGTTCCCGTGCGCTCGACCACATGCTCGACGACCTCGAGCCGCGGCTGCCGGCTGCGCGCGGTGACGCCGCCCAAGCCCGTCGCGATCATCGTCACGCGAAGCTCGTCCTTCATCGCATCGTCGATCACCGTCCCGACGATCACCATCGCGTCGTCCGCGGTGAACGATTTGATCGTGTTCATGACCTCGTGATACTCCTTCATCTTGAGGCCGGCCGACGCCGTGATGTTCACCAGCACGCCGCGGGCGCCGGCGAGGTTGATCTCCTCGAGCAGCGGACTCGCGACGGCGCGCTCGGCGGCAAGCCGCGCGCGGTCGGGGCCGCCGACCTTGGCCGAGCCCATCATCGCCATGCCGACTTCCGACATCACCGTGCGCACGTCGGCGAAGTCGACGTTGACCAGGCCCGGATTGTTGATCACCTCGGCGATTCCGGCGACCGCGCTGTGCAGCACGTCGTTGGCGGCCGCGTAGGCATCGAGCACCGAGACGTCTTCGCCGAGCACCTGCATCAGCTTGTCGTTCGGGATGATGATCAGCGAGTCGACGGTCTTCTTCAGCTCTTCGATGCCGGCTTCGGCGACTCGCTGCCGCTTGCCCTCGAACTGGAACGGCCGCGTGACGACCGCGACGGTCAGGATGCCGCGGTCCTTGGCGACCTGCGCGACAATGGGCGCGGCGCCGGTCCCCGTGCCGCCGCCCATGCCGGCGGTGATGAACAGCATGTCGGCGCCGTCGATCATTTCGCCGATCCGGTCCTTGTCCTCCATCGCCGCGTCGCGTCCGATCTCCGGTCGCGCTCCGGCGCCCAGGCCTCGCGTCAGATTGCTGCCCAGCTGCAGCTGGACGCGCGCGGTCGAGCGTTTCAGCGCCTGCGCGTCGGTGTTCGCCGCGATGAACTCGACGCCTTGCAATTGGCGTTCGATCATGTGCTCGATGGCGTTGCCGCCGCAGCCGCCGACGCCGATGACCTTGATGACGGCTTCCTGCGGGTTCTGGTCGATGATTTCAAACATGATGTGCTCCTCTCTCCTGTCGAAGTGCTTCAAACGATTGACGTGCTGTTGCATACCGCATCAAAAATTCGCCTTGAACCACAATTTCATCCGTTCTCCGACGTTGCCCAATCCCTTGGTCTGGCCGCGCGCGATTTCCGCGCGCAGAAAATGTTCGCGCCCGTCGAGCAGGAGGCCGACGGCGGTCGCGTAGCGCGGGCTCCTGATCACGTCGGCCAGCCCGCCGACGTAGGCCGGCACCCCGACGCGCACCGGCAGGTGAAAGACTTCCTCGCCGAGCTCGACCATCCCCTGCAGCAGCGCCGAGCCGCCGGTCAGCACGATGCCCGAGGAGAGCATTTCCTCGAGGCCGCTCCTGCGCAGCTCCGACTGCGCCAGCGTGTAGAGCTCTTCGATGCGCGGCTCGATCACTTCGGCCAGCGTCTGCCTCGAGAGCTTGCGCGGCCCGCGCTCGCCGACGCCGGGCACTTCGATGATGTCGCCCGGGTCGGCCAGCTGGCGCAGCGCGCAACCGTGACGGAGCTTGAGCTCCTCGGCTTCCTTGGTCGGCGTGCGCAAGGTCATCGCGATGTCGTTGGTGACCTGGTCGCCGGCGATCGGAATCACCGCCGTGTGGCGGATCGCGCCGCCGGTGAAAACGGCGAGGTCGGTCGTGCCGCCCCCGATGTCCATCACGCACACGCCCAGGTCCTTTTCGTCCTCGTTCAGCACCGCGAGCGCGGACGCCAGCGGCTGCAGCATCACGTCGTTGACCTTGAGCCCGCAGCGCCGCACGCACTTGGTTATGTTCTCGACCGCGGATACGGCGCCGGTGACGATGTGCACTTTCACCTCGAGCCGCACGCCGCTCATGCCGAGCGGCTCGCGCACGTCCTCCTGGCCGTCGACGATGAATTCCTGCGGCAGGATGTGCAGCACCTGCTGGTCGTTCGGTATCGCGATCGCCTTGGCCGTCTCGATGACGCGGTCGATGTCGGCCTGCGTCACTTCCTTTTCCTTGATCGCGACCATGCCGCTGGAGTTGAGGCTCCTTATGTGGCTGCCGGCGATGCCGGTGTAGACCTCGGTGATCGCGCAATCGGCCATCAGCTCGGCTTCCTCGAGCACGCGCTGGATCGACGCCATCGTCGCCTCGATGTTGACGACGACGCCCTTCTTCAGCCCCCGCGCCGGCTGCGTGCCCAGGCCGATGATGTTCAGCCGCTTGTCGGCAGTGACCTCGGCCACGATCGCGACGATCTTCGACGTTCCGATGTCGAGCGCGACGATGAGGTTTTTGCTGTCCTTGACCATGTTGTTCTATCCCCGGGACGCTTTTCTGGGCGGTCGATCGGCTCCGCCGGACACGCGCGCGGCGAATCCGTTGCGATAGCGAAGGTCGGCGTAGTCGATGCGCGCGCCGCCGCGCGCGAGCGGATCCAGCGTCTGGCGGTAGTAGGCGACGAAGCGCGCCAGGCGCTCGCCCGGGTCGGTGCGGCCCAGCTCGATCGTCAATGGCGTGCTGCCCGCCGCAACCAGTTGCCAGCCGCCGCGGGGCGACCGGCGGATCGCATTGATCGCGCGTCCGGTCGGTCGGAGCGCCGCGACGAAGGCGCGGTACTGCGCGGCGACTTCCGCCGCCGAGCCTTCGGGCCCGGTGAACTGCGGCAGGTCGCCGTCGAAGTCGGCGCTGAACACTTCGCCTTCGGTGTTGATCAGCATGTCGTCGTTCCAGCGGGCGAGCGGCTGGTGCTCGTCGACCTCGACCTCGAGCCGGTCCGGCCACTGGCGGCGCAGCGCCACGCGACGCACCCAGGGCACGCGCTGCAGCGACGCGCGCGCATCGGCGAGACGCAGCGTGAAGAACGTGCCCCTGACCTCCTCGCGCAGCACTGCTTCCAGATGCGCGGGATTGGCGCGCTGCAAGGGTCCGCCGATGACGATCTTGTGCAACGCGAATAGCGGCTGGCGGACGGCCCACGCGACGGCGCCCCATGCGAGCATCGTCGCGGCGGCGAAGGCGAGAACCAGCGCGACGGCGTTGAGCTGGCGCGGGTTATCCCACATGGGCGCCTCGCAGGATCTGGACGCAGAGCTCGGGGAAGTCCATGCCGGCCTGTCGCGCCGCCATCGGCACCAGGCTGTGCCCGGTCATGCCCGGCGAGGTGTTGACCTCGAGGAATGTCCAGTCGCCGTCGGGCCGGAGGATCAGGTCGAGCCGTCCCCACCCGGTGCAGCCGACGATGCGGAACGCGTCCATCGATTGCGCCTGGATGGCGCGCTCGACGTCGGCGTCGATGCCGCACGGACAAAAGTACTTGGTCTCGTCGGAAAAATACTTGTTGTGGTAATCGTAGTTGCCCTGCGGCGCTTCGATGCGTATCAGCGGCAGTGCGCGATCGCCGAGCACGCTGACCGTCAGCTCGACGCCGGCGACGAACTCCTCGACGATGACCAGATCGTCGTGCTCGGCGGCGGCGCGATACGCGATCGCCAGCTCGTCGTGGTCCACCGTGGCGACCTTGCTGATGCCTATCGTCGAGCCTTCGCGCGCCGGCTTGACGATCAGTGGCAGGCCGAGCTCGGCGACGATCGCCCACCAGTCGGAGCCGGCGTCGACGACGCGATAGCGCGGCGTCGGAATCGCGCTGGCGGCCCAGACCAGCTTCGTGCGCCACTTGTCCATCGCCAGCGCCGAGGCCATCACGCCGCTGCCCGTATACGGAATGCCCAGCACTTCGAGCGCGCCCTGCACGGTGCCGTCTTCGCCGAAGCGGCCGTGCAGCGCGATAAAGACGCGTGCGTATCGGTCGCGCTCGAGCTCGAAGATCGAGCGTTCCGCCGGATCGAACGCATGCGCGTCGATACCGCGGCCCTTGAGCGCGGCGAGGACCGCGTTGCCGGACAAGAGCGAGATCTCGCGCTCGGACGACGGCCCGCCCATCAACACGGCCACCTTGCCGAATTCGCTCATCGGGCCTCCCCGATGATGCGGACTTCCTGCTCGAGATCGACGCCGGTCTCGCGCCGGACGACGGCGCGGACGTGCCCGATCAGCGCCTCGACGTCGGCCGCGGTCGCGACGCCTTCGGCATTGACGATGAAATTGGCGTGCTTCTCCGAGACGCGCGCGCCGCCGATCGCATAGCCTTTGAGCCCGCAGCTTTCGATCAGGCGCGCGGCATGATCGCCTTCCGGATTGCGGAACACCGATCCCGCGTTCGGCAAGCCGAGCGGCTGCGTTGCAATCCGTTGCGTCAGCAGCGCCTTGATGCGTCCGCGCGCGTACGCGCCGTTGCCCGGCGGAAAATCGAACCACGCCGCGGTGAATGCGATATCGTCGGCGCCGCGCCGGCCGACGACGCTGCGGTAGCCGATGACGTAGGCCTCCGGCGGGCGGCGCTCGAACGCGCCTTGCCGGGTCAGGACCTCGACCTCGACGACATCGCGCCAGGTCTCGCCGCCGTAGCAGCCGGCGTTCATCGCCAGCGCGCCGCCGATCGTGCCGGGGATGCCGGAAAGGAATTCCGCATCCGCCCGGTCGTGCATCGCGGCAAAGCGCGAGACCTTCGGGCTCGCGACGCCAGCCTCGGCGCGGATGCGGCTGCCGTCGAAGCCGAGCTCGTTCAGCGCCGCGTGCAGCAGCACGACGGTGCCGCGCACGCCGCCGTCGCGCACCAGGAGGTTGCTGCCGAGCCCGATGACGGTTACCGGCTCCTCGGCAGGAAGCTGGCGCACGAAGGTCGCGAAGTCCTCGCGATCGGCCGGAATGAAGGCGACGTCGGCGGCGCCGCCGCAGCGCCAGCTGGTGTGCCTGGCCAGCGGCTCGTTGCGGCGCAGCTCGCCGCGTAGGCCCGGGAAGCGCAGCGGCTCGAGCATCATCATGCAGGCACCAGTTGGGCAGGCACGCCGCCGATCGATCCCGCACCCATCGTCAGCACGACATCGCCATCCGCAGCGACGGCGCGTATGGCGGCCGCCATGTCGGCGATATCGTCGACGAACACCGGCTCGATCCGCCCGGCGACGCGCAGTGCGCGGGCCAGCGCCCGTCCGTCCGCCGCGACGATCGGCGGCTCGCCCGCCGGATAGACTTCGCCGAGCAGCAGCACGTCGGCAGTCGCCAGCACGGCGACGAAGTCCTCGAACAGATCGCGCGTGCGCGTGTAGCGATGCGGCTGGAACGCGAGCACGACTCGGCGCCCGGGAAAGCTGCCGCGCGCCGCGGCGATCGTCGCCGCCATTTCGGCCGGATGATGGCCGTAGTCGTCGATCAGCATGAATGTCCCGCCGCCGGGCAGCGCGACGTCGCCGTGGCGCTGGAAGCGGCGACCGACCCCCTTGAACTCGGCGAGCGCCTTCGCGATCGCCGCATCGGCGACACCGGTCTGGCGGCCGACCGCGATCGCGGCGAGCGCGTTCTGCACGTTGTGCACGCCGGCCAGATTGAGCTCGACCGGCAGATCGGCGCCACCGCCGGTGGCGACGAAGCGCATGCGGCCCGCGGCGTGCGCGACGTCGACCGCCCGCAGCTGCGCGTCGGAATCGAGACCATAGGTGACGGTCGGCTTGGCGATCGCGGGGAGGATGTCGCGCACGTTGCCGTCGTCGATGCAAAGCACCGCGACGCCGTAGAACGGCAGGCGCTGCACGAAATTGACGAACGCCTCCTTGAGCCGCGCGAAGTCGTGCCCATAGGTATCCATGTGATCGGCGTCGATATTCGTCACGACGGCGACGACCGGTTGCAACACCAGGAACGACGCATCCGACTCGTCGGCCTCGGCCACCAGGAAGTCGCCTTTGCCCAGGCGCGCGTTGACGCCCGCCGACAGCAATCGGCCGCCGATGACGAAGGTCGGATCGAGTCCGCCCTCGGCCAGCACGCTGGCGATGAGGCTCGTCGTCGTCGTCTTACCGTGCGTGCCCGCGACGGCGATGCCTTGCTTCAAGCGCATCAGCTCGGCCAGCATCAGCGCGCGCGGCACGACAGGCACGCCCCGCTCGCGCGCCGCGACGACTTCGGGATTGTCGGCGGCGACGGCCGTCGACACGACGACCACATCGGCGCCGGCGACGTTGCGCTCGGCGTGTCCGGCGGCGATCTTGGCACCGAGCTCGCTCAAGCGCCGCGTCGTCGCGGACAGCGCGACATCCGAGCCGCTGACCTCGTAGCCCTGCGTCAGCAGCACTTCGGCGATGCCGCTCATCCCGGCGCCGCCGATGCCGACGAAGTGCACGCGCTTGACCTTGAACTTCATGCCGCCGATCCTTGTGCCAGTGCGATGCACGCATCGGCAACGCGCTCGCTCGCGTCGGTGCGGCCGACGCGACGTGCCGCGATCGCCATCGCCAGCAGGCGGCCGCGATTCATCGCGCGCAGCAGGTCGGCCAGGCTCTGCGCGGTCATCGCCGACTGCTTGAGCATGACCGCCGCGCCGGCATCGACCAGGAATTGGCCGTTGTGCGATTGCTCGTTGGCGAACGCCCCGGGGAGTGGCACGATCACGCTGCCGACGCCGACGGCGGCGAGCTCGGAAATCGTCAAGGCGCCGCCGCGGCAGATGACGAGATCCGCGTCGGCATAGTGGCGCGCGATGTCGTCGATGAAAGGCAGGCAGACCGCCTCGACGCCTGCCGCCTCGTAGGCGCGCCGCAGCGCGTCGATGTGGCGCTCGCCCGCCTGGTGCACGACATTCGGTCGCGATTCGCGATCGAGCAGCGCGAGCGCGGCGGGAACGCGTTCGTTCAACGCGGTGGCGCCAAGACTTCCGCCGACCACCAGCAAGCTGAGCGTGCCGTACCTCCGGGCGAACCGCTGCTCGGGTGGAGGAACCGCAACGATCTCCGCGCGCAGCGGATTGCCGACCCACTCGACTTTTCCCGCATGCTTATTGCCCAGCGCGCCGGGAAATCCGAGCAGGATGCGATCGGCGCCGTAGGCGAGGATGCGATTGGCGAGCCCCGCGACGGCGTTGGCGTCGTGGATCAGCAGCGGCCGGTTGCACGCGACCGCCATCAGCGCGCCCGGAAACGAGACAAAGCCGCCGAGCCCCAGCACGACGTCGGGCGCCCGGCGCCGGATGATGGCGAGGCTCTGCCAGAACGCCGACAGCAGCGCGAACGGCCCGAGCAGCAGCCGCTTGAATCCCTTGCCGCGCACGCCGGCGAAGCGGATCGACTCGTAGTCGATGCCGTGCTGCGGTACGAGCCGCGACTCGATGCCGTCGCGCGTGCCCAGCCAGAAGACGTGCCAGCCTTTGGCGAGCAGCCGCGCCGCGACCGCGAGCCCGGGAAATACGTGACCTCCGCTGCCACCGGTCGTGATCATCACGGTGCCGGTCATACGGTGAACCCGCGCAGCAACCTGCGATTCTGGCTACGGCCGGCCGCATCCGCGGCCTTAACGCGCGCTAGGCGCGCGTTAGCCTTCACCGAAATCGACGGCGCGACCGTGGTCATACGGTGAACCCGCGCAGCAGCCGTCGATTTTCGTAGTCGACGCGCAGCAGGACGGCCAGCGCGACGCAGTTCGCGACGATGCCGCTCCCGCCGAACGACAACAGCGGCAAGGTCAGACCCTTGGTCGGCAGCACCCCCATGTTGACGCCGATGTTGATGAAGGTCTGCACGCCGATCCACAAGCCGATGCCGTGCGCGACCAGCGAGGCGAATGGCCGCTCGAGGCGCGCCGCCTGCCGCCCGATCCCGTACGCGCGTATCAGCAACCACGCGAACAGACCGATCACCAGCGCGACGCCGACGAAGCCAAGCTCCTCGGCGATGACAGCCAGCAGGAAATCGGTATGGGCTTCGGGCAGGTAAAGCAGCTTTTCCACGCTGGCACCGAGCCCGACGCCGAACCACTCGCCGCGGCCGAAAGCGATCAGCGAATGCGACAATTGGTAGCCCTTGCCGAGCGGATCGGCCCACGGATCGAGAAAGCCCGCAAAGCGCTGCAAGCGGTAGGGCGCGATCCAGATCAGGATCCACAAGATGACCGGCAGCAGGAACCCGAGCCCGATCAGGAGTCGCCAGTCGAGTCCGCCGAGAAAGAGAATGCCGAACGCGATCGCGACGATCACCACGCAAGCGCCGAAGTCGGGTTCGTGCAGCAACAGGGCGCTGACCAGTACCATCACCGCGAGCAGCGGCAGGAATCCCTTGAGCAGCGTCTGCTTCAGCGGTTGCTCGGCGTGCAGGAACGCGGCCTTGCGCACCGCGTAGCTTGCGGCGTAAAGAACGACGGCGAGCTTCATCAGCTCGGACGGCTGCAGATTGACGAAGTAAAGCGAAAGCCAGCGCTTGCTGCCGTTGACGCTTTTCCCGATGCCGGGAATCAGCACGGCGATCAGCAGCACGGCGCCGGCGATGAACAGATACGGCGCGAGCCTCTGCCAGATCTTGACCGGAATCTGGAACGCGAGCAGCGCGCCGGCGAGCCCGATCGCGACGAATGCCGCGTGCCGCACCAGAAAATACCAGGGCCGGTAGCCGGTATAGGCGAGCGCTTCCGCGGTCGCGATCGATGCCGAATAGACCATGACCAGCCCGAGCGCCAGAAGCACCAGCGCCGACCAGGCGAGCGTTGCGTCGTAGGCGGGCATCGCGCGGCTCTCGCGCGGCGCCGCCGCGATCGACGACAGCCGCGGCAGCGCGCCGAGAAAGCCGGGGTCTCTAGGCATGGGCAACCTCCCGCTCGTGTGCGGCGACGGCGGCCTTGAAGCGCTCGCCGCGCTCGACGTAATCGCGGAACATGTCGAGACTGGCGCAGGCCGGCGAGAGCAGCACCGCGTCGCCGGGGCGGGCCCGCGCGATCGCGCGCGCGACGGCGACTTCGAGCGCCGGCGCGAATTCGATCGCCGCGTCGACGCCGGACAGCGCTGCGGCAATCACCGGCGCGTCGCGGCCGAGCAGGATTACCGCGCGGCAATGTTTGGCGACGTCCGCTTTGAGCGGAGCGAAATCCTGCCCCTTGCCATCGCCACCGGCGATCAGCACCGCCGGCCGGGCCAGGCCCTCGAGCGCGGCCTGCGTCGCGGCGACGGTCGTGCCCTTGGAATCGTTGACGAACAGGACGCCGCCGATTTCGGCGACGCGTTCCATCCGGTGCGGCAAGCCGCGAAACGCGGCCAGTGCGGCGAGCACTTTGGCGTCGATCTTGGCCACCGCCGAGGTGAGCGCCAGTGCCGCGAGCGCGTTGAGCGCGTTGTGTCGTCCGACCAGCGCCAGGTCGCTCGCGGCGAGCAGCAGCGCGCCGCCGCGCGCAAGCCAGGTCGCTCCGCTGCGCTGCACCAGGCCCCAGTCGAGCTCGGCTTCGGGCACTCCTGCGCCGAACGTCTGCACGATGCGGCCGGGAAGCCGCATCGAAAGCGAGCGGGGATCGTCGCGGTTGAGGATCTGCTCGCCGGCGCCGGCGAAGATCCGCGCTTTGGCGCGCGCGTACGCGTCGATGCCGGCGTAACGGTCGAGATGATTGGCGCTGACGTTGAGTACCGTTGCGGCCGTCGGCTCGAGGCTCGACGTCGTTTCCAGCTGAAAGCTCGACAATTCGATGACAAAAACATCGGGCCAGGGCGCGCCGCGCTCGTGTGCGGCGAGCACATCGAGCACCGGCTCGCCGATATTGCCGACGACGGACGCCGAGAGGCCGGCCGCGCGGGCGAGCTCGCCGGCGAGCGATGTCACCGTGCTTTTCCCGTTCGAGCCGGTGATCGCCAGCACCCGTTGCGCCGGCCGCAGCGCACGGGCGAAGAGCTCGATGTCGCCGACCAGCTCCGCGCCGCGCGCCACCGCGGCGGCGATCGCCGGCTGGTCCTTCGCCAGCCCCGGGCTGATCACGATCGTCGCCGCATCGGCGAGTGTCGCATCGGTGATCGGGCCGCGCGACAGCGGTACCTGCGGGAGCTCGGCTGCGAGCTTCGCCGCCAATGGCGGGTCGGGGCGGGTATCGGCGACGCGTACGCGCGCGCCCTGGCGCACCGCCCAGCGCGCGGCCGAGAGTCCGGTGAGACCCAGGCCGAGCACGACGACGTCGCGATTTTTCGTCGTCATCGCTAGCGCAGCTTCAAGGTCGAAAGTCCGAACAGCACCAGCAGCATCGTGATGATCCAGAACCGGACCACTTTTTGATTTTGGCTACGGCCGGCCGCATCCGCGGCCTTAACTTGCGCGTTGCGCAAGTTAGCCTTCACCCAAATCAAGTTGTGGTTCGCGAGTGTCATTTAACGTAGCTTCAACGTTGACAGACCAAAGAGAACTAACAACATCGTGATGATCCAGAAGCGAACCACAACCTGATTTTCCTTCCAGCCTTTCAATTCGTAGTGATGGTGGATCGGCGCCATGCGGAAAACGCGCTTGCCGGTCAGCTTGAACGAAGCGACCTGGATCATCACCGACAGCGTCTCGACGACGAACACGCCGCCCATGATGAACAACACGATCTCCTGCCTCACGATCACCGCGATCGCGCCCAGTGCGGCGCCCAGCGCCAGCGCACCGACGTCGCCCATGAACACTTCGGCTGGATACGCGTTGAACCAGAGAAAACCGAGCCCCGCTCCCGCGATCGCGGCGCAGACGACCGTCAACTCGCCGGCGCCCGGTATGTGCGGCATGAAGAGATAGGTCGAGAAATCGGCCCGCCCGGCGACGTAGGCGAACAGCCCCAATGCGGCGCCGACCATCACCGTCGGCATGATCGCCAGTCCGTCGAGGCCGTCGGTCAGATTGACCGCGTTGCTCGAGCCGACGATGACGCAGTACGAAAGGATGATGAAGCCCCAGACGCCGAGCGGATACGACACCGTCTTGAAAAAGGGCACGATCAGATCGGCCTTGGGTGACAGGTCGACCGAAAGCCCGCTCGCGAGCCACGCCTGAAACAGCTGCAGGAATTGCGAGGTCGACGGCGCCGAGACGGAGAAGGCGAGATAGATCGCGGCGACCAGGCCGATCAGCGACTGCAGCACCAGCTTTTTCCCTGCCGAAAGCCCCTTCGGATTGCGCTGCACGACCTTGCGGTAGTCATCGATCCAGCCGACGGTGCCGAAGCCGAGCGTCACCAGCAGCACGACCCAGACGAACCGGTTGCGAAGATCGGCCCAGAGCAAGGTCGTGACGATGATCGAGACCAGGATCAGCGCACCGCCCATCGTCGGCGTGCCGGCCTTGATCAAATGCGTCTGCGGGCCGTCGTCGCGCACCGACTGTCCGATCTTGTACTCGGTCAGCTTGCGTATCATTCTCGGACCGATGACGAACGAAATCACCAGTGCGGTCATCGTCGCGAGGACCGAGCGCAGCGTGATGTAGGTAAAGACGTTGAACGCGCGAACATCGGCGGCGATCCAGTTGGCGAGCGCGAGCAGCATCAGTGCGCGGCCGCCGTGGCGCCGCCGAGTGCGGCGACGATGCGTTCCATGCGCATGAAGCGCGACCCCTTGACCAGCACGGTCACATCGGGCCGCAGGTCGGTCTCGATGGCCGCGGCCAGTTCCTCGCCGCTGGCGAAATGCTCACCGCCCGGCCCGAACGCTTCGACCGCGTGTGGCGTCAGCTCGCCCAGCGTCAGCAGCCGGTCGACCCCGCCCGCGCGCGCGCATTCGCCGATCTCGCGATGAAACGCGGACCCTTGCTGGCCGACCTCGCCCATGTCTCCCAGCACCAGCCACTTCGGGCCCGCGGCATGGACGAGCACCGCGATGGCCGCCCGAACCGAATCCGGGTTGGCGTTGTAGGTGTCGTCGATCAAGGTCGCGCCGTTGCGCCCGGTCTTGATCTGCAGTCGGCCGGCGATCGGCCGGAACTCCGCCAGACCCTGTGCCACCGCGTCCAGGCTCGCGCCGGCCGCCGTCGCAGCGGCGATCGCGCCCAGCGCATTGACCACGTTGTGGCGGCCCGGCAACTTCAGGTCGACGCTGACCGATCCCTCCGGCGCGGCGACGTCGACCAGGCTGCCCCAGGACTGGGCGCGCACGCGCCCGATGACGGTGGCCGGCGCGCGCAACCCGAAATCGCGCACGGTCAGCGACGCTCCCTCCGCGTTGCGCCGCGAGACCACTTCGTTCCAGAACGGAGCGTAGTCGTCGTCGGCATTGATGACCGCGATACCTCCCTGCTGCAACGTGCCGAGGATCGTCGCGTGCTCGGCTGCGACGTCGGCAACGCTTTTCATGAACTCCTGGTGCTCGCGCTGCGCGTTGTTGAGCACGGCGATCGTCGGCTGCGCAATCTCGCCGAGCTGCGCGGTCTCGCCGACGTGGTTCATGCCTATTTCGAACACGGCGACCAGGTGCATGGCGCGCAAACGCAGCACCATCAGCGGCAGGCCGATGTGATTGTTCAGATTGCCCGCGGTCGCCAGCACCCGATCGGTGCCGTGCGCGGCGCGCAAGATCGCCGCGGTCATCTCCTTGACCGTCGTCTTGCCGTTGCTGCCGACGACGGCGACGACCGGCAGCGTGAAGCGCCGGCGCCAGAACGCGGCAAGGCTGCCCAGCGATTGCAGCGGGTCGTCGACCGCGAGCAGGCTCCTGCCGCCGCCCCCAGCCGAGGTCGCAAGCCGCGCTGCGCGGTCGGCCGCCACGATCGCGGCTGCGGCACCGCGTGAAAACGCCTGCGCGACGAATTCGTGTCCGTCGAAGCGCGCGCCTTTGATCGCGACGAAGAGCTCGCCCGGACGAACGACCCGCGAATCGATGCTGACGCCGTCGAACCAGGCATTGCCCCCTTCGAGCCGCGCCGAGATCGCCTGCGCCACGGTCGCCGCATCGATCATTTGCCGCTCCATGACATCAGCGCGCGCGCCGCATGCTCGGCGTCGCTGAACGGCTGGCGCGCCCCGTTGCACTCCTGATAGGTTTCGTGACCCTTGCCGGCCAGCAGCACGATGTCGCCGCGTTTGGCCTCCCGGATCGCGCTGGCGATGGCTGCCGCGCGGTCGAGCTCGATCGAATAGCGGCGGTTGCCCGTCTCGCGAATGCCGTGCACGATTTCGCTCGCGATCGCAGCCGGATCCTCGCCGCGCGGGTTGTCGTTGGTCACCAGCACCCGATCGGCGAGCTTCGCCGCGAGGCGGCCCATCTCGGGCCGCTTGCCCCGGTCGCGTTCGCCGCCGGCGCCGAACAGGCATATGAGCTCGCTGCCTTCACCGACCGCGGGCCGCAGTGCCGTCAGCACCTTGTCCAGTGCGTCTGGCGTGTGGGCGTAATCGATCACCACCAGCGGCCGGTCGCCGCCGCCGAGCCGCTGCATCCGTCCGGGCGGCGCCTCGACGCCGGCCAGAATTTCGAGCGCCGATTCGAACGCCACGCCGCTCACCAGGAGAACGCCCAGCACGCCGAGCAGATTCGCCGCGTTGAATGCGCCGACCAGCGCGGTTGTGATCCGGCCTT